>Ga0228699_1000217_pt1 | contig 50156 bp, 50 predicted proteins | sample McNCre217_Aug_MG_FD_178016 | JGI IMG/M metagenome (GOLD analysis project Ga0228699, IMG submission 178016) | Freshwater microbial communities from McNutts Creek, Athens, Georgia, United States - 2-17_Aug_MG | ecosystem: Environmental > Aquatic > Freshwater > Creek | place: USA: Georgia... | reverse complement strand
CAACTGGCGAGTCCGCACTGGCAGCTTCTCAGGCCGAGGCACAGTCGCTTCGGGTTCAATTGGCGGCAGCTGAAGCGACAGTGAACGGATTGAATGCTCAGCTAACTCAACACGCCATCGAAAAACGCGAGCGGGACGAGCGTGACCGAGAAGAAAATAAGCTACTTCAGGCGCTGGCTCCGGTCAAAACTCATCTCGAGCAGATGCAGCTGACCGTAACAAACCTTGAAAAAGAACGCACTGAACAATTCGGCACCATCCAGCAGCAATTGAAAACGGCAATCGAATCGGATGAGTCTCTAAGAAAACAAACTCAAACGCTTTCGGCAGCCCTGAGCGCAAATAACGTTCGAGGGGTCTGGGGTGAAGCGCAGCTTCGCAAATTGGTTGAACTGGCAGGCCTAATCAAGCACGCCGATTTTGACGAGCAAGCGACTATCAGCACCAACACGGGGGCTGGGCGGGCAGACATGGTCATCAACCTTCCAGGCGGCAAATCTTTGGCGATTGATTCAAAAGTTCCTTTTAGCTCCTATCAAGAGGCTTCTGCGATCTCTGAATTCGCAACTGGCGAAGAGGCAGCAAGGCGAGCCCGGTTAATTTCAGATCACGTAAAGGCAGTTAAAGCACACATCGATACCTTGGGCACCAAAGCCTATTGGTCGGGTCTAGCAACCAGCCCTGATTTCGTGATTGCCTTCATCCCGAGCGAATCGCTGCTCTCGGTCGCGCTCGAAGCTGACCCATCGCTTCTCGAATATGCTTTCAAGAAAAATGTTGCCGTGGCGTCTCCAGTGACACTTTTCTCGGTGCTCAAGACCATCAACTACATCTGGCGTCAAAATGCCGATGAATCTTCAGTTCGAACCATGATCAAGCTCGGCCGCGAGCTCTATGAGCGAGTCGGAATCGTGGCCACCCACGCCGACAAACTCGGTCGCTCAATCCTCACGACAGTGAAGGACTACAACCAGTTCGCCTCAAGCCTCGAAAGTCGCATGCTGGTGACTGCAAGAAAGTTAAATGACTTGGATGAAAACGCTTTGGGCACTGAGGAGATAATTTCACCCAAAGAACTTGAGGCAGCGCCAAATCAGCTAACTGCAAGTGAGCTAACTAACCCCAACGAAATCGAATAAAACTTACCCATTCGGTATACTTTTCGAAGCGCTCGACAATGACGTTTGCAGCCTGAAGTAATCCGATTTTCAATCGATTTCGGGATCCATCAAAAGCATTCGAGGAGTAAGCATGTCTGGAATTTCAGCAGGGGCCGTTGTCACCCTGACGCCAGCACCAACGCTTGACCGCACCTACTATGTCAACAACCTGATTGAAGGCGGCGTTAACCGCGCCGAGGGCGTAGCCGAAGAACTTGCCGGCAAGGGAATTAACGTAACCAAGGGACTTCACCTTGTTGGAATTAACGCGCCGGGTGTAGTGCCAATTGGCAATGCAGACCCTGGCGTTCTAAACCGAACCGGATACGCAGACACCCTTGTTCCACTTTGGATTGAAGGCACACTTCGCGTGTCAACCACCATGGTTATTCACAATGGTGCAACCACAAAAGTAAACGAAGCCCCTCGCCCTCTTTCAGAGGAAGACTGGGCCGCGGTTGTTGCACTAACTGAAAAGACCGTCATCGAGACCGGCGCAAAATGGTTGGTAATTGCCGGCGCCCTTCCGGTTTATAAATCAACTGGCACCTTCGTTGACCTTCAGCCAATCTTCAACAAAATGAAGGCACTCGGAGTTCGAGTGGCTTTGGACACTTCTGGCGAACCGCTCCAATACTGGGCCAGATGCGGCGAGGCTACCGTCATGAAGCCAAATGCTGAGGAACTTGCTTCGGCAGTTGGCCGCACGCTACACACCCTCGGTGATGTAATCGACGCTGCTCGCGAGGTTTGTGGACACGGTGTAAAGTGCGTTCTTGCCAGCCTTGGCGCAGACGGCATGGTCGCAGTGACAGCCAATGGCGCATGGCATGCCCGCACGCCTCCGGTGAAGGTCATCAACACCGTTGGCGCCGGCGATGCCACTCTTGCCGGTTTTCTTTCAGCAGTTGTCACCAACCCGGTGCCTGATGACGCCTATGGTGTCGGTTTCGATGTGCCACACGGCGTTGCAACTGCAGTTCAGTGGGGTGCAGTGGCTGTTACTCAGCCAACCTCGGGCCTATCAAGCGTCGAGCACTTACCAGAATCTATGGTTAGCGACACTCCAGACCGCAATGCTCTTCTCGAAGAGCCAGCAAAGGGCTAAATCCCCAGCGTTAATTCAATAATTCTTGGTCCGTCGAGTGCGCTATCAAGGATGAAGGTTTGTAGTTCAAGCTTGTCATTTTCGGTCTCGCGAATTCCCCGAGCCAACACCCCATCTGTGATGCCAGTCAAAACAAAGATTAATCGCTCCCCCGAGACAAGTTCTTCAAGACCAAACTTTGCTTCTAGGTCATACCCTGCGGCGAGCGCACGTTCAATTTGATCTGCATCTTGAGGGGCAAATCGAGTTTGCATAAATCCCCCGAGGATTCGTACTGCAACGGCTGCTACAACTCCCTCCGGGGAACCGCCAACTCCAAGAAGAAGATCGACTCCACTTCCAGGAGTTGCCGCAGCTACCGCCATCGCGATGTCGCCCTCATCGAAACGAACCCACTGGGCACCAGTTTCCTGAACCTCGGCGATGAGTTCAAAGTTTCTTGCTTTATTGATTACCGCAACTCGAATTTGGTCAATTGGTTTGTCTAGAGCCTTAGCCAATGCTGCAATATTCTGGGCCGGTGTTGCATCGATATCGAGAACGTCCCTGCCCGCTGGGCCACTGACTACCTTCTTCATCATGTAGACCTCGCTTGACTCAAGCATTGAACCGCGTTCTGCGGCAGCCATCACTGCAACCGCACCGGGAATGCCCTCGGCAGCAAGACGCGTGCCGTCCACTGGGTCCACGGCGATGTCCCACTCGACCAGGTCTAGGTGGTAATCAGGGTGGCCAATGAGTTCTCCGTTGAATAACATCGGGGCCTCATCTTTTTCCCCCTCACCGATGATGACGATTCCGCCAAATGCCGCATTTGAAAGCGAAGCCCGCATAGCGTCTACCGCGGCACCGTCAACTGCCATCTTGTCGCCGGTTCCGACGTGAGGCCATGCGGCAATCGAAGCCGCAACGGTGGCTGCCATGATGTGGCGGGTTGGTTCGTTCGCATTTGTTAGCGGCATGGCTTCTTTCTTGGGCAGACAAACCTGCATCCTTGCTAACATCTTATTAAGCCGCCGAAGATGTCGTTCACCCTTCAGAAATTAGGAGTTCAGCTATGCCTGTAGCATCACCAGACCAGTACCTAGAAATGCTTGACCGCGCAAAAAAGGGTGGCTTTGCTTACCCTGCCATCAACGTCTCTAGCTCACAGACACTAAACGCTGCACTCGCAGGTCTAGCCGAGGCCGGTTCAGACGGCATCATTCAGGTAACCACCGGTGGCGGCGACTACTGGTCAGGCCCAACCGTAAAGAAGATGGCTTCTGGCGCAGCAGCGATGGCCGCATTCGCTCGCGAGGCAGCAAAGAACTATGGCATCACTGTTGCTCTTCACACCGACCACTGCGCTAAGCACCAGCTAGACGACTTTGTTCGCCCGCTAATCGCAATCTCACAGGAACGCGTTAAGGCCGGCCAGGACCCACTTTTCAATTCACACATGTGGGACGGTTCGGCTGTGCCGATGGCAGAAAACCTGACTATCGCCAAGGAAATGCTTGCCCTAACCAAGAACATCGGTGCGGTTCTCGAAATTGAAGTTGGCGTTGTTGGTGGCGAGGAAGACGGTGTTGAGGGCGGCATGGGCGAGCACCTGTACACCACCCCTGCTGATGGTCTTATGACTGCCGAGGCTCTGGGTCTAGGCGAAAACGGTCGCTACATGGTTGCACTAACCTTCGGTAACGTCCACGGTGTCTACAAGCCAGGAAACGTGAAGCTTCGCCCAGAACTGCTCGGCGAGATCCAGGCTGCAGTTGGTGCCAAGTATGGCAAGGACAAGCCATTCGATTTGGTATTCCACGGTGGATCAGGCTCAACCCCTGAAGAAATTGCTTTGGCAGTTTCACACGGTGTTATCAAAATGAACATCGACACCGACCTGCAGTATGCCTTCACCCGCCCAATCGCCGGTCACATGATGGCTAATTACGATGGCGTGCTAAAGGTTGACGGTGAGGTCGGCAACAAGAAGCACTATGACCCTCGCGCCTGGGGCAAGCTAGGCGAAGCCGGTATGGCCGCACGCGTGGTTGAAGCTGCCAACGAACTAGGCTCAGCTGGGAAGTCTCAGGGCTAATCCCCCCGAAGAACTTTAAAAAGGACCTCAGGTTGGTGGGGTCCTTTTTATTTAGCGCTTGACCTTGTTGCTGAGGTCGTTTTCGGTGCCTTTAAGTTCCTTGCGCAGCTCCGCAGGCAACGAGAATTGAACGTCTTCCTCGGCGGTCTGGACCGTGCGCACGTCACCAAATCCGCGAGCGGCTAGGTAATCCAAAACTTCATCGACAAGCTCTTCTGGAACCGAAGCACCCGATGAAACGCCAACTGTTTCAACATCATCGAACCAGGTTTCATCAATTTCCGAGGCAAAATCAATTCGGTAGGCGGCCTTGGCCCCGGCTTCAAGGGCCACCTCAACCAAACGAACGGTGTTTGAAGAGTTTGCCGAACCAACCACAAGCACTAGGTCCGATGCGGCTCCAACCTTCTTGATGGCAACCTGTCGATTTTGGGTTGCATAGCAAATGTCATCGCTTGGTGGGTTCATTAGGTCTGGGTACTTCTTACGAAGCTTGACCACAGTCTCCATCGTTTCATCTACCGAAAGCGTGGTCTGTGAAAGCCAAATCAACTTCTTTGGATCGCGAACTTTCGCGTTGGCAATCGAGTCATCCTTGTCAATGATTTGCACGACGTCTGGGGCTTCCCCGGCGGTGCCTTCGACCTCTTCGTGCCCTTCGTGGCCGATTAGAAGAATGTCATAATCCTCTGCAGCAAAGCGCTGAACCTCACGATGAACTTTGGTCACAAGCGGGCAAGTCGCATCGATGGTGTTCAGGTTTCGGGCCGCCGCTGCGGCTACCACTGCTGGCGAAACACCGTGAGCAGAGAAGACTAAAACCGAACCCTCGGGAACCTCATCAACTTCATTTACGAAAATGGCGCCGCGCTTTTCTAGCGATGAGACTACGTGTTTATTGTGAACGATTTGCTTGCGCACGTAAACCGGCGAGCCATAGTGGTCAAGAGCTTTTTCAACTGCGATGACAGCGCGGTCAACACCAGCGCAATAGCCGCGAGGAGCGGCTAACAACACTTTTTTGCTGGTTCCGGCAGCGTCGATTAGTTGTCCCAGCTCGGCGGTATCCTTGATAACAGTCACCCCTCAATGATAAACGGCGCATTCGATGGACTGTGGTGGCCAAGTTTGGAGGATTAGTGAGCGACTTCGCAACTGTCGATGCCTCCAAGGTTTCCTCCGAACAGTCTCCATGGCCAGTTTCCAGGCTTTCGGCAACTCTTAAAGACTGGATTGAGCGTCTCGGTTATCTCTGGATCGAGGGCGAGCTTGCCTCAATCAAAATTGGCCCAACAAACATGTTTGGCGAACTTAGAGACCTTCAGCAGGAAAACAGCGTTTCAATTCACTCCTGGAGCACAGCCAAAATCCCAGCAGATCTAAAACAGGGCGACCGGGTTTTGGCCCTGATCAAGCCAGCTTTTTGGCCAAAGGGCGGCAAACTCACCATGCAGGTGGTTGAGATGCGCAAGGTTGGCCTTGGCGAGCTTCTTGAGCGTATCGAACGCTTACGAGCGCAGCTGACTCTTGAGGGTCTAACTTCAGTCGAACGCAAGCAGCCGCCTCCCTTCTTGCCAGCCAGAATTGGCCTCATAACTGGCAAGGACTCCGACGCTGAAAAGGATGTGCTCCAGAACGCTAAATTACGTTGGCCAGAGGTTCAGTTTCGTGTGATTCACACTTTGGTTCAGGGTGAAAAGGCAGCCCCCGAGGTTATCGCAGCGATTCAAACTCTCGATGCCGACCCGGAAATCGACGTGATCATAATTGCTCGCGGTGGAGGCTCGTTTCTCGACTTAATGGTCTTCAGCGATGAAAACCTGGTGCGCACCGCGGCACAGGCGAAGACGCCGATTGTGTCGGCGATTGGCCATGAAAACGATCGCCCGGTTTTGGATGACGTAGCCGATCTGCGCGCCTCTACCCCCACCGATGCCGCGAAACGTGTTGTGCCTGATGTTGAGGATGAACGTCACAAACTGGCTCAAGCGATGCAGCGAATTCAGCTGAGAGTTGCCGATTACGTTTCAGCGCAATCGGCACTTATTTCGCAACTTCGGAGCCGTCCAATTTTGGCTAACCCGCACACATTCATCGAAGACCAGGCGCTAATTCTCGAGCGTCTGCTGCTAACCGTGCGTGAACGTTTGAGCCAAACACTTACCCGTGAAGAGATGGGCTTGGGGCACCTTCGACAGCAAGTTCGTTCACTTTCACCACAATCAACACTAGATAGAGGTTATTCAGTGGTTCGCGATGCTGCTGGGCACGTGATTCTTGATGCGGCAAAAGTTGCCGCGGGCACCAAGTTGAACGTCAGGCTAGCCAAGGGTGAACTAGACGTCACCGCCGACCCTAAATCCAAGAGTTCGAAATAGACTGGAGTCCAGAATGAGCGCAGAAAAAGATCCAAATTCAGACGTAGCAAAACTGAGCTACGAAGAAGCGCGCGACCAGTTAATTCAACTCGTCGCAGAACTCGAGCAAGGAAACGTTTCACTCGAGGTTTCACTTGCACTCTGGGAACGAGGCGAGGCCTTGGCTAACCAATGTGAATCTTGGCTCTCTGGTGCACGTAAACGTCTCGATGCTGCCATCGAAGCCAAGAAGAACAAAGCATGAGCGAGGACGCAGCCGCAAAAAGACGGGCCCGCCAAACTGTAACTAATTTGATTTTGGCTCTGGTTGCCTCGCTTGGCATCATGTTGGCAATCGTTCTGATCGTGCCTCGAGACGACACCAACAGAATTCAGCCGGTTGATTACAAATCAATTGCCGCTGACGCTCAGTCTTCAAGTGGCAAGCAGGTAGTTGCTCCAGAGCTCCCAGCCGGTTGGTGGGCAAACTCCGCCCGTTGGTCAGAAAAGCCGGCAGATGGAGTGCAAAACTGGTACACCGGTTTTGTCGGGCCTAAAAATCAGTACATCGGCCTCACGCAAGCGTTCGCAATTAACCCAACCTGGCTGGCATTCCAGGTGAAGGATGCGGTCAAGACCGGCACTCAAGCCATTGATGCCTACACCTGGGACATCTATGAGGCTCAAATGCCGAGCAGCCCACCAAAGACAAAGGATTACATGATGGTCCTGAATTACAACACCTCAGATGTTGCGATAATTTATGGTGTTGCCAAACCGCAAGACTTTGTTGAAATTGCCAAGGCAATTCAAACGAAATTGATGGAGCGGGTGAGCAAATGAGCGTGAAAACTCCGGCTGAAGCATGGCAGGCGATGCTTGACGGCAACCGCAGATTTGTATCTGGGGCTCTAGCCCACCCTCGCCAGGATATCGATCGCCGCGAAGCTCTAGCCCAGAAACAGACGCCGTTTGCTGCCCTGTTCGGTTGCGCCGATTCCCGTCTTTCGGCTGAAATTATCTTCGATGTAGGCCTTGGCGATTTCTTTGTGGTTCGCAATGCTGGTCAGGTTATCGGTGAGACCATTCTCGGCTCGCTCGAGTATGCGGTTGAGGTTTTGGGTGTACCAATCATCCTGGTTCTAGGTCACGACGAGTGTGGCGCGATTCGCGCAACCATCGATGACGTCGAGGGAAAGATGAACGCTCAGGGCGCTTTCATTCACAAATTAGTCGACCAGATTCGCCCAACTGTGCTTGAAGCAAACTCGCAGGGTCTGCACGAGATTGATGACGTCACCCAACTTCACGTTCGCGACACAATCAACGAAATGCTTAGCAGCAGCAAACTTATTGCTGACGCAGTCGAAGCCGGCAAGCTTGCTGTGGTTGGTGCTAATTACAAGCTCACTCTCGGTGAAGTTCGTCCAATCGTCACCTTCGGCAAAATCTAATCAATAACTTCCAATAAATTCTGCAAATCAATCGAAAGGCCACGAACGTGGAATACCGCATCGAACACGACACCATGGGTGAAGTGAAAGTTCCTGTAAACGCCCTTTACCGCGCTCAGACTCAGCGTGCTGTCGAGAACTTCCCTATCTCGGGAACCACGCTCGAGCGCGCCCACATCGCCGCCCTCGCGCAAATTAAAAAGGCTGCAGCAAACGCCAATGCAAAATTGGGTGTTCTGAAGCCTGAAGTGGCCAAGTCGATTGCAGATGCAGCCGACGCCGTCATCGCCGGCAAACACGATGGCGAGTTCCCGGTAGACATTTTCCAAACCGGTTCGGGCACGTCTTCCAACATGAACATGAACGAAGTCTTGGCAACCCTTGCCACCGCTTTGCTTGGCGCAGATGTTCACCCAAATGACCACGTAAATGCGTCACAGTCTTCAAACGATGTATTCCCTACGTCGGTACACGTTGCCGTCACAGCGGCTTTGATCAATGACCTATTGCCAGCGCTTGATTATCTAGCCGTCGCGCTAGAAGAAAAGCGTGAGCTCTGGAAGACGGCAGTTAAGGCCGGGCGCACCCACCTCATGGATGCAACTCCGGTCACTCTAGGCCAAGAATTTGGCGGTTATGCCGCGCAGATTCGCTATGCCATCGAGCGCGTGCAAGGCACCATCGGTCGAACCGCTGAGGTTCCTTTGGGCGGAACTGCAGTTGGCACCGGAATTAACACTCCAAAGGGTTTCCCGCAGGAAGTTATTCGGCTGTTGGCCGCTGAAACTGGTCTTCCAATCACCGAAGCCCGAGACCATTTCGAGGCTCAGGGAGCGCGCGATGCTCTAGTCGAGGCATCGGGTGCACTTCGCGTGCTTGCTGTGTCACTAACCAAGATCAACAACGACCTTCGCTGGATGGGCTCCGGCCCAAACGCGGGCCTTGGCGAACTGCACATCCCAGACCTACAGCCGGGTTCATCAATCATGCCGGGCAAGGTAAACCCGGTCGTGCCTGAAGCCGTCATGATGGTTTGCGCACGCGTTATCGGCAACGACGCGACTGTCGCTTGGGCCGGCGCAACCGGAAACTTTGAGCTAAATGTGGCAATTCCGGTTATGGGAAACGCGCTCCTCGAATCAATTCGACTGCTTTCAAACTCAATGCGATTGCTGGCTGACAAGACCGTACGCGGCCTAGAGGCAAACCTTGATCGCGCTCGCGCTTTGGCCGAATCAAGCCCATCAATCGTGACTCCGCTAAACAAATACATCGGTTACGAAGCTGCGGCAAAGATTGCCAAGCACTCGGTAGCCAAGAGCATCACCGTTCGAGAGGCAACCATCGAGCTGGGTTATGTGGACGGCGAAAAGTTGACCATGGAGCAACTAGATAAGGCACTTGACGTTCTTTCTATGACCAGCCCTGGCCTATAAAACTAAACACAAAACCGACCAACAAGTATGGGCCGAGCGCGATGCTCGAGCCCATTCTTGTTTTTTGGAAAATGATTAGGGTCAATGCAACGATGCCCGCAACTAAAAAGGCCACACTTAGAGCAATCAAGGGCGATAGAGGGCTGAACCAGGCAAGCGATAAGGTTATCGCCGCAATTAGTTTCACATCACCCATGCCTAGCCCAGCAAATCGATTCAAAACTAGGCAAATAACGAATGCCCCAATTGCAGAGCCCAGAGCTGTAACCAGATTGAGCCAATTCGCTCCAAGTAAGACCGCCGCAACCTGACCGATGATCGTTATTGGAAATGCGGGAACGGTGAATCGATTCGGTAGGCGATGTTCACGAATATCAATTCGAGCCAATGGCCATGTCACGGCAAGCAGATATAGAGGGCCAATCAAGCTACCCAAGTATGCGAGAGTCATGGCACGAGACTAAAAGAAAAACCTCAACTCTCGTCGAGGTCTTCCACAGGTGCTTTAGGCTACGTCGCCAACCTTTTCCCACATTTTGGCCATGACCCACCATTGACCGTCGAGGAACACCAAATTCAAGTAATCCTGCATGACTCCGCCAAACATCTCCAGTTGAGGTTTGACCATAGCGAGAGTCGGTGAAATTTGATCAAACATCAACACCTGATCGTTGCGCGCGTTTCCGGCATCGTGGGGTGACTGGCGGTTAGCCACGGCTTCGCGATAAATCGAGTAAGGGCGAATGTTCAGAGTGCCGCCCTGAGCCGAGTAAAGGACACAGTCTTTGTGGAACACTTTGTCGAAAAGCGCCATGTCTTGAAAGTGAAGCACTTCAAAATAATCAGCGATTAACTTCTTGATTGCTGGGTCAGCCTGTTCAAAATTCATCTCTTCAGGCTAACCGAAATTTAGTTATCCAGAAGATCGGTAACCAAAGCCGCAATTGCCGAACGCTCTGAACGGGTCAGCGTCACATGCGCAAACAATGAATGGTTCTTCAAAGCCTCGATGACGGCCGCGATTCCATCGTGGCGCCCAACCCGCAGGTTATCGCGCTGGGCAACATCGTGGGTTAGAACAACCTTTGCGTTTTGACCAATGCGTGAAAGCACGGTCAAGAGAACATTTCGCTCAAGTGACTGCGCTTCGTCCACAATCACAAACGCATCGTGAAGCGAGCGGCCACGGATGTGAGTCAGTGGCAAAATTTCGAGCAAACCACGGTCCACGACATGTTCGATGACTTCCTTAGAGACCAGCGCACCTAGGGTGTCAAAAATAGCTTGACCCCAAGGGTTCATCTTCTCGCTCTCGCTGCCAGGAAGGTAACCCAGCTCCTGGCCGCCAACGGCGAGGATTGGACGGAAGACGATTATCTTCTTGTGCTGACGGCGTTCAAGGACGGTTTCAAGGCCGGCCAGAAGCGCCATTGCCGACTTTCCAGTACCTGCGCGGCCACCAAGCGAAACGATGCCTACGTCTGAGTCAAGAAGCAAATCGATTGCGATTCGCTGTTCAGCTGAACGACCGTGCACACCGAAAACATCTCGGTCTCCTCGAACCAGGCGAATCTTTCCCCCAGTTTCAACGCGGCCGAGTGCGCTGCCACGCTCTGAAGAAATAACCAGACCGGTGTTGACCGGCATGGCTGCTACTTCTTTGTGCTTGATTACCTCGGTGTCATAGAGGTCATTCATCTCATCGCCGGTAAGTTCAAGTTCGGCAATACCTGTCCAACCAGAGTCTTTGGCATTGTCATTTCGATACTCGTCGGCAGCCATGCCCAGCGCAGAGGCCTTGACGCGCATTGGGAGGTCTTTTGAGACAACAGTCACATCTTTACCCTCGCGGGCCAGGTTGAATGCCACAGCAAGGATGCGGCTGTCATTATCGCCAAGTTGGAAACCGGCAGGCAAGACCGACTGATCAATGTGGTTTAGCTCAACCCGCAGAATTCCGCCGTCGCCAACCGCCATCGGGAAATCGAGGCGTTCGTGTTGAATTCTCAAATCATCAAGATGACGCAGCGCCTGACGGGCGTAGTAGCCGATTTCTGGGTCGTGACGTTTCTTCTCAAGCTCGTTGATCACAACGATTGGTATGACGACTTCCTGTTCTTTGAATCGGAACAAAGCCTTCGGGTCTGAGAGCAGAACCGAGGTGTCGATTATGTAGGTCTTAGTCGTGGTGTTGGTTGGTTTTGCTGACTTAGTTGTCTTTGAAGTTGCTGCAGTTGCTTTAGCCACGAACGCTCCCTAGAAATACCTTGAGATGAAAATACGCCCGCGAATTACATTGATGTGATTTAGACACGCCCGATTCCGTGTTCGTTACGAACCGTTAACCTTCTTAATGAACCGATTGTTAGGCGCCGAAACGACGGTGGCGCGATTCAAATGCGCGAATTGCTCGCAAAAAGTCAACGCGTCTGAAGTCTGGCCAAAGAGCTTCTTCGAAATAAAACTCAGACTGGGCGCTTTGCCAGAGCAGAAAACCGCTTAGTCGCTGCTCCCCCGAGGTCCTAATCACCAGGTCAGGGTCTGGCTGACCACTGGTGTAAAGGTGTTGGGTGATGAGGTCTGGGTCGAGCAATTCGGCAAGTTCATCGATGGTGGTTCCCTGAGTCGAATGCTCTTTCAGAATTGACCGCATTGCATCGGCGATTTCTTTACGGCCACCATAGCCAACTGCCAGGTTTACGTGCATGCCGCCAATGTTTTTAGTGCGCTCCTCCGCGCTGGCTATGGCCTCAGCCAACGGTTCAGGCAAGCTTGCTCGGTCACCAACCAGTTGCAACTTCCAATTTCCATGGATGGCCAGATCATCGGCTAATTGGGCAATGATTTCGAGAAGTTCGGTGAGCTCCTGTGATGAGCGTCCCTTTAGGTTGTCGGTGGAAAGCAGGTAGAGGGTTACCACCTTGATTCCAAGATCGTCACACCACCCCAAAAACTCGAGGGTTTTCTTTGCACCCACTGCATGCCCGTGGCTTGCCTTCGCCCCACCTTGACGCTCCGCCCAGCGGCGGTTTCCATCCAGGATGACCGCAACGTGCCTAGGCATATCATCAGCCACTAAATGACGCTCGAGAGAGCGTTCATAGAGGCGGTAAATCAGGTTGCGCACGAGTTAAGGCTACTACCGGTTCTCTAAAGCCAAAGCAGGCGTAGAGTTTTGGTATGAGCATGCCAATCTCAGAAGGATTTCGGGAACCGGAACTAAAGCCAACCTGGCGCGGATGGATTCACGCAGGTGTTTTGCCGATAGTTATCGCCGGCGGAATCGTTTTAGTGGTTTTAGCCAATGGTGTGCCTGCGAAGATCGCAACCGCCGTTTTCTTCCTGAGTTCGTTTTTACTCTTCGGCAACTCAGCGCTTTATCATCGATTCAACTGGAGCCCGCCGGTCAAGCGAGCACTAAAGCGAATTGACCACGCGAATATCTTTTTGTTGATTGCCGGCAGTTACACACCCATTACCTGGCTTGGCTTGCCAAAGGACAAAGCGACGCTTTTGATGTGGATCATTTGGGGAACCGCACTCTTGGGAATTGGCTTTAGAGTTTTTTGGATTTCCGCACCGCGCTGGCTCTATGTTCCGATTTACGTGCTCATGGGCTGGGCGGCAATGGCATTCATCGTTGATTTTTTCAATGCAAATGCACCGATGATGATCCTGATTTTGATCGGTGGCCTGTGCTACACAATTGGCGCCGTGGTCTACGGAATCAAAAAACCAAACCCTTTTCCGGGCAAATTTGGATTCCACGAGATTTTTCACACGCTCACGGTAATTGCGTTTCTATGTCACTGGACCGCCGCGCTGCTGATTGCCTTAGCCCCGGCAGCGGGCTCATTTGGAGCTAATTAGCGCTTAGGTTTTGCAGGTGGTGCAGGCCGAGCAGGTTTAGTTTTTGCAGCGCTGGCCTTAGGTTTCGGTTTCGCTTCTTCAACACTGGCAACCTTCTCGGCCGCTAGTTTTTCGCTAATCTCTGCACGATAACGAACTCGGCGAATTCGTCTCACCATGTCAAAAATCAAAGCGACGGCACCCGCAGTTACAAAAAAGGTCATGATGAAACCGATGGTTCCGGGGCTATAGAACGTCTCGGCTGGGTCGGCAGATGGGGTTGGGCTTGGCGTGGCCGCAAGCAAAGTCAAAAGCAAAATGTGCATGCATTAAGTATGGGGCTTTAACTTCGGTAGCCTTGAAACTGATGACTAACGACTATCTGGCCAATCGTTATGGCAGAACCAAGGTTCGTGCCAAAATTCAACGCCGCTTCTGGATTACCGTTGGCGCAGTTTTGCTAGGAACCTTCTTTGTTTGGTCGATTCTGGTCAATTTTGCTAGCCCGGCAAACCTAAGTGCAAACGTCCAGAGCTTTTCGGTCATTAGCGCTCAACAAACTGTGGTGACCATCCAGGTAGCCAACCCAACGCAGCGTGATGGCATTTGCGCGGTTCAGTTACTAAACAAGGGTTTCACCGTAGTTGGTTATCGCGAACAGGCTATTTCCGGCTCGCTGGGTAAGGCTCCGGTATTACAGGTGCCGGTCAACACGACCAACCTAGGTGTCTCAGCAAGCGTTGATCGCTGCTGGCTCAAATAAACTAGAGGGATTATGGCTGAAACCCCTGAAGCAACCTGGCTCACCCAGGAAGCATACGACCGACTAGCGAGTGAACTTGAGTACTTGCTCACTGTCGCACGTCAAGACATCGCTAAGAAGATCCAAGAGGCGCGTGAAGAAGGCGACCTCAAGGAAAACGGCGGCTACCACGCTGCAAAAGAAGAACAGGGCAAGATCGAAGCCCGAGCCGCTCGTCTTGAGAGCATCCTTGCTAATGCAGTGGTCGGCGAGGCCAAAGAGTCGCACGGCATTGTTGAGCAGGGCACGGTTGTTCGCCTAACCATGAATGGCAGCGAACTCGAGTTTCTTCTGGGCAGTGCCGAAATTGCCGAGGGTAGCGATATTGAGGTTTACAGCCCGGACAGCCCAATTGGAACCGCAATCATGGGCGCAAAGGTTGGCGACAAGGTTTCATTTTTTGCGCCAAATGGTAAAGAACGAGAAATCGAAATTCTCGAGGTCAAGAACTTTCTTGGCTAAGCGCGGGTAATCCTAGGATTTAGCCCGGCATCCTTGAGCGATTTAAGCACGCGCTCGCGGTGCTCATGACCCATGGTCTCAACCGACACCCTAAGTTCGACTTCTCCAATTTCAAGACCCTCACCGTGTCGGGTGTGTAGCACCTCAACCACGTTGCCCTGTGCAGCAGCAATTGCATCAGCTGTCTTAACCAGCTGGCCTGGTCGGTCTGGCAACATCACAGATATTGTGGTGTAGCGCTCCGAAGCCATCAAACCAAATCCGATAATCTTCTGCATCAACAGCGGGTCAATGTTGCCACCCGAGAGAACTGCCACGGTTTTGCCCTTTGGCTTAATTGCACCTGACATGAGAGCCGCAACGGTGGCGGCACCGGCTGGTTCAACCACCTGCTTGGCACGCTCTAGAAGAACAACTATGGCCTTGGCGATCTCGTCATCGCTGACTGTGACAACCTTGTCTAAATATTTTGAAATAAGTTCAAAAGGTATGTGCCCCGGCTTAGCCACAGCAATTCCATCGGCGATTGTTCGCTCGGTCTTGATTTCAACTTCTTTGCCAGCCTTAAGCGAAGGCACATATGATGCGGCATTTTCGGCCTGCACACCAATCACCTTGATCTTGCGGCCTTGCTCCGCGGCCTTCAGCTTTGCGGCAACTGCAACACCAGCTGCCAAACCGCCACCACCGATGGAAACCAAAATTGTGTCAACATCTGGAACCTGGTCAAGAATTTCTAGGCCAACTGTTCCCTGCCCGGTGACTATATCGAGGTTGTCATAAGGGGGAATGAAAATGGCCCCTTTTTTGGCACAGTAGGCCTGGGCGGCCTTGAGTGTCTCTCCAAATAAAGCACCCTCGAGAATTACATCGGCACCATAGTTTTTTGTTGCCTGAAATTTAGGCAGAGATGCGCCCACCGGCATGAAAATAGTTGCCTTGATGCCTAGTTTTTTAGCGGCTAGGGCAACTCCCTGAGCGTGGTTTCCGGCGCTGGCCGCAACAACCCCTTTGCGGCGCTCGGCTGGGGTCAACTTTGACATTCGATTGAATGCGCCGCGTAGTTTGTAGGCACCGGTGCGCTGCAGATTCTCGCACTTTAGATAAACATCGAAGCCGATAAGCTCGGTGAGGTAGTTGCTGTGCAGGACCGGAGTCTCAATAGCCACCTGGGCCACATTTTCGTGAGCAAGTTCAAACTCGGCCAGAGTTGGGGCGGCAACAGGTGTGGGACTCATAAGTTAAGAGTTTAGTTTGGCCGCGGTATTAAAAACGGCGGTTAGAACTTCGAGCCGATTTCGCGAAGGCGCTTGATTCGAGCTGGAAGTGGCGGGTGGGTCGAAAAAAGGCGTTCGGTTAGCCCAGGCTTGATTGGGTCAGCGATGTACATGTGCGCCATTGAGTTCGAAGCACGGCGAAGCGGCTTTCCATACTGGCCAAGTTTTTCCAAAGCGCTGGCAAGGCCCTCAGGGTAACGAGTGGTGTGCGCTCCGGTCGCATCGGCCAAGTATTCACGCTGGCGCGAAACCGCTGCACTGACCAGAGGCCCAATCAAAAAGGCGATGATGCTGGCAACTAGACCAATCAAAAGCAAGGCTACGCCCAAACCATTGTCATCGCGGTTGTCGCGGCGGCCCCCGGCAAAGAATGATGCTCGGATGGCCATGTCGGCGAGGATGCCGATTGCACTCACCAAACCAAAAACCAGCGTCGAGACTCGGATGTCGTAGTTTTTGACGTGGCCCAGCTCGTGCGCCATGACGCCCTCGAGTTCTTTGTCATCCATGATTCCAAGCAAACCGGTTGTGGCGGCCACCACCGCGTGCTTAGGGTCGCGACCGGTGGCAAACGCATTCGGTGCATCATCGGGAATTATGTATACCTTCGGCATCGGCATCCCCTCGGTGATCGAAAGGTTCTCCACGATGCGCCAGAGTCTTGGGTTGTCGCTTTTTTGAATTTGCTGCGCCCCGCTCATCGCGATGGCCAGCGAGCTGGCAGCGTAATACTGGATCACCGTGTAAACCAGCACAAATCCAACGATCATGATCGCACTTGAGCCATTGCCGGTTGTGTAACCCCACCAAAGTGAAATACCGGTTAGTAAGGCAACAAAAAGACCAATGATGATCACCGTGTTGCGCTTATTTGCTGCGATTGCCGAATACATTCAGCCCCTTGAGGATGCGTTAGAAGTTGGAACTAAAACTTTATCGAAGGTTTAGAACTTCACCTGTGGCGGTTCTTGAATAGCTGCCGAGTCGGCAACTTCAAAAAATTCACGCTCTGTGAAGCCAAGGCCACGAACAAACAAAACCTGAGGGAACTGCTTGATCTTGGTGTTCAACTCGCGCACTCCACCGTTATAGAAACGACGCGCAGCCATGATCTTGTCTTCGGTGTCGGTTAGCTCGGCCTGAAGGCTCAGGAAGTTCTGATTAGCCTGCAGTTGCGGATATGCCTCAGCTACCGCAAACAAGCTCTTCATCGCTGACTGGAACTCGCCATCGGCCTTTGCAGCCTTACCCGGGTGGTTCATGACCTCAGGTGAAACAGTCGCCGCCCTGGCACGCGTAACGTTTTCAAAAACCGAACTTTCGTGCGTTGCATAACCCTTCACGGTTTCGATCAGGTTTGGAATGAGGTCGGCACGGCGCTTGAGCTGAACGGTGATGTCGCTCCAAGCCTCGTCAACTCGTACCTTTAGTGTGACCAGGCCGTTATAAGTCGACCAGAGGAAAATACCGATAATTGCAACTACGGCAATGATTACGATCCAAGTGATGTCCATGGCTCAATGCTAAGGGAATAATTTTTGTCTAGTGGGGCTTTACAAAGGTGTACTCTAGGTAAGTTCACAGATACTAGGAGCGTGGCAAAATGCCAGCAGTTACCGCAGACACCCTGACCCTCCCTCGTTTGGAGCCAGCCACTGGCCGCTCACGGCCAGTCAAGTCAGTGACCCGTGGCCCACAGGCTCACGAGGGTGACGGATTCCCGGTAACTCGCGCTTTCGCAGGCGTTTCTTATCAAGACCTCGACCCATTCATCCACATGGACCAGATGGGCGAGGTTGAATACGCCCCTTATGAACCTCGTGGCACCTCATGGCACCCACACCGCGGGTTTGAGACCTTCACCTACATGATTGACGGCACATTCCAGCACCAAGACAGTCACGGCGGTGGCGGCACCATCCAGGATGGCGCGACCCAGTACATGACGGCCGGTTCTGGAGTGCTTCACATCGAAACACCACCCGACGCACTGGTGATGTCTGGCGGAATTTTTCACGGGATTCAACTCTGGATCAACCTCCCATCGGCTAAAAAGATGACCGCGCCGGCCTACCAAAGCCTCGAAGGCGGCGATGTTGAACTTATCTCCAGCCAGGATGGCGGTTCACTCATCCGTGTGCTTGCCGGCGAAATTGCGGGGCACACCGGCCCTGGTAAATCACAGACACCGATGACCATTGCGCACATAACTTTGGCACCCGGCGCTTCAGTTTCAATTCCTTGGAACCCCGAATTTAATGCTCTCGCTTACACCCTTGCCGGCCAAGGTTTAGTTGGTGAGGGCGTCGAAGGAAACCCCGCTGCAAAGATTTCAACCGGCAGCCTGGCAGTCTTTGGTGCGGGAGATCGCATTGTTATCACCGCAGACACCCAACAGGACTCTCGTCACAACGCCTTAGAAATATTCCTTCTCGGCGGTCAGCCGATTCGAGAACCCGTCGTTGCCTACGGGCCGTTCGTTATGAACGACAAAGCCGGCATTATTCAGGCGATGGAGGACTACCAGTATGGTCGGTTTGGCCAGATCCCAGACGATGCGCTCCAGCCTTTTCACCACCGGCACTAGGCCGGGGCGAGCTTTAAAACTTCCCCGACATAAATTAGAGTTGCGACATGTTGCTTGAACCTCGATTTGTGAAGATTTCGACCCGAACGGGCATCGAGGTTCGACGAACCCTGCCGAATGCCAAGAAACGCATGATTGGCGCTTGGGCTTTTGTCGATCACTTTGGCCCGACCACCCAAACTGACGGAATGGTAGTGGCAGCCCACCCTCATACTGGCCTGCAGACCGCCACCTGGCTTTTTGAGGGTCGCATAGAGCATCGAGACAGCATTGGGACCACTCAGTTCATCGAGCCCGGCCAACTCAACCTAATGACTGCCGGGCGCGGCATCGCACACAGCGAGCTCTCCTTGGCAGATTCGAAAAATCTGCACGCGGTGCAGCTCTGGATTGCTTTGCCCGATTCGGTTCGCAAAATGGCACCTGAATTTGAGCACCAGAGCGATCTTCCCAAACTGTCGATTGGGAATCTAAGCGCTACCGTTTTCGCTGGCGAAATTTATGGTTTGCCGAATTCAAAGGCGGCCACAAAACTATTTAGCCCACTTGTTGGAGTTGAGCTCAAAATTCCCGCTGGCGAATTTGAAGTGATTGAACTCAATCCAGAATTCGAACACGGTTTTCTCTCAGTTTCGGAACAAGTTCAAGTTGCCGGTCTCGAAGTGCCATCAAATTCAATGGAGTATTTTCAACCCGGCACGACCTCGGTCACTATCAAGAACACTGCGGCTACCGAAGCAACCGTAATCTTGCTCGGCGGAAAGCCATTTGAAGAGCCGATCGTGATGTGGTGGAACTTCATCGAACGCACTCACGAAGAAATTGTTGAGGTTCGCGAAAAATGGAACAACCGAGATTCAAGCATCCCTGAGTTTGTGGATCACATCGGCGGATGGATCCCGGCACCTGAACTGCCGAATTTGATTCTTCGCGCGCGCAATAATTGACGCATGCTTGATATCTCGCTCTACCTCATCGCCGACCCGAATCAAACCCAAGGCCGCGACATTTTGGAGATAATTCGTGAGGCTGTTGCCGGCGGGGTGACCGCAGTTCAGCTTCGAGCAGCAAATTTATCCGATCCCGAATACTCGGCACTTGCCCTGAGAATCAGCGCCATCCTGATTGGCACCAGCGTCAAATTCTTCCTGAATGATCGACCACACCTGCTCGAACTCGTCGGCGCACACGGTGTGCATATTGGCGAGGGTAAATCCACACTCTCCGAAGCACGTGAAATCATCGGTGCGGAACACTACCTTGGCGCTTCGGCCATTGCGCTCGAGGACATCGATGTAGAAATTGACTATCTGAGCGTTGGTCCTGTTTGGGCAACTAGAAGTAAGGCCGATGCGGGTCCAGCCATCGGTGTTGACGAAACCGCGCGACGGGTTAAGGAATCACCTTGGCCGATGTTGGCCATCGGTGGAATCACCGCCGAGAATGTTTTGGAACTAAACGGCTCGGGTATCGCCGGAATAGGAGTTTTAGGCGAGATATGCCGGGCAGCAGACCCTCGGGCCGTGGCTAGTGCACTAAAAACGGCAACGATGCAACTAGCCCGCTAGCGATAATGACTGGCAGGTCTAGCCTGCCAAATTTGGCCGGTTCCGCCCAGGTGCGCTGGCTAGTCATTGATTCCGAGGAGAATCCGCGGGCGTCCATTGCCACTGCGGTCGTGCCTGCGCCTCGAATCGCCTGAATCAGCATCGTAAAAGTGATCAGAATTGAGCTTCGCACTCGAGAAATCAGCCCCTTGTGGATCGTCACGCCTCGAATGCCCTGGATGAACCTGATTTCGCTCCACATGCCGGTGAAAAATGTGATCCGTTCCATTGCGACCATTGCTGCGATGACGGGGCGCGAAGGCAACCTAAGTGTTTGGGCCAGCTGATCACCCAGGCGATAGGGGCGAAGTTTGGAAGCCAGCACTACCCCGGGAAAAACAAAACTGGCAACCCTTAGAGCTGCAGTCATACCCGATTCAATAGAGAATCCGGCGCTTAGGTACCAGTTCGATAGGCCAATCGACAGCACGCCAATTATGGGCGCGATCATGATCTTTGGCGCCTTGAATTTGAGCCCAAATAGAGACAAAGCAATCCATAAAGCGGCCAAAGCAAAGATCGAAGTCAAACCTGCTCTAACGGTTGTGATTCCCATCGAGCCGACCAGCAAAATTAGCGGGGATGCGATTATGGCCAATCCGCTCACCAGCGCTGGCTCAGGCGTGACTGGCGCGGCAATCTCGGGCTCAATGTTTACTACTTCGTTGGCCAGAGCAATCAAATCCTCGTCATGGCTGGCAATGACAATCTTGGTTCCTGCATCTCGGGCCGCAATAATCGAGCTGACAATCGCTGACCAGGCTTCGCGATCTTGACCGACAGTGGGTTCATCAAGATAGGCCGACCGCGGGTGGTGCGCAAAAGCCGTGGCGACCGCGAGTCGGCGCTTCTCTCCACCCGAAATCTCGTATGGGTTTTGCCCTTCAAGTTGGCTAAGACCCAGATCTTTGAGCAATTGGTGAGTGTGAGCGTCTGACTCAGCCGCATCGATACCGAGACCCTCTGCGGCCAGTCGGGCCGTGCAATTGGCAGATTCAAAAACACTATCGCCAACCACTGTCAATTCCGGCTGCTGAGGCACAAAACCAACGCCATCGAGAATGGTCTTGGCAGCCGGATCCGATTGAAGCATCTGTTTTAGTCGGGTTGTCTTACCTGCACCACTATTGCCGGTCAAAACCGTAATCGAGCCCTTGGCCGGACCTTCCGCCGAATTGCGAGGCGGCGCGATGGCCGATTCAAGAAATGGGGCCGGTTCGCCTGGAATCCAAATGCCAAGCTCGAGCAATTTGGTTCGGTGCGCTCTTAAGACCTCGATTGGGGGTCCGTCGAAGAGCAACTCTCCCTGACTGCTAAGGACCATGATTCTGTCCATTTGGTTGAGCCAGCCATCAAACCGGTGCTCGGCGAGAATGAGGGTTTGCCCCTCTTTTTCAAGCGCCGAGAGCACCGCTGCCCTCACGCTTTTCGCAGAATCGCTATCCAACATAGAGGTTGGCTCATCAAGAAGTAGCAAACCGGGCTGCAGTGCGAGCACCCCGGCGAGTGCAACTCTTTGCATCTCGCCACCGGAAAGATCAGTTGAACTACTCTGCAGTGGCTTATCAATTTGGACCGAAGCTAAGTTCCTGCTGACCAAGGCCTCCAAATCGCTGCTTGGATAACCGGCATTTTCCGGCCCAAAAGCGACTTCTCGCAAAAGTGTTGGCGCCACGATTGTGTCATTCGGATCCTGCAGCTGTAAGCCAACTGAACCGCAAGTGATTGAACCGGTAAAGTCCCCAGACTCGGTATCCGTAAGGACCCCAGCAATTGCGCGCAACAGGGTAGATTTACCTGACCCGCTGGGGCCAACGAGCAGCACCTTCTGGCCGGGCGCAATGGAAAAAGTTAGGTTATTTAAGAGCGGCCGAGAGCTCGCAAAGGGAGTCCAAGTCAAATTCTTGACCTGAACTCCCCCGCGAAACTCTTCAGTCATTATTTAGATCGCGCCTCGCGCCCAACAGCAAAGTTGTTTAGCGCACCTGTCTTAGCCAAACCGCGAATTAGCCAGTATGCGCCACCGCCAGCAAGAAGAGCACCAGAGATAATTCCGCAAACTAGGAAAATAGCCTTGAACAGTGGTGAATAACTAGGAACATACGACCACCACTCGTAAAAACAAATCTCAAATACTGCAGACAACATTCCACCGAGTGCCGCGACTCCAAAATTGAATTTACGGTAGCGGAAAACTAGAAACACAATCTCGACTCCAACGGCTTGAAGCATAGCTGAAAACAAAACCGTAATTCCCCAGGTATTTCCCAAAAGCAGCTCGACATTCGCGGCAATCAATTCCATGAATATTGCTGCCCCAGGGCGACGAACCAGAAGTGCACCAGCAACGGCAGGAATGATCCAAAGCCCAAGAGCCAGCTCACCAACCGGCGGAAAACCAGCTGTGATAACACCCAGAATTGGGTAGATCAATGTGTCGAAGCCCCAGAAGCCCACGCCCAGGGCGACGGCAAGAACGGCTGCGGTGACGAGGTCAATTCCTCGCCATTTGTTGCTCATAATTTGTGTTGAATTGCTCATGATATTTCTTCTTCCTAATAGAAATGGAAGAGGGCCCGCAAACCAACGACCCGGCACGGCTCAAACCAATGCAAGGCAACTGGTAAGCGTGCTGAGATGCTCGACTTCCTCCGCCGGAATTACCCGGAATCAGGTTCGAGGGTCTGTGAAAATCACACTCTCAGCGCCTGAAGGCGCTCCCCTGTCGTACACCTAAAAGAATAGCGCAAACTGCCAAACACAAGCCAAAAGATAAAAAGACCGGCACTCAGCCGGCCTGTTTATTTTGGTGCCTCCAGTGGGACTCGAACCCACACTTTGACGATTTTAAGTCGTCTGCCTCTGCCATTGGGCTATGGAGGCTAAAGCGAAAAGGCGCCTAGTTTCCTAAGCGCCTCTCCTTTAGCTTTTGAACTAAGCCTTTGGGCGAGACGCGAAGGTCTCAAAGGCTAAGCGTGGGTCCTTGGTAGCTGAAATCGCAACGATGTCGCGACGAAGCAAGAAGTTCCAAACCCAACCAGAGAATACGCGAATCTTGCGCTCCCACATTGGCATTGCTAGACCGTGGTAGCCACGGTGCATTAGCCAGGCGATTGGGCCCTTGATGGCAAGCTTGCGGAACTGGAATACACCAACACCGATTCCAAGGCCAGCAACTGCACCTAGATTGACGTGGTAGTACTCCTTGACGCCTTCACCACGAAGTGAAGCAACGATGTTCTTCGCCAAAAGTTTTGCCTGGCGAACCGCGTGCTGCGCGTTTGGAACACAGAAGCCACCAACGCCACCACCGGTTAGGTCTGGCACTGCAGAAACGTCACCAGCAGTCCAAGCATCAGCAATAACCTTTTCGCCCTCGACAACCTGAAGGGTTGCCTTTGCGGTGATGCGGCCACGCTCGTCTAGCGGAAGGTCGGTGTTACGAACGAATGGGTGGGCCATAACTCCGGCAGTCCAAACGATTACGTCTGACTCGAAGCTCTCGCCGGTTGAAAGCTCGATCTTTCCGTTGACGGCCGACTGAAGCTGTGTGTTCAAGTGAATCTGGGCACCACGCTGGTCAAGGTTTGCAATAACCCACTGGCTGGTCTCAAGTGAAACCTCAGGCATGATGCGGCCCATAGCCTCAATCAGGTGGAAGTGAGTGTCTTCGAACTTGATGCCTGGGTAGTAGCGAAGAAGGTAGCTGACTAGTGAACGCATTTCTGCGAAAGTTTCAATTCCTGCGAAACCACCACCAACAACAACGAAGGTGAGCAAACGGTCGCGTGCAGCACCTGCAGGCAAGTTAGCTGCCTTGTCCAGGTTGGTCATAATGCGGTTGCGGATCTCAACCGCTTCTTCGATGGTCTTTAGGCCGATTGCATTGTCAGCAACACCAGGAATCGGGAAGGTACGTGAAACTGCACCAGCGGTAACTACGATCTGGTCGTACTCCTGCTTATAAGGCTTTAGCCCGTCAACCTCGATGGTTGCGGTCTTCTTCTTGTGGTCAACGTTGGTGACTTTACCGGCGATGATGTTGGTGCTGCGAAGGTGGCGACGGTGAGAGGTCACAACGTGGCGAGCTTCGATTGAACCGGCAACAACCTCAGGAAGGAATGGCTGGTAGGTCAGGTATGGAAGCGGGTCAACTAGAGTGACCTCGGCCTCTCCCTTGCCAAGAAGCTTTTCGAGCTTAAAGGCAGTGTAGAAACCGGCGTAACCGCCACCGACGATGAGGATCTTTGGTGCAGCGGCACCGTTCTTTAGAGTAGGCATTGTTCTAATTTACTACCTTTGACTAGTTGATTTGTTCTAACAATGGACGGTGAGTTAGTTGCTTTCGCAAACGCAGCGATTTGGGCTCCACGTGCAAGCCTCTAAGGCAATGTCTCCGATTGGATTGACGCCGGGCCCTGCCGCTAAAGAGTGGCCGATCAATGCGTGCAAACATTTAACGCGAGTTGGCATTCCCCCGGCCGAAATCCCAGCAATTTCAGGCACCTCCAACCCAAGTTCCGCGCCTGTTTTGTCTCGGTCTGCGATGTATGACTGATGAGCTTTCAGGTAGGCGGCGGCAAGTTCAGGCTCATCCGACAAGCGTTGCTGCAATATCGCCATCAGGCCACTTGCTTCGAGAGTTGAAACGGCAGCAGTGGCACCGCGGTGGGTTAGGTAATAAGTGGTTGGAAAAGGCGTGCCGTCACTAAGTCTTGGTGCGGTGTGGACCACGGTTGGCTTGCCACAAACACAGCGAGCTGCGATTGCGCGAATGTCTCGTGCCGGGCGGCCGAGTTGACGTGAAACCTCAGCGATGTCGGCTTCGGTTGCTGGAGTTAGTGGCATTACTTAGTTGCCGCCTTAGGCTCATCGATGCCGGCAACAATCACAGACTGCATGACCGAATCGACCCAATTGTTTCTTGTAACGTGAATGGATTTTGAAATTTGACCGTAGTTTCGTTGGTCGGCAAGCATTGCACCCACGGTGCCCGTGGTGTCAGATGCACTAACCCCATTGGCGTCCATGACCAGATAAGAGACTTCGCCAGGCATCACATAGTAGAGGCGATTTCGAGCCTGTGAGCGAACATAGACCGGATCTTCCCAGCGTTTGCGCTCAGCCACCATGTTGTTGACTTCATTACGCGCTTGTTCCACCTGGGCCGCGGCTTGAGCCACCTGCTGACGGAGAACAAACCATTCCTGCACCTTTGGAGCAAGCGTCAATGCCGCCAACACGTTCATTGCCAACAAGGTGACCGTGTAGGTGTTGAGTCGCATTCCGCGCATCCACTCGGAGCTGGCCGCCGGACGATTGGTTTTTGGAGCCTTGCTTGAGCGAGAAGCAGAAACCGGCGCCTGACGAGAAGACTTTTTGCCCGGATTGGGCATAGGTCGCTTCATCAGACGCCGGCTTCTAGAACTTCTGGATTAGCCGTTGAAACGAGGGAAAGCTGAACGACCAGCGTAGAACGCTGCATCGCTTAGCTCTTCTTCGATGCGTAGAAGCTGGTTGTACTTGGCAACTCGCTCTGAACGAGCAGGTGCACCAGTCTTGATCTGGCCCGCGTTAGTTGCAACGGCTAGGTCAGCGATGAAGGTGTCTTCGGTCTCGCCTGAGCGGTGAGAGATGATTGCCTTCATGCCGTGAACCTGAGCCAAAGTAACTGCGTCTAGGGTCTCGGTAAGGGTACCGATCTGGTTTACCTTGACAAGAATTGCGTTTCCGGCCTTCTCATCGATGCCCTTCTGAAGGCGTGATGGGTTGGTCACGTAAAGGTCGTCACCAACAAGCTGGACCTTTGAGCCAAGCTCAGCAGTCATCTTGGTCCAAGCAGCCCAGTCATCCTCGGCCAATGGGTCTTCAATCGAAACCAGTGGGAAGCGAGCAACGAGGTCTGCGTAGTAGGCGATCATTTCATCACCGGTGCGCTCCTGGCCTTCGAAGCTGTACTTCTTGGTCTCTTCTGAGTAGAACTCGGTTGCTGCAACGTCAAGTGCAAGCGCAATGTCGGTGCCTAGCTTGTAGCCAGCCTTTGCGATTGCCTCGGCAATTAGCTCAAGTGCGGCAGCGTTGGTTGGTAGCTCTGGTGCAAAACCACCCTCGTCACCAAGGCCGGTTGAGAGGCCCTTGCTGTGAAGCAGGCTCTTTAGTGCGTGATAAACCTCAACACCCCAGCGAATTGCCTCTGAGAAAGTTGGCGCACCCAGAGGAACAATCATGAATTCCTGGATGTCAACGCCAGTGTCAGCGTGTGCTCCACCGTTGATGATGTTCATCAGTGGAACTGGAAGGGTGTGTGCATTTGGGCCACCGAGGTAGCGGTAAAGTGGCTGGCCGGTTGACTCGGCGGCTGCACGGGCGTTTGCCATTGAAACACCAAGGATGGCGTTTGCGCCGAGGTTTGACTTGGTAGCGGTGCCATCAAGTGAAAGTAGCGCTGCATCAACCAGGCGCTGATCTTGAGCATCGAAGCCAACAAGTGCCTCGTCGATGGTCTCGACTACGGCCTTAACCGCGTTCTGAACACCCTTGCCTAGGTAGCGGCCCTTGTCGCCATCGCGGCTTTCGTGAGCTTCGAATGCACCGGTAGATGCACCCGATGGAACGGCTGCGCGGCCGAAGCTGTCGTCTTCTAGGAGAACTTCAACCTCAACGGTTGGGTTTCCACGTGAGTCTAGGATTTCGCGAGCGCCAATGGCTTCGATGATTGACAAAATATGTCTCCTTGTTTTGGGCGATTTCAGACACGCCAGACGACGTGCAAAACGTCGTTGTATTGGTTTTAGTTTACCGAGTTACGGCTTAGTTAGCGATGTTGCGCAGCGACAAGTCGGCGAAATTTACTAACTCTTCACCAACTGTTGCAAAGGAACCGAAACCCTGCTCGGCCATGCTGTCCAACAAGAGATTCAACTTCTTTGGGCGCTGCTCAAGCCGCACCCTAAAACCGGCAGCGATGGCCTGCTGCTGCAAATTCAAAGCATTGCCAATCACTTTTGGTTCGGCACTATCAAGTACCAGCACAAGTGACTTGCTGTCATCGCGAGTCTCTTCGACAAGATCCACGGCGCGTTCGAAACCGATCGAGATTCCAACTGCTGGCGCATCCGTGCCCAGCCAACGCCCAACCATGCCGTCATAGCGGCCGCCACCACCGATGGACGAACCTGATTCTGGGTGCTCGATTTCGAAGATAGTCCCGGTGTAGTAGCCCATGCCTCGAACCAGGGTCGGGTCGAAGCGAAGACGGCCGGCGCCAAATCGGGCCTCGATCGCGCTGAAGATTTCCTGTAATTCACCCGGAATCGGTAGGTCACCGACAATTGCGTTTAACCAAGTCGCTGCGCGCTCGGCAACACCGGCATCAAACTTTTCAGCGAGTTCGGCAACCACGCCCTCGGCTGCAATCTTGTCGAGTTTATCGATGGTGATCATGGCAGAACCCTTGCCGGCTTCAGGCACACCAAGCTGTTCAAGCAAGTTGGCTAGAAGCACGCGGTGGTTCACACGAATGGTCGCATCGGTCAAACCAATAGCGGTCAAGGCATCAAGCGATGCGTTGAGAAGTTCAATTTCAGCGAGGATGCTGGCATCGCCGATGATGTCGATATCGCATTGAACGAACTGGCGGTAACGGCCCTTTTGCGGGCGTTCGGCACGCCATACCGGCCCGGTTTGTAGCGCCTTGAACACGGTTGGAAGCTTGGCGCGATTGGTCGCGTAATAGCGAGTCAACGGCACTGTCAGGTCATACCGCAGGCCGAGATCGGCGAGATTGTCTTCACCGTTGTTGGCGGCGAGAGCAGAATCAAGTTCGGCACCGCGCTTCATCACCCGGAAGGCGAGCTTTTCGTTGTCGCCACCCTGACCCGAGGTTAGTCGTTCAAGATCTTCCAGTGCCGGTGTTTCAATCTCCTGAAAGCCGTGGCCCAAGTAGGTCTCGCGAATGGTGGTCAAAACCTGGTCGCGACGAGTCTTCTCAAGGGGAAGGAAATCGCGCATTCCGCGAGGTGGGTGCACGTCTTTAGCCATGTATCAAGTTTGTCACATCGACTAGCGACAGAGGTCCTCGAGCGCTTCGCCAAGATCAGATTTCTCGAACTCGAAACCGGCTGCCAGTAACTTGGCCGGAACGGCATGACGGCCAGATAAAGCAAGCATTGGATCAGTTTTGAAGATAAAACGAGAACCCAGACGAATCACCAAAGCAGGAGTTGGCGGCGACCATGGTTTGTGCAGAACCGCGCGGAGGGATGCCATCAACTGTTTATTTCGAACCGGGTTTGGACTTGTAATGTGAATGACACCGGACAAGTTGCTATTACCCACAATGAAATTTATTGCTCCGATGAAGTCTCGAATGTGAATCCAGGAGACCCACTGATCTCCATCGCCCACTGTGCCACCCATGAACATTCGCGTAATAGCGATGAGACGATTCAGCGCCGGAGTTCCACTATCGAGCACGATTCCTGTTCGGAGAAATACAATTCGACAGCCTGAGATCGGCTGGAGCGCTGCCTCCCAGACCTTGGCAACACCCGCCATTTGCTCGGGGCCTTCCGCTGGATCGGATGCTTCATCCAACACAAGTTCACCGGCATCGCCATAAATTGCCAGTGTGCTCATCTGCAACCAGATGCTTGGAGCCCCATATTCCTCTGATGCTCGAACTAGTGTTTCGGTTGGGGAAACTCGTGACGATTTCAGCAATGCGATATTCTCAGGAGTTGGTCGCCGGTCAACAAGTTCGCCTGAGAGGTTAATCAGGATTGAACCGGGAATGATGCTGGCCCAGGACGGCTCTACAGACGTACCATCCCAAACGAGTTGTTTATAGGCAACCGAATCTCTAACCCTACGAGTGAGAATGAAGACTTCATGACCAAGGTTTACAAAATTCAAAGCGATTTTCTGCCCGAGCGCTCCCGAACCGCCCGCGATTACTACTCGAGGATTGACCGCCAACACTAAGCCTTTGGCATCTTGCACGCTGGCGTTCCGCCTGGCAATTTTTGCCTATTTGCCGCAATCCAGATGTAAACCTTCGCAGAGATAACGTTTAGGCCCGGCGCAACCATCAGAGCACCTATGGATTTGATGAAAATATTTGGCTGAATTAGGAGCAGCTTGGCCATGCAATAGTGACCGGCAAAGACCTTATCGCCAATTACTAACTGCACCTTGGCTGCGGCCTCTTCAGCAGTCAAACCATACTGCTCCAAATCGGTCCACTGGTAAGGAACTATCTCGAGAGCAATCTTTGAATTCTTCTGAATCCAATTTGCCGTGGTGGTGCAAAAACCACAGTCACCATCAAACACCAGTACCGGTTTTGCCATTCTTTCCCCCGACTTTGTCATTAGTCTTCGCTAGGAACTGCAATCACACCGGCGTCAAAGCCATCTTCGATTTCGACCTCTCGAATCTCAACCTGTAGTTCACGCACGGCCCCGCGAAGTGCACGCTCAGAGTCAAAGCCGGCTGCGCGACCGGAAGACACGATGGCTAGCAGGATGGCACCAAGTTCGGCTTCGCTAGTTACGGTGAATGGGCCTGGAGCATCAGCGTCCAACAGACCGATCTTCTCGGCCTTGCCAATAATCTTGTCTGCAAGAGCAAGCGCAGGCATTGCCTGTGGGATACCATCCAACACCGACTGGCGGTGCGGTTTTTCCTTTTTCTTGTGATCATCCCAGTTGAGCATGACATCATCACCGGTCTTGGCAGCAAACTTTTCTAACTCTTCAGCATTGCCAAACACGTGGGGGTGGCGGCCCTTCATTTTGGCCGATGAAACGCGCGCAACGTCTTCGATGTCGAAAGGCTCGCCGAGCGTGCCGGTGGCCCCCAAATCACTGTGGAAGATCACCTGGTAGAGCACATCGCCCAGCTCTTCGATTACCTCATCGCGATCCCCAGACTCAATCGCATCGATGAGTTCATATGTCTCTTCTAGCAAATACTTGGTTAGTGAATCGTGAGTTTGCTCGGCATCCCAAGGGCAACCGCCGGGCGCACGCAATTGGTGGGCAACGGCAATCAGATCATCAAGTTGGGTCATTACAGGCCTTCTCGGTTAGGTGGTCGGTGTTGCCGGCGGGAAAACTCGGGCCAAGAATGCCCAAGCCCAATCGATGATTGGTTTATCTCGCAATGGTTCGAAGTTAGCATCCCGCGGTGCCGGAACCATTAACGTTTGAGCCGATTGCAGATATTTTGTGCCCGGAAAAAGGTGAGTGAGCTGAACCTGTTGAGCCTCGGATAGGTCAACCGGTTGAAGTTTGACCTGGAGCCCAAGAACGTTGAAATCTTTTAGCCCCAGACGGTTTGCCTGCTGACGCAGTTCGGTTACCTCGATGAGGTTTCGCACCGGTTCAGGCGCAGTTCCATAACGGTCTTCGAGTTCGGCAAGGATGCCATCGAGCTGGGCCCTTGAGCCCTTCTCCCCCGAAGCCGCAGAAAGCTTGTGATATGCCTCGAGCCTTAGGCGCTCTGAGTCAACATAGGTGCTTGGAATGTGAGCATCGACGGGTAGTTCGAGTTTGAGCTCTGCTGGAGCCTCAATCTTTTCGCCCTTGAAATCTGAAACGGCCTCGCCAATCATTCGCAGGTACAGGTCAAAGCCAACTCCAGCGATGTGACCAGACTGTTCACCGCCCAAAAGGTTTCCGGCGCCACGAATTTCGAGGTCCTTGAGCGCAATCTGCATGCCGCCACCGAGCTCATTATTCTGCGCGATGGTCGCCAGTCGATCATGTGCGGTTTCGGTTAGCGGCTTGTCTGGCGAGTAGAAGAAGTATGCGTATGCGCGCTCACGGCTGCGACCCACACGACCGCGAATCTGGTGCAACTGACTCAGACCGAAATTCTCGGCCCGGTCAATAATCAGCGTGTTTGCGTTAGGGATATCGATGCCGGTTTCGATGATGGTGGTCGACACAAGAACGTCAAACTTCTTCTCCCAGAAGTCGACGACAACTTGCTCAAGTGCGGCCTCAGACATCTGCCCATGTGCAACTGCAATTCGCGCCTCAGGAACTAGCTCGGCAAGGCGATGTGCTGTTGCTTCAATGGTGCTGACTCGGTTATGGACGAAAAAGACCTGGCCCTCGCGAATCAATTCTCGGTGAATTGCCGCCGCCACCTGTTTCTCGCTATAGCTTCCGATGTAGGTCAGGATTGGGTGCCGCTCTTCCGGCGGAGTGGCCAGCGTGGACATTTCGCGAATTCCGGTAATCGCCATTTCAAGAGTGCGCGGAATTGGAGTGGCAGACATCGACAAAATATCGACATTCGTTTTGATTTCCTTGAGCTTTTCTTTGTGCTCAACGCCAAAGCGCTGCTCTTCATCGATGATGATCAAACCCAGCTGACGGAACTTGACCGATTCGGCAAGCAAGCGATGGGTTCCGATAACCATGTCGACCGAACCATCGGCCAAACCTGCCAGAGTTTCTTTAACTTCCTTGGCGGTTTGAAAGCGCGAAAGCGACCGAACCGTGACCGGAAATCCTGCGAATCTCGCCTCAAAAGTGTCGGTGTGCTGCCGGGCAAGCAGAGTTGTCGGCACCAGCATTGCAACTTGCTTGCCATCCTGAATTGCCTTGAATGCGGCGCGAACGGCCACCTCGGTCTTGCCATAACCGACATCTCCGGCAAGCAACCGGTCCATCGGAATCTCACGCTCCATGTCGCGTTTGACTTCATCGATGGTGGTCAACTGGTCAGGAGTTTCAACAAAAGCAAAAGCTTCTTCGAGCTCCTGTTGCCATGGGGTGTCTGGCCCGAAGGCATAGCCGCGAGATTTCATGCGTGCCGAGTAGAGCTTGACCAAGTCGATTGCAATCTTGCGAATTGCCTTGCGGGCATTGCCCTTGGCTCGTGCCCAATCCCCGCCGCCCATCTTCGACAAGACTGGCGCTTCGCCGCCGACATAACGGGTTAGCAGGTCAAGTTGGTCGGTGGGCACAAACAGCGTGTCACCTGGGTAGCCACGCTTCGAGGGCGCGTACTCGATCAGTAAATACTCGCGCTGGTGCTGTTGTTTGCCAACACCACTGGCACGCTGAACTAGTTCAACAAATCGACCAATGCCATGCGTCTCGTGCACCACATAGTCGCCGGCTTTGAGGCTAAGTGGGTCAACCGACTGCCCACGCTTTGCCGCCAACTTTCGAACCTGCGGGCTAACGTAGGCGGTGCTCTTGCCATAGAACTCAGCCTCGGTCAAAACAATCAACTTGGCATCGGGCGCAGTGAAACCCTTGCGCAAATTACCTTGGGCAACCTCGCCCTTGATGCCTGCGGCGGCCAGTTGTTCATTCAAACGCTCGGCGGTTCCATGCCCTTCGGCCACCAGGATTATTTGCTGCCCATTCTTGGCTTGATCTTCAAGCCATTCGGTTGCAGTGGTTTCAAGGCCTTTGAAGTTAGGGATCTCAAATAGGCCCAAATTGATGAGGCTGTCATCGTCGGCACCGAACTGTGAAATCGTGAAAAGTTGGCGGCCGGCCAGCGCGTCCTTGAATTGCGACATCTCGACGAACCCACCCGAACTCAGGTCAATCGGGGCGTTTGCGCCCTCGGTGGCGGCATCCCAGGCTGCGTGCAAGAACTCTTCGTTTGTGTCAACCAGGCTCTTGGCGCGGGCCGCAGATTTCTCTGGCGAGAGCAAGAGCACAAGCGCGTCCGAAGGCAAATAATCGGTGAAAGGCACCAGTGCATCTACCAAAACTGGCGCCAATGATTCCATGCCATCCACCGGGATGCCTTCGGCAATCTTTGCCAGCATCGTCGAGATGTTTGGAAACTCGTGCAGCATTTCGCGGGCACGGCCAGCCACCGCAGGGGTGATGATGATTTCTCGAGCCGGATAGATCTCGACGGTCTTGATATTTGTGATTGTGCCATCTGGGTTGTGGATGGACCTTTGATCAGCAACTGAGAATTCACGAATGTCTTCGAGTTCGTCACCAAAGAACTCGAGACGCATCGCGTGTTCTGCAGTGGTTGGGAATATGTCCAAAATGCCACCGCGGGCTGCGAACTCACCACGTTTGGTCACCATGTCGACGCGGTGGTAAGCCATTTCGACTAACTTCAGTGACAACTCAAAAAGCGGATACTCCTTACCCTGCTCCAATAAGAGCGGCGGATGACTTGCCAGGCCGGCAACCACCGGCTGCAAAACAGCACGAACCGAGGCCAAGACAAATACTGGATGATCTATGTCAGAACTTGAACTTGCCAATTCGTTCAGTCGGTGCAGCACCTTCAGGCGTCGCCCTACTGTTTCTGGGCTAGGGCTAAGACGCTCGTGTGGCAGGGTCTCCCAGGATGGGAATTCAAGAATTTCAGCGGTTGGGTCAAGTGACCGCAAAGAGGCCGCAACGTCTTCGGCCTCACGACCGGTTGAAACCACAAGCAACTGAACTTTGGAAAGTTTTGCTGAGGTTCGAAACTTAGAAACTGCATCGATTACTGCGGGCATAGCACCCTGAGGTGCAACCAGATCAACGCGCTGAGCTTTGATTTTGGCTTGAAGTGCAGCGAAGGGATAGCCCTCTGAAATGAGTGCGCCAAGGCGCGAAAGGGCCTTGAGATTTTGTTCACTCACAAGGTAAGTCTAAGTTCGATTTACCTCGACGTATTCCGGTCTTAGGTAGCGGTGTTGAACTTATTTTGTGCGGCGAGCAGACCGTCGCCAACAATCGCCTCAACTGCGTCGGCGGCAATTTCAAGTGTCACTGGTAGACCCTTGCGCTCAGCCGCGGAGAAGTCTTTCAGGACGAAATCTGCTGTGTCCATTCGGCCCGGCGGACGTCCGATACCAATGCGAACCCTGGCGAATTCATTAGATCCGGCCGCCGCAATTATGTCGCGAAGGCCGTTGTGACCGCCGTGACCACCACCCGATTTAATTCGCACGTCTTCGGCAGGTATGTCGAGTTCATCGTGCAAGACAATCAGGTTGTGAATTCCAATATCGAAAAACTTCATCAGTGAGCTCACCGGCCCACCGCTGGTGTTCATGTATGAAGCTGGCTTTGCCAAAATAAGTTTTGGACCCCCGGCACCAAGCCGCGCTTCAGCAACGGCGGCATGAGCTTTGTGACTTTTGAAAGTGGCACCGAGGCGCTCGGCAAGAACTACCAACGCCATCTGGCCAACATTGTGCCGGTTAGCAGAATAGTCGGGCCCGGGGTTACCGAGCCCGACTATTAGGTAAGCCGAGTTAGACAGTTGACTACTCTGCTGCTGGTGCAGCTAGGTCAGCCGCGTGGCCAGCTGCGGTTGGAACAACCGAAGCGATTAGTTCATCAGCAGCAAGCTCAAGCTTTGCGCCTGCAGGAACGATTAGGTCCTTAGCTAGAACGTGGAAGCCGGCGCCTTCCTTGTTGAAAATTGCCTCAACGAAGTCAGGGATGCTGGTTGCAGCAACTTCTAGCTTCACGGTCTTGTGCTCAAGGTCGATTACGGTGCCAGATAGTGACTCACCGATTACGTGAACTGGAACCTCAACGTGAACGCGCTCACCGGCAACAAGACCAACTAGGTCAATGTGCTCGATGATCTGGGTTACAGGGTCCTTGGTCGCGCTCTTCACTAGAACCGACTCAACCTTGCCATCAAGGTTTAGGTCGATGACAGCGTTCTTGTGGCGCAAAATCTTTGCTACCTCGTGAGCGTCAACGGTGATGTGTCGAGCCTCTGCACCGTGACCGTAAATAACAGCCGGGGTGCGGCCCTTCATGCGGTCCTGGCGAGATGCGCCCTTACCGAACTTGGTGCGAAGAGTTGCGTCTAGTTTTGCAGCAGTGTTCATAAGAATGTTTCCTATCGGATTTGTTTTGGTCTCAACTCAAGCTAAAACGCGAGGATACCTGCCAATAAATCTGGCTAAATGCCCCGTCGATAACGGCCCCGTTTGGAGCCCTCGCCGTTGTCTACTTAGAGTCTACGCGAAACAGTCGCCTCAGAACAAGCGCGGCCGCGAGGATCAACACCGAAACCCAGACTGCCGGGCCCGGAACGCTAAATGCGAGCACCAAGCACAAGATCAATCCAGCCACAGCAATCGATCGGGGTAAAGCCCTTTCTTCCAGCGGTTGCCCAAGAGCACTCAGGTGCGCAATTGCATAGTAAAAGAGCACTGAGAACGACGAAAAACCAATCACCCAACTTAGTCTTCCGGCAAAGACCAGCGAACTAGCCCCAATCGCAATGACAACTTCGGCAACCCATGGAGACCCGAATCTGTTTCTTGCCGCGAAGAATCTCGGCAATTCACGGTCATGGGACATTTCTGCTGCCGTGCGCGACACCCCGGCAAGCAAAGCGAGAATCGACCCCAGTGAGGCAGCCGAGGCAACTGCTAAAACCAGCCAGTCTAGGTGCAGGCCTAACTCATTAAAAAATGCAATGAATGGCGCCTCCGCGCCGGCTAAACCAACACCCAAAACCTTGGTCAAAACTATGGTTAGTAACAGATAGATAGCCAAAACCGCTGAAAGTGTGATTGCTATGGCCTTTGGAATATTCTTTTTCGAATCCCGCACTTCGTTTCCCAAAGTCGCAACTCGGGCATAACCCGCGAATGCAAAAAAGATGATTGAGGCTGCGGTCACTATCCCCCAGCCACGTAAGTGTGGCAGATTGCCGCCAAGCGAAACCTGGCTTGTCGAGGACATTCTGAAAAAAGATGCACCCAGCAAAATTGCAAGAATCAGAAAACCTGTGGTCACCGTTGCCAAAACGGCGGCAACAGCAGCGGTTCGCTGAATGCCCAAAACATTTACAACGACCATGACTAAGATGGCGATGACGGCAACGATTTGTTTTTGTTCGGGAAACGCATACTCACCAAAAACCAGCGCAATCGCGGCGATCGAGCCTATTTTTCCAAATACAAAAGCAAATCCGGCCATAAACGACCAGGTGTCGTTTCGGTATACCCGGGCATAGGCGTAGGTTCCGCCAGGACGGTCTACTTGCCTGGCCAATTGATAGATGGATGCGGCATTAAGTGAGGCCACCAGACCGGCTAAGAAAAGCGCTCCGTAGAGCCAGTCGCCGGCGAGAGCATAGGCGTCTCGAAAAACAACGAATACTCCCGCACCCAACATCGATGCCAAACCAATTGCGATGGTGCCGGCGAGGCCGACTTGTCTTTTGGTCATGGCTTCAGCAAATCAAACCAAGGTGTCTATTGGCTTAACTCTCAAAGGTTTGAATTAAGCGTGTCCCGGGAACAAAGAGTTGACTGAGTCGTCATCGAAAACAGCGTGAATCGCTGCTGCGATAAGTGGTGCAATCGAAAGCACGGTTAGGTTGGCAAATTGCTTATCGGCGGTAATCGGCAAAGTGTTGGTCACGATGACTTCGTCAACGGCACCGCTAGAAAGACGGGCTACCGCCGGTGGAGAAAATACGGCGTGAGTGGCTGCAACAATGACTCGTGCGGCTCCGTTGGTCTTCAGAGCTTCGGCGGCGGCCACGATGGTGCCAGCGGTGTCAATCATGTCGTCAACTAGCAAACAGGTGCGGCCCTTCACATCACCGACAAGCTCGTGCGCTTCCACCTGGTTTGGGCGGTCAGGGTCGCGGCGCTTGTGAATGATTGCAAGTGGTGCTCCCAGACGGTCTGCCCAGATGTCAGCCACACGGACTCGGCCCGAGTCAGGCGAAACCACGGTAAGAGCTTCGTGACCAAATCGCTCAGCGACATGGTCTGCAAGCATCGGCAAAGCCCATAGGTGGTCAACCGGCCCATCAAAGAAGCCTTGAATCTGAGGGGTGTGGAGGTCAACCGACATCAGACGGTTAGCGCCTGAAGCCTTGAAAAGATCGGTCATCAGACGAGCCGAAATTGGTTCGCGGCCCTTGTGCTTTTTGTCTTGGCGAGCATAAGGGAAGAATGGTGCAACCACCGTGATGCGCTTGGCGCTGGCGCGCTTCAGCGCGTCAACCATGAGCAATTGCTCCATGATCCAGTGATTGATTGGGGCTGGGTGAGCCTGAATCACAAATGCGTCAACACCGCGAACCGACTCCTCGTAGCGAACAAAGGTCTCACCGTTGGCGAAGTCATAAGCCGTGGTTGGCAGCAATTTGGTGCCCAAAATTTCGGCAACCTCTTGAGCCAGCTCTTGGTGAGCGCGACCGCTAACCAGCACTAGACGCTTCGAGTTATTCGTCTTAATGTCCAAGTTGGGTCTCCAGTCTCAAGGGTGTTTAGTTTTTTGCCTTTTGGGCGGCCTCTGCGGCTGCAGAACCAGGTCGTTTTGCAATGACCCAATCGGCAAGATTTCGCTGAGGGGCAACGTTCATCGCCAACTCGCCAGCCTCGACATTCCTGCGAACAACGGTGCCGGCTGCGGTGTACGCTCCATCACCAATCGTAATAGGTGCGACGAAGACGTTATGCGACCCGGTGCGAACGTGAGAACCAATCGCGCTGGCATGCTTCTTGATGCCGTCATAGTTGGCAAAAATTGTTCCGGCGCCAATATTTGACTGTTCACCGATGGTCGCATCGCCAACATAGCTGAGATGTGGAACCTTGCTTCCCGCGCCAATTTTGGCATTCTTGGTCTCCACAAAGGTGCCGATTTTGCCATCCTCACCAAGCTCGGTGCCTGGTCGCAGATAAGAGAAAGGCCCGACTGTTGCGCCAGCACCAATTCGAGAGCCTGTGGCGTGTGACTTCACAATCTTCGCAGCCTCGCCAACTTCAACGTCAACCAAAACCACCTCTGGGCCAATCACGGCGCCGGTTTCAATTCGAGTGAAACCTTGCAGGTAGGTGCCGGGCAAAATTGTTACGTCTCTGGCAAGTTCGACTGTGACATCAATCCAAGTTGATGATGGGTCTTGAATCGTGACTCCAGCCACCTGCCAGGCTTCGCAGATTCTAAAGTTCAATTCGGCAGCAACTTCACCCAACTGAACTCGGTCATTGATTCCGGCAACCAACCAGTTATCCGCTACGGCGAGCGCTTGAACTTTGAATCCTTCATGGATGAGCTCGGCCGCGGCATCGGTGAGGTATTTCTCGCCTTGCGCGTTGTGTGAACCAACCTTGGTCAAGGCGTTGCGCAACAAACTTGCATCGAAGACGTAAACGCCGGCATTGACCTCGCTGATTTCAAGCTGCTCAGCATCGGCATCGCGATCTTCGACAATCTGGATAAACTTGCCGTCATTAGAGCGAATGATGCGGCCATAACCAGCCGGATCATCGACGATTGAGGTCAAAATTGTTGCCGCAAAGCCACCTGCGAGGTGCGCCTCTAGCAAAGACTCGAGCGTTGCCACATCGAGAAGTGGCACGTCACCGCTAGTGACCACCACGGCCCCGGTGAAATCTTCTGGCAAGGCGTTTAGCGCACACTCAACTGCGCGGCCAGTGCCCGGGATTTCATCCTGGTCGGCGATGATTGCATGCGGAAAATAGGTTTCGATGTAGTTGGCGATCAGTTCACGCTGGTGACGAATGACAGGAACCACATAGGCCGCGCCAAGGGCGCTTGCAGTTGCTAGGGCATGGCCCAAAAGCGGGAGACCGGCGATTTCATGCATTACCTTCGGCTTCGAAGACTTCATTCGCGTTCCTGCGCCTGCTGCCAACACGACTACCGCTAGGTGCTGCTCGCCCATTTTGCTCCTAATTTGTGCTGCTCCCCCACCAGGACTCGAACCTAGAAAGCCGCCTCCAAAGGGCGGAGTGTTGCCATTACACCATGGGGGAACGTGGGCTTTCGCTCACCCCTCAAGTCTGCCAGATAAATGGCGTTATTGCTGCCCTAAAGCCTCAGATGTCTCAAGCCACTCGAGTTCTAAGGCCTCGCGCTTCTCGTTGAACTCGGATTGCTTCTCAACAAACTTGGCCAGTCCCGCATAGTCACCTTGGTCATGAGCGGCCATATCTAGGTGCAGTTTGGCTTCATCAGAGGCTAACTTCTCAAGGGCACGCTCGACTCGAGCCAGATTTTTCTCGGCATCACGAAGCGCAGCGCCAGTTAGCGCTGGCTTTGTGGCCGCAGCATTCTGAGAAGCCCCACTCTGAACCGAGGTAGTTGTGTCTACGCCGTATCGGCTACTTTCGGCCTGGGCTGCCTTGCCGCTAAGTGAATGCTTACGAAGTTCAAGATACTGGTCAACTCCGCCAGTAAGGTGACGAAGGTTTCCATCACCGAGCAAGGCATACTGCTGATCGGTAACACGTTCAAGCAAATACCGGTCGTGACTCACCACGATCAGGGTTCCAGGCCAGCCATCAAGCAGGTCTTCCATCGCGGCAAGGATGTCGGTGTCAAGGTCGTTTGTCGGCTCATCCAGAATGAGCACATTCGGCTCACCAAACAACAAACGCAAAAACTGAAGCCTACGGCGTTGGCCGCCGGAGAGGTCCTCGATTGGGGTTTGAAGTTGCGCCTGGGTAAAGCCCAGTTGCTCAACAAGTTGACCGATGCCAACTTCCTTTTTATCCACCACAAAGAAGGATTTCTCGCGGGCAATCAGGCTAAAAATGCGCTCGCCGTGAAACTCGTCTAACTCGCGAACCTCTTGGCTAAGGGTCGCAATATTGACAGTCTTGCCGCGCTTGATTCGCCCTGAGGTCGGTTCAAGCGAGCCCTGAATCAATTTCAGAAGCGTGGTTTTACCCGCGCCGTTCACGCCAACCAGACCAACTCGGTCGCCAGGTCCGAGGCGCCAGGTCACATCGTGCAATAGCTCGCGGCCATCGATGGAATAACTCATGTCCTCCACATCGACAACGTCTTTTCCGAGGCGCTGGGTAGCCAACTTGGAAAGGGCGACTCGATCTCGCGGCTCAGGCTCATTCGCAATCAGCTCGGCCGCGGCATCCATGCGGAATTTTGGTTTGGTGGTTCGCGCGGGTGCGCCTCGGCGCAACCAGGCCAACTCTTTGCGCATCAAATTTTGGCGGCGGGCCTCTGAGGCTGCGGCACTTCGATCGCGTTCATTTCTCTGCAAAATGTAGGCCGCATAGCCGCCCTCAAAGGGTTCAATAATGCCATCGTGGACTTCCCAAGTGAGATTGCACACCTCATCCAAAAACCACCGGTCGTGGGTGACCACGATTAACCCGCCAGAGTTTGCCGACCACCTTGACTTCAAGTGGCGGGCCAACCAGGCGACGCCTTCGATGTCCAGGTGGTTGGTTGGCTCATCCAGCATCACAATATCGAGGTCTTGAACCAAGAGTTTGGCAAGGGCAACGCGTCTACGCTGCCCACCTGAGAGCGCCCCCACCTGCTGCTGCCAGTCAAGGTCATTCAACAATCCACCGATGACGTCGCGAATCTTTGGATTACCGGCCCACTCGTGCTCTGGCATGTCGCCCACTACGGCTTGGCCAATCGTTTGCCCTGGGTCGATCACATCTGCCTGATCAAGTAGGCCGATGGTCAATCCATTTCGATGCGTGATGCGGCCTTCATCGGGCTCAAGCCGACGGTTCAATAACTTCAGCAGCGTCGATTTGCCATCGCCATTTCGGCCAACAATGCCGATTCGATCACCCTCATTGACACCTATGGTGATGTTGTCAAAAACCTTTTTGGTTGGAAATTCAAGAGTCAGCGCCTCGGCGCCCAATAAGTGAGCCATTAAATTTCTTCCCTGATGAATGTGCCGGGCGCTGGCCCCGAAGCGCTAACCGCCGAAAATCCTTGAGCCAAGAGTTTTTGAGCAAGCGCCTCTGCGCCATCCTGGTCGTCTGTTAGGAAAGCTACTGTTGGGCCAGAGCCAGAAACAAAACCCATCCTGGCCCCGGAAGCGAGGCCGGCATCTAGGGTGATTTTCAAGTCTGGCCTCAGGTCAAGTGCGGCCTCTTGAAGATCGTTCTTAAGAACTTTAGACAGCTCTGAGAGTTCACCGGTTTGAAGCGCTCGGATTACTGACGCAGGTACCTCAGCCTCAGGCGTTTGGGTAGGATCTTCTCCTCGAGCAACGCGAATCTCATCGAGCCTGCGATAGACAGCGGGGGTGCTTAGGCCAAGATCTGAAGTAACTAGGACTAAGTGAAATTTGGCGGCTGACTCCAACTGGGTCAACTTCTCGCCCCGGCCAAGCCCAACTGCGAGTCCACCCGCCAAGGCAAAAGGCACATCGGCTCCCAGAGAAACTGATTCTTGCAATTCCGAATCGACCTCGGTTGCCCATAATGCGTTTACGGCCATTAGCGCGGCAGCGGCATCTGCCGAGCCTCCGCCCATGCCACCGGCTACCGGGACATGTTTGTAGATTTGGAAAGCTAGGGGTTCAGCGGGGTGGTCGGCTAGTTCGGCCACAAACTTGGCTGCTTTGACTACCAAGTTATCTTCGCCCGTTGGAACTGCATCGAGTTGCAAATTTGAAACGGTGCCAGAGGTTGATACCGACCAATTGTCAGAGCGAATAACAGTTACCTCATCACGCAGGTCTAGCGCCAAATAAACGCTGGCAACCTCGTGAAAACCGTCGGGCAAAAGCGGGCCGACGGCGAAAAACAGGTTGGTTTTGCCAGGCGCAGAAGCGGTGACGCTGGTCAAACTGTTGTTCATTAGATTTCGAGCCTACGCTGAACGCCATTGAGCACTTCGCGCCAGTACAAATCTCGAGGCTTAATGCCGGCTTCTTTTGGAATTAGCTCATGTTGAACTTGGAGAGTGACTAAACCGCCATCTTTGACCACAAACTGAAGGTGCGCCCGAGTGCGGTCATCGAAAGCGAGAGAGATTTTGCCACCCTTTGAGGTCAAAACTCGAGGGCGATCGAATACTGCCCAAGATTGCACATCGTTGAGGACGGTAAAAAGTCTTGAAAGTTCAACTTGAAAATCGCGTTTCATAGTGAGCGTGTATCTGCCGGTTGGCTGCTGAGAGGTCTTCTCAAGCCCGCGAGCCTCAACATAGGCGAGGCCGATTGATTCGGCCCACCAATCGCTCAGTTTGGTGCTCTTCTTCAACCAAGTAATGATTTCCTTAGACTTCCAGAAAATCGCCTTTTGATCATCAAGTAACTTAAACCACTGCTCACGCTTGTGACCAGTTTCTTTGAGCACCTTATCGGCTTCAATGTGCGGGTCAACTGGCGGCAAACCTTTTCGAAACAGCGCCATTATTTTGCCTTTGCAATCGATACAAATTGATGAACGTCAAGTTCTTCGCCTCGAGCTTGCGGGCTTATCCCTGCAGCAATCAAGATTTTCTCAGCCTCGCCCGCTGAACCGGCCCAAACCGAAAGCGCCTGCCGCAGAGTCTTCCTACGCTGCCCAAAGGCGGCATCGGCAACTTCAAAGGTCGCAAGTCGAAGGGCCTCGTCACCAAGCGGCACAGCTCGCTTCGAAAAATAGACCAAAGCCGAATCAACGTTCGGCACCGGCCAAAAAATATTGCGTCCAACATTTCCGGCTAGGGCTGAATCGGCATACCAGGCCAACTTCACCGATGGAACGCCGTATATTTTTGAACCCGGTGTTGCTGCCAACCGATGAGCAACCTCTGCCTGAACCAGGACAAGGCCCTTCTGGATACTTGCGAACTGTTCAAGAAAATGAAGCAGGACCGGAACCGAGATGTTGTATGGCAAATTGGCCACTAACGCATCGGGCGCTATTGGCAACTCGGTGACTTTTAGGGCATCGTTTCGCACGAGCGTGAAATCGGTTCCCGGGGCGCGCTTAGCGATAGTGCTCTCGAGTTCGGCAGCCATTTTTGGATCGATTTCAACAGCGATGACTCGCTTGGCGACCTCCAGCAAACCGAGCGTTAGCGACCCCAAACCGGGGCCAATCTCAACTACCGTTTCATCCCCGGTTAGTTTCGCGGCTGCCACGATGCGGCGAATTGTGTTTGGGTCAGTAACAAAGTTTTGACCCAACTTTTTAGTCGGTGTCACATCTAGCCGAGCGGCTAGTTCACGAATGTCCACGCCTCCAAGCAACTGCACGTCTGCCATTAGAAGCCCTCCGCCCATGAGCCATAGACGGTTTCTGTGTTGAGAGCCACTTGGGCGGCAAGCTCATTTACGTCTACCCCGCGCTGCTGCGCCATAAATCTAAGCGTGATTGGAATCAGATAGGGAGCGTTTGGGCGCCCGCGAAAAGGCTCCGGCGCTAAAAATGGCGCATCGGTTTCAACCAAGATGAGTTCTTTTGGCGCCATCACCAAAGAGTCGCGCAGGTGTTGATTTCGTTTGATTGTTATGTTCCCAGCAAATGACATGTACCAGCCATTGTCGGCACAGATTTGCGCCAAGTCGGTTTCGCCCGAGTAGCAATGAAATACCACTTTTTCGGGAGCGCCAACCTTTAGCAAGGTCTTGACAACCTGATCATGTGCATCGCGATCGTGAATCATCAAAGCGATGTTGTTTTCCTTGGCGATTCTGATGTGCTCTTCAAACGAGTGCTGTTGCAACTCGAGATCGCCCTCGCCTTCGGTCCGAAAGAAGTCAAGACCTGTCTCACCGATAGCTCGAACCCGAGGTTGAGCAGCAAGTAACTCGATTTCGGCAATTGCTTGGTCTAAAAGTTTCTTGGTTTTATAGAGCGGCGCCTCATTTGGGTGCAGGGCAACGGCTGCCAAAACCCTCTCATCTTTGGTCGCTAAGTCGGCACACCATTTTGAACTCTCGAGTGTCACGCCAACTTGAACTACGCCTTTGATTCCAACACTCTGAGCGAGATCAAGATTCTCTGCCCATGGCATAACGCCAAGTTCGTCATCAAACTCAAATTCAAGATGACAGTGATTGTCATAAACGGCTACCTCGAGTGGTTCTGGAGCCGGAGGAAAACTAGGCGCCTTCTTGGTGTTGGCAGCAGGCTTTGCAGACTGTGCATCAGGCTGACCTGCCTTCGAGCTTCGAACGAATTGCTCTTCGGCCATTGTTTAGTTCGCTTCGGTTGAATCGGCTTCGATGCGCGGGAACAATGGTTCAAGTTCGCCAATAGCAGTTCCAGACTTTAGCTGACCCCAATTGGCGGCTTCCGACAGCGGTTGCGCGGCTAAGCCTCCGAGCGACACCTGGCCGACGGTGGACCACAGTTTTTCGGCAACTTTTGGAGTGACCGGTGCCATCAAAGTTGACAAGACTCGAAGCCCTTCGGCAGCCGTGTACAAAACCGTTCCCAAGCGCTCGCGCTTGTTTTCATCCTTGGCCAAAACCCAAGGCTCTTGAACCGTGATGTAGTTGTTTAATTCATCGACCAGAGTCCAAACGGCAATCAAGGCGTCTTGAATGGCAACTTCATCGATGGCGGAATCGGCGTTGGCAACAGCAGACTTTGCAACCTGCTGAACCTGCAAATCTGCATCGCTAGCCGCACCTGGAACCGGTAGCACTCCGCCGAAATAGCGGTGGATCATTGCTACAACGCGTGAGGCTAGGTTTCCAAAGCCGTTGGCCAGCTCGGCTTGATAACGAGCCGATAGGTCTTCCCAAGAGAATGATCCATCTTGACCAAAAGCGATTGCCTTCATGAAGTAATAGCGGAATGCATCTGAACCGAAGGTTTCGGTAATTTGGCTCGGCGCGATACCAGTTAGCTTCGACTTAGACATCTTTTCGCCGCCAACCAAAAGCCAACCGTGGCCGAAAACCTGGTTGGCCGGCTTCAAACCGGCCGCCATCAACATCGCTGGCCAAATCACTGCGTGGAAGCGGAGGATGTCTTTTCCAACCACCTGAACGCTTGCCGGCCAAAGTGACTCAAACTGCGCCTTCGCTTCAGCAGAATCCTCGCCATAGCCAATAGCCGTGATGTAGTTCAATAGCGCGTCGAACCACACGTAGGTAATGTGGCTGTCATCCCAAGGGATGTCGATGCCCCAATCAAACTTCTCTTTTGACCGAGAAATCGAAAGATCGGTCAAGCCGCGACGGACAAAAGACACAACTTCATTTCGCGCAGATTCTGGCTGGATAAATTTTGGGTTAGCAGCATAGAAATCAAGTAGCGGTTGTTCGAACTCGCTGAGTTTGAAGAAGTAGTTTGTCTCGGCAAGTTTCTCGACAGGCTTTGAGTGGATTGCACAAACGGCTTGGCCGGCAAACGCCCCTTCGCCAGGCATCAAATCTGCCTCGGTTTTGTACTCCTCGCAACCCACGCAGTAGTTGCCCTCAAATTCACCACGGTAGATAAAACCGGTGTCATAGAGGTGTTGCAAGAATTTCTGAACGTTTTTTTCGTGCCGAGGTTCGGTGGTGCGGATGAAGTCTTGGTTTGCGATATCGATAGTTTCCAAAAGTGGCAGCCATGCCTCTTCGACCAACTTGTCCGCCCATGCCTGGGGCGAAACCGAATTTGCCGATGCGGTTCGAAGAATCTTTTCACCGTGTTCGTCTGTGCCGGTTAGTAGAAAGCTAGACTCTCCGCGCTGACGGTGCCAACGAGCCAAAACGTCAGCGGCTACCTCGGTATAAGCGTGACCGATATGAGGAGCGTCATTGACGTAGAAAATAGGGGTCGTGACATAGAACGACTTACCTTTGGTGTTTGGCATTCTTCTATCTTAAAGCTTTGCGGGCTTCTAAGACCGCTTGATAAAGCTCGCTCTTGCCGGCTCCGGCCGCCCCAGCAATCTCGGCAACAGCCTGTTTGAGCCCAATTCCATCTTCAATCAGAGCCAGAACTTGCTGCACTAGGTCTTCGCTCTTGGCCTCAGCGATGACTGCACCAGCCATAACCAGCACCATCTCGCCCTTGGGTTCTGATTTTGCCCACTCCACAAGTTCTGGCAGGGTCCCTCGTTCTGTGTGTTCAAACTTTTTGGTCAACTCACGAGAAACACTGGCCTGTCGTTCTGCGCCAAAAATAGCCGCCGCGTCCTCCAAGGATTCCAAGATTCTGTGTGGAGATTCAAAGAAAACCATGGTGCGAGGCTCACGCAGAAGTGACTCGAAAGTTTTGCGACGGTCACCAGATTTTCGGGGTAAAAACCCTTCAAAAGTGAATCGGTCGGTTGGCAGACCTGACACGGCGAGCGCCGAAAGAACGGCCGATGGGCCAGGGATTATCGTGACTGGGATTTTCGCTTTTACCGCGGCTCTCACGAGTAGAAATCCAGGATCGCTCACCGTAGGCATACCCGCATCACTCACAACTAATACATCTTCATCGCCAGCAATCTCTAGAATCTGTTCAATTCTTTCGTTTTCGTTGTGCTCGTGCAGGCTGAAAAGGCGCGCATTCAGTTTGATGCCCAAGGCATTTGCCAGCTTCAAAAGGCTCCGGGTGTCTTCGGCGGCGATGAATTTTGAACTCACCAGATGCTCAACCAGGCGCGGCGATGCGTCGGAAAGGTTTCCGATTGGAGTCGCAGCGAGAATGAGCACGCTCTATTGTCTAGCATTAGGGCGTGAACGCATTGCTAAATCGCCTCTTAGCCGATCCAAAAAGTCGTCAGCTCCTCAATCGAGCAGCCACTTGGATGATTATTGCTTTGGCGGCGTTTCTGCGTCTCTGGAACCTTGGCTACCCAAACAAATTAGTTTTTGACGAGACCTATTACGTCAAGGATGCTTGGACTCTCTGGAACACCGGCGCCGAGAAGGCTTGGCCCAATAACGCAAATGCGGCATTCGAATCAGGGCACGTTTTTGACTACCTAAATGAGCCGAGTTTTGTGGTTCACCCTCCCCTTGGTAAATGGATCATGGGCTTTGGGATGTGGTTATTTGGAGCTCAAAATAGCTTCTCCTGGCGGATTAGCGTTGCTGTTTTAAGCATTGCGGCGGTGGCACTCATCATGATGATTGCCAAGATCCTCTTTCAAACCAAGATTTGGTCTCTCGTGGCAGGTTTCCTTTTCGCCATAGATGGGCATGCGATTGTTCTGGGTCGAACTGGTTTACTCGACGGCATCCTGATGTTTTTTGTCTTGCTTGCCTTCTATTTTCTACTCCGGCACTTGCAAACCGGCATAAATTTGGAAAGGGCTACTTGGCGACAACCTTGGCTGATCGCGGTCGGCGTTACGTTAGGAGCCGCCAGCGCTGTCAAATGGTCGGGGCTCTACTTTCTTGCCGCTTTTGGGCTTTACTTAGTCATCAGCGATGTGCTGAATCGCCGCAAATATTGGTTAAGCGCAATTCAGGCACTGATCACCTTGACATTGATGGTCCCAGTGGCAATCATCACTTACCTAGCCACCTGGACCGGCTGGTTAGTTACTTCAAAGGGCTACGACCGCGATTCAAATCCAAATCCGTTCCTAGCTCTCTTGAAATACCACCAAGACGCATTCAATTTCCACGTCAACCTCCACACTCCGCACAATTACGCATCAAATCCGGCTACCTGGCTGTTCGCAATTAGACCAACGAGCTTCTTCTATGAGAGTCAAACCCTGGGCCAGGATGGCTGTGCCTCTGCAGACGGATGTTCAAGCGCAATCACTGCGCTGGGCAATCCCTTTATCTGGCTGCCGGCAGCAGCTGCGGTTATATTTTTGACCTACTTATTTTTCACTCGCCACAGCAAAGTCGGGGGTCTCATCCTGCTCGGCATTGCTGGCGGTTACCTCCCGTGGCTAGCATTCATGAACCGCACGGTATTTCAGTTTTACTCAATTGCCTTCCTGCCTTGGATGATTCTGGCACTGGTTTATGTGCTTCGGCTTTATCTACACACTCGGGACACAGCTGAGCTGCCAAGGGCTGTGCGCCTAGTTGGCGGCTACCTAGGTTTGACTTTTGTGGCCAGCTTGTTCTTTTTGCCAATTTGGATTGGCACTTGGACCCCATACTGGTATTGGCACATCCACATGTGGATCCCAAGCTGGATCTAGGAAGAAGAGTCAATGAATTTCTACGCGGTCACCTACTTTTATGTCGCCGACGAGGAAACTTTGTCTGAGGTGAGGCCAATTCACCGCGCTTGGTTGGCGGAACAACTTGAAGCAGGCCGATTGTTGGCAAGTGGCCCAAAAGTTGATACTTCTGGAGCACTTCTTATTTGGAAAGCAAATTCGGTCGAAGACCTAGCCGCGTTGCTAGACCACGACCCATTCGACTTAGCCGGTTGCATCGGCGAACGTGTAATTGAACAATGGAAACCTGTATTCGGACCCTGGAGTAACTAATGTCATTTGACCCTTCAACCATGCCCCTAATCACCCTGAACAATGGGCAGAAGATTCCCCAACTGGGTCTCGGCGTCTACAAACTTGAGGCAGCCAGCGCCGCAGATTTAGTAGCCACAGCGATCGAGACCGGATACCGACGAATCGATACAGCTGCTCTCTATTTGAACGAGGCCGAGGTCGGCGAAGGCATCCGCCAGAGTTCTTTGCCCCGCGAAGATATTTTTGTGACTACAAAGATTTGGAACGACCGCCAAGGTTTTGACAACGCCTTAGTAGCCATCGATGAAAGCCTTGACCGGTTGAACATTGACTATGTTGACATGCTCCTGATTCACTGGCCCGCACCAAAGCAGGACAAGTTTGTTGAGACTTGGGCAGCTTTCCAGCACGTTCTCGAAACCGGAAAAGTTCGGGGTATCGGGGTTTCAAACTTCCACCCAATGCACCTGCACAAGTTGATTGCAGCCGGTGGCGCGATACCGGCCATCAATCAAGTTGAGCTGCACCCGGCACTGCAGCAGGCCGAATTGCGAGCTTATAACCACTCGCACGGCATCGCCACAGAAGCCTGGTCACCGCTTGCTCGAGGGCGGTTCCACAACGAAGCGATCATCGTCAAAATTGCTGAGAAGCATGAAAAAACTCCAACCCAGGTGATTATTCGTTGGCACATTCAGCTAGGCAATCTGGTAATCCCGAAGACGGCGCACCCGGCCAGACTTCTTGAGAATATTTCGGTTTTTGATTTCGCATTGGACGACGCCGATATGGCTGCGATTGCAACTTTGGACTCGGGCTTCCGCACCGGGCCAAACCCAGACGAATTCGACTAGGAGTCCAAAATGCGCGTACTAATTTCTGGAGCGAGTGGACTGGTCGGCACCGAAGTTGCTAGGCAATTGCGTGAACGCGGCGATGAACCACTGCTTCTGGTGAGACGAAAAGCCAGCAAACCAAATGAGGTTGAGTGGAATCCTGGCAAGGGATACATTCAGCCGGGCGTTATCGAAACCGTTGATGCCGTGGTTAATTTGGCTGGCGCGACGACGGGCAAAATCCCGTGGACCCGCGAATACAAAAACGAAATCGTGAATTCGAGACTTGACTCGACAAAAACCCTGGTTGCTGCAATCACGGCCGCCGAGAAAAAGCCAAAAGTATTGATTAGCGGCTCCGCTTCGGGTTTCTACGGCGAGGGCGGCTCGCGCCTACTTCACGAAAGCGACTCCAAGGGAACTGGCTTTCTAAGCGATTTAGCAAACCAATGGGAGCAAGAAGCTCTCAAGGCACCAAAAGATGTTCGTGTGGTTTTGGCCCGAACGACGATGGTGATGTCACGCAAACTTGGTGCGCTAGGTCGCCTTGTGCCACTGATCAAACTCGGTGTCGGTGGGCCGCTAGGTTCGGGAAAACAATTTTGGGCATGGATTTCACTGCCTGACGAAGCTGGTGCGATTCTTCACCTGATTGACACTCCAGGAGCGAATGGACCTTTCAACCTGACTGCTCCTGAACCAGCCACCTGCGGTCAAATTATTCGCAGATTGGCAAAGGATCTTCACCGACCTAGCCTGATACCGGTTCCGGCATTCGCGCTTCGCCTGGTTTTGGGGGAAGCCGCACAAGAGCTTTTGCTTTGCAGTCAAAACATGAGTGCAGATAAGTTGCTGGCCTCCGGCTACAAATTTAGGCACCCCACATTAGCCAGCTCCTCAGCCTGGGTAACCGCCAAGGATTAAATGAAAAAACCCGCCACCGAAGTGGCGGGTTTTTTATTTTGAAACTTATTTTGCGGCTGGCTTCTTTGCTGCAGTGGTGCGTGCGGCAGCTGGCTTCGCGGCTGGCTTCGCACTAGTCTTAGCAGCCAG
>Ga0228699_1000214_pt1 | contig 50477 bp, 52 predicted proteins | sample McNCre217_Aug_MG_FD_178016 | JGI IMG/M metagenome (GOLD analysis project Ga0228699, IMG submission 178016) | Freshwater microbial communities from McNutts Creek, Athens, Georgia, United States - 2-17_Aug_MG | ecosystem: Environmental > Aquatic > Freshwater > Creek | place: USA: Georgia... | reverse complement strand
GTATCGACCTTCGCGACACCAACCAGCAGATCGGAACCCTGTCCGGTGGTGAGCGTCAGGCTGTGGCCATCGCTCGCGCGGAGTACTTTGGTGCCAAGGTTCTGATTCTGGATGAGCCGACTTCGGCCCTTGGTGTCCGTCAGTCTGGAATTGTTCTGAAGTACCTGTTGAAGGCCAAGGAGCGCGGTGTGGCCGTGATTTTCATCACCCACAACCCGAGCCACGCCTTCCTGGTAGGAGACCGATTCTTCCTGCTGAACCGTGGACAGTTGCTGAACCGTTTTGAGCGTGACAACGTTCAGATGGAAGAGCTAACCAAGGCTATGGCCGGTGGCCGCGACCTCGAGACCCTGACTCAGGAGATTGAGGCTGTGCGCGCCCGCTAGGCGACAAAGCAAAAAGTAGGGCCGGGAGAAATCTCGGCCCTACTTTTTTATGCTCTGGATTATCGAGTGCCTACCGATGATCCGAATTTGGCCTGGTGAACGTTCGACTTATCGACGATTGCCGGCCCGGTCAACAGTGGGCTTGTTGCCGGCTTGATGCCGTACTGCACGTACTGCCAAACAATTGATGTTGCCTGGTATCCCTGCAGGTATGGCTGCTGGTCAACCGCGAACAGCTGGGTTCCGGCATCAATTCGGTTCACCACCGATTTATTGGTTAGATCGAATGATCCAAGACTGATTTTGCGGATTTTTCCGAAACTGGTGATTGCGGCAGCCGCCGAATCGGCGTCGTCAGCACCCATGGTAATGACACCATCCAGGTCGCGGTTGTTTTTCAATTTCATTTGGACCTGAGTCTTGACTGCGTTGATATCACCGAACTTGCTCATGTCCATCCACAGGGTCTTCATCACGCCACCCTTGGACTCGATTCCGGCCTTCACCCCGGCGCAACGCGATTCGTAGTTGCTGTTTCCCGGGCCGGTGTTCACGCACAAGACCCGCTTCACCCCATGCGCACCGAAGTGTTTTTCTGCGGCGATTCCGGCCAGGTTCTCGTCGGTACCCACGTAGGTCAGAGCACCAGTTGCTTTGGCAGCCTCGATACCGCCGGCATTCACTATTACCACCGGGATATGCGCCTTAATGGCCGCCTTGATTTGAGCATCCTCGGCTGCCGGAACCCAGTCTGGCACCACAAGCGCTTGAGCTTTGCTAAATATTGCCTGCCGGATCAAGGCGGCTACATCCGCCCCAAGGCTGTCATAGTTCTGCGGACCCAACCAGGTAACCGAACCACCGGCTGCGGTTACTGCTTTTCCTGCAGCTTCAGCACCTTTTTTCACTATCGACCAGAATGGGTCCGTTGGCTTGCCTCCGATAAAGAAGACACTCACGCCCTTCGTGGTACTGGCTGCCGTTGCAGGCATGCCCAAGGCTGCGGTAAGAAGTGATGCAGCGCAGACTATTCCTGCTGTGCGAATAATTCTTTTTGGAATCATGATTTTCAACCTCCCTTTTGGGGAATAGGCAACGTGCCCTTGTTGCGATTCTGCCGCTAATCCCCCATGCCCAATATGGGTCAAGCCAAAATCACAAGCTTTTCGTTACCGAGTTGCAGCGCACCAAACAAATTGAAAAGTGGGGGCGAGTTACCTCACCCCCACTTACTAAGCCAATCAAATGGAGACAAAAGATTTTTGGCTTATGGGGCTCACAACCGAAGTGCGAGCTGCGCCGATTGTTGCAGCAATCCGCGTTTAATAAAGTTAGCTATCCAGACTCAATCTGGCTAGTCACATACTTTGTAATGACATTCTAACAAGCCAACTGCTGGGCTGTAAAGGTCGCGATTTCAAGAAGGCATAAACCCTTAAAACGAAACGCCCCGGGCTCCCCCGGGGCGTTTCTACCCAAACTACTAGTTGATGGCCAAAGATCTCTTCCGAACCTCATGCCTTGCCGCTCCGATGCTCAGACGTTTTGCAGACACGTCTTTGCATTCCGGACTTCAACCTCGGCAAGCTTTCTAGTGTTACTTTGCCTCTAGAGGCAGTTTGTAGCCAGCCAACGTGGCCGCCTCAAACATGGTGCTACTAGCAAATTCAAGACCTTCGATTCGACCCATCGAGGTATCTTCGTGTTCGATATTGATCCACATATTTGGATCTACTTCGTCGCATACTCTAATGAATTCAGCCCAATACGCTGCCGGATGACCCACACCGACTGCAACGAAATCCCAAGCACTGTTCTTCGGCCATTCGTTAACCCACTCGTCACCGCCAATGTTTTGTCTATTCTCATCGGAGTTCAACATGCGGAAACTATTGTCAAGCACTCCGACCAGTTCCGCATGTTTTTTATTAATGCGAATGTCCTTAGCTGCAGCGTGGAAAACCAAGTCTCCCAATTCTCGAACCACAGCTACCGGGTCCATTTGTTGCCAAAAAAGATGCGATGCGTCTAGTTCCACGCCAATGTGGGTTGCGTTGGTTCGTTCAACGAGTTCGCGGATTGTCGGAACGTTAAAGGCAATGTTCTGGGGGTGGAGTTCCAGGGCAACTTTAACGTCAAGGTCGGCAGCCAAGGCATTTGCTTCTTTCCAGAAATCAGTAGCCACCTCAAACTGGTAATTAATCATCTTCAACGCAGACGAGTTCCAAGCATTCACCGCCCAGTTAACAACTGTGGCACCAGGCTCGCCACCAGGGAGGCCTGACATCGTAACGACTCGGTTTTGGTTTAGCCTTCGCGCCAACTTAATTGACCTCAAAACATCGCTCGAATGCTTTTGGCGAATAACCGGATCAGCGTGCAATGGGTTGCCGTTGCAATTTAGTCCCGCGAGAGAAACGCCAAATTCTTCAAAAATCCCAAGATAGTCATCCCTGGCCGCGTCCGAAGTCAACACCTCGTCGATATTTGGAATGTGAACGGGAGGCAAGAAACCACCCGTATTCAACTCCAAACCTTGCAGGCCCAGATCTTTCACCACTTTCAAGGCCTCAGGCAGGCTTCGATCATGAAGAATCGCGTTGTAGACACCGAGTTTCATTTTTCTCCTAGAACTTCTTTAGGTACGAAGGGTTGAATTCTGGAATTGTCACCGCTGTTCCATTTGCGTGGAAACTTTCAATGACGCTGTTCAGCATTTCCATGTTGTGCAGACCGTCTTCAAACGACGCGCAGAATGGAAGTGCTGGGGTTTCTGGTAGCCCCGCAACTTCCTGAAGGAATGCGCGGTTTTGAAAGAAGAACTGGTCGTTCTGGCCAACGTTTACTCCTGGAGCATCAACTGCCAGACCCCCCGCAATGTATGGGTGAGCAGGGCCAATCTGAACAGTGCGGAATCCACCTTGACCAGGTTTTGAGTCATTTAGCATCAACTGGAACTCACCATTACGGCGCTGGTCGAAAACGACGGCGCCGTTTTCGCAGTAAACCTCGAAGGTTAAGCTGGTCGGGTGGCCGCTGGCAACGCGCGAAACCTCAATAGTGCCTGCAGGTCCGCCGAAGTCCAGGGTGAAACCGGCGTAGTCATCGTTCTCGACGACCTCGAACTTGTCGCTAACTTGAGCCTTGGCATGACCAATTACGGCACCGCTGGCTACTGGCCGTTGTTTGATACTGGTAACAAATCGTGCTCCAGAAACCGACTTCACCGATGCACCGACGATGTACTCAGCGACATACGAAATGTGGCTACCGATATCAGCTAGCGCACCCGTACCCATTGCGCCTTTGTAGCGCCAGGCCATTGGTGCCATCGGATCAGCTGAGTAATCTGCCCAATAACGGCCACTAAAGTGCAGCACCTTGCCAAGTTGGCCAGAAGCAATGATTTCTTGGATTGCAGCAATTGCAGGATTCCGAAGAAAGGTAAGGCCAATACGCGCAACCGAACTTGCACTGTTTGCAGCTGCAACCATTGCCTTTGCATCTTCGATGGTGTCGCTCAGCGGTTTCTCGCAGAGCACGTGCTTTCCGGCAGCAAGAAGGCCTTCAACGATTTCCCTGTGAAGGTGGTTGGCAACTACTACCGACACAGCGTGAATATCGCTGTTATCCGCAATCGCACGCCAGTCGCTATCGTGGCGTTCAAACCCAAAGCGCGAGGCCGCTGCTTGTCCGAAGGTTTCGTTTACGTCACCGATCGAAACCAAACGCACCGGCGGTAAGTCACTCCCGTAGAGCGAAGTGGCTGCACGGTATGCGGCTGCGTGCCCTCGACCCGCCATTCCTGCGCCAATCACCGCTACACCGATGGTCATTTGATTCTCCAATTACATGAAAATGGAGCGCTCCAACGCTTCCAATTAACAAGTTACTATTGCGAATAGTCACATCGTGTATGAGTCCAACACTGTTACAAATCCGTAATTAGCGGCTCAGAAAATGGTCTGCCGCGCGTCTTTGAACCGCTCCATTTTTTTTAGCCTAAAATTGGCAAATAATGGTAAACCAATGGAATTCTGGTCGCGTCACGATTTATGACGTTGCTAGAGAAGCAGGCGTTTCGAAGTCGCTGGTATCCCTAGTGCTGCACGGCGATGATCGGGTTTCCGAAGCTCGACGTAATAGCGTCCTTCAGGCGATAGAGAAACTTGGCTATCAACCGTCCCGTGCCGCCAAAGCCCTGGCCGGCAAAAGCAGCAAGACCATCGGTGTAATCGTCGAAGATTATTCGAACGCATGGTTCATTCGAATGATTCACGGACTTCGTGAAGTTTTTGACGAACTCGGCTACCAAATAACGGTAAGCGACCTTCACCAGAGTGGCACACATCTAGACGACCCCCTTGATGCATTCTTGTCAATGCATGTAGATGGACTGATTCTGGCCGTTGAACCCAGCGAACTACGAAACAGACCCATACCCATTCCTTGCGTGATAATGGGTGACCGGTCCTCTGCGTCAATGGTCCCAAACGCAGACCTAGTTACGAACGATGATTTTCAGGGTGGCAAGGAAATAACTGAGCACCTACTGAAACTTGGACACACTCAAATTGGGCATATTTCGTCATACAGCGGCCCAGCACAGTTACGCATGCGGGGCTACCTCGAAGCCATGAAGCAAAGGGGCCTGGAGACCTATGCGACTGAAGTCCAACTCCGCCCTACCGCACAAAACGGCTATCAGGGCATGAAAGCCCTCCTTGAAACTCAGCCTGGATTAACCGCAGTATTTGCATCAAACGACACCATGGCTAGCGGGGCATTCGCCTACTTGCGAGAGCAAAAACTTGCAGTCCCAGAAGATTTCTCGCTAGTGGGTTACGACAATTCAGGAACGTCGTCTAAATACATGTTGAACCTTACGACGGTGGACTACGCTGGGCCAGAAATTGGGCGCGAGGCTGCAAAGTTGATCCTGGACCGTATTGCAGATCCAGATCACGCACCTAAGCGAATTGTGTTACCAAGCCCGTTGGTCTTCCGGAAATCCACAAAGGCATTGTGACCGAATTTTTACTGGTCTATGCCTGCCGACTCGAAACAAGTAATTGCAGTTTCGTAGGCTAAACGCAAACCCTCGTTGACCTCACGCGCTCGGTGCTCTCGCGAAAGGATTTCGACGCCCCAGGGGCCAGAGAATCCCATTCGGGTGAGGGTACGAATAAACCCGACTACATCCTGTTCACCCTCACCGAGGAGGGTTCGATTATCGCGAGTATCTTCAAACAAAGTGCCTTCAATGTGATTGTAGGCATCGCTGAGCTCAACGCTAAAGATGCTCTCGACGGGTACTTTTAACTCCATCTCAGACAGCGTGGTTCCGGCCCTGAATATGTGCCAAAAATCCACACAGAGACCTGCAGCCGGGTGGTCGACAAGTTTTACCAGTTCTGCGCCCTGGGGAATGGAGGCAATAACCGCGAAAGGAAGTGGTTCCAACGCAATCTTTGTACCCACCGATTCCGCTTCACGAGCCAAACGTCTCATTGGCTCTACGAAAATAGACAAATCAGTCGCAGGTTCACCAAACGCGGTACCGATCTTGATAAACGCTGCGTGAAATACCTTTGCGGCTCGCAGTAACAATTCCCAGGTGTCACGCCAGGTTGATTCGTCCAACCACCAACCCGTGGCCAACTCCACCTCGATGTGGCTTAGCCCAAGCTCTTGCGCCTTGGAATACACGGCTTCGAAACCGATTGAAGATTCGATATGGCGAAGATCATCCTGACCTAGACCAAATCCCATCCAACCGGAGCGAGCAATTGCTTCAAGTCTTTCGATTGGGTCTACTGGGCTAACTTCAGAAGCATCGAGCGGGGCTACCGCTCCAGCGCTGGTCCAACATGTGGCAATCAGTTGAGGCTTTGACATCATTACTTTCAGCTGGTGGTACGGGAGCTAAGAAGCGACCCTGCACGCGATGCAGTGAAGGGCCGCCTCTTTTTAGGGTTAGTGAATTTTGTTGATTGATCCGGTGAGAGTGTCTAGCTCGGCTTCGAGCTCGGCCATAGCCTCACCGCCGGCCATAAGGTCGGTGATCTGTTCGCGGGTGCGTTCGCCCTTTTTGAAGTCATCCGCCTTTTCTCCACGGATTAGGACCGCAAAATGGTCACCCACAGTCAGTGCGTGCGTAACGTTGTGTGTCACTAGAATCACTGCGATGCCCTTGTGCTTCGCTTGCATGATTATGCGAAGCACGTGGGTAGCTTCTTTCACTCCAAGTGCCGCTGTAGGCTCGTCCAAAATGAGGACTTTCGCACCAAAGTGGACTGCGCGTGCGATAGCCGAAGCTTGTCTTTCACCACCGGAAAGCGCGCCAACTAGGCGTTCGCCATCAGTCACGCGAGTGATTCCAAGAGCCTGCATTTCCTTGACTGCAGTCTCATTCGCGTGCTTCTTGTCGAAGCGCTTGAATGGCCCCCAACCCTTGGTCGGCTCGACTCCCACGAAGAACGAACGACCAATGGTCATAAGAGGGAAGGTTCCACCAAACTGGTGCACAGTTGCGATACCGCGTTCATTTGCATCTCGAGGAGACTTGAACGTTACAGCCTTGCCATCCCATTCCAGGGTTCCCGCGGTTGGTTCGTGAAAACCAGAGAGCACCTTGATAAGGGTAGATTTACCAGCACCGTTATCGCCAAGAAGGCACAGGACCTGACCCGGGTAGACATCTAGCGAAACGTCGTTCAGGGCGCGATAGCCCGAGAAAACCTTTGAAACGTTTTTCAAGCTTAGAAGTGGCGTTGCATTAGTCATTTGATTTCTGTCCCTTCTTCTTACCACCGGTAATAGCTAGGCGGCGGAAAGTGTTATTGGTAAGTACGGCAATCAACAGCAGGATTCCTAGGATGAGCGAGGCCCAATCCGAGTCCCATCCGGTGTAGAAAATTCCTTGGTTTACGATCGCAAAGGTCATCGTTCCAAGAATCACGCCAATGGTTGATCCGTATCCACCAGTGAGGAGAACACCACCCACAACTACCGCGATAATCGAGTTGAAGACGAATGACTGTCCGGCATTGACCTGAGCGCTGTCATAGAGTGCGGTCTGGATTACACCCACCAAGGCAGATGCAAAACCGGTACCGACGTAAAGCCAGATGCGAACCTTGTTCACTGGAATACCAGTTGAACGGGCGGAGACCATATCTCCACCGATGGCGTAGATCCAGTTGCCATAAATGCTCTTGTATAGGATCCACGACACGATTACGGCCACGATCACCCAAATAACGATCGCGGTTTCAAACAGGCCACCCATGAGGCTTCCCAATGTGTTTTTGATGATTGGGTCTGGGTGAATGTCTACAGCGATGGTGCCGGTGATTAGCTTGGTGAAACCAAGAACCAAACCGAATACCGCAAAGTTGGTGGCCAGGGTTACAACGAATGATGGCAGGTTGGTTCGAACCAGAACAATTCCGTTGACCAATCCGATTAGTACACCCATAAGCAGACCAGCCAGAACGCCGATCCAGGTTGGGAGGTTGAAGAAGCCTGAAACTACCGCCATGGTAGTTCCACCTGCTGCGAGGCTCGAACCCACGGAAAGGTCGAGGTCACCGGCGATCATCACCAGCGCAACAGGAAGGGCAATAATGCCGAGTTCTGCGCCAACGTTGAGCCAACTGGCGATACCACCAGGTTGAGTGAAGGAAGCTCCACCGACGATTGAAAAGAAGATAAGGACGACGACTGTACCGATAAAGGCGCCGAATTCTGGTCGTCGAATCAGCGAAGTTGGATCAAATTTACGTCTAGTTGCTTCAGTCACTTTTGTAACTCCTATTTAGAACTGTTATCTAGAGTTCGGGCGGAACTGGGAACCAGTCCCGCCCGAACTCTTTCTTGATGCTTAGTCGGCTTAGCGCTGACCGGTCTTTACACCACTTACAACCTGACCTACGTTGTCCTTGGTGACAAGCGAAGGACCGGTGAGGATGTTGTTTGCAGGAACGATGCCGTAGGCTGCGTACTGCCAAGCGGTGACAACCGCCTGGAAGCCTTCTAGCCAGCCCTGCTGGTCGATTGCTACAACCTGAGTGCCGCCCTTGATTCGGTTAAGAACGTTGGTCGAAAGGTCGAAGGTACCGATCTTTGCCTTGCTCGCAGCCTGCTGGACACCAGCTGCTGCAGCGTCGCTGTCGCCCGACGAAACGGTGAATACACCGTCGATGGTTGGGTCCTTGGTAATTGCACCCTTAACAGCGTTTGCAATAGCGGTTGCGTTCGAGAAGTCAGTTGCAGGAAGCTGCAGCTGCTCAGCCTTACCACCAGTGGTCTTGATGCCATCGGCCAGACCGCTGCAACGCTGCTCGAAGTTGTTCTGGCCTGGTCCGGTGTTAACACAGATTAGGTGCTTTACGCCAGCCTTACCCATGTAGGTACCGCCAGCCTTACCAGCTACGTACTCGTCCGAACCAATGTAGATTGGCGCGCCAACGGTAGTGGTCTGGTCCTCGCCTGCGTTGTACAGTACGACCTTGATGCCCTTAGATACAGCCTTCTTGATCTCGGTGTTCATAGCGGCTGGAACCCAGTCTGGCAGTGCGATAGCAGTTGCGTTCTGTGCCTCTGCGGTCTGGATCAGCTTGACCATGTCTGGGCCGATGTTGTCGTAGTTCTTAAGGCCTAGCCAAACGGTCTTCCAACCAGCGGCCTGTACTGCCTTAGCACCTGCATTGAAGCCGTTCTTAACAACAGCAAAGAAGGCGTCACCGCCACCCAGAACATAAACAGTCTTGGTGGAAGCTGCGGATGCAGCCTGCGCGTTAATGCCAGACAGCGCCAATGCTGCAGTGGCGAACGCCGCAGCGATTTTTACCGAACGTGAAATCTTCACGGTGTTTCCTTTCCTTTTCCTTTATTTGCCGAAGCCTCTACCTCAGCAATTCTCAGAGCAACTGTCCCCACTTGCCTGAAACCTTTGGCCCTACTTGGATCGAAACCCTTCGGGTATTTCTGTGTAACTGACTTGCACTTTCGTACCGGAACGCAGAGCTTCTAAACCGGCTTCCACTGCACTTGCAGCTAGATACCCGTCCCAAGCTCCTGGCCCATCGATGGTGCCTTTGTGAACGGCATTAACCCAGCGCTGAACCTGGGAATCGTAGGCTGCGGCGAAGCGTGTCTTGAAGGTGAGGTGCTCTTTTCGACTCGCCTTGCCATCGGAGCTAGAAAGAAGGCCAGTAACATTACCTATCTCGGCGATTCCACTTTCGAAAACCGCCTCGGTCTTTACCTGGTATCCAAACGCTACGGAAACATTCATTTCCACATTCGCCAAGACTCCGGATTCCGTCTCAAGGATCGCCAAAATCGGTTCTTTGAGTCCGTTTGGAGAGTTGCGATTCTGCTTGAAATGCTTAATTTCCATCGATCGAATCGGAGAATCGGTGAGATACCTGATGATGTCAATTTCATGAACGAGTGAATCGAAAATCAACATGTCGTTGTAGTAGCTGGCCGGGACATCGGCATTTCTGTGCTTACAGTGCAGCCCGAGAAGGTCACCGAATGTGCCGTCAGCTATCAAGCTGCGCAGTTCCATGTACTCGGCATCAAACCTGCGCATGAAGCCCACCTGAAGAAGAGTTTTTCCAGTTGCTCGCTCAGCCTCGACTATACGAAGTGCCGCGGCGGAATCAGGGGCGAGTGGCTTTTCACAAAGAATGGGCAGTCCGGCTGAAAGCACAGGCATGATTACAGGTTCGTGGAACTGACCCGGAGTTGCGATCAGGACCGCATCCATGGCGCTGGCCTCAAGGGCAGCCTCGATTGTCTGATACCAGACCGCGTTAGGTGCAGACTCTAAGGCTGCCTTTGCGCGAGCCTCATCAGGCTCGACAACGGCACTAACTGATGCGCCTGCGATTTTGGATTCAATTCGAGAAATGTGGTCGGCACCCATTAGGCCTGCACCGACAACGGCAACCCGAAGCGATGCTAGCTGCTGAGTGCCTGCTGACATCATCTTCCGACTTTCGGTAGTTGTTGGAGCGTTCCATTCTGGACCGTTCCATTACGGTAACACCGCGACCAAAGAATATGTGTCGTCTTTATTCGATTGTTACTTTGTCCTGACAAACCGTTACATTTAGCAGTTTGGGGCCATGTGGGCAAATCCTTATGGATGTTGGGATGCAAGCCGCTAGCGGGCCTTCAAACATGGGGAGCATCCACAGAATCGTTATTTTCCAGGCAGCCGTGTTGGTGTACTGAAAAGGCACTTAGCAGTGCAGTTTCCGCAGAACTAAAAATGCGGGTTGCCTTGAAGGCAACCCGCAAATGTTGGGATTTGCTAGCCGTGCTTTGCAATCAAATCTTTAATCGCCTGCAACTGGAACACCGCCGTGTCATGATTCGTATCGTTTTCCGCGAAGACGCTCGAACACATGATGCTATCCGGGTTATCCAGGAAACCGTTCGCCTTTAAACCGCGGAACATCTGATCAAAGTTCACGTCACCAGCACCAACCCGAAGGTGCTGGTGAACCCGCACGGCGTTACCTGGCGGGTTGGTAATGTAACGCAAGCCGTGGCTGGCGGTGTGATCCATAGTGTCACTCATATGGACAATACCCACGCGGCCCTTGGCAGCCTCAAGAATCACCTCAGGCTGGTTGCCCATGTGGAAGGTGTGAGAGGCAACATAAACCATGCCGAAAGAGCTGCTGTTGATGCCGCGGATTACGCGCCAAGCCGCCAAACCATTCTCAACAAAGTCATCCGGGTGCGGGTCGATGAATACCTTGACGCCGGACTTCTCAACAATAGGAACTAGCTCGTCCATGCTGCGATAAAAGGCGCGCTCCGATTCCTCAGCCTTTTCTGGGCGGCCCGAAAACTCGGTGCCGATGACGGGAATTTCCAACTGCTCAGTAATCTGCAGCACGCGCTTGAAATACCGAACAGCGGCCTCACGAGCATCATTGTCCGGACTCGCCCAACGCAGGACAGGCAGGGTGCTAGCCAGGCCAACACCAGCATCCTTGGCAGCCTTCTTGAACTTAGTCACCAGGTCATCGTCGGCCTTCGGGTGATTGAAGAACGGAATCAGATCCGGGTGCGGGGTGACCTGCAGCCACTCATAACCAGCACGCGCGGCTACCTCGGGAAACTCGAGTAGAGAGTTTGTGTGGTGAAACGGGGTTGGATCAAGTGCGATTTTTACCATGATTTCGCTCCAGCTTTAGTTACGTTCTACGGCACCCTTGCCTAGAAGCTTCTTCTGCTTCTTCAGCGCCTCCTGGTAGCCAGCGTATGCCTGCTTGGTACTGTCCAGGTTAGAGACAGCGGTGATTGGCACATCCCACCAGCCAAGACCGTCTGGTGCGTAAATCAGCGGGTCAGAGTTTATATGAATCAGAACTGGACCACCCTCGTGAGCCTTGGCAGCCTTTACGGCCTCACCAAGCTGCACCAAGGAGTCTTGACCTGGCTCGATCTCAATTACGTGTACACCGTAGGAACGCGCGTTTGCCGCGAGATCGATTGGCAGGCGCTGCTCCCCCTCGTGGTTGTTGCCTGCATGGTCCTTGAATCGGTACTTGGTGCCATAGCGCTGGCTACCTACGTCCTCGGAAAGGTGACCAATAGATGCATAACCGTGGTTCTGAATCAAAACGGTGATGAACTTTAGTTTCTCGGCAACTGCGGTTACAAGCTCGGTGTGAAGCATCAGGTAAGAACCGTCACCCACCATAACGATGGAGTCGCGGGTCTTGTCGGCGCGGGCCACACCGAGGCCGGCAGCAATCTCGTAGCCCATGGTGCTGAACGCGTACTCCACGTGGTAGCCAAGCTGGTCGCGCACACGCCACAGCTTGTGCAGGTCACCCGGCAGCGATCCGGCGGCGCAAACTAGGACGTCGCGTGGGTCGCTTGCGGCCTGAACCGCACCGATGATCTCGGCCTGGCTTGGGAGGTCACGCTTCTGGTCCACGAAGCTGGCATCAACCGCGGCATCCCACTCGCCCTTGTCAGTGGTGTACTTGCTGCGGAAGTCGGCAGGCACCTGGTAACCAGCGAGGGCTGGAACCAGCTCCGCCAGGCTCTCGCGTGCATCAGCAACCACCGGGATTGCCGAACCATGCTTGAAGGCGTCGAAACTGCCGATGTTGATGTTGATGAAGCGCACATTAGGGTTCTGGAAAGCGGTGCGACTAGCAGTGGTGAAGTCGCTGTAACGGGTTCCGATGCCTATGATGACGTCGGCTTCTGCGGCGGCCTTGTTTGCGGCCGACGTTCCGGTGGCGCCTACGGCACCCAGGTTCTGCGGGTGGTCCCAGTTCAGCGAACCAACACCCGCCTGGCTCATACCAACCGGGATTCCGGTGGCCTCGACCAGCTGCTGCAGTAGCGCGTGTGCGTCCGAGTAGACGACACCGCCACCGGCGATGATCATCGGATTCTTGGCGGCCTTGATTACCTTGGCGGCGGCCTCAATGACACCCGCATCTGGACGCGGACGGCGAATGTGCCACTCGCGGTCGGCCAGGAATTCTTCTGGTACGTCAATGATCTCGGCCTGAACGTCCTCTGGTAGCGCGATGGTGACGGCGCCAGTTTCCACTGGATCGGTAAGCACGCGCATGGCACCCAGCAGCGCTGAGAACAACTGCTCTGGGCGGGTAACGCGGTCGAAGAAGCGCGACAGCGGCTTGAAGGCATCATTCACCGTCATAGTTGCATCGTGTGGCAACTCCAACTGCTGCAGCACAGGGTCTGGCGCACGGTTGGCAAAGGTGTCCGAAGGCAGCAGCAGCACCGGTAGCCGGTTGGTGGTGGCAACTGCGGCGCTGGTGAGCATGTTGGCAGCGCCTGGACCCACCGAGGCCGCACAAGCGAAGACCTGGCGACGACGAGTCATGCGGGCGAAGGCGATTGCCTCGTTGGCCATGCCCTGTTCATTGCGAGCGTGGTGGAACGGCATCATGTTCGGGTCTTCAACGCTGGCCTGCAACAGGGCCTGGGCAAGTCCAGCCACGTTACCGTGACCGAAGATGCCAAACATGCCCTCGACGGTGCGCACCCGGACGTCACCGTCAACGGTGTACTGGTGCGAGAGGAACTCTACGATTGCCTGGCTCACGCTCATGCGACGAGTTGCCATGTTTATCTCCTGCTGCTTGTTGTTGAGCCGAGAATTCGGCCATGTTGAAAATTCCGCTATTCAGCGGAGTAGGGAAGTCTTGGATCCGCGTCCTCGTGGTGCCAACTTTGGCGGATCCACGCGTGGTGCGGGTCATCGGTGATGTTCCAGCTGCGGTCTGGGTCCGGGCCGGCCATCACGTTGAAGAAGTACAGATCGTAGCCAGGAGCTGCCATTGCCGGACCGTGCCAACCGTATGGAATCAGTGCAACGTCACCGCTGCGCACTTCCTCGGTGAGGTCAATTTCGCGCTCGTCAGAAGCATATGCACGAAGGAAACCGATTGGATCGGTGAGCGCCGGGTCTACCTCAAGGCCGCGGGCAACCCGGGTTTCAAAGTAGTAAATCTCCTCTAGGTTGCTCTCCACACCGGGTTCGTAAGTATCGTGCTTGTGAGGCGGGATGCCGCTCCAGTTGCCTGCGGGAACAATGACCTCAACAACTATGAATCGGCTGGCATCCAGGGTCTCCGGAACACCGAAATTGTGCACCTGACGAGTGCTGCGGCCTGCTCCACGAATAAACACTGGAACATCGCCGGCTGGGAACATCTTGACAGGTTTCAACTCGCGCGCCGGCGCCTCACCGATCAAAACCCGACCGTCCCCAGACAAACGCAGCTCAGTTTCCATTGGAAGGTACAGCGTGTCCGCTGCACCGTGGAACACTGATTCGCGACCGTTCAAGAACTGTGCGACAAACTCCGAAGTTCCTGCCAAGCGGTATTCGACGGTCACACCCTTACCCTCGAGGGGAAAGATGATGCGCTCTAGGTCATCAGCCGGAAGGTGGAAGTGTCGATCACTACCGTCCGGGTTTTGGCCAAGAGTGCCAACTCGCATTCCGGTGTGCTGCCAGCCAGGCATTGTGCCATCGACTACGCAGTCCCAGCCGTCTCTTGCGAGTTGGCCACTCTTGTAAAACCAGGTCATTGGGTGTTCCTCGGTGTTGCTTGACTAGTTAAAAACCGCTTGGGTCTTCAGACTAGTTCTGAGGGAAGCCCAGGTTGATACCGCCGTGGCTTGGGTCAAGCCAGCGAGAGGTCATGGTCTTCTCGCGGGTGAAGAACTTGACACCCTCGATTCCGTGAGCTTTGGTGTCACCGAATGCCGAATTCTTCCAACCACCAAACGAGTAGTAGGCGACTGGAACTGGGATTGGAACGTTAATTCCAACCATTCCGGCTTCGATCTCGTTCTGGAAGCGACGTGCCGCTCCGCCATCATTGGTGAAGATGGCAGTTCCGTTGCCATACTCACCGCTGTTGATGAGCTTGACGCCTTCGCTGTAGCTCTGAACGCGAACAATGTTAAGAACTGGGCCAAAGATCTCTTCGGTGTAAGCCTTCGAGGTCAGAGGAAGGTTGTCAATCAGGGTTGGGCCAAGCCAGAATCCCTGAGCGGCGCCGTCAAACTCCTGGTTACGTCCGTCAACAATGATGCGAGCACCGTCTTTTTCAGCGGTTTCGATGTAGCCGGCTACCTTGTCGCGGTGCTCCTTGGTGACCAATGGACCCATGTCGCAACCACGGCGACCGTCACCGGTGCGCAGCTTGCCCATACGCTCCACGACCTTCTCAATGAGGGTGTCCGCAACTGGGTCAACTGCAACAACCACCGAGATTGCCATGCAACGCTCGCCTGCCGAACCAAAACCAGCGTTAATTGCCGCGTCTGCTACCAGGTCAAGGTCTGCATCTGGCAGAACGAGTGCGTGGTTCTTTGCTCCACCAAGTGCCTGAACGCGCTTGCCGTGCTTGGAACCTTCTTCGTAAATGTACTTTGCAACTGGGGTTGATCCAACGAATGAGATTGCCTTAATTCGCTCGTCTTCCAACATTGCCTGAACGGTGGTGCGGTTTCCGTTTAGTACGTTGAAGACACCATCAGGTAGGCCGGCTTCCTTCCAAAGCTTTGCCATCCAAAGCGTTGCGCTTGGAACCTTCTCCGATGGCTTGACAACGACGGTGTTACCTGCAGCGATTGCCACTGGGTAGAACCACATTGGCACCATTGCTGGGAAGTTGAATGGGCTGATGATTCCAACCACACCGAGGGCCTGGCGAGTGCTGTAGACGTCAACACCGGTCGAGGCGTTTTCGGTGTAAGAGCCCTTGAGCAGGTTAGGCATTCCGCAAGCAAATTCGACAACTTCTTGACCGCGATTTACTTCGCCGAGAGCGTCGTCTAGAACCTTGCCGTGCTCCTCTGTAATCAAGGCAGCTAGTTCAGTTTTACGCTCGTTCAATAGCTCGCGGAACTTGAACATAATGGTCTGCTTGCGGGCTTGCGACATGTCGCGCCACTTTGGGAATGCTGCCTGTGCAGCTGCAAATGCTGCTTCGATTTCTTTATCGCTGGCAACGTTTACCTGCTTGGTTGCAACACCAAGCGCTGGATCGGTAACGAGCGAAACATGCGAGGCATCACCGGCTACTTCTTGGCCGTTGATCCAGTGGTTTACTACGGGTAGGTTGCTCATTTGTTTTCCTTCTTACTACTATCCGTGGACAAGTGCGGCGGCTGCATCGATGGCGCTGATGACATCTCCGGTGGCAGGGTAAAGCAGGCTGCGGCCAACAACTAGACCACGAACACCTGGCAGTGTGAGGGCATTTGCCCAGTTAGCGAAAAGCTTCTCCTCTTCGCCTTCGGCAGGGTCGCCACCGAGGAGCAGAGTTGGAAGGGTGGTGGCGGCCATTACGCGATCCATGTTTGGAACCACTGGCAGCTTCATCCAGGAGTATGCGCTGGAGTTACCCAGACCCGATGCAATTGCCACCGACTTGATGACCGCCTCGGTGCTGAGGTCGTTCTTGATCTTGCCGTCGACCCATTCGCTCATGAATGGCTCCAGCATGATCGGCAGCTCCGACTCGGCGGCCTCGTCAACTGCCATAGCGGTTGCCTCGAGGGTGGTGACAGTACCGGCGTCGGCCAGGTTGATGCGCACCAGGTTCTTGGCAAAATCTAGGTTGTCGCGAACCATTCCGGCAACGTCGTAACCGGTGTAGCGGTCATCCATCTCAAAGCTTGCGCCCTGAAGACCGCCGCGGTTCATGGAACCGACCACGATCTTGTTGTCCAGGCAACCCAGCAGCGCCAGGTCATCGATGATGTCTGGGGTACCAAGCACGCCGTCCACGCCCGGGCGGGACAGAGCCGTTGCTAGGCGGGTCAGCAGGTCATAGCGGTCTGCCATGGCCATCTTCTCGTTGCGCACACCGAGGGCTCCGCGAGCAGGGTGGTCGGCGGCAACGATGAAGAGCTTGCCATCGCCGGCGATGATTGGGCGGCGCTTACGGTTTTCGTAGATTTCCGCTAGCTTGCCTGGGTTTGCGGCGCGTGCGTTGCGGAGTGCTTCGAAGTCGAGCTGCAGCATTAGTTGAATCCCTTCAGGATGTCTTCTACCTCATCGGCGTTTGGCATGGCAGTTGAGCATTCGAGGCGGCTGGCCACAATTGCGCCGGCAACGTTTGCAAACTTGAGAATGCGCTCCAGACCCCAACCCTGCAGCAGACCGTGGCACAGTGCGCCACCGAAGGCGTCACCGGCACCGAGGCCGTTTACTACGTCAACAAAATACGGCGGAACCTCTACACACTCGTCCTTGGTCTTGGCCAAAACGCCCTTCGGTCCCTGCTTCACGATTGCCAGTTCTACGCCGCGTTCCAGCAGCGCATCAGCGGCACGCATTGGCTCGGTCTCCCCCACCGCAACCTGGCACTCTTCTTTATTGCCAACCGCGATGGTCACGTGCTGCAGCGCCTTAGCCACCTGCTCGCTCGCATCTGCCGGGTTGCTCCAGAACATTGGGCGATAGTCCAGGTCCAGGATGGTGTGCTCGCGCTTCTTGCGGGCATCCCAGGCAACGAAGTGAGCGTTGCGGCTTGGCTCCTGGCTTAGACCAGTAACGGTCGCCCAGTAAATCTTGGAGTTGAAAATTGCGTTCAGGTCCAGCTCCTTGGCGTTGATTGCCAGGTCCGGGGCCTTTGGCTCGCGGTAGAAGTAGAGCGGGAAGTCATCCGGTGGGAAAATCTCACAGAACACAACCGGAGTTGGCAGACCTGGAACGTCAGAAACGAATTCGTCACTAACACCGAGGCGAAGTAGTTCGCGGTGAATGAACTTGCCGAACGGGTCGGCACCGGTGCGGGTAATGACGGCGCTCTTGTGGCCGTACTTTGCAGCCGCAACTGCGACGTTGGTGGCACTACCGCCAAGGAACTTGCCAAACGAAGTGACGTCCTCGAGGCCCACGCCAATCTGCTGCGGGTAGACGTCAATGCCTACGCGACCGATGGTGATTACGTCGAAAGGCTGCTTGGCCTCGGCCATTGTTGCTCGTTTCAGTTCTCGAAGACTTTGTAATGACATAGTAACATTACCGCGGCCTCGCAGGCAATGGTTCGCCGTGCCCAAATCGTTATGTTGTGCTTACAAAGTCGGAACTGATTCAGATGCCGAAGGCGACTCAAAAAATCAGTTGCCGCGCGCAACCTGACCGGCATTTGCCGGGAGTCTGCGAACCCAGAGCGCGGTGACCAGCAAGACTGCAGCCATCGCCAGCAGCGTTGCCCTGAAATCATTACCCACCGCAGCAAGTAGGCCGATGGTGGCTGCCAAACCAAATGCGGTGGCCAACTGGTGCACGGTGTTACTCAGTGGACTGGCATAGTCCATTCGATCCTTGGGTACATCAACGTACTGCATTGACATATACGCCGTAAAACCGGTGGAGCGTGCGGCTCCACTCACGTAGAGCATAGGAATCAGAACCCAGAGGTTGGTCTCGGCGGTCACGAAGGCGAAACCAACCAGCAGAACCACACCAACCAGGGTTGAGGCAAAAAGCACGAAGCGGTATCCCCAGCGCCGCACCGAGTAGTTGGCAAATGGCTTGATAGACAGGTTGCCTGCAAACAGCACCATAACCACCAGGCCTGCAGTGGTAGCAGACCAACCGAATCCGGTCTGGAACATCAGCGTCAAAATAACGGGCACCGATGCAATCACGGCACGATAGAAGGCACCCGCGCTATTACTCGAGCGGAAGGTGTCAAAGCCGAAAACATCCAGGTGCAGCAGCGGTTGTTTTGCTCGCAGCAGCCAGAACACCGCAGCACCGCAGAGGATTACTCCAGCGGCAATCAAGCCGAGGCGAAGCGGTGAGCCACCCTGTTCAACCAGACCCAGAGCCGGCACCAATACGCACATTCCGGATGCCAGCAGTACTGCCCCGATCACATCCAGTTTGCGTGGAGCACGCCCCTCGGCCCGTTCCGGAGCAAGCCGGTAGGCCAGCCAGGCCGCGACTGCACCGATTGGAACGTTGATCCAGAAGAGCCAGCGCCAACCTACGGTATCGGTGATGATGCCACCGATGACCGGCGCTAACACCGGAGCGGCGAGCGCCGGCCACACCAGGTAGGCGGTGATGCGCAGCAGCTTGTCTTTGGGAGCGTCCCGAAGGATGGCGATCTGCCCGACCGTCATCATGACAGCCCCACCCGCACCCTGGACGATTCGGGCAACAGTGAGCAGGCCAAGATTTGGGCTGGCGCCACAGGCTAGGGATGCCAGCGCAAACAGCACGAGCCCACCCGCAAAGGCTGCCCGCACCCCTAAACGGTCCGTCAACCAGGCGCAGATTGGGATGGTAGCGGCAGCCGCAGCAAAATAGGCGGCAATGGTGATGGATGCAGTGGCAACATCGGCACCGAGGTCCCGCCCCAGCGTTGGCAAGGCGGTCTGGATTACCGTGCCATCAAACAGTTCCATGAAACCGGCAACGGCTACCAGCAGGGCAAAGCCCAGATTCCACGGCTTGTCGGCCGTAGCTGGATTTGGCGCGGAATTCAATGCAGTTGCTGTGTTACTGACGGTTTTGGTTGGTTTTCAAGCCAGCGTCTACCAGCGGTCTGCCGAGTAGTCCGACTGGATGCGGCGGATGGTGCCACTGGCACTGCGAAGAATGATGCTGTCGGTGCGAATGATCGGGCCCTTGCGACGCACACCCTGAACCAGACCGCCATCGGTGACACCGGTAGCAACAAATAGCGTGTTGTCGCTGGTGACTAGCTCGTCTGCCTCATAGACATAGTCCATCTTTAGACCAGCTGCGATACCGCGTGCGGCCTCTTCCTCATCTTTCGGAGCAAGTATGCCCTGAATGAAACCACCGAGGGCCTTGATGGCGCAGGTGGTCACGATACCCTCTGGGCTACCACCGGTTCCAACGCACATGTCGATTCGGGTTCCGTACATAGCGGCGTTGATGCCACCGGCTACGTCGCCATCAAGCATGAGTCGGGTGGCTGCACCGGCGGCACGGATCTCCTCGATGAGTCTGGCGTGACGCGGGCGGTCCAGAACTGCGATAACCATTTCATCTACGGACTTGCCCTTAGCCTTTGCCAAGCGCTTGATGTTTTCAGCAATCGGAAGTCGAATGTCAAGAACGCCACGACCCTCGGCGCCGGCTACCAGTTTGTCCATGTAGAACACGGTGGAGGCATCCAGCATGCTGCCGCGGTCTGCAACGGCGATAACGCTGAGCGCGTTCTGACGTCCTGCGGCAGTCAGGCTGGTTCCGTCAATCGGGTCTACCGCGATGTCGCACATCGGGCCGGTTCCACTGCCCACTTCTTCGCCGTTGAACAGCATTGGGGCGTCGTCTTTTTCACCCTCACCGATAACAATCACGCCTTGCATGTCCACGGTGGCAAGAAACGCGCGCATTGCGTCAACCGCCGCACCATCGGCGGCGTTTTTGTCGCCCTTACCGATGAAGTGGCGGGCACTGATGGCGGCAGCCTCGGTGGCGCGCACCAGCTCCATTCCTAGGTTTCGATCTGGGCGAAGGTTCTTGACGAAATCCAGGTGGCTCACGGTGCTGCTTTCTGTTACTGGGCCTTACAGGCATCATTGCTCTGTTACCTGCAACCTTACAGCCAGTAGGGCTTCAAGCCTGTTTTAGTTGCCAAAGGTTCAGACATGTCTGCTTAGTGTCAACTTGACACTAAGTCGATGTTTCACTTAGAGTCAGAATCACTCAAAGTCCGCAGCGCATTTGCGCATTGCCGCGAAAGGATCAGCGATGCAGCCAACCCTGGCCATTAGCACCGTGATCTTTGCACTGCGCGCGGACGAATCGGGCAAAAAGTCTCTGATGCTGCCGTTGGTTCGCCGTATTCGCGAACCATACCTGGATCGCTGGGCCTTACCAGGCGGCCCCCTGCTCGGTGCCGAATCACTTGAAGACGCCGCCGGTCGCAACTTGCGCGAGACCACCGAACTCGCGCCGCGTTACCTGGAGCAGCTGTACAGCTTTGGCAATCCGCAGCGTTCAGCCACCGAGGAATTGGGCGAGCGCGTGGTTTCGATTGTCTACTGGGCCTTGGTTGGAGCCGGCGAAGCGGAACGGGCCATCGAGAATGAAAATGTTCACTGGTTCGCGGCGGACTGCCTGCCGGAACTGGCCTTCGACCACAACCAGATTGTCGAATACGCCCTCTGGCGCCTGCGTGCCAAGGTGAACTATTCGCGAGTCGCGCACGGCTTCCTCGGTGAGGAATTCACCATGGCAGAACTGCGCGAGGTCTATGAGATCGTACTTGGTAAACCGCTGGACAAGGGCAATTTCCGCCGCAGCGTAGAGGCCTCAGGCGTGATTATCCCTACCGGCAAGGTGCAGGCCGGCGGAAGCCACCGCCCGCCAGCGCTCTACACCTATGACGTAAGCCGCAGCTTGGCCGATCGCGGCCCCTTGAACCCGACATCCCCAAATCTTTTGACTCACCGAGAGAAAGCAACTGTATGACCACCGCATCGGTAAACGAACGCATTCAGCTGGCCGTAAAAGGCGAAGGCGGCAGCACCTGCAGCACCAGCCTTGCCAAGGGTCCTTGGGAGTTTGACCGCGGCGTAGCCGAGTACGGCCCAGGCGCTTCGAGCGAAGACCACATCCCAACCGGGTCGCCGGTGCAGGCGCAGATTCCGGCCGAATACCGTGCTGCCACCGAGGAAGACCTGCACGCGCGTATCCGTGCCGCCAAGGAGACCCTGGGCAGCGACCTCGTGGTTCTTGGGCACTTCTACCAGCGCGACGAAATCGTTCAGCACGCCGATTACCTAGGCGACAGCTACCAGTTGGCGGTTGCAGCCACCAAGCACGACGAAGCGAAGTACATCGTTTTCTGTGGCGTGCACTTCATGGCCGAGACAGCCGATGTGCTCAGCAATGACAACCAGCAGGTGATCCTGCCTAACCTCGCCGCCGGCTGCTCCATGGCCGACATGGCCGATGTGGCCAGCGTAGAAGATTGCTGGGAGCAGCTGACAGAACTTTATGGCACCGAGCCAAACGCCGAGGGCAAGATACCGGTCATTCCGGTGACCTACATGAACTCTTCCGCGGCCCTGAAGGCGTTCTGCGGCCGCAACGGCGGAATCGTCTGCACCAGCTCCAACGCACAGACAGTGCTGGAGTGGGCTTTCGAGCGCGCCGAGCGCGTGCTGTTTTTCCCCGACCAGCACCTTGGCCGCAACACCGCCCTGGCGATGGGTGTGCCACTGAACCAGATGCCACTCTGGTGGGGCCGCAAGGCCCTCGGTGGCAATGATGCCCAGGTTCTGCGCGATTCCAAGGTGATTCTCTGGAACGGTTTCTGTAGCGTGCATAAGCGCTTCAACGTGGCTCAGATTGAGAAGGCTCGCGTCGATTTCCCTGGCGTGCGCGTGATCGTCCACCCGGAGTGTCCAATGGACGTGGTTCAGGCTGCGGACGAATACGGCAGCACCGACTACATTCGTCGAGCCGTTGAGGCCGCCACCGAACCAACAACCTTTGCTATCGGCACCGAGGTGAACATGGTGCAGCGCCTGGCCGCCCAGCACCCGGAGCACAACATCTTCTGTCTAGACCCGGTGATTTGCCCTTGCAGCACCATGTACCGCATTCACCCGGCCTATTTGGCCTGGGTTCTGGAAGAACTGGTTCGCGGAAACGTGGTGAACCAGATCGTTGTCGACCAGGCGGTTCAGGCCGATGCCAAAACCGCACTCGAGCGCATGCTGGCTGCCAAGCCGCAGTAGAACCTCTGTTAGCTCGGTAAATCCAGCCAAACTCGTAAGCAAATAGACCCAAGGAACTCGTGAAGGTAATCGTCGTAGGAAGTGGTGTTGCCGGGCTGCTCACCGCCGTGAAGGCCGCCGCCAAGCACGAGGTCACCCTCATCACGAAAGACGTCCTCGGTGAGTCAAACACTCACTATGCGCAGGGTGGCATAGCGGCAGTAACCAGCACCGAAGACACCGTGGCCGAGCACGTGCGAGACACCCTCTATGCGGGTGCGGGGCTTTGCTGGGAACCGGCAGTTGAGACACTTTGCAGCCAGGGTCCGGACAGTATGAACGAGCTGATTCGCTTTGGTGTGGAGTTTGATCGCGCGGAGGCGGCGAGCGCAGGCTCGGAATTCGCACTGGGCCTTGAAGCCGCTCACTCGCACGCGCGGATTCTGCACGTTGGCGGTGACGCAACCGGCGCCGGCATCAGCAACGCACTTGTTGCAACTTTGCGTCGATCCGGTGCAACCATCCTTGAATACACCCTGGTAACCGACCTGCTGCAGGAAAACGGCAGGGTGGCCGGTGTGACCGTGTTCTCCTCGGACGGCTTGGTTGATATCGAGGCCGATGTAGTGGTCTTGGCATCCGGAGGTGCCGGGCAGTTGTTCCGTCACACCACCAACCCAGCTGTAACCACCGGTGACGGTGTGGCCTTAGCTTTGCGAGCCGGTGCGGTACTGGCCGATCTTGAGTTTTACCAGTTTCACCCAACCGCGCTCGCAGTTCCCGGCTCTTTCCTGATTAGCGAGGCGGTGCGTGGCGAAGGTGCCGTGCTGGTGAATAACGCGGGCGAGCGCTTCATGCAGAAGATCCACCCGATGGCAGAGCTGGCTCCGCGCGATGTGGTTGCTCGTGCCATTCAGCAGGAGATGCTTGCACAGGGTGGCGAACCGGTTCGACTGGACGCCACCGGTCTGGGTGCCGACTTCCTGGCACACCGTTTCCCCAGCATCACGGCCGCCTGCCGATCCTACGGTTTGAACCTGGCGAAGCAGCCGATTCCGGTGACACCGGCGGCCCATTACTGGATGGGCGGAGTCGCAACCGACAACCTTGGCCGCACCAGCATTCCGGGGCTGTTTGCCGTCGGTGAGGTTGCCTGCAATGGTTCACACGGCGCAAACCGCCTGGCCAGCAACAGCCTGCTGGAGTCTGTGGTTTTTGCAGACCGCGCAACCGAGGTGCTGGATCAGCCTTGGCCGGAACCGTTCACCTTCGAGCGTTTTTACGATCAGCCGCCAATGCGCGAACTAGAAGTTGACCTTGGTTACGACTCGCTGGCACCGGTGGTCGACCGCGTGGAACTGCAGACCCAGATGTGGGATCAGGTGGGCCTTGCCCGCGAAGACCTTGGGCTACGCACTGCACGCAACGCCTTCCGCGCCTGGCGCCCGCAGAAGCGATCTCTGCGTCTTTTCACCGACTACGAGGATGCCAATCTGCTAGACCTCGCCAAGGCTGTGACCGCTTCAGCTCTCGCCCGCACCGAGTCTCGTGGCGCCCACTACCGACTGGACTACCCGGCTACCAACCCAGATTTTGCCCGCCCAATCATCGTCCGAAAGGCATGAAATGCTGACCCGACACATAATCGATGAAGCCGTTACTCGCGCACTGCAGGAGGACGCTCCTTGGGGTGACGCCACCAGCGAATACCTGATTCCGGCAGATGCCACCGCCTCAGCGGTTTTAGCTGCTCGCGAGGCGGGTGTCATGGCCGGTGGCGAGGTGTTTGCCGCCGCCTTCCGCCTGGTTGACCCGGCGGTCTCGGTGACGGTTCTGGTGGCAGATGGTCAGGCCTTTGAAGCCGGCCAGACCCTGGCACGCGTTGCTGGGCCCGCTCGCGCCGTACTCACCGCCGAGCGAGTCGCCCTGAATTTTGTGCAGCGCATGACCGGAGTTGCCACCCAGACTGCACAGTATGTAGCCGCGGTTGCCGGTACCGATGTTCGAATCGTGGACACCCGCAAGACCACACCTGGCATGCGCAATTTCGAGAAGTACTCGGTGCGCTGCGGAGGCGGCCACAACCACCGCTACAGCTTGTCCGATGCCGTGATGGCCAAGGACAATCACCTGGCCGTGCTGACCCGCGGTGGCAAAGATTTAACCACCGAGTTGCGCCGCGTGAAGGCCCAACTTGGCCACACTACCCACCTGGAGGTTGAGGTGGACCGCCTTGACCAGATCGAGGCAGTGCTGGCCGGCGGGGTTGACACAATCATGCTGGATAATTTCACCCTTGAAGACTTGCGAACCGGCGTTGCCATGATTGCCGGCAAGTGTCTGGTGGAGGCTAGCGGAGGAGTAAATCTCAACACCGTTCGGGCGATCGCGGAGACCGGAGTCGACGTCGTATCGGTTGGTGCGCTCACCCACCAGATCCACTCGCTTGACCTCGGCCTGGACCTCGAAATCAACTAATGCTTTACCTTGACCACGCAGCAACGACTCCGGTGATGCCGGAGGCACTCAAGGCCGCGTGGCCATACCTCACCGAGGAATTCGGTAACCCTTCTTCGGTGCATGAGGTGGGGCTGAGAGCCAAGCACGCGCTGAGCTGGGCCAGGCAAACCTGCGCCGATTGGCTGGGGGCGCAACCGGAAGAAATCATCTTTACCAGCGGTGGCACCGAGGCCAACAACCTGGCCATCAAGGGAATTGCGCTTGCCAACCCGCGCGGCAAACACATTGTGTCTTCCCCGCTTGAACACGAGGCAGTGCTTTCCTGCTTGGAATACCTCAAGGCGTTTCACGGCTTCGAAGTGACGCTGCTGCCGGTGGCTGCCGATGGGCAGATTTCTGCCAGTGACCTTCGTGCCGCAATTCGACCAGACACCACTCTGGTCACTCTGATGGCCGCCAATAATGAGATTGGCACCGTGTACCCAATCGCCGAATTCGCTTCGATCGCGGCAGAATTTGGTGTTCCTTTCCACACCGACGCTGTGCAAGGCGCCGGCTGGTTGGACCTAGATGTTCCAACTCTTGGGGTGCAGGCACTAAGCCTCAGCGGTCACAAGTTTGGCGCACCCAAAGGCAGCGGCCTCTTGTACTTGAATCGCCGCCTTGAAGCCGAGCCAGTGATCCACGGTGGCGGCCAGGAAAATGGTTTCCGAAGCGGCACCCAGAATGTGGCGTGGGCGGTGGCAATCGCGGTGGCCCTGCAACAACTGGAGCCGGCAGGCGTAAGTGCCGCGAAGGCCGCGGCTGTGACCGGCAGCTTTATCGATGGCGTTTTGTCTACCGTGCCATTCGCCCAACTAACTGGACCTACCCCAGATTCCGGACATCGCCACCCAGGCATCACAAGCTTCACGTTTGACGGTAGAAACGGTGAGACTCTGCTGTTGGAACTAGAAAACGAAGGTGTGGTTTGCTCAAGCGGCTCCGCCTGTGCCTCCGGTAGCGACGAACCAAGTCACGTGTTGCAGGCTCTGGGGCTCGAGTACGACCTGTGCCGAACCGCAGTTAGGTTCTCGTTTGATCACAACCCAAACACCGATCAGGCAGCGGTTGCCTTAGCCGCACTTAAAACAGCATTGGCGAGAATCTAGACCACCGGCCACGTGCAGCCGCACACCTTGCACGCCTATTGCAACCCCATCCCGCGGCTAGGCTTACTGCCATGAAACAGCGCAGAATCCACCAGGCCTGGATCGTCGCCGGAGCCACCTTCCTAACTCTGATTGCGGCTGCGGCCTTCCGCTCCACCACCTCGGTGTTGTACATGCCAATCGAGATGGAATTTGGCTGGAACCGGGTCACAACCAGTGGCGCGGTTGCCCTAAACATCTTGATTTACGGACTAACCGCGCCATTTGCCGCCGTGCTGATGAACCGTTTCGGGGCCAAGCGAGTTGCCACTGCCGCGCTGCTGCTGATTGCTGCCGGTACCGCCATGACCACCGTCATGGTTTACCCCTGGGAGCTCTACCTGGATTGGGGCGTGCTGGTCGGTGTCGGTACCGGTTGCCTTGCGCTGGTGTTTGGTTCGCAGGTGGCCAATAGCTGGTTTGTGAAACACCGAGGACTGATCACCGGAATTTTCTCGGCCGCCTACGCCACTGGCCAGTTGCTGTTTTTGCCATTCATCGCACAGACCGCCAACTCGGTGGGTTGGCGCTCTGCCACCTGGATTGTCACCGTCTTCTGCCTGATCCTGGTGCCGATTTTTGCGCTGACGTTCAAGAACGCGCCTACTCCCCCAAACGGGCCTTATGGCGGCACCGCTGATGACATCATCGCCAAGCCTCCGGTGCGCGTTTCGGATAACTTCAAGGCAATGCGCGGTGCAGTTCGCAAGCCGGCATTCTGGGCGCTTGCGGCGACCTTCTTTGTCTGTGGTTGGACCACGAATGGTTTGATTGGCGCCCACTTTATTCCCGCGGCCCACGACCATGGAATGCCAACTAACTTGGCGGCCGACCTACTGGCTGTGGTGGGCATCTTCGACTTCATCGGCACCATCCTGAGCGGCTGGCTAACCGACCGCTTCAACGCCGCCTACCTGCTGGTGGCCTACTACGGTCTGCGCGGCCTGGCGCTGTTCACTGTCCCATTTGTGCTTGGTCCAGATGTTAAGCCACCAATGCTGTTCTTCATCGTGTTCTACGGTTTGGACTGGATTGCCACCGTGCCACCAACGGTCGAGCTTTGTCGGCGCTATTTTGGGCTGCAGAACTCCGCCTTGGTTTATGGTTGGGTTTTTGCCAGCCACATGATTGGTGCGGCTCTGGCCAGCGGCTTCGCAGGTTGGATTCGCCAGTACCAGGGTGACTACTTCATCGCCTGGATTACTGCCGCGGTGCTCTGCCTGGTTGCCGCGGGTTACGCCCTGACAATGCGGAAGGCACCAAAACTGGCTTAAGCCAGAAAATGCCCGGCCGAAGCCGAGCACCTTCCGTGGAACCGGAGGACTTCCCTCATTGCAGAGGCCTATTAGGGTCTTTGCAGAGGGCCTATCAGGGGAGGGTAGGTTAGTCGTCCGCTCCGCCATCCGAAGAATCGGAACTGTCCGAGCTGTCGGAGCTATCGCTCTGATCGTCGCCCTGATCATCGTTTTGGTCGCCTTGGTCATTACTAGTTACGCCCGAGTCATCGCCTTGGTCATCAGCATCGTCATCGGTGCTGGTGAAGGTTGGCGCCGGGCCAGTGGTTACGACTGGCGGAGTGGTGACCGCCGGGTTAGGTGTCTCAGTTGCATCGGTAGTTGGCGCAACGATTGGCCAAGTTGTCACAACCGGGGTCGGTGCCTCTACCGCGCGGGCGATACCCACCGAGGCGATTGCGATTCCGGCCACAAAAGCCGCCGCGAAAATTCCAACCTTGCTATTGAATGGCTTGATCATTTTGGAGTCCTTTCTTTGACCTGAGTCAATTGGACGACCCCGATTTTGTTAAGAACCCGCAAGCTGGCTGAAAGAAGTTTGTGAGCCGATTCGACCTTAAGTTTCGGCGTTATTTGAGCCTGTTATCGGGGCCGCGGTGCCAAACTCGAAGGCCCCACGTTGTCAAGCAGCCACTGGTTCCATTCCGTCACGACTCGCCACTCCGTGGCAATCCGGTCTGCTGCAGCGGCGGTGTACATCCACTCAGCGGGAACCTGCTGCTTCTCCTGGACCATGTGCTTGAGCCGCAACAAATGAATGCGCGGGTGGTCCTCGGTGAAGCCCCTCGGTGCAGTCTTCAGCGCATCACCCTGATACAGCTGGAACCCAGCCTCGGCCTGGGTTTCGACCTCGGCCTCTAGGTCACCAAAATAACGAGGGTCATTTATCAAGTCTCGGAACTTGTCTAATTGATCCTTACCCGGCATCCAATAGCCACCACCGAGGTCCAACCCGCGCGCCGACACCTCGATGTACAAGCCGGTGGCGCCGGCTCCAAACAGCGCGGCTGCGGCGCGGTCTTTATACGGGGTTTTATCGAGGCTGAAACGGGTGTCACGATATGGGCGATACACCTTGCCCGAGCCGAATTCGGGAGCAAGCTGTTCCAGCAACTCAGTCAAAGGCTTCCTCACGTGGGTTTCATATCGGGCCTTGTTGGCCTCCCACCAAACCTTGGTGTTGTTTTGTTCCAGCTCGCTATAAAAGTGGAATGAGTCCGGACTGAAGCCCTCGAATGCCACTTCTATTTCTCCAGGAGGTCGGCCAACTGACCGCCGATAAGGGCCCGGTCTTGTTCGTCGACAATGGCAGCGACCGCAGCCTTAGCATCCGCAAGGGCAGTAGCGAATCGGTCATCGGTTGCGGCAAAAAGGGCACGGGCCCAACCTTCCAAAGCAGAGGCCTTTAGCCAATCGGCCGGCTCCTCAATCGCATCCACGTGATGAAGCATGTTTTTTGCCACGGTAAGCGCCAACTGCCCGGCTCCAGCCTTGGCCAGCGCCCGTGAATAGAGCCAGCAACCAATCGCCAGGTTCTGTTCGTTACCCACTCGGCGCCAAAGATTCAAGCTGCTTGCCGCAAGTTCGATTCCCCATACCGGGTTCTCACCAGATTCCACTGCCTCAAAGGCTTGGTTATAGGTTTGGGCAGCAAGCGTACGAATGTCATCCATAATGTCAAACTAGTGGAAATGCATCGGCACATGAACCGGTTTACGACTCTGGAGGTTTTTTGATGAGCAAGATTGACCTAAGCGGTGTCGATATCCAACTTATGGATGGCTCGACCATTCACGGTTCCAGCCTCAAGGGCAAGACTGTGCTGTTTGTAAATGTGGCCAGTAAGTGCGGTTTCACTCCGCAGTATGAAGCGCTAGAGCAACTTCACGAAACCTATGGTCCGCGCGGCTTGGTGATCATCGGTGCACCGACCGACCAGTTCAAACAAGAACTCGGCACCGATGCTGAAGTAGCCGAGTTTTGCAAATTGAACTACGGAGTCACCTTCGGGCTGACTCAGAAACTCATGGTCAACGGCAGTCAACGTCACCCGCTATTTGCCCAGCTGACCAAGGCGAAGGATGGCATGGGCCTGGGTGGCCCGGTGCTCTGGAACTTCGAGAAATTCCTTCTACTGCCGGATGGTTCGGTTAAGCGATTCCGCTCCCCCATCACTCCGGACAGCAAGTCAATCGTCGATTTGATCGAAGCCAGCCTGTAAGTAGCCTTACCTTCCTTTCGGAAGCCTAAAACCAGCGGTAACCTACTGTTAAGGAGGTTTCAATGCCAAAAATCAAGGCCAACACCATTGTTGAGCACCGCGAAAATCAGCATTTTCACCTTCTCGAGGCCGCCAAGCAGATTTTGGTCACCGATGGTCCGAAGTCGGTCACCCCTGGTGCGGTAGCAAAGTTGGCCGGCATGTCCCGCCCGGCTGTCTACCAGTACTTCGAAAACGGTACCGCCCTCATTGAGCAGGTTGTGCTGGATGATTTCGAGGACTCACTTGACCTGATTGATGAAGCGGTGGCTGGGGCCGAAACGCCTAAGGATCGCGCGCACGCCTATGTTGTGAGCGTCATCAACCAAGCCTCGCAGGGCATGCACCTAAGCGCCTCCGCGCTCACTGGTTGGCCGATGCCTGATGACTTCAAGCGTCAGATTAACGCGCTACACCGCAAACAGGTTGAGCCATTTGCCGCTGCGATGCGTGAGTTAGGCGTCACCGAGCACATCGAACTCGCCCTACTGGGTGGGGTGGTTGAAACTGGTGTAAAACTGGCCGAATCAGGCATTCCCGCAAACGTAGTAATCGAAAACGTCTGCAATCAGATTGATGCCGCTTTAGCCCGCAATCGGGGCGCAAACCATAACCACTGAGTCGTCAGAGTCTGGGTCAAACCGCTCGTCATAAACCTCTAGGTGCGGTGCATCTTTTTCTTCGTAACCCGCATTGTGCAGGTACTCGTCATAGAACCACACAGTGGTGTCGTGAAGATCTTCCAGGGAACCCAGGTGCTCACAAACCAGATAGTTGCTGGCTCCAACGTTGCGAACTTCAAGACCTGGGTGCGACTCTGGAATCTCATCGGTTACTAGGCCGGCGAAATATTCCATCTGGCCGTCCAGGGCATCGGGGGCCTTGCTCGGTGTGATTACACCAACCGCCCAGCCAAACTCAAACTCGTCGGATTCCTCAAGCAAATCAAAGAGTTTGCCCCAGATTTGCGGCACCAGTTCCGGGCCATTTGGATGGCCGGCAGCCATTCCAAGAAAATCTTGCGCGACCCCGATTAGGGTCATACCCGGAATGACTCGGGTTTCCACGAATGCGGTCATGGTTTTAACCTAGCGACTTAGGAAAGCGCCAAGGTTGTCGAAGTAACTCTCCATGCCGGCCTGAGCGCGTGGTGCCTCGCCTTCTGGGAGCTGACCAAACTGGCTGAACTTTACCCAGCTCTTACCGCCGCGGTCCTCAAAATCGATCACAACATCGTGTTCCGGAGCGTCAACAGGACGAGCAGCAAACTCGGCGGCGTCCACCGTGAAGCTCATGGTGTGAACCAGCTTCACCTGAGGGACCACCTCGGTGTACTTGCCAAAGAAGTAGGCGACCATCGAGTGCTCAGGAACGTCTACGGCGACTGTCCAGATACCTCCGACTTCGGCTTCGTTCTGAACCGATCCAGGCAGCACCGAAAGCTGGGTTGGGCAGTACCAGATCTGCAAGGCGGCTGGGTCTACCCAGGCCTGCCAGAGTGCAGCGATTGGGGCGTCGTATTCGCGTTCTACCGAGTAAAGAAAGGCGTTGGTCATGCCTATTAGTTTAGGTGGAGGTAGCTGACGGTGGCACCTGGATAGACCACCTTGATGCTGCGGTCCACGCTCCACCACATGCCGTGGGCCGTGTGACTGGCGTAATAGATCTTTATGCCGGCAGCAGTGTTTTGAATAGCTGTTACCACTCCCGTGTGCTCTTCGGCCCCGGTATTCCACCAGTCAAATTGCACAATGTCACCGATAGCCACCTGTGCCCGCTGTGTGTCATTGAGTCTGGTGAATTTCTTGGTGCTGACCAGGTAATCACGCAGGCGAGTACTGGAAATCCAGGCCATGCTGGCTGCGATGGTTCGGCTTTGGCGGCCGTGCCACTTACCGGTGGTGGTGAGCCCACGCAGCAGCAGTGACTGACTGGCCCAGTTGGCGCAGTCGCGCAACGGTAGATAACCGTACTTCGGCGCAGTACGGGCATTCCAAGTGGCAGCCACAAATCGGTACTGCTGCTGTTCCGGCACGGTAAGGCCCACCGGGGTCGACGGCGTCGGGGTAATTAAGTGAATGGTTGTTGGTGCGCCAACCGCATTGGCTGTGACTGGCCGCACCGAAAAAGTGATGCCGACACCCAGCGGTAAGTCTGTGACTGGCAGAGACGTGAGGCAAGAGGCCTGATGTTTCCAGGTCAGCCAGGAGCCGAAGTCATCGAACTTGTACTGCACACGGTAATCGGTGATTGGCTGGATACCGTCTTTGACTGGCTGCTGCCAGGCAAGGTTCAGGACCGCCAATTGAGTGGTGTCTGCAACCAGGGCCGTCACCGAGGCCGGCTTGATGATTGGTGTCGGAGTAGGCGAAAAGCTGGGGTCTGGTGTTGCGGTGGTTGCAGGTGCCGGGGATGCGGTAACGGTGGGCGTGACACTGGGAGCAGCACTGGATGTTGCACCGGTTGTTGCAAAAGGAGCCGCACTGGGAGCGACAGTTGCAGTTGCGGCTGGAGAAACCACACAGGTTGCAGCGTCTGGGGTTGTCACACTCGCAGGAGCAGCCTTGGCAGATTGTGCGACAAATGCGAGCGAGGCGGCTGCTACCGCGGTTGCAGTAGCAAACCCAATGGACTTCCCAAAACTAAACATCCATTTCAGGATATGTCCTTGTTGCTCAAAAACCGGCGAAGCTGACCTAGTAGATCGGACGCAGCTGAGCAACCATTGGGCACACAAACGGGTCGACGTTCTTACTCAAACCCACCTTGTTCAGGTATTCAATGACCACACGATAGCTAGACAGCAGCCCCATCTCGGTGAGTGGAATGCCGTGCTCTAGACAAAACTCTTTCACCAGTTTGTGTGCGGCTTTCAAGTTTGGGCGTGGCATCGATGGGAACAGGTGGTGCTCAACCTGATAGTTCAAGCCACCCATGAGGTTGTCTTTGAGCCAGCTGCCCCGGATGTTGCGACTAGTAAGGACCTGTCGGCTAAAGAAGTCGATCTTGGAGCCTTTTTCAATCAGCGGCATGCCCTTGTGGTTTGGTGCGAAGGCCGCACCCATGAAGAAACCGAAGACCAGCTGCATCGTCACCCAGAGCGCTATAGCCCAAAGCCAACCAAACATGAATCCGAGTGCCAGGTATGGACCAACTTGACGCACCAGCATCAGCCCGAATTCCAGCAGGCGCATGCCCAGTTTGCGGTCCTTGCGGGTAAGACTCTTGAAGCTGTCTAGCAGAAGGTCAAAACCTGTGAAGAAAAGCAGAATCGGGAACAACCATCCCTGACGGTTACTCAGCCAGCGCTCGAATCCGCGCTTTCGGTTGCGTGACTCTACTGTGAAACTCAGCACGCGGATGTTGATGTCTGGGTCTTCATCAATGAAGTTGGGCTTCTGGTGATGCTTGTTGTGCTTGCGCTGCCAGAACCCATAGCTGAGGCCAGCAAACAGGTTGGCTAGAACCAGACCCAGCCAGTCGTTTGCCTTGTTGTTCGCAAAGATTTGACGGTGGGCTGCTTCGTGAGCGATGAACCCAAACTGGGCGCTCAGAATGCCCAGCAGCGCGACCATCAAGAAGGCCAGCAAAATCCAAGGACCTTCACCGGCGGTGAACACACCGAGGAAGGCACCGCCGGTCCAAAAAGCCCCTGCCAGGAGGCCGATAACCGCCAAACGGATGATGTAAAACGAAGGCTTCTTTTTGAGCAGACCGGCAGACTTTGCGCGCTCGAGGATTTCACTAAAGAGGGTGGCCGCCTGACGGCTGGCGTTGATGCTCATTTGGCAAGTGTAGGTGCTGCAGAGCAAATAATGCTGAACTCGCAGCCTTTACTCAGTTAGGGCAACCAAACCAAAGTTTCGCTCTGGGCTGAGCAGCTTCAGCAGCACTCAGGCGAATAATGAGAATGTGGGCTTGCCCACCAGAACGGAGGCGGTATTTATGATCAACAATTGCGATAGCGAAAACTGCAAGTGTGGTGGCGGCTGCCAGTGCGGCGGTCACAAGCACTAAGTGCTTTAGAACGGCTCGGACTGTTAGGCGGTTCGGGCCGTTTTCTCTTTAACTGACTGCAGCTAAAGGCTTTATCTCCTTCAGGACCTCATCAAGACGGTCCAGCTCAATCTCTAGATCGTACTTTGCCTGAAGATTTAGAAAGAATCGGTCGCTGATGTCGAACGCGCGTGCCAATCGAAGCGCTGTATCTGGGGTGATCGCGCGCTTGCCGTGCACTATTTCGTTTATTCGACGCGATGAAACGCCTACAACCTTGGCTAACTCATACTGCGATACGCCGTAGGGAACGAGGAATTCTTCCAGCAGGATTTCTCCCGGGTGAATTGGTGCATGCGCTTTATTCATTTGCTGCTCCTCTAGTGATAATCAACTATTTCGACGTCTTCGGCGCCAGCTGGCGTCCAAGTAAAGCAAATCCTCCACTGGTCGTTAATGCGGATACTGTGTTGACCGGTTCGATCACCGATCAAAACTTCCAACCGATTCCCAGATGGCCTCCTCAGATCCAACAAATAATCTGCTGCATCCAAAATGAGCAGCCGGCGGTAAGCCGACCGCTGCAAGTCCATTCCAAATTTCTTCACCGATTCACGCTTCCAAACCTTTTCAGTGTTGGAATCAGCAAAGGAAATGATCACAGAAAAATAGTAACGCGTGACGTTACTAACGTCACGCGTTACTAAGTGAACTTTAAGTGTCAAACCCGATGCCAGCGCAGGGGCTTTGAAGTGCGCTCACGTTCGATTTCACCCTCCGCCTCAAGGTCTAACTGCACGCACTTGCTCCACCAGTCGGCCTTTTCGCCACCGGGAAAAAGGTGTTCCGGAAGGTGGAAAATCACCTTGTTGCGCATTTCTGTCTGAGTGAGCCCTGGGGCCGTACGCGGAAGAATCCGCAGCAAAGCAGACTTCATGGCCTCGTATTTGGCTGCATCAACCTTGCCCGTCCACCCCGGCACATTTACGTTTCGAACGGTCACCTTGGGGCCGGCATCTTTGGCTTTGCTCACGATGCAACTCTAAAGGGAATTGCAAAAGGCGGGGCCGGTTAGGCCCCACCTAATGAATATTTGAGTTAGCCGTTTGAAGCACTGCTCTGCTGCAGAGCGTTGCCAGGCGCACCTGCAGGTCCGCCGTTGCCGGCTGGGCCACCGGCGCCAAATCCGTCTTCGACGCTAGTGACGTTGAAGTTCTTGTCAAACTTCACGGTGGTTACAGAACCATCGGCCTTCTTCATGTGAACCTCGTAGGCAGATCCGTCGCCGTCGGTCTCGATGCGGAATGCGGTTGCACCCGAGACCTTTGCTTCGGCTGCAGCCTTCAGCTTGTCGGCGTCGGTGCCGGTCACGCTGGTTTCATCGCTGCGAACCGAGGTAGCCGAGAACTGGTCTGGCGCATCTGCCCCGCCAGGGCCGCCGTTGCCGAAAGTTGGCGCCGCCGTTGCGGTGCCCGAAGTAGCGGTGCTGGAACTAGCGTTCGAGTCTCTGGTGGTAGCGGTGGAGCTGTTGCTAGCGGTGGATGTAACCGAGGTGGTTGCAGTGTCCACGGTTGCCGCGTTTGCAGTAGCGCTCATTGCCATGATGCTTCCGGCCAGGATGCCTGCGGTTACAAAACCGGCTGCGCCAATGATCTTCTTGTTCATGATTGTCCCTAACTACCGAGCGATTTGCTCGATAGATAAAGACTTCTGGGACAACCTTGGAGAACTTCCCGGAAGCACTGGCAACCATCTGTGTGGTTACTGGCAGTTACTTGAGAGCCTCAAGAGGGATATCCCACCGAGCAGCACTAAACGTTGAAGCGGAACTCCACGACGTCGCCGTCCTGCATGACGTACTCCTTGCCTTCCATGCGAACCTTGCCCGCGGCCTTGGCCTCGGTCATGCCGCCAGCGGTCATGAGGTCGTTGAAGGAAACAATTTCAGCCTTGATGAAGCCGCGCTCGAAGTCGGTGTGGATTACGCCGGCAGCCTGCGGAGCCTTCCAACCCTTTCGGATAGTCCAGGCACGAGCTTCTTTTGGACCCACGGTCAGATAAGTCTGAAGACCTAGTGTGTCGAAGCCGATTCGCGCCAACTGGTCTAGGCCACTTTCGTCCTGACCAAGCGATGACAGCAACTCCGCTGCTTCTTCGGCGTCAAGATCAATCAGCTCGGACTCCACCTTGGCGTCAAGGAAAACTGCCTCTGCCGGAGCAACCAGGGCGGCGAGCGCCTGCTTCTTGCTGGCGTCGGTGAGCACTCCTTCATCCACGTTGAATACGTAGATGATTGGCTTGGCGGTCAGCAGACCCAGGTCCCTGATTGGGGTGAGATCTACAGTGGTCTGGCTCAGTGGCTTGCCGGCATCAAGGGCTGCGAGTGCCTCATCGATGGCGTCCAGGGCGGCCGGCTCGGCCTTCTTGCCCTTAACTTCCTTTTCGATGCGTGGGCGGGCCTTGTTGAGGGTCTCCATGTCGGCCAGGATTAGCTCGGTGTTGATGGTCTCAATGTCGCTAGCTGCGTCTACCTTGCCATCGACGTGCACTACGTCACTGTCGGTGAAGCCACGGACCACCTGAGCGATGGCATCGGCCTCGCGGATGTTGGCCAAGAACTTGTTGCCCAGACCTTCGCCCTCGCTGGCACCGCGCACAATTCCGGCGATGTCCACGAACGAAACCGGGGCCGGCAGCAAACGCTCGGAGCCGTACATCTCGGCCAGCTTGCCCAGACGCGCATCCGGAAGGTTCACCACACCGACGTTTGGTTCGATGGTGGCAAACGGGTAGTTTGCTGCCAGAACGTTGTTCTTGGTGAGTGCGTTGAAAAGGGTGGACTTGCCCACGTTAGGGAGTCCTACAATGCCGATAGTTAGAGCCACGAGGGTCAAGTTTACCCTGCAGGTAAATGGCTAGAGCAGACCTAGGTTTGCTGCGGCAAGTGCGAGGTCGACTACTCGCTTCACACCGAGACGCTTGTATACCGCGATTCGCGTCTGCTTGATGGTGGATTCGCTGTAGCGAAGCTGTTTTGCGATCGATTCAACAGTGCCACCGCCTACGGTCAGGCGAATGACTTCAAGGTCTCGCTCACTGAAACTGTGACGGAGTTCCTCCAGTTGTTCGGCGTTCATCTCGGCTACGTCAATAGCTGAGGGCTTGAATATTGCACCGGCCCAAGATTTATTGATGAAGAGGTCTCCAGCCTGGGCAATGACCGGCCACAGCTCCTGATGCTCGGGTGTCTCTACCAACTCAGAGTTGAATGTGAGGCCAAGTCCACCCGTGCGTTGGCCCTGATTATTAGTGAACGGCACACTGACATAAGACTTGCCTGGTCCCGCGCGGTGCCTGAGGTGTGGGTAATCGGAAAGGTACGAATCCCAGGTTGCATGAACCTTGATTTGCCCAAGTCGAATCGCATCGGTGATTGACATTGGATACCAAAGTGACGGGCGGTCTGCCGGATCCCGTCGTTCCGGTGGGTAACCCCAACTACCCACCATGGTTATACGGCCGTCGGGGGCAAGGATTGCTAGGTAAGTTGCGGCAACGTCATAGTCCACTAGCACCTTGGTACCAAGCATGGTGCAGAGTTCGTTTGCGTCACGTGACTCGGCCATAGCCTGCAACAGGCTGGCCACAACGGACAGCTGATTACCCAACTGCATCTCCCCCAAAGTCGTTATCAACGATTGTAGAGCGAGCAGGATACGTGGTGGTGTCGATAATTGAGTGGTGTCCCTAAACTTCACTGCGATCGACTTCGAGACCGCGAATAGCTCCGCCGCAAGCCCTTGCGCGGTTGGCCTGGTGAAGGTGCGCGAGGGCAAAGTCGTTGACGATTTTGTGGCGGTTTTCATGCCACCGGAACCTTTTTCGCACTTCTCCGAGTTCAACATAAGGGTGCACGGAATCAGGCCATCAGATGTTGCGGACGGGCCAACTTGGGCCGAGGTGCTGCCGCTGATGTTGGACTTCATCGGTGACGATGTGCTGATTGCCCACAACGCCCCTTTTGACATGGGGGTCCTGAGGGAGGCCGCTGCGGCGGTCTCGGTGCAGTTACCGGAACTTCACTACAGTTGCACGCTGGCAATGAGCCGTCGGGCTTTTCCGGGGCTAGATTCGCACCGATTACCGGCAGTGGCGTATCGCGCCGGTTGGGAAGAGTTCAATCACCACGACGCCCTGGAGGATTCCCGTGCCTGCGCACAGATTGTGATTTATCTGGCGGCGCGTGAGGGCACCGGCAGCAGCCTAGAAACGGTCCTTCAGGCCACCAAGCAAAAGTTGAAACCGCTACATAAGCCAGCCCTCGCTTAAAAAGCTGCTCCGCCCGCCGATAAATGTCACCCCTTGCTGGCATACTCACAGCATGGAAATCGTTCTGCTGGTCGTAGGTCTATTAGTCGGCGCTCTCGTCGGCTATTTCTTCGCATTGAACAAGGCCAAGCCTGTGGCCACCGATTCATTTGAGTCTCAGTTTGCAGCCGCTGCCGCCAAGGTTGAGGTGCTAGAGCAGCAGGTGCGCCAACAGGAACAGGCCCGGCTTGATCGCGAGGCAAAGGACCGCGAGGAAGCTCGCCTCCTTGAGGCGATTGCGCCAGTTCGAGAGAACCTCGCCAAGATGCAGGCCGCGGTGACCAAAATGGAAGAAGATCGCAATCAGCAGCTTGGCACCCTGAATGAGGCCATTCGCAACACGCTTGAAAGCGACAAGGAACTGCGCCGCCAGACTCAGCAGCTATCCAACGCTTTATCCAGTAACAGCGTTCGCGGTGTTTGGGGCGAGGCTCAGCTGCGACGCCTCGTTGAACTTGCCGGCCTGCTAAAGCACGCCGACTTCGACGAGCAGGCGACCATCACCACCGGCCGCGCAGATATGATCATCAATCTGCCCGGCGGCAAGCAAGTTGCCATCGACAGCAAGGTTCCATACAACGCCTATCAGGAGGCCAGCCAGATCAGCGAGCTGGCCGAAGGCACCCACAAGGCACACCGCGATGCCCTACTTAAGGAGCATGTCAAGGCGGTGCGCAAGCACATCGATGACCTGGCCAGCCGAAGCTACTGGACTTCGTTGGATGCCAGCCCAGACTTTGTAATCTGCTTCATCCCAAGCGAGTCACTGCTGTCGGCCTCCTTGGAAGCCGACCCTAGCCTGCTCGAAGACGCCTTCCGTAAAAACGTGGCCATTGCATCACCCGTCAGCCTCTTTAGCGTCCTCAAAACCATCAACTACATTTGGCGCCAAAACGTTGATGAAAACCAGGTGCGTGCCATGATCAAGATTGGTCACGAACTGTACGAGCGTGTGGGCAAGCTGACCGAGCTAGCAGACAAGCTTGGTCGAAGCATTCTCGGTTCGGTAAATGACTACAACAAGTTCGTTAGCAGCTTTGAAAGCCGCTTCCTGGTCAGCGCCCGCAAGCTAAACAATCTTGACGAGAATCAGCTTGCAACCACCACCATTGAGGCACCAAAAGCCATTGAAGACGCTCCAAAACAGCTCACAGCCGCGGAGTCGCAGACCCTAGATGAGGGCTCACACTAGTTATACTTTGTTACTAGAGCGTGCCTACAAAGGTGTTTGCCGCGACCTGCATTTGCAGATTATTTAGGCAGTTCCCCCAAGTATCGAGGAGTACCTCATGACCGGCATGACCCAAGGGCCAACCGTAGTCACCCTGACCCCGGCACCAGTGCTGGACCGCACCTACTTTGTTCACAGTCTCATCCCTGGCGGCGTAAACCGTGCCGATGGCGTTGGCGAGGAACTCGCAGGTAAGGGAATCAACGTAAGCCGCGGCCTTTCGCTAGCCGGCATCAACTCACCAGCAGTTGTTCCAGTGGGCAAGGGCGACCCAGCCGTAATCACTCGAACCGGCAGCGAGCACTTCGTGAAGCCTCTCTGGGTAGAAGGCACCCTGCGCGTTTCAACCACCATCATCGAGCACCACGGCACCACCACCCGCATCACCGAGCCACCTCGTCCGCTAACCGCCGACGACTGGGCTGCGGTTATCGACCTCACCGAGCAGACCGTTATCGAAAACGACGCAAAGTGGCTAGTTGTTGCAGGTGCTCACCCGGTTGACAAGTACACCGGCGAATTCATCGACATGGCCCCACTGTTTGACCGCATGGACAAACTGGGTGTCCGTGTTGCGCTAGACACCAGCGGTAAGCCGCTGAGCACTTGGGCACAGAGCGGCCGCCCGGCAATCATCAAGCCAAACGGCGAAGAGTTGGCCTCGGCTGTTGGTCGCACTCTGCGTACCGTAGGCGACGTAGTTGACGCAGCAACCGAACTTTGCGAACACGGCATTGAGGCCGTCCTGGCCTCGATGGGTTCTGACGGCATCATTGCCGTTACTTGCGAAGGCGCAATCGGTGCACGCACCAACCCGGTAAAGGTTTCCAACACCGTAGGCGCTGGCGATGCCACCCTGGCAGGCTTCTTGTCTTACGTCTCCACCCACCCGCTTGCCGCTGACCAGCAGGTAATGGGCGTTGGCTTCGACGTTATCGAAGGCATCCGCATGGCAGTTCGTTGGGGTGCACACAAGGTGCAGCAGCCAACCTCCGGCCTGGAAAATGTTGACAACCTGCCAGAGTCATTCTTGCTCACCGAGATCGACCGCACCAAGCCACTGGACGAACCAGCCGAGGCCTAAAACGAATTAAGAAATCCCGCTGCAAAAGCAGCGGGATTTCTTGTTTTATCGGGAGTTACCCTCCCAGATTCAAGCAATGGCCTAACCGGGGATTCGCACCTCGAGCAGCCGTGGCTCCGGATAGTCCGAGTCCAAGACAAACGACTGCAGGTGCAGGTCCCCGTCAACCTCTCGGATGCCCTTTGCGAGCAGCCCGTCGGTGATGGCAGTGAGCACAAACACGAAGCGCTCCCCCGACGCCAGTTCGTCAAGCCCATACTTGCGCTCCACGTTGTAACCGGCACCCAGCGCACGGCTCATCTCGTCCGGAGTTAGCGGCATGAGCCGACCCTCCATGAAACCACCCAGGGCCTGAACCGCACAGGCTGTGACCACGCCTTCGGGATTACCACCGATTCCAAGTAGCAGGTCAACGCCAACATCACCAACGGCAGCCGCAACTGCCATGGCAACATCGCCTTCGGCAAATCGCACCCAGTTAGCCCCAAAGTCTTGAACCCGCTTGATTAGTTCATGGTTTCTTCCCTTGTCGATGACGGCAACGTTCAGTTCGGAGATTTCCTTGCCCAACTCTGCCGCCAACAATTCCATGTTTCGTTCCGGCGAATAATCCAGGTTCAGAATGCCGATGCCTGCTGGGCCCGAAACAATCTTTTGCATGTAGTAGACCTCGGGGGCCGCCATCATGCCGCCGCGTTGAGCAGCTGCCATCACCGATACCGCGCCGGCAACGCCTTCTGCCGCTAGAGCTGTGCCATCAATCGGGTCAACTGCGATGTCCCACTCCAAGGGCTGCCCAACCCCGATAATTTCGCCGTTGTAGAGCATCGGTGCTTCGTCTTTTTCGCCTTCGCCAATGACCACAACGCCACCGAAGTCGGCACCGCGAAGTGACGCGCGCATGGCATCCACCGCCGCGCCATCCACCGCATTCTTGTTGCCGGCACCCACCAGATTCCAACTGCCCACTGCCGCGGCAACCGTGGCCGCAAAAATATCCATGGTTGGTTGCCCTAGATGGGTGCTGCTCATTGTCTACCTAACCTGTGCCGATGCCCAACCTAGGCGGGGTTTACCTAACCTATGCCGGTGTCTCTTGGTAACATCATAGGGAAGCCCAATGAAGTCGCTTTTCAGGCGATTTTCATGTCGCTTTTCAATACCAATCACCACGGACTTAGGAGCACCACGTGCCAGTCGCAACCCCAGATCAGTACCTTGAAATGCTTGACCGCGCCAAGAACGGCGGCTTCGCTTACCCAGCTATCAACGTATCTTCCTCGCAGACCCTCAACGCCGCTCTGGCCGGTCTTGCTGCGGCAGGCTCGGATGGCATCATTCAGGTAACCACCGGTGGTGGCGACTACTGGAGTGGTCCAACCATCAAGAACATGGCCTCGGGTGCGGCAGCGATGGCTGCGTTCGCCCGTGAGGTTGCAAAGAACTACGGCATCACCATTGCCCTGCACACCGACCACTGTGCCAAGAACCAGATGGATGGCTTCGTTCGCCCGCTGATCGAACTCTCCAAGGAGCGCGTTCGCGCCGGCCAGGACCCACTATTCAACTCGCACATGTGGGATGGCTCGGCTGTTCCAATGGCCGAGAACCTGACCATCGCCAAGGAAATGCTTGCGCTCACCAAGAGCATCGGCGCAGTCCTCGAGATTGAGGTTGGCGTTGTTGGTGGCGAGGAAGATGGCGTTGAGGGCGGCCACGGCGAGCACCTGTACACCACCCCTGCTGACGGTCTGATGACCGCCGAGGCTCTTGGCCTGGGCGAGAACGGCCGCTACATGGTTGCCCTGACCTTCGGAAACGTCCACGGCGTTTACAAGCCAGGCAACGTTGTACTGAAGCCAGAGCTGCTCGGTGAGATCCAGGCTGCAGTTGGCGCTAAGTACGGCAAGGACAAGCCTTTTGACCTCGTATTCCACGGTGGTTCGGGCTCGACCCCTGAGGAGATCGCGCTTGCTGTTAGCCACGGTGTAATCAAGATGAACATCGACACCGATCTTCAGTACGCATTCACCCGCCCAATCGCGGCTCACATGTTCACCAACTACGACGGTGTGCTCAAGGTTGACGGCGAAGTTGGCAACAAGAAGGCCTACGACCCACGCGCCTGGGGCAAGATCGGTGAGGCCGGCATGTCGGCTCGCGTTGTTGAGGCAGCCAACGAGCTCGGCTCGGCCGGCAAGAGCATGAGTCTCTAGTCAAAACCTTTTAGGACAAATGATGTCTGCAGGAAGCCCGTTCTATCCGAACGGGCTTCCTCGCTTTAAGGGCGAGAACGATGAGGCCGGTGAAATGCACGGCTACTGGGAGTTTTATCGCACCGATGGCTCGGTGATGCGCACCGGCAACTTTGACCACGGCCGTCAGATTGGCGAATGGAAGACGTTCGCGCGCGACGGCCGCCTGGTAAAGACGACCAATTTCGGCGTCTAGCGCTTCAAGAAATCTAGACGCGAAGCTCTAGCGCTTCGCTTTATTCGAGGTGTCTTCGCCGGCTTGCTTGAGGTCTTTGCGCAGTTCCTTAGGCAGCGAGAACTGGACGTCCTCCTCGGCAGTGGTCACGTTACGGACATCACCGAAACCGCGTTCGGCAAGCTGCTCGAGAACCTCTTCCACCAGAACCTCGGGCACAGATGCTCCCGATGACACACCGACGGTTGCAACGCCAGCGAACCAGTCGTCTTGGATTTCGGAAGCGAAGTCAACTCGGTAGGCGGCCTTGGCTCCGGCCTGCTTCGCAACCTCCACCAGTCTGACGGTGTTTGAAGAGTTAGCGGAACCGACCACAATCACCAGATCGCTTGCCGCGCCAACTTTCTTGATTGCCACCTGTCGGTTCTGGGTGGCATAACAAATGTCGTCCGATGGCGGGTTTTGCAAGCTCGGCACCTGCTCTCGCAGCCGGGTCACAGTCTCCATGGTTTCATCGACGCTGAGAGTGGTTTGACTCAACCAGATGACCTTTTTAGGGTCGCGCACCTTTGCCAGGTGGGCATGTTCCGGGCCATCGATGATTTGCACGCGCTCCGGCGCTTCACCGGCTGTTCCCTCGACCTCTTCGTGGCCAGTGTGACCCACCAGCAGAATGTCGTAGTCTTCCTTGGCGAAGCGCTGAACCTCTCGGTGCACCTTGGTGACGAGCGGACAGGTGGCATCGATGGTCTGGAGGCCACGCTCCTCGGCCGCGGCCACCACGGCTGGCGAGACACCATGAGCACTGAAAACCAGGATGGAACCGGTGGGAACCTCGTCAACTTCGTCAACGAAAATCGCTCCACGCTTTTCTAGGGACGAAACCACAAATTTGTTGTGAACAATCTGTTTGCGCACATAGATAGGCGCACCGTAGTGATCCAGCGCTTTCTCGACTGCGATCACCGCCCGGTCCACACCGGCGCAGTAGCCACGAGGACTTGCCAACAGGACTTTCTTGCCCGATTCTGCGGCGGAATTTGCGCCCTCAGATAGATGTACCTGGTCGGCGATAGGCTTGTTAAAAGTCACCCTCCAATTATCCGCGAAAGGCTGCGTTTAGCATGTCAGACCTTGGTTCCTGGGGCGCGGAAGCCCCCGCATCCAAGGTTTCCAGCATGGAAACGCCTTGGCCGGTTTCGCGCCTGGGTTCCACGCTCAAGGAGTTCATAGATCGACTTGGGTTTATTTGGGTGGAAGGTGAGATCACCAAGGTTTCATTCACCAACAATATGTTTGCTTCGCTGCGCGACATGACCGCGGAGTCATCGGTGGAGATTCACGCCTGGAACCTGGGCAAGATTGATCAGACCATCAAGCAGGGTGACCGCGTTGTAGCGCTGGTTAAGCCCGTTTACTGGCCTAAAAACGGCAAGCTCACAATGCAGGTCTTTGAAATGCGCAAGGTGGGCCTCGGTGATCTGCTGGAGCGTATCGAACGACTCCGCACCCAGCTGGCCGCCGAAGGGCTAACCCAGGTTAAGCAGCCACTGCCGTTCCTGCCAAACCTGATTGGGTTGGTCACCGGCAAAGACTCCGACGCAGAGAAAGATGTGCTGCAGAATGCCCGCCTGCGTTGGCCAGAGGTGCGCTTCCGCGTGATTCACTCGCTGGTTCAAGGGGACAAAGCCGCACCCCAGCTGGTGGAAGCCATCCGCACCTTGGACGCAGACCCAGAGGTAGATGTAATCATCGTTGCCCGCGGTGGTGGCTCGTTCCTTGACCTTCTGGTGTTCTCGGACGAATCTGTCGTTCGCGCTGCGGCCGCAACCACAAAGCCGCTGGTCAGTGCAATCGGTCACGAAAATGACCGTCCAGTGCTGGACGATGTGGCAGACCTTCGGGCCTCCACCCCAACAGATGCCGCCAAGCGAGTGGTGCCAGACGTAGTTGAAGAACGCCGAATGATTGCACAGCTGCTTCAGCGAAGCACACTTCAGATCACCAATCGCATTAGCGCTGGGTTGGATTTTGTGGCACAGGTTCGCAGCCGTCCGATACTTGCCAACCCGCACACATTCTTGAACCAGCGATTCCAGGAACTTGAACAGGCCGTTGGGCGTGCCCGCAATGCCTTCGGCAACCTGCTTGCCCTCGAAGATCGCTCGATCCAGCATTTGTTTCAGCAGGTGACGGCACTCTCGCCGCAAAACACTCTCAACCGCGGCTACGCGGTAGTCCGCACCGCTACCGGTGTGGTCGTTTCAGACCCAACCAAGGTGCCAGCCGGCACGAAACTCAAAATCCGAGTGGCTCAGGGTGACCTTGCCGCCACCACCGACTAAATCTGAACCTGTCAACTAAATCTGAACCCCTCAAATAGATCTGAATAAGGCAACCGAAAAGGCAAAGACCATGGCAACTTCAAAAGAAACTGCAGGCGCTAAAGAAGGCGCAAACCAGGACGTAGCCCAGCTTTCTTACGAGCAGGCACGTGAACAGCTGGTCCAGGTTGTATCTGCCCTGGAACAAGGCAGCGCAACTCTGGAAGAATCGATGGCGCTGTGGGAGCGTGGCGAGGCGCTTGCCGCCCAGTGCGAAAAGTGGCTAACCGGAGCAAAGAGCCGCCTAGATGCCGCGCTTAGCGCAAAGACCGCGGCCGCCGGTGCCGCTACCGTCGAGGCCTAGCCAAATGAGCGATGCTGCCGCGCGCGAACGCCGCGCCAAACAAACCACTCGCAACCTGATTTACTCGCTTGCCGCCACTGCGGCACTTGTCCTGGTCATGGTTTTGGTAACCCCGCGCCCAACCACAAGCCTGGTTCAGCCAGTGGATTACAAGGCCAGCGCAAATGATATCCGCGACACCGCCAAGCTGCCGGTGCTTGCACCAAAGCTGTTGGCAAAGGGCTGGTACTCCAACTCCGCGCGCTGGAACAGCCAGACCGCCGATGGCGTAGATAACTGGTACGTGGGTTTCGTAGGCCCTAAAAACCAGTACCTGGGCATCACTCAGGGCTTCAATGCCAACCCAACCTGGGTCATGTTGCAACTGAAGGGCGACCTCCCACAAGGTGCTGTCACCATCGCAGGCAAGCGCTGGACCGTGTGGCAGGCCACTGCTAAGAATGACCCACCTAAGACCCGCGACTACGCGATGGTCACGGAGGTAACCAGCGGAACTCGCACGGACTCTGTTCTGGTTTATGGCACTGCCACCAAATCGGAATTCCGCGAGTTTGCAACTCTGGTCGCTCAGCAGCTAAAGGTCTTATACCCTTAAAGCAGCGGCAAAACCGCAAACCCCCCTTGACCCTCAAACCCGGAGGTACCATTGCATCCTGAGGCAAGCCGCCCAAGCACCCCCAAGCAGGCATGGGAAGCAATGCTCAAGGGCAACCAGCGCTTTGTATCTGGAGAGCCGGCTCACCCGCGACAGGACATAGATCGCCGTACCGCACTTGCCGAGCAGCAGCGCCCATTCGCTGCCCTATTTGGTTGTGCCGACAGTCGTCTTTCCGCGGAAATCATCTTCGATGTTGGCCTTGGCGACCTGTTCGTGGTTCGTAATGCCGGCCAGGTAATCGCAGAGACCATTCTTGGTTCGCTGGAGTACTCGGTGGAAGTTTTAGGCGTAAAGCTCATTCTGGTTTTGGCACACGACGAGTGCGGTGCCATCCGCGCCACCATCGACGACACCAAGGGACAGATGGCCGCAAGCGGCAAATTCATCCATGAACTGGTAGCCAAGATTAAGCCAACAGTCCTAGAGGCGAACCGTCGTGGCCTCACTGACATCGATGACATCACCACCATGCACGTGGAAGACACAATCCACGACATGGTTACCCGCTCGCGCGTAATTTCCGATGCCATTAAGTCAGGCAAACTGGCCGTGGTCGGAGCCAACTACAAACTTCTCGAGGGTGAAATTCACCCAATCGTCGTACACGGCGAAATCGAATAGCCACCCGCACGCTTTATTCTCCAAACCGAAAACAAACAGAACACAATGCTGCCGCGGCAAAGCCGCCCGGCCAACAAATGAAAGGTTCCTCGTGGAATACCGCATCGAACACGACACCATGGGCGAGGTTCGCGTCCCAGTGAACGCCCTTTACCGCGCGCAGACCCAGCGCGCAGTAGAGAACTTCCCAATCTCTGGCACCACCCTGGAGCGCGCGCACATCGCCGCGCTTGCCCAGATCAAGAAGTCGGCCGCTCAGGCCAATGCTGCCCTCGGTGTGCTCAAGGCAGAGATGGCTGACGCGATCTCGAAGGCTGCAGACTCAGTGATCGCCGGCGACCACGATGGCGAATTCCCGGTCGACATCTTCCAGACCGGCTCCGGCACCAGCAGCAACATGAACATGAACGAAGTTCTGGCAACCCTCGCCACCGAGGTTCTTGGCGCCCCGGTTCACCCGAACGACCACGTCAACGCATCGCAGTCCTCCAACGACGTATTCCCAACCTCGGTGCACGTTGCTGTGACCAGCGCACTCATCAACGACCTCCTGCCAGCACTGGATTACCTAGCACTCTCCCTAGAGGAGAAGGCTCAGCTGTGGAAGACCGTGGTCAAGGCCGGCCGCACCCACCTGATGGACGCCACTCCGGTGACTCTGGGTCAGGAGTTCGGCGGATACGCTGCACAGATTCGCTACGCAATCGAGCGCGTCAACAGCACTCTCCCACGCGTTGCCGAGGTTCCACTAGGCGGAACCGCGGTAGGTACCGGCATCAACACGCCAAAGGGCTTCCCACAGCAGGTAATCAAGCTTCTAGCCACCGAGACCGGACTGCCGGTGACTGAGGCTCGCGACCACTTTGAGGCACAGGGTGCCCGCGATGGTTTGGTCGAGGCCATGGGTGCACTTCGCGTGCTTGCCGTTAGCCTCACCAAGATCAACAACGACCTGCGCTGGATGGGTTCCGGACCAAACGCCGGCCTTGGCGAGCTGCACATTCCTGACCTCCAGCCTGGTTCATCGATCATGCCTGGCAAGGTCAACCCGGTGATACCTGAGGCCGTAATGATGGTCTGCGCACGCGTCATCGGAAACGATGCGACCGTAGCCTGGGCTGGTGCAACCGGCAACTTCGAGCTGAATGTTGCCATCCCAGTAATGGGCAACGCACTGTTGGAGAGCATTCGCCTGCTTGCCAACTCGCTGCGCCTGCTGGCCGACAAGACCATCAAGGGTCTCGAGGTCAACGAAGCACGCGCCCGCGCACTTGCCGAGTCGAGCCCATCGATTGTTACCCCACTCAACAAGTACATCGGCTACGAGGCAGCGGCCAAGATTGCCAAGTACTCGGTGGCTAACAGCCTCACCGTTCGCCAGGCAACCATTGACCTGGGCTATGTGGATGGCGAGAAACTGACCATGGAGCAGCTGGACAAGGCGCTGGACGTACTATCTATGACCTCGCCTGGTCTGTAGAAACAGCAAGGTTATAAGCCCCAAAAACAAAAGCGGTCCGGACACACAGTGTCCGGACCGCTTTCACATTTCTAAGGTTTAGCTGACGGCATCGCCCACGCGTTCCCACATCTTGGCCATGACCCACCACTGTCCGTCTAGGTTTACTAGGTTCAGGTAGTCGTTCATGCGGCCGCCAAACATTTGAAGCTCCGCCTTCACAAGAGCCAAAGTTGGTGAAAGCTGGTCGAACGCCAGAACACTGTCAAGACGTACGTCGCCCGGAGTGTTTGCTGGCGCAACGCGGTTGGCTACCGCCTCACGGTAAGGGCCGTAAGGTCGAATATTCAGCTCGCCGTTAACCACTCCGTAAAGAACACAATCCTTGTGGAAAACTCGGTCAAAAATCTCCAACTCCTGAGTCCACAGGGCATCGAAATAGTCGGTTATCAACTTGGCCACACCGGCATCGGTGATTTGAGCTACGTCATTTCGCGTCATGTGGTCAGCCTACAACCACAGGCTTGAAGGGCTAGCTTCCTAGACGTCCAGGATGTCGGTGACCAGAGCAGCGATAGCCGAGCGCTCCGAGCGAGTCAGAGTTACGTGACCGAAGAGCGAGTGGCCCTTTAGCGCCTCAACAACCGCGGCGATTCCGTCATGGCGGCCAACGCGCAGATTGTCGCGCTGCGCTACGTCATGGGTCAGCACCACGCGGCTGTTTTGACCAATGCGGCTAAGCATGCTCAGCAGCACGTTGCGCTCCAGGCTCTGAGCCTCGTCCACAATCACAAAGCTGTCGTGCAGGCTGCGGCCACGGATGTGGGTCAACGGCAGAATCTCAAGGATTCCGCGGTCCTGAATGTGTTCGATGACTTCCTTGGAGCAGATGGCGCTCAGAGTGTCGAATACGGCCTGACCCCAAGGGTTCATCTTGTCCGATTCAGAACCAGGAAGGTAACCGAGCTCCTGACCACCAACCGCGTAAAGCGGACGGAATACCAGGATCTTCTTCTGCTGACGACGTTCCATCACCGATTCCAACGCAGCAGCCAAAGCCAACGCACTCTTACCGGTTCCGGCACGGCCACCGAGCGAGACGATGCCCACCTCGTTGTCCAGGAGGAGGTCGATTGCCAGGCGCTGCTCGGCACTGCGGCCGTGAACGCCGAATAGTTCGCTATAACCGCGGACCAGTCGAATCTGTTTGTCGGAAGTGACACGCCCAAGGCCTCCACCGCGAGCCGAAGACAGCACCAGTCCGGTGTTCACCGGCAGCGACTTTGCCTCCGGGTGCTCAATCTGCTCGGTGTCATAGAGGTTGCTCATTTCCTCTGGGCTGAGACCGATCTCGGCCACACCGGTGTAGCCGGCGTCGCGAGCCAGCTCAGCTCGGTACTCCTCCGCACCCATGCCAAGAGCCGCAGCCTTGAGGCGCATCGGCATGTCTTTGGAAACAACGGTGACGTCAAAGCCCTCGTTGCGCAGGTTGAATGCGCAGGCAATGATGCGGGAGTCGTTGTCACCAAGCTGGAATCCACTTGGCAGCACGCTCTGATCGGTGTGGTTCAGTTCTACGCGCAGGGATCCGCCTTCACCCACCGAGATTGGGAAGTCGAGACGCTCATGCTTGGCGCGCAGGTCGTCTAGGTGACGCAGGGCCTGTCGGGCGAAGTAGCCGATTTCAGGGTCGTGACGCTTCTTTTCAAGTTCGTTGATAACGGTGATTGGAATAACAACTTCGTGCTCATCGAAGCGGAACATGGCACGAGGGTCACTGAGCAAAACCGAGGTGTCTAGCACGTAGGTACGAACCGCGGTCTCCGTAATGGAGTCGCCGTTATTGGCGGCCTCTGGCTTGGTTTTTGCCTTGGTGGTGCTTGGCTGGGTGGACTTGGTGCTGGTTGCCAGTGCTTTCGCCATTTAGTTATTCCCCGAATCGAATCTGAACTTTGTGTTCAAAGTACGCCTGCGAAATCACAATATTTGCAGCGACACGCCCGAATTAGGGATTGTTTACCGATGTGTAAAAAAGTTGCGAAAACCCGCGTGAATTAAGGGATTCCGGCACGCGTGAGTTTGAAAAGAATGTTG
>Ga0228699_1000211_pt1 | contig 50700 bp, 40 predicted proteins | sample McNCre217_Aug_MG_FD_178016 | JGI IMG/M metagenome (GOLD analysis project Ga0228699, IMG submission 178016) | Freshwater microbial communities from McNutts Creek, Athens, Georgia, United States - 2-17_Aug_MG | ecosystem: Environmental > Aquatic > Freshwater > Creek | place: USA: Georgia... | reverse complement strand
GCCACTGAGCTGCGATACCACCTGCTCCACCGGCCCGCCGGGCACGAACTGGATCACCACGAAGGTGACCAGCAGCACGCCCAGCAGCGTCGGCACCATCAACAGGATGCGTTTGAGGATGTAGGCCCACATGGTTGGCTCGCGGTCAAAGGCTCCACCAGCAGCTCATCACCCAGGATTCGGGCGAGTAATACCGGGGGGGCTCGGGGATGCCGAACTTGTTGCCCCGGTAGGCGGTGCGGAAGTTGTTCGAATACCAGTGCAGCACGGCGTAGTGACCGTGGCGCAGCACCCGGTCGAGTGCGCGCACGGCCACGGTCAGCTCGTCGCGGGTCTTGGCGCTTTGCACTTGCACCAGCAGCGCATCGATGGCCGGGTCGCGGATGCCCATCAGGTTGCTGGAGCCTTCTTGGCTGGCCATGCTGGAATGGTAGGACTGGAACAGCTCGTTGCCGGGGATGAGGCGGCGGCCATTGGCCAGGCTCTGCACCTCGAACTCGAAACGCTTGATGCGCTTTTCGTACACGGCGAAATCGATCACACGGTAGTCGGCCTGGATGCCCAGCTTGGCCAGGTTGCGGATGTAGGGCGCCACCACGCGCCCCATCGACGGCGAGTTGTCGAGGAACTCGATCGTGAAGGGCTCGCCTTTGGCGTTGCGCAGCGCGCCGTCTTTGAGCGTCCAGCCAGCCTGGGCCAGCAGGTCGCGCGCGCGGCGCAGGTTGGCCCGCAGCGAGCCCGGCGCATTGGTGTTGGGCGGCTGCGGCACGGCCTGGCTGAACACCTCAGGGCGCAGTTGGGCGCGCAGCGGAGCCAGCAGCGCCAGCTCAGGCCCTTCGGGCAGGCCCTTGGCCTCGTAGTCGCTGTTGCCAAAGTAGCTGTTGAGCCGGGTGTAGATGCCGTAGAACAGCTGGCGGTTCATCCACTCGTAGTCCATGGCCAGGTCGATGGCCTCGCGCACGCGCGGGTCCTGGAACTTCGGCAGGCGGGTGTTGAAGATGAAGCCCTGGAAGGTGGCCGGGTTGTGGTGCTCCAGCTTGCGCTTGACCAGCTCACCGCTGTCGAACTTGGCGCCCTTGTACTGGCGCACCCAGTCTTTGGAGATGAAGTTCTGGATGTAGTCGAACTCGCCGGCCTTGAAGCCCTCGAAGGCGGCGACGTTGTCGTTGTACATCCGGAAGGTGATGCGGTTGAAGTTGAACTGGCCCTTGCGGGTGTTCAGCGCCGCGCCCCAGTAGGCCGGGTCGCGCACATAAGTGATGTCCTTGCCGATCTCGCCCGAACCGATCTTGTACGGCCCCGAGCCGATGGGCACATCGGTCACGATCTGATCGAAGGGCTTGAGCTTGCCGTTGACCATGCCCCACTTGTGGCTGAACACGGGCAGGTTGCCCACGATCAGGGGCAGCTCGGCATCGGGGCGCCTGAAGTCGAAGCGCACGGTGCGCTCATCGACCACCACCACGGCCTTGACGCCGCCAAAGTAGGCCGGGTACTGCGGTGCGGCCTGCTTGCTGGTGAGCATGTCAAAGGCGTGCTTCACGTCCAGCGCCAGCACCGGGTCGCCATTGTGGAAGCGCGCCCTGGGGTTGAGGTGGAAGGTGACCGACAGCTGGTCGGGCGCCACCGTCACGTCATCGGCCAGCAGCCCATAGGCAGTGGCGGGCTCGTCCATGTTGCCCACCAGCAGGGTCTCGAACACCAGCGACTCGATGCCCGGCGGCTCGGTGCCCTTGAGGGTGAAGGGGTTGTATTTGTCGAAGTTGTTGGCGAGCTGCGGCGCCACCAGCGACAGCTCGCCGCGCTTGGGCGCCTGGGGGTTCACGTACTTGAAGTGCGAAAACCCAGGCGGGTAGGCGATGTCGCCAAACTGCGCGTAGGCGTGCGCAGCCCAGGCCACGGCCGGCCAGCCCGCCAGCAAGGCCAGGCCCATGCAGATCTTGTACACAGCGGCCCGAATGCCGCCGACTCGCGTGTCCCTGTTCAGCATGGGGTGAGGCTACCAGAGCATCAGGGTGTCGCGCCCCTCAACCACCAGCTCAACCTGGCGGCCCACCGGCAGGCAGACCTTGGTGGGCACGTGGCCGAACGGCAAGCCCGTGAGGATGGGCGTACGGGTCTGCTGGCGCAAGTGATCGATGGCCGTGGCCAGCTTGTAGCCCTTGTCCAGCGGAGAGGGCTTGAACTCGGTGAAGGCGCCCAACACCACGGCCTTTTGCTGATCCAGCACACCGGCCTGGTGCAGCTGCAGCAGGGCGCGCTCGATGCGGTAGGGGTGCTCGTTCACATCCTCCAGAAAAAGGATGCCGCCCTTGACCTTGGGGAAATGTGGCGTGCCGATCAGGGCCTGCACCATCGCCAGGTTGCCGCCCCACAGGCGGCCCTTGGCGCTCAGGCCATCGAAGCCCGCCGTGGTGCGAAAGCCCATGCCTTCGCTCATGCCCAGCATGGCCTCGACAAAGCAATCCTGGGTGACGTCATCGCCACCCTCGGGGCTGTCGTCGCGGCCGAAGTCGCCGCAGGCCATCGGGCCCGCCCAGAACCCTGCGGTGTGGCCCTCGCCCACCTTGGCGGGGCCGCTGGCCTGGTGCGCCATGGCCGCCAGGTGCAACGCGGTCAAGTCGGAGTGGCCCACCCAGCTCACACCGCGCTCGACGCTGGCGGCGATCGCCGGCCAATCGATGCGGTCGAGCAAGCGGGAGATGCCGTAGCCGCCACGGGTGGCCAGGGCCACGCCACCGCCGAGTGCGGCCATGCGGCCGATGGCGGCCAGGCGGGTGTCGTCGTCGCCGGCAAAGCGCTGGTGTTTGGCCAGGGCCGAAGCGTCGACCTGCGGGGCGAAGCCCAGTGCCTTCAGCCGCTTGGCCGCGCGCTTGACGCTGCCGGCGACCGGCACGACGCCGGCCGGGCTGAAGATGTGCAAGGGGATGGGGCTGACCTCGGAGGTCAGGTCTGCTGCAAAGGCGCTCATGGTGCCCATGATGCCGCAAGCAGCGGGTGGCGCCGCCGCGGGGGCGCCTGGGTTGCCGTCAAACTGCGACAACCCGGGCGTCTGCCCCGGCTCAGCGGCTCAGCGGGTCAGCGGGTCAGCGGGTCAGCGGGTCAGCGGCCGGACTGTTGGGCCTTGGCCAGGGTCTTGACCTGGAAGGTGCCGTCGCTGTCGAACAGCCAGGCCTCGATCAGGCCGCCGCGCTGCATCTCGGTGCGATCGGTGTCGCTCAGGTCGAGCATGCGGGCCTTCTTGACGGTCTCGATGGCGCGGGCCTGCATTTCGGGCTGCTGATCGTTGCCGCGGATCACGTCAGCCCTCCACTGGTTGTTCTCGTCGAGCTTGACGTTGAGCACGATCACAGCGCGCAGCAGCGGCTGAGGGTTGCGCTTGTGCACCAAGTCAGGCGAGCCGTCGTAGATCGCCTGGGCGAAATCTTTCTTCAGCTGGTCAGGTACAGCGGCGTGCGCCAAAGGGCTCAAGGCCATCAGGCTGGCGGCGGTGGCGATGCTGAAACAAAATGTTTTGACGCGCATGTTGGGCTCCGAGTTGGGTGGACAGACCACCCCATCTCAGGACCCCGAAGCCGGGGCGTCAACGCCCCTTCCATGCCGTTTCCGAGCAGGTTTCCACAGTTGAGAGGATGTTGCGCATCAGGCGGGCGACCACACCCCATGCTTCACCCTCCATCCCGTGGCAGTCCGGCGCGTCATGGCGCCGGTTGACCTCCCTGCCCACGTCACAACCCGTCACACATCAGCACTCAAGTTGGCCCACCCGCGCGTTTGCCGCCGGGCCCGCCACAAGGCGGCGCACTCACCGATGCCGGCCAGCAGCGCCACGAGCAGCAGGCTGAACCGGATGGCGGCGCGGGCGGCTGGGCGGCGGTGTTGGCTCATGGTGGGGCGCCTTCAAGGCGTGCCGGGTTGTGATGGTGCGCATGGTGCCGCCACCGCATGACAGCTTCGTGACCAGACCCATGTCTTTGTGCTGTCATCGGCCCACGGCACCATGGCGCGCGATGCCATCACACCCTGAACCACGACGCACCGTTGCCTCCACCGATGACAGCCCCGTCGCGGAACTGGAGCGCCTCATCGAACTCGGGGGGGCCGACCTGCGTGTCAGCCGACTGTGCACCGTCGAGGTCGCGGGCCGACGTCTGGACGTGACCGCCGTCGCCCTGGGCAACCCAGACCCTGCTGCGCCCTGCCTGGGTTTGTTTGGTGGGGTGCATGGGTTGGAGCGCATTGGCACCGAGGTGGTGATGAGCCACCTGAGCCATCTCGTGCACCGCCTGCGCTGGGACCGGCCTCTGCGCACGCTGCTGACCCAAGTGCGGCTGGTTTACATGCCCATCGTCAACCCTGGCGGGCTGCTGCTGGGCACGCGGGCCAACCCACATGGCGTGGACCTGATGCGCAACGCCCCCGTGGAGGCCACCGAACCCGTGCCCTTTTTGGTGGGAGGACAGCGCCTGAGCCGCACGCTGCCCTGGTACCGGGGAGCCGCTTCGCAACCCATGCAGGCCGAGGCGCAAGCCCTGTGTGACGTGGTCAACGCGCTGTTGCTGCCCAGCGTGTGCAGCCTGGCACTGGACTGCCACTCCGGCTTTGGCCTGCAAGACCGCTTGTGGTTCCCTTATGCGCACACGGCGGCGCCGCTGCCGCACCTGGCCGAAGTGCACGCGCTGCACCGCATCTTTGTGCAAAGCCACCCCCATCACCACTACATCATCGAGCCGCAGAGTGCGCAGTACCTCACCCACGGTGACCTTTGGGATCACCTGTACGCGCAACACCAGGCGCTGCACACAGACGGTTGCCACACCTTCCTGCCATTCACGCTGGAGATGGGCTCCTGGCTGTGGATCAAGAAAAATCCTCGTCAGCTCTTCAACCGACACGGCATCTTCAACCCACTGATCGCGCACCGGCAACAGCGCGTGCTGCGTCGCCACTTGCCTTTGCTGGATTTCCTATTGCATGCGGTCGCCAGCCACAGCCACTGGCTGCCACCGTCGACAGAGCGGCCCCTGCATCACCGCCAGGGCCTGGCGCGCTGGTACCCCGATCAACCCCGACACAAAGGACTGGTGCGGCCATGAGCGATCCCATCCGGCGCATCGTGATGCTGCGCGGCCTGATGCGCGAAGCCCGCCATTGGGGCGACTTCCCCGCGCTCCTCGCGCATGACTGCACCCCTTGCGAGGTGCTCACCCCTGACCTGCCTGGCAACGGCCTGCTGTGGCAGGCGCGCAGCCCATTGACCATCGCCGACATGGTGGCCGATGTGCGCGCACAAGTCGCCAAGGCCTGGGGCCACACACCCGGGCCACTGCACCTGGTGGCCATCTCGATGGGCGGCATGGCCGCGACCGATTGGGCCAGCCGATTCCCGAGCGAGGTGGCCAGCCTGTGCCTGATCTCGTCGAGCATGCGCCCCTACAGCGCCTTGACCGACCGATTGAGGCCGGGCCAATGGCCGCACATCGCGCGGCTGATGGGTGAACGCCACGACCCCGCCAAGTGGGAGGCCACCATCCTGCGCATGACCTCAGCTGTGGTTGCAGCCGACCCTGAACGGGCTGCGCAACGGCTGCGCGAATGGGCGGCCATGCGCGCGACCCGGCCGGTGTCAACGGCCAACGCTTGGCGCCAACTCTGGGCGGCTGCGCGGTTTCGGGCGCCCAACCGCACCCCACGCTGCCCAACGCTGGTGCTGTCAGGTGCGCGCGATGCGCTGGTGCACCCCCGTTGCAGCGAGGCGATCGCGCAGGCCTGGCGCGCCGACGCCCGCGTGCACCCCGAGGCCGGACACGACGTGCCACTGGACGCACCTGTCTGGACCTCGCGACAAATCGCGGACTTTCAGGGCGCAACAATTCACGCACTTTGCCCCTGAATGGATCGGGGGTAGGATCTTTCCCGAGCCCTTGCGTCCAAACTCAGGAGTAACCGCGGCCGCTCCAGCCTGGGCGAGCGACACGGTGGCATCACACGCAAGGGAGACCCAGGCACACCGGCGTCACTGACGTGGAGGTGCCCAAGCGTGTCATTCATCTCCTTGCCCCGCCGCGTTGGGGGCCTGACTCTTGCTGCGTGGATCGCGGGCCTGCTGGCCACTGCCGTGTCGGCGTGGCAGATCGCGCAAGTCAATCGTCAGCGCGCACAAGAAGACTTCGACCACCTCGCAGCCTCGGCTGTGGAGCAGATCCGCAGCCGCATCCGCCTCTATGAGTACGGTCTGCGCGGCGCGCGCGGCGCGGTGCACGCCGTGGGCCCAGAACGCATCACTGCTGAGATTTTTCACCAGTACGGGCTGTCGCGGGATGTGGACCGGGAGTTTCCGGGCGCACGCGGCTTTGGCTTCATCCGCAAGGTGGCACCTGCGGATTGGGGCGAATTCCTCAGGCGGGCCCGGGCGGAGCGGGACGATTTCGAGGTCCGCCTGCTTGGGCCCGAGCCGACAGGCGAGCGCTACATCATCCAGTACATCGAGCCGAACGTGCGCAACCAGCCGGCCATCGGCTTGGATGTCTCATCGGAGCCCTACCGACGGCATGCGGCCCGTGAGGCCATGCGCTCCGGCGAGCCCACGTTGACCGGGCCGATCAGTTTGGTCCAGATGGGCGCGTCACCCCACAAGGCCATGCTCTTCCTCATGCCCATCTACCGCACGGGCATGCCCACCGCCACGCCAGAACAGCGCGAGGCCGCCTGCTACGGCTGGAGCTACGCCCCTCTGGCGCTGCAAGAGGTCACGGCCACCTTCGACAACGTCGATCCTGGCCTGCAGATCACGCTGTCCGATGTCACCGATCCGGGCACCCACATCCGCTTGTTCACCAACATGGCCGACAACGGGCGGCCCGTGCTGAGCACACAAACCCAATTGCAGATCTACGGGCGCATTTGGTCGATCTCTGCGTCGGCCACACCCCACTTCGTGGCCCAGCGCGAAAAGCTCACGCCACGAGAGGTCACCTGGGGTGGCCTGCTGATGTCGACGCTTTTGGCCGCGCTCGTGGAGGTGGCTTCGATCGCGCGCCAGCGCAGACGCGCCGCAGCCGAGATGAATGCGCGCATGGCCGCCATCGTGACGCACTCCAGCGACGCCATCATCACCATCGACCTGGACGGTCGGGTGATGCACTGGAACCAGGCGGCGACCCGCATGTTTGGCTGGAAGCCGCAAGAGATGCTGGGGCAGTCGCTGGCCCAGAAGTTCCTGCCTGCCGATGCCCGTGAAGAGGACGAGCACCTGCTCGCCCGACTGCAGCGCGGCGAGATCATCGCGCCTTATGACAGCACCCGCATCGCATCCAGCGGTGAACTGGTCGACGTGTCGGTGACGGCCTGTGCCTTGCGCTCGGCTGAAGATGGTCGACTCGTGGGCGTGGCCAAGCTCCTGCGTGACAACAGGGGCCCCAAAGCGGCGGAACGTGCCTTGATGGCGGCACAGCGCAACCTCGAAACCGAGGTCCTGCAGCGTTCAGACGAATTGGCGCTGGCCCGCAAAGACCTGCAGACCATCCTGGACGCCATGCCCTCCATGATCGGCTACTGGGACAAGCACCAGTGCAACCGCTTTGCCAATGACGCCTACGTCCGCTGGTTTGGCAAGCCGCCTTCGGCCTTGCTGGGCACCCACATCAAGGACCTGCTGGGACGCCAGCTGTACGAGCAGAACCGGCCACACATTGAGGGCGCCCTCAACGGTACCCCTCAGACCTTCGAGCGCATCATCCCCCGCCCGGATGGCACAGGCTTGCGGGCATCACTGACCCACTACCTGCCCGACATCCAGGCGGGCACGGTGGAAGGCTTCTATGTGATCGCACACGACGTCTCCGAGTTGGTCGAAGGACGTCGCGCTTTAGACGAAGAGCGAGCCCGCTTGCGCAACATCTTGGAGAGCACCTACACCGGCACCTGGGAGTGGAACCTCGACGGCGACCGCCTCAAGGCCAACGCGCGCTGGTACGCCATCAGAGGGCTGCCTGCTGAGGCCCACGAATTACCAGGTCACGAATGGCTGGGCTCGATCCACCCAGACGACCGGCCAGAGTTCGAGTCACGGCTCCAAGCCCACCTGCGTGGCGACAGCAACCTGTTCACTTGCGAATCCCGACAACGGCATGAACAAGGCCATTGGGTCTGGATGCGCGACAGCGGCCGCATCATGAAGCGGCACGAAGACGGCACGCCGTTGCGCCTGTTTGGCACCACCCAAGACATCCACGCGGCCCGCCAGGCCCAGCAAGAGCGCGAAGCCCTGTCCTCGCTGTTCGCCAAGGTGCTGGATTCCGCCACCGAGCAGTCCATCATCGCCACGAACGCAGCGGGCGTGATCACGGTCTTCAACGCTGGCGCCGAGCGCATGTTGGGCTTCACGGCGCAAGAGATGATCGGCAAGGAAACCCCTGCCCGCTTCCACCTGCGGGAAGAGATCCACGCCCGCGCGGCCATCCTCAGGAAAGCCACCGGCAAGGCCCTCACACCACTCGAGGCCATCGTGATGGAGTCCGAGCAATCGCCAGCTTCTGGCCACGAATGGACCTTCGTGCGCAAAGACGGCAAACAGCTGCGCGTTTTGCTCAACGTGACCCGGCAGTTCGATGGCGACGGACAGGTGATTGGCTACCTGGGCATCGCGCAAGACATCACCAAGCGCGTGGCACAAGAGCAGGCCCTCAAGGAAGCCAAGCAATCTGCCGAGGCTGCCAACCAGGCCAAGAGCATCTTCCTGGCCAACATGAGCCACGAGATCCGCACCCCGCTGCACGCCGCGCTCGGCGCGATCCACCTGCTCGACCACACGCCGCTCGATGAGCAACAGCGACACTTGCTGTCGCAGGCCCTGATGGCCAGCCGCTCGTTGCTGGGTATCGTCAATGACGTACTGGACCTCGCCAAGATCGAGGCGGGCGAGCTCGACATCTGCCTCGAAGAGTTCGACCTGGGCGAACTGCTCAAGGAAATCGAAACCCTGTTCAGCGGGAGCGCAGCCCAGAAGCAGCTCACGTTCGAGGTGCAGGGCGTGCCGGCTCGACACACCCGCTTGATCGGCGATCCCTTGCGGCTCAGACAGGTGCTGTCCAACCTCTTGAGCAACGCCATCAAGTTCACCCACCAAGGTCGGGTCTCGCTCAAGGTCGAGTCCAGCACATCGATCTCGTCGGGGAACTGCATGTTGAAGTTCGAGGTGCACGACAGTGGCATCGGGATCCCCGTCGAGCAGCTCGATCGCATTTTCCAGCCCTTCACCCAAACCGATGGCTCGGCCACGCGCCAGTTTGGCGGCACTGGCTTGGGGCTGTCCATCGTGCGCGAACTGGTCCGCTTGATGAATGGCCAGGTGGGCGTGCGCAGTGAGCCCGGCGAAGGCAGCACCTTCTGGTTCAGCCTGGCCCTGGACCTGGCTGCGGCGGTGCCTCGCCCCGCAGGACAGCAGTTGTTGCACGTGGTGATGCTCGATGACGATGCCGACCGCTTGTTGCCCCTGAGCCGGCTGTGTTCGGCATTGGGCTGGCGCAACACGCCCTGCACTGACCTGATGCAAGCGATCACCCTGTGTGCCAACCTGATGGCGACGGGCAACCCACTGCCCGATGTCATGCTGGTGCACGACAGCATTTCTCTCGACGACCTCTCTGCCTCCATCCAGGAGCTGTGCCGAGACGTGCCCGTCAACCAGCGGCCCGTGATGATCCCCATGACCTCCGGCGCACTGCCCTCGGTGCTGAACCCCGCCGGCGGCTCAAGCGTGCTGCCATCGCCATGCGACCCCTCGGTGCTGTTTGACGGCGTGAACGCGGCCGTGGCCCTGCACACAGGCAGCCCACAGCATGTCACGCGCCACAGCGACCTCAAGGGCGTACCGGGCACGCGGCTGGCGGGTCTGCACATCCTGCTGGTGGACGACAGCGACATCAACCTCGACATCGGCCGCAGGCTGCTCGAGCTCGAAGGGGCCAGGGTGAGCACGGCCACCCAAGGCCAGGAATCGCTCGACCAACTGCAGGCCCAAACTGACATCGACGCGGTCCTCATGGACCTGCAGATGCCCGTGATGGATGGCTTCCAGGCCACCCGCCTGATCCGTCAGCGCACCGGGTGGCAGCGCGTACCGGTGCTCGCCCTGACTGCCGGTGCGCTGCCCAGTGAGCGAAACAAAGCCGCCGACGCGGGCGCCGACACCTGTTTGAGCAAGCCCCTGCATCCCGACCTCCTGGTGAGAGAGATCCGTGCCTGCATCGAGGGACGTCGGGGCGAACCGCTTCCGCTGCTGCCCATGGCACCAGCGGCATCGGCCACAGCTTGAGCTTGACGCGCCTGCGCAAGGTCACCCCGGACGAGACTTCGGTCACACCAAGCGTGCAAAGCAACGAGAAAAGGCCGGGCGTGCTCAAGCCGGAACGCGTAAGGTCGAAAGCCAGACAGGGTCATTGTGGGCTCGCGTGTTGGCTCATGCTCATTCGCCATGTGAGATGAAGCCTTGCAGCCCCTTGGTGTCGTCCTCAACCATGGCGAGTCATCTCGGGCCACGCACGTGAACCCCAACGAGCAGATCAACCGCCGCATCCTGTTGATCGACGACATGCCGTCGATCCACGAGGATTTCCGCAAGCTGCTGGGCCAGGCCAGCCAGGCCACCTCCGAACTCGATGAGGACGAGGCCCTGCTGTTTGGCGACAGCGCGACCAGCGGCTCAACGGGCGACGGCACCGGCGACCTCATCGTCGAGCTCGACTCGGCCTACCAGGGCATGGAAGGCCTCGCCCGATTGAACCAAGCCATCGCAGAGGGGCGGCCCTATGGCATGGCGTTCGTCGACATGCGCATGCCGCCAGGATGGGACGGCGTCGAGACCATCGAGCGCCTGTGGGCCGTCGATCCGGAATTGCAGGTGGTGATCTGCACGGCCTACAGCGAACGGTCGTGGGAATCGGTGTTGGCGCGACTCGACACGCGCGATCGCTTGCTCGTGCTCAAAAAGCCCTTCGATGCGATCGAGGTGCAGCAACTCGCCCGCGCCTTGCTCGCCAAGTGGCGCATGAGCCGTGCGCTGGCGGCTCAGGTGCGCAACCTGGAAAACACGGTCGAGGTCAAGAGCACCAAACTGACCGAGGAGATCCAAGCCCACAAGGAAACCGAACTCTCGCTGAAGGTGCGCAACCGTGCGATCGAATCGGCCTTCAACGGCATCATGATCACCGACTGGACCAAGCCAGACCACCCGATCCAGTATGTGAACGCTGCCTTCGAGCGCATCACCGGCTACCCGCGCGAAGAGGTGCTCGGCCTCAACCCACGCTTCCTGCACCGCCACGACTGGGACCAGATCGACCTGCAAGGCGTCAGCGAAGCCGTGCGCCAAGGCAAGGAGGGGCACGCGCTGGTGCGCAACTACCGCAAGGACGGTGGCCTCTTCTGGAACAAGTTCCACGTCTCGCCGGTCCACGGTGAAGAGGGCTCGCTGACCCATTACGTGGGTGTGCTCAACGACGTCTCCGACACCGTCAACCAGCAACAAAGCCTGGCGCACCAGGCCAGCCACGACGTGCTCACAGGGCTGCCCAACCGCGCCACCTTACACGATCGGCTGGAGCAAGCGATCGCCCAAGCCAGACGGCGGCGCGAGTGTGTGGCCGTGCTGTGGTTGGACATGGATCACTTCAAGTACGTCAATGACACCCACGGCCACAAGGTGGGCGATGACCTGTTGTGCGCCCTGGCCCAGCGCCTGCGCGAAACGGTGCGCGAGTCCGACACCGTGGCACGCATCGGTGGCGACGAGTTCGTGATGCTGCTGCCCGGCATCAACAAAGACGGGGACGCCAAGGTCGGCGCGCAGAAAGTGATCGACGCCATGGGCACCCCGTTCCAAGTGGATGGGCACGTCCTGCATGCCAGCGTGAGCCTGGGCGTCAGCCTGTACCCACAAGACGGCGACACGTCTGAGTCGCTGCTCACCCAAGCAGACATGGCGATGTACCGGGCCAAGAGCGAGGGTCGCAACGGTTTCCAGTTCTACAACCACACGATGCGCGAGCACTCTCGGCAACGCGAGGTGCTGGTGCAGGCCTTGCACCGGGCGCTCGAACGCCAGCAGTTCGAGTTGCATTACCAGCCCAAGTTTGACTTGGGCAGTGGCCGACTGGTCGGTGCAGAAGCGCTCCTGCGCTGGCGTCACCCCAGCATGGGCATGGTGTCGCCGGCCGAATTCATCCCAGTGGCAGAAGAAACTGGGCTGATCTTGCCCATCGGCGATTGGGTGTTGCGCGCCGCTTGCGCACAGCTCAAGGCGTGGTGCCGCAAGACCAATGCCCCCCTGCACATGGCCGTCAATGTGTCGGCAAGGCAGTTCCGCCAGCACGACCTGGCTGCGCTGGTCAAGCGCGCGCTGGCCGATGCAGACCTTCCCGGGCACCGCTTGGAGCTGGAGCTCACCGAGAGCCTGCTGGCCCAGCAAACCGAGGTCGTCATCACCGCCTTGCAGCAGATCAAGGCACTGGGCGTCACGCTGGCCCTCGATGACTTCGGGACAGGCTTCTCCAGCCTGAGCTACCTGCGGCGCTTCCCCATTGATGTGCTCAAGGTCGACCGCTCGTTCGTCAGCGGCGTCACCGATCGCGAGCCCGACGCCGCCATCACGCGGGCCATCATCGCCATGGCCCACTCGCTCAACATGAAGGTGGTCGCCGAGGGCGTTGAAACCGTGGCTCAGCGCTGCTTCCTGGAGGCCCACCAATGTGACATGGCGCAGGGCTACCTGATGGCCCGCCCCATGCCTGCAGACGAGTTTGCCGCCCAATGGCTCGACACCTTGCTGGCGAGCCCTGCGACCACCGCAGCACGTTGACGCCCATGCCCGCAAGCCCACCCGCCTTCCCCGTCGTCAATGAACGCCTGGCCGAGCTGATCAGGCAGTCTGGCGCTGCCGTCTGCCTGACGCGACCGCAAGCCGCGCCAACCCTGAGCGAGCGCTTGGGTGCCTCAGGCCGTTTGACGCCCACCGATTGGCTGGCGTTGGCCCATGACCTCGCACGGGCCCTGAGCCTGCTTCACCTCCAGGGCGTGCAACACCGCGCCATCCAGCCGACCAATGTCTTGTGGTCAGCCGATGCCCCGCCCGCCATGCTCACAGGCTTTGAGCGGGCGTCCACGTCAGCGCAAGAGCTGCAGGGCTTCATCCACCACAAGCAATTGGCACTCGACCTGGCCTACTGCGCGCCCGAGCAAACGGGCCGCAGCGGCATGGGCATCGATCACCGGGCTGACCTCTATGCCTTGGGCTGCACCCTGTTTGCAGCGGCCACTGGTCACCCACCTTTCCAGAGCGACGATCCGCTGACCCTCATCCATCTCCAACTGGCGGAGCCTGCGCCCGACCTGCGCAGCCTGCTGCCGGATGTGCCTGCGGCACTCGCGGCCGTGGTGACCAAGCTGCTGGAGAAATCACCCGACGACCGATACCAGAGCGCGCAGGGGCTGCTGGTCGACATCAAGGCCTTGCGCAACCGCTTGCAAGAACACGGTGACTGGCCTGAGGGCTTCAAGGCAGGCCAACACGATCACCCCGACTGGCTGACCCCACCAGGGCGACTCACAGGACGAGACCACGAACAACGCCTGCTTGCCGAAGCCCTGGAGCGCGCCCTGCACACCCCGCAACGCGCGGTGCTGGTCGCCGGCGCACCCGGTGTCGGCAAAACAGCGCTCATCAACACCCTGCGACCGCTGGTGACCGAGCGCCGGGGCTGGTTCATCTCGGCCAAGTTCGACCAGGTTCGGCAAGACGCCGGCGCAGACGGCATGCGGCTGGCCCTGCGCGCACTGGGTCGCCTCGTGCTCTCCGAATCCGAGCACGACTTGCAAAGGCTGCGGCAGCAACTCACGGGGGTGCTGGGCACCCAAGCACACCTCATCACCGAGATGCTCCCCGAGTTCGAGGTGCTGTTGGGCAACCGGAAACCGGGCGGTCCGACCGAAGACCCGATGTTGGCCGAGGCACGCAGCACGCAGGCCATCGTTGCGCTCATGCGGCAGATCGTCAGCCCCACACGGCCCTTGGTGATGTTCATCGACGACCTGCAATGGGCCGGCGCCCCTGCGCTGCGCACGCTCGATGCATTGATCACGGACAAGTCATTGAGGGGCCTGCTCCTGGTGGGGGCGTTCCGCCAAGGCGAGGTGGATGCCACCCATGTGCTGAGCACACGCATGGCGCAGTGGTCCCAATTGCCCCATGGGCCGCAGACGATCCCATTGCTCAATCTCCCAGCAGGAGACCTCAACGACTTCTTGGCCAGCATGCTGCGGCTGCCGCCCGAGCAGACCCAGAGCCTCACCCATGCGGTGGCCTCACGCACTGGCGGCAACCCCTTCGACACCGTTGAGCTGATCAATGCCCTGCGGCGCGAACAACTGCTGAGCCTGGACGTCAATGGTTGGCACTGGCAGGCCGATGAAATTGGCAAGCACGTCAGCCAGCACGACGTGCTGGAGCTCTTGCAGGCCCGCCTGAAGGCCCTGCCCGAGACCACTTTGGCCCTGCTGCGCGACATGGCTTGCCTGGGCGGCGAGCTCCAGCTGTCTGTCCTTGCTCAAGCTTGTGCGCTGCCTCCAGCCGAGCTCGAGGCAGCTGCGGCCCCGGCGCTCGATCAAGGCCTCATCAAGCAAATGGACGACGCGGAGCGCACCTGGCGGTTTCGCCACGACCGCGTTCAGCAAGCCACCCTGGCGCTCATGCCTGCCGACGCCCAGCAAAGCACCAACCTGGCCTTGGCGCGTCGCTTGCGGGAGCTGCCCAACCATCAAACGCTGGCAGCAGAGCAATACCTCCAAGCCTTGCCGCTGCTGCAAGCCCCCGCTGAGCGCCTCAGCGTCGCCCAGTTGCTGTTGGGTGCGGCCATCCAGATCCGGCAGATCCACCACGACAGTGCCGCCACCTACTGCGATGCCGCGCTGTCTTTGGTTGGCGAGGCGAGCGGCGACGCCGCGCTGGATGACCTCCGCGCAGCCCTGTATTGCGAACTGCACGTGGCCCGCTACAACCTTGGCCAGCTGGACGCGGCCGATGCGGCCTTCGCGGCACTCCAGCGCCTGCAGCCCCCTGTGCTGCGTTGGGTGGACAACATCGGCCTGCAGTTGTCCAGCCTGACCCACCGCGCCCGTGGCCCGGAGGCCGTGGCGCTGGGCACCCAGACCCTGGCCTCGCTGGGCCATCCGGTGCCCGACAACATCGAACAAGACCTGCACCAAACCCTGCTCGGCTTGCAACGCGATTGCCACCCGGACCTCATCGAAGCCCAAGCTGAACGGGACCTGGGACAAGCAGAAGCCCCCGATCCCACCAACATCGCGATCGCACAGTTGCTCGATCGCCTGTTGATCCCCAGCCTGCAGTGCGCCCCGGCTGTGTACGTGTGGTTGGCCGTGGCCAGCCGTCACCTGTGGATCTCGCAAGGGCCGAACCCCGCACTGGTGCGTGCGGCATCCCTGGCCATCCCGCTCGTGTTGGCGTCGCGCCTGGGCGCTTACCGCGAGGCCCGCGCCATGGCCCGCCATGCCGTGCGGGTGGGCGAGGCCCGCCGCTACATCGTGGCCACGGCCACCGCCCGCCATGTCTACGCCATCGCCACCCAGCACTGGGGCGGCCCCGTCGAAGACAGCATCTTTGAAGCCCGCCAGGCCCACGACAGCCTGGTGCGAGGTGGCGATTTGCAATTCGCTTGCCTCACCTACCACGCCACCGCACCGGCCTTGCTCGACAGCGCACCGCTGCTGCAGACCACCGCCGACGATCTGGCTGCGGGCCTTGCGTTTGCCCAGCGCACAGGCAACCAGTTTGCGCAAGGCTTCTACCTGAGCTACCGGCAACTGGTCCGGGTGCTGCAGACCGACCACGTGGACGTCGAGGCCCCAGGCAGCTTCCAGGCCGACGACTACGACGAAGCCGCGCGTGAAAGTGGTCGCCTCGCCGTGGGCACCATGGGCGCCGTGTACCGTGTGCTGCGCGCGCTGTCGGCCGCCCTGTTTGGTGACATGCCTCGCCTCAAGCGCCACATCGAGCGGGCCATGCCCATGCTCGTGGCCATGCCAGGTTTCCATCCCACGGCATGGGCTCATGCCCTGCACGCGCTGGCGCTGATCGATGACCTGCAACAAGGCGCTGGCTGCGACGGCTCGCTGCCTGACGAAGCCCAACTGAGCGGCCTCGACGCCGAAATCGCCTGGTTGGGCCAACGCGCAGACGACCAACCCGAGAATTACCGCGCCCTGCACCAATGGATCGCTGCCGAGCGCGCCGCCCTGATGTCGCAACCGCTGCAGGCCCAAGCGGCGTTCGAAGCCGCCATCGCCCACGCCGCCGACCGCCGACCTTGGCAACACGGCCTCATCCTCGAGCGCGCCGCTCGGTGCCACGCGGCCATGGGCTTGGCCACGCAAGCGCGCTTGCTGCGCGAACAGGCCCTGACCGTCTGGGCCGAGTGGGGCGCACAGGCCAAAGTCCGGCACCTGGTCGCGCAGCACCCGGAACTCGAGGCCAAGGCCACACCAGGTGCCCAACATGGCGCCGACGCCAGCGCCAAGCAACTCGACCTGATGGCCGTCGTGCGGGCCTCGCAACTGCTGAGCTCCGAAACCAACCTGCAGCAACTGGCTGCGCGCGTTCAGGACGTGCTCGGTGCGATGACAGGCGCCACCATCGTCACCCTGCTGCTGCGCACAGACCTCGGCCAGGGCCGCACGGTTTGGCACGGCCTCGATGAGCCTTTGCCCGACGACACCGCCTCCAGTGTGGAGGCCTCCCCCACCTGGCCCGTTGCCGCCTTCCGCTACGTTGAGCGCACGCAGGCGCCGCTGACCGTGGACAACGCCCTCGATGACGACCGCTTTGCCAGCTCCGGCCGTTACATGGGCCTGCGCCAATGCTCGGCCATGGTGCTGCCCGTGCTCAACCAGGGCAAGCTGCTGGCCATGCTGCTGCTCGAGTGCGACCTCGGTGTGCGCCGGTTCGCCAGCGAGCAGCTCGACGCCGCCCAGCTTGTGGCGGCGCAGCTCGCCGTGTCCCTCGAAAACGCCAAGGTCTACGCCGAGCTGGAGGCCCGCGTGCAGGCCCGCACCGCCGAGCTGCGGACCGTCCAGGCCAGCCTGGTCGACACCGCCCGCCGCGCCGGCATGGCCGAGATCGCCAGCAACATCCTGCACAACGTGGGCAACGTGCTCAACAGCGTCAACGTGTCGGCCGACCTGATCGGCCAGCGCCTGCGCCAAACCAAATCCTCAGGCTTTGGCAAAGCCGTGCAGCTCATGGCCGAGCACGAACACGACCTGGGCCGCTTCTTCACCGAGGACGACAAAGGCAAGCGCTTGCCGGGCTACCTCAACAAGCTGGTGTCCACCGTGAGCGCCGAGCAGGCCGACATGCTGCAAGAACTCGACCTGCTCATCCAGCGCGTGGACCACATCAAGGGCATCGTCGCCATGCAGCAGTCGTACGCCGGCACCAGTTGCGTGCTCGACTCGGTGCGCATCGCCGAGCTGATCCAAGACGCGCTGCAAATGAACGAATCTGCGCTGGTGCGGCACAAGGTCAAGGTCCACAGCCAGATCGCCGACCTGCCCGCCATGCAGCTCGACCGCTCGCGCATCTTGCAGATCCTGATGAACCTGCTGAGCAACGCCAAACAGGCCTGCAGCCAGGGCCATCCCGGCGAAGGCCAAATCTGGCTGACCGCCGACGAGCGCGACGGCATGCTGCACATCGAGGTGAAGGACGATGGCATCGGCATCCCGCCGGAAAACCTCACCCGCGTGTTCGCCCACGGCTTCACCACCAAACGCGATGGCCACGGCTTTGGGCTGCACAGCTGCGTGCTGGCCGCCAAAGACATGGGCGGATCGCTCGAGGTGCACAGCGAAGGCGAGGGCCAGGGCGCCACGTTCATCCTCAAGATCCCGGCCGAGTACACCAGCCAAGGCCTGGGCATGCCCACCGTGACGGCCAGCGTGCACTGACCGTCCAGCGTTCGCGCCAGGTGTGGCTCGGACATGAAAAAGCCCGTCACGAGGACGGGCTTTTCATTTTGGATGGCGGAGACGGAGGGATTCGAACCCTCGATACGCTTTTGGCGTATGCTCCCTTAGCAGGGGAGTACCTTCGACCACTCGGCCACGTCTCCAGCAACACTGCGAAGTTTAGCCCATAAAGCTCACCAAACCGAGGTCGGCGAGCGATTGGGCTCAAAACAACGTTCAGGCCTTGGGGGCATCCAGGCCAAACGCCTTGTGCAGGGCGCGCACGGCCAGCTCCATGTACTTCTCGTCGATCACGACCGAAGTCTTGATTTCGCTGGTGGTGATCATCTGGATGTTGATGCCGTCGTCCGACAGCGTCTTGAACATCGTCGAGGCGATGCCCACGTGGCTGCGCATGCCGATGCCCACGATCGAGACCTTGCAGATCTTGGGGTCGCCCACGATCTCGCGTGCACCCAGCTCAGGCTGCACCTTGGTCTGCAGCAGCTCCATCGTCTTGGCGAAGTCGCCGCGCGGCACGGTGAACGAGAAGTCGGTCTTGCCGTCGTGCGAGACGTTCTGAATGATCACGTCCACGTCGATGTTGGCCTCGGCCACCTTGCCCAGGATCTGGTAGGCGATGCCAGGGGTGTCGGGCACGCCGACCACGGTGATCTTGGCTTCTTCGCGGCTGAATGCGATGCCGGAAACGACGGCTTGTTCCATGTTCTCGTCTTCCTCAAAACTGATCAGGGTGCCCGACTTGGCTTCTTCTTCCAGGTCGATGTCCCAAGGGGTGAAGCTGGAGAGCACGCGGGTCGGCACGCGGTACTTGCCAGCGAATTCCACCGAACGGATCTGCAAGACCTTGGAGCCCAGCGAAGCCATCTCCAGCATCTCTTCGAAGCTGATGGACTTCATGCGGCGGGCTTCAGGCACCACGCGGGGGTCGGTCGTGTAGATGCCGTCCACGTCGGTGTAGATCAGGCACTCATCGGCCTTCATGGCCGCAGCCACGGCCACAGCAGACGTGTCGGAGCCACCGCGACCCAGGGTCGTGATGTTGCCGTTCGGGTCAACGCCCTGGAAGCCGGTGATGACCACCACCTTGCCAGCGGCCAAGTCGGCGCGCACGCGGGTGTCATCGATGCTCTCGATGCGGGCCTTGCTGAAAGCCGAGTCGGTCTTGATGGGCACCTGCCAGCCAGCGTAGCTGACCGAATCGATGCCTTCAGCCTGCAGCGCGATGGCCAGCAGGCCCACCGACACCTGCTCGCCGGTCGAGGCGATCATGTCGAGTTCGCGGGCGCTCGGGCGGTCAGAGAGCTCTTTGGCCAGGCCCAGCAGGCGGTTCGTTTCACCGCTCATGGCCGAAGGCACGACCACGATCTGATGACCCGCCCGCACCCACTTGGCCACGCGCTTGGCCACGTTGCGGATGCGCTCGGTGGAGCCCATCGACGTGCCGCCGTATTTGTGAACGATCAGTGCCATGTGAAGGGATGTCTGTAAGCGTTGTGCAAGACCGCCAGACACCCACCACCCTCGTCTCAAGCCAGGGCCGTGCGTTTCATACGCGGTCGAACCTGCGATTCTACCGCGAGCGCACGCGCTTCATCAAACCCATCGGGTTTCCCTGCACGCCCCAGCTCGCGGTGGCCTGCGTTTGAATCGCGCCAACAAGCCGCGAACACGCCTCAGATCGCCAGGCCGTTCACGGCGTCCAGCGTCACCAGCGCCTCTTCTGCAGCACCTGCAGCACCTGCAGCACCTGCGTCAACGGCGCCACCCGCCAGACGCAGGCGTGAGCAGGCGTGGTTCACGCCCAGCCCCGGCACCCACAGCAGCTCATCGTTGAGCCACAACAGCGCCGCTGTGCGCGACCAGGCCGGCACCGCCATCGCCTGGTACTGCTTTTTGAGCGCACGGGCTGGGCGCCCTGCCCCCAGCTGGAAGCGCTCACCCCCAGCGCGCGGGCGCCAGTGCGCCGCCGCCAGATCGGCCAGCGGCACGCCCCAAGCGCCGGGCTGCGCCGTGCGCACCTCCAGCGCCACGGGTGCATCCGCAGGCCCCGCCGTGGCCACGCCTGGAATGGGCCAACGCCCCAGCCCCATGGGCCCAGGCTCGCCCGCTGGGCCGATCAACGCAACCGCTGTGGGTACAGCCACGTGTGGCACCCAACTCAGCAGGTCGCGGTACAAGCGCAGGCAACCACTGGGGTCACGCTGAGCGCCCTGCCCCGCATCCCCCAGCCGCAGCGTCCAGGTCCGCGCCGATGCCGTCGCCAGCTCGGCTTGCAGGCGCTGCACCCAGCTCATCGGCAAGCTGCAGCCGCTGACCTGGGCGAACCACCCCCGCAACAGCTGCCGCTGCAGCGCCGGGGACTCTGCCCGCCAGGCAGGCACATGCAGCACCACATCGCTGCCCTCACCGAGCGTCACGCGCGTCACGCGCGGCAGCGCCCAGGCCAACCAGTCGGCCAAGCTGGCCAAGGCGTCGGCCTGATGTTGCGCAGCCTGCGCCAGGCTCAACTCGGCCTGCGGGCAAGCGGCCGTCAACGCCGGCCACACCTGCAGGCGCAAGCGGTTGCGCGCCCACCGGGCATCGGCATTGCTGCCATCTTCAACAGGCTGAAGCCCGTGGTGCTCAACATGGGCTTCGATGGCCTCGCGCGGCACGCCCAACCAGGGCCTGGCCCACCACACGCCGTCGCGGCGGTGCATGGGCGGCATCGCCGCAAGGCCGGCCACGCCGCCGCCACGCAGGGCCTGCAGCAACAAGGTTTCGGCCTGGTCGCGCCGATGGTGGGCCAGCCACACCAGGTCGCAGCCGCGCGTGCGGGCCATGTCGCCCAAGGCCTGGTAGCGCCCCTCACGGGCCAGCGCCTCGACGCTGTCACCCGGCTGGGGCCGCAGGCGCAGCGCACGGTGATCGAACGACACCGGCCACCCCAAGGCCTGCCAAGCCTCACACTGCGCCCGCACCTGATCGCGCCAAGCATTGGCTTGAGGCTGCAGGCCGTGGTGCACGTGCAGCGCCCACACCTGCGTGGGTTGGTTGGCGGCACACCGTGCGGCCGCCAAGCGGCAGGCCACGTGCAGCAAGGCGAGCGAATCGCGCCCACCGCTGCAGGCCACACCCCAGACCGCACCCCCACCCTCGGGCAGGTGCGGCCCCGGGCGCTGTTGCCAGGCCGCTTCGAGCGCCTGGCTCAGCACCGCATCAGGACTCTTTGGTGTCCGTGTAGCGGCCATAGCTCTGCAGGCGCTCGTAGCGAGACTGCAGCAGGTCCTTGACCTTGAGGTCGCTCACCTGGCGCAGCGCATCGTTGAGCGCGCGCTTGAGGTTGGCGGCCGCTTGCTTGTGGTCGCGGTGTGCGCCGCCCACGGGCTCGCTGATGATCTTGTCGATCAAGCCCAGCGCCTTGAGGCGGTGCGCGGTGATGCCCAGGGCTTCGGCCGCGTCAGACGCCTTGTCTGCCGTCTTCCACAGGATCGAGGCACAGCCTTCGGGCGAGATCACCGAGTACACCGAGTACTGCAGCATCAGCACCTGGTCGGCCACCGAGATCGCCAGCGCGCCGCCCGAGCCCCCTTCACCGATGATGGTGGTGATGATGGGCACCTCTAGGCGGGCCATCTCGAAGATGTTCTTGCCGATGGCTTCGGATTGGTTGCGCTCTTCTGCGCCGATGCCGGGGTAGGCGCCGGGCGTGTCCACGAAGGTGAACACCGGCAGGCCAAACTTCTCGGCCGTCTGCATCAGGCGCAGGGCCTTGCGGTAGCCCTCGGGGCGCGACATGCCGAAGTTGCGCATCGCGCGCTCTTTGGTGTCGCGGCCCTTCTGGTGGCCCACCACCATGCAGGGCTGGCCATTGAAGCGGGCCAGGCCACCCACGATGGACTGGTCGTCCGAGAAGTGGCGGTCGCCGTGCATCTCTTGGAAGTCGGTGAACAGCTCGTTCACGTAGTCCAGCGTGTAAGGCCGCTGCGGGTGCCGCGCGATCTGCGTGACCTGCCAAGGCGACAGGTTGGCGTAGATGTCCTTGGTCAGCTGCAGGCTCTTCTTGCTCAGGCGGTCGATCTCTTCCGAGATGTCAACGGCCGATTCGCTCTGCACGTAACGCAGTTCTTCGATCTTCGATTCGAGCTCGGAGATGGGTTGCTCGAACTCCAGAAAATGTCGCTTGCTCATGGCAATGTCCTTCTTAGGGGCGCGCTCGCCTCAGTACTCCACGGGTAGCGGATCGAGGCTGCGCCAGAGATACCAGGTGCCCACGGTGCGGTAAGGGGCCCAGGCTTCGGCAATGTCGCGCGCTTCGGCACGCGACACGGGCTCGCCGCTGAAATAGCTTTGGCTGATGCCCTTGATCAAACCCAGATCGTCCAGCGGCAGGACGTTGGGTCGCATGAGGTGAAAGATGAGGAACATCTCGGCCGTCCAACGGCCAATGCCGCGGATGTCGATCAGTTCTTCGATGATGGCCTCGTCGTCCATGCCGTGCCAGTCAGCCACGTGCACCTGGCCGTCCAGAAAGTGGCGCGCCAGGTCATGCATGTACTCGACCTTGCGGGCTGACAGGCCCACGGCCCGCAGCTGCTCGACGCTCAAGGCCAACACCTTGTCGACCGGCAGCGGGGCGCGCTGTTCGGGCGGCTGCTGCCCCAGCTGGGTCAGCAGGCGCTCCCACACCGACTGGGCCGCCTTCACCGAAATCTGCTGACCCACGATCGAGCGCGCCAGCGTGGTGAAGGCATCGCCTCGGCTGTACAGGCGGGCCGAGCCGTGGTCGGCGATCAGCTTGCGCATCACCCGGTCGCGCTTGGCCAGGTGCTTGCACGCCTCGTCCCAATACGGGGGCGTGATCAGGCCTTCGGGCGTCGGCGCGCCCGACACAACGGTGCTCTTGCTCATCAGGCCTTCACCCAGCTCGTGCCCGTGGGGCCATCCTTGAGCACCACGCCCATGGCGGTGAGCTGGGCGCGGATGCGGTCGGCTTCGGCAAAGTTGCGCGCGGCCTTGGCTTCGGCGCGGGCGGCGATCAAGGCTTCGATCTGCGCGGCTTCGTCGCCACCACCGGCGCCACCTTGCAGGTACTGCTGAGGCGGCTGCTGCAAGATGCCCAGCACGCCAGCCAGCGCCTTCAAGCGCGCAGCCACGTCGCGCGAGCCCGTGCGGTTGACCTCACCCACCATGTCGAACAGCACCGACAGCGCGATGGGCGTGTTGAAATCCTCGTCCATCGCTTCCTTGAAGCGGGCCTCTTCGGGCAGCGACCAGTCGATCGCAGCCGGCACCAGCTCGCCCTGCGGGTCTACCCCCTGCAAGGCGGTGTACAGGCGCTTCAAGCCAGCGCGGGCGTCTTCCAGCCCGGTGTCGCTGTAGTTGAACGGGCTGCGGTAGTGCGTGCGCAGCATGAAGAAGCGCACCGTCTCCCCGTCGAACAGCTTCAGCACATCGCGGATGGTGAAGAAGTTGCCCAGCGACTTCGACATCTTCTCGTTGTCGACGTTCACAAAGCCGTTGTGCATCCAGTAGTTGACGAAGCGCTTGCCGCTGGCGCCTTCGCTCTGGGCGATCTCGTTCTCGTGGTGAGGGAACTGCAAGTCCAGCCCACCGCCGTGGATGTCGAACTGCTCGCCCAGCAGCGAGCAGGCCATGGCCGAGCACTCGATGTGCCAACCCGGGCGACCTTCCCCAAAGGCGGACGCATATTTGGCGTCGGCCGGCTCATCAGCCTTGGCGGCCTTCCACAGCACGAAATCCATCGGATCGAGCTTGCCGTCGTCCACCGCCACGCGCTCGCCCGCACGCAACTGGTCCAGCGACTTGCCAGACAGCTTGCCGTAGCCCTCGAACTTGCGCACGGCGTAGTTCACGTCGCCATTGCCCGCGCGGTAGGCCAGGCCATTGGCCTCCAGCCGGCCGATCATCGACAGCATCTGGGGCACGTATTCGGTGGCGCGCGGCTCGTGTGTGGGCGGCTCGATGCCCAGCTCGCCGATGTCGGCGTGCATGGCGGCCGTCATCTCGTCGGTGAGTTGGCGGATGGTGATGCCACGCTCGACCGCACGGCGGATGATCTTGTCATCGATGTCGGTGATGTTGCGCACCAGGGTCACCTGCAGGCCGCTCGCCTTGAGCCAGCGCTGCACCACATCGAAAGACAACATCATGCGGGCGTGGCCCACATGACAGAGGTCATACACGGTCACCCCACAGACATACATCTTCACCTGGCCCGCCACCATGGGCGTGAAGGTTTCAAGCTGACGCGTCAGGGAGTTGAATAGGCGCAAGGGCATGGGATTCCAGTGGGCGAATCACGGGGCAGGCGGCCGGGGCGCCACATTGGCGTCGGCCCTGACCGAAACAGCGAGGGAGGCTGTCTCTGGATGACAAGCCTGGGGAGGCAAGCACCGCTGTCGCTCAAGATACAATCGCCGAAGTATAGCGGGCCGCCCCACACATCAGGGTGAATGACGATCTGCGCCAGGGACGCCGCCTGTTATTCTCGACGGCCCGCCGTCCCGGTCGCTGCCGCTCGGGCGCCCCTCCAACAGCCAATTACTCTTCAACCAGACATGTCATCTGCCGCATCCCCGTTCGGAACCCGTCTCTCGGCCCTGACAGCGCAGTTCGCTGGCAAATGCGTGGCGGTGGCGGCACTGTCGCTCGCGGCCCTGGCTGCCCACGCCGACGACATCAGTGACGTGCAAAAGCTGCTGTCTGGCGGCAAGAACGTGGAAGCGCTGCAGAAAGCCGATCAGTACCTGCAAGGCAAGCCGCGTGACCCGATGATGCGCTTCCTGCGCGGCATCAGCCTGTCGCAGGCCGGCCGCACCGCCGAAGCCATCACCGCCTTCACCAAGCTGACCGAAGACTTCCCCGAGCTGCCCGAGCCTTTCAACAACCTGGCCGTGCTCTACGCGCAGCAAGGCCAGTACGACAAGGCCCGCACGGCGCTCGAAATGGCGATCCGCACCAACCCCAGCTACGCCACCGCGTACGAGAACCTGGGCGACGTCTACGCCAAGCTGGCCAGCCAGGCCTACTCCAAGGCCCTGCAGATTGACACCCGCTCGGCCGTGGCGCCCAAGCTGGCCATGATCAAGGACCTGTTCCCCAAGGAACGCAACGCCGTGGCTGCGCCGACGCCTGCGCCTGCACCGGCACCTGCGCCAGCCCCCGCACCGACGCCTGCGCCTGCTCCGACCCCGGTGGCCAAGCCTGCCCCGGCGCCCGCACCTGTGCCAGCGCCAGCCCCGGTCGCCCCGCCGGTGGCCACCAAGCCCACGCCGACCGAAACCAAGGGTGAAGCCAAGGCCGAGGCCGCCGAGCGCGACGTCGAGTCCGCGATCAAGGCCTGGGCCAATGCTTGGAGCAAGAAGGACGTGGACGGCTACATCGCCGCCTACGCCCGTGATTTCGATGGCGGCAAGGGCAGCCGCAAGGCTTGGGAGCGTGAGCGCAACGAGCGCATCACCAGCAAGCGCAGCATCACCGTCAAGCTGTCCGACGTCCACGTGAGCGTCAGCGGCAACAAGGCCACGGCCACCTTCCACCAAGACTACAAGGCCGACAGCCTGTCGGTCAGCAGCGGCAAGAAACTGGAACTGGTGCGCAGCGGCAACAGCTGGCTGATCGTGAAGGAAAGCGCCGGGTCGTGATGGGGAAGAAGGTGCGTCGCGCCACCGCCCTGAGCCTCGGGGTTGTGGCGATCGGTTTGAGTGTTTTGACAGTCTGGGCGCAATCGCCCGCAGGCGCAGTGAAGCTGGGCCTGGGGCGACGCGCAGACGTGCAGGTCCAGCACACGAAGCTGGATCCTGGCGCCGGCAACACGGTGCACCCGTCCAACGCTTCCTCGCAACTGGCCCAAGGTGATGGGAGCCAGGCTGTGGCGAGCGCACCCTTGGCGCCCGCCGAAGCCCGCCTGCTCGACATCTACCGATTGATTGGACAGGGTCACAATCGCCAGGCCCTGGAGAAAGCTGAAGGCCTGGTCAAAGACATCCCAACCTTCCAGCTCGCCCAGTTGGTGTACGGCGACCTGTTGCTGTCGCGTGTGCAGGCCCTGCCCACGATGGGCCACGCCCCCGCCGACTTGACCGCCAAGGCCCCACAAAAGCTGGAGCAACTCAAGGTCGAGGCAGAGCGCCGTTTGGCCGCCCTCAAAGAGCGCCCGCCCGCAGGTGCCCTGCCCGCACAATTTGTCGAACTGCCCAGCAGCACCAAGCACGCCATCGCGGTGGACGCCAGCCGCTCGCGCCTGTACCTGTTCGAAAACGGTGCGCATGGCATGCAATTGGTGGCCGAGCACTACGTGTCCATCGGGCGCCTGGGTGCTGAAAAGAGCGCAGAGGGCGATCAGCGCACCCCGCTAGGCGTCTACTACATCACCAGCCGCCTCGAAGCCAAGCAGCTCACCGACTTCTACGGCGTGGGCGCCCTGCCCCTGAACTACCCCAACGAGTACGACCGCCGCCAGGGCAAGACCGGCAGCGGCATCTGGCTGCACGGCGTCCCTTCAGACAGCTACGCGCGCAGCCCCAACAGCACCGACGGTTGCGTCGTGCTGGCCAATCCCGAGCTGCAATCCATCCTCGCCCGCGTGCAGCCGCGCACCACCCCCGTGGTGATCGCCCGCAACCTGCAATGGGTCAGCAACGAGGCCACCGAGGGCCAGCGCCGCAACCTGCAAAACCTGCTGGAAGGCTGGCGTGTCGCCCGCGCCAGCGGCGATCTCAACCGCCTGCTGGCGTTTTACTCGCCGCAATTTGCGTCAGGCACCAAAGACCTCGCACAGTTCAAGCAGGTGCTTGAGCGCGACGTGCAGGTGCAGCGCGGCAAGGTGCTGCAACTCAAGGATCTGGCCATCCTCAGCTGGAAAGACAAGTCCGACATCCTGGTCGTCACCTTCGGCGAAGTGGGCGAAGGTCAACGTACGGGCGCCATCAAGCGTCAATACTGGGGCAAGGAAGGCGGACTGTGGAAAATCTTCTTCGAAGGAGTCATCGGATGACCATGCGCACATTCTGGCAAGCCACGCTGGCCCTGGGCCTGCTGGCCGGCACCTCGGGCGCTTTCGCCCAAACGGTGAAGATCGCCACCAACAAGGGCGACATCGTCGTCCAGCTCGACGCCGCCAAGGCCCCCAAGACCGTCGACAACTTCGTCCAGTACGTCAAGTCCGGCCACTACAACAACACCATCTTCCACCGCGTGATCGATGGCTTCATGATCCAAGGCGGCGGCATGACCGCGGACATGAAGGAAAAGCCCACCCGCACCCCCATCCCGCTGGAAAGCCGCAATGGCCTGAGCAATGCCCGCGGCACCATCGCCATGGCCCGCACCGCTGTGCCCGACTCGGCCACCTCCCAGTTCTTCATCAATGTGAAGGACAATGCGTTCCTGGACGCCGCCCGCTCGCCCGATGGCAACGGCTACGCGGTGTTTGGCAAAGTGACCGCCGGCATGGACGTCGTTGACGCCATCCGCAAGGTTGAAACCGGCATGAAGGGCCCCTTCGGCGACGTGCCCGTGCAACCCGTGGTCATCAAACAAGTCACCATCGAGAAATGACATGACCAAGACCGTTGAACTCCAAACCTCCCAAGGCACCATCCGCATCGAGCTGGACGACGTCAAGGCCCCCAAGACCGTCGCCAACTTCCTGGAATACGTCAAGGCCGGCCACTACGACGGCACCGTGTTCCACCGCGTGATCAAGGGCTTCATGATCCAGGGCGGCGGCTTCGAAGCCGGCATGACCCAAAAGCCCACCCGTGACCCGATCGAGAACGAGGCCAACAACGGCCTGAAGAACGACAAGTACACCCTGGCCATGGCCCGCACCAGCGCGCCGCACTCGGCGAGCGCCCAGTTCTTCATCAACAGCACCAACAACGACTTCCTGAACTTCAAGTCGGAATCGGCCCAAGGCTGGGGCTATGCCGTGTTCGGCAAGGTGGTCGCCGGCACCGAGGTGGTTGACGCCATCGAGAAGGTCCGCACTGGCCGCAAGGGCTTCCACGACGACGTGCCCCTCGAGGACGTCACCATCATCAAGGCCACCGAGGTCTGAATGACAGGGCAGCACCACCACGCTGCCTTGAACGCGCCGACACCGCCCGATGGGCGGTGTTCGCGTTTTGAGGCCCCGGCACACTGGCGCGCGATCGACTTCATCTCCGATCTGCACCTCGACGAGCACCACCCGCGCACCGCTGAGGCCTGGATGGCCTACCTCGCCCGCACCACGGCCGATGCCGTGTTCATCCTGGGCGACCTGTTCGAAGCCTGGGTCGGTGACGACATGCGCACCCTGGCCTTCGAAGCGCGCTGCACAGACGCCATGTGCCAGGCCGGGCAACGCCTGCACCTGGGGCTGATGGTGGGCAACCGCGACTTCCTGATGGGCACCGAACTGCTGGCCCATTGCCAGGCCCACGCCCTGCCTGACCCGCTGCTGCTGAGCGCCTTTGGCCAGACGCACCTGGTCACCCACGGCGACGCCTGGTGCCTCAGCGATGCCGACTACCAGCGCGTGCGCATGCAATTGCGCCACCCCCAATGGCAAGCCGGCTTCCTGGCCCAGCCGCTCGCCAAGCGCCTGGCCACAGCCCGTGCCATGCGCGAGGCCAGTGCGGCCCACCAGGCCGGCCAGACACCCGCCGACTGGGTCGACCTCGACGAGGCCCACACGGCAGCCTGGCAGCACGCCACCGGCACCCTGAGCCTCATCCACGGCCACACCCACCAACCTGGCGACCGCCCCTTTGGCGCGCCCGGCGGCATCCGCCATGTGTTGTCAGACTGGGACCTCGATGGCGACCACCCGCGCGCCGAGGTGCTGCGCCTCACCGCCGAGGGCTTTGCGCGCCTGGCGCCCGACGCCACAACCTGACGCCCAAGAAAAACGAGCCCCGCAGGGCCCGTTCCGTTGGGTGGCGGGGGCCGCAGCCCTGCCTCACTCGGCGGTGGCCGCCTCGGGCTTGGCCTTGTCCGCCTTCTTGTGCGGCTGGATGTCGAGCTTGACCTCGCTCTCGCCCTTGTCGTTGGTGACCACGTCCACCGTCAGGCGACCGCCATCCACCAAATCGCCGAACAGCAGCTCGTCGGCCAGCGCACGGCGGATGGTGTCCTGGATCAAGCGCTGCATCGGACGCGCACCCATCAGCGGATCGAAGCCACGCTCGGCCAGGTGACGGCGCAGCGCGTCGGTGAAGGTGACTTCCACCTTCTTCTCGGCGAGTTGGCCTTCCAGTTGCAGCAGGAACTTGTCCACCACGCGCAGGATGACCTCTTCGTTGAGCGGCTTGAAGCCCACGATGGCATCCAGCCGGTTGCGGAACTCCGGCGTGAACATGCGCTTGATGTCGCCCATCTCGTCGCCCAGCTCACGCTGGGTGGTGAAGCCGATGGTCGACTTCTGTAAGGTCTCGGCGCCCGCGTTCGTGGTCATGATGACGAGCACGTTGCGGAAGTCGGCCTTGCGACCGTTGTTGTCGGTCAGCGTGCCGTGGTCCATCACCTGCAGCAGGATGTTGAACACATCCGGGTGGGCCTTCTCGATTTCATCGAGCAGCAGCACCGCATGCGGCTTCTTGGTGACAGCCTCGGTCAGCAAACCACCTTGGTCAAAGCCCACGTAGCCCGGAGGCGCGCCAATCAGGCGGCTCACCGCGTGGCGCTCCATGTACTCCGACATGTCGAAGCGGATCAGCTCAATGCCCAAGATGTAGGCCAACTGCTTGGCCACCTCGGTCTTGCCCACGCCCGTGGGGCCGCTGAACAAGAAGGCGCCAATCGGCTTGTCAGGCTTGCCCAAGCCCGAGCGCGCCATCTTGATGGCTGCCGACAGCGCGTCGATGGCGTTGTCTTGCCCAAACACCACGCTCTTGAGGTCGCGGTCCAGCGTCTTGAGCTTAGAGCGGTCGTCCTGCGACACGCTGGTGGGCGGGATGCGGGCGATTTTGGCCACGATCTCTTCCACCTCGGCGCGCGTGATGGTCTTCTTCTGCTTCGACTTGGGCAGCACACGCTGAGCGGCACCCGCCTCGTCGATCACATCGATGGCCTTGTCTGGCAGGTGACGGTCGTTGATGTACTTGGCCGACAGCTCGGCCGCCGCCTGCAGCGCACCCAGCGCGTACTTGACGCTGTGGTGCTCTTCAAAGCGCGACTTGAGGCCCTTGAGGATCTCGATGGTCTGCTCCACCGATGGCTCAACGACCTCAACCTTCTGGAAGCGCCGCGACAGGGCCGCGTCCTTCTCGAAGATGCCACGGTACTCGGTGAAGGTGGTGGCGCCGATGCACTTGAGCTGGCCTGAGCTGAGCGCAGGCTTGAGCAGGTTGGATGCGTCCAGCGTGCCGCCCGAGGCCGCACCCGCGCCGATCAGCGTGTGGATCTCGTCGATGAACAGCACGGAGCCCGGCTGGTCTTTCAGCTGCTTGATCACCGCCTTCAGGCGCTGCTCGAAGTCGCCGCGGTACTTGGTGCCCGCCAGCAGGGCGCCCATGTCGAGGGCATAGACCTCGGCATCCGACAGCACGTCCGGCACGTCACCTTGGGTGATGCGCCAGGCAAGCCCCTCGGCGATGGCGGTCTTGCCCACACCCGCTTCGCCCACCAGCAGCGGGTTGTTCTTGCGGCGGCGGCACAGCACCTGGATCACGCGCTCGACCTCAGAGTCGCGGCCGATCAGTGGATCGATCTTGCCGTCGCGGGCAGCCTGGTTGAGGTTCTGGGTGTACTGCTCCAGCGGCGAGGCCTTTGCTTCTCCCTCTTCCTTCTCGCCCTCGTTTTGCTGCGGCTCGCCCTGGCCATTGGCCTTCGCGGCCTCAGGCGGCTCGGCCTTGCGGATGCCGTGGGCGATGAAGTTCACCACGTCGAGGCGGGTCACGCCCTGCTGGTGCAGGTAGTACACCGCGTGCGAATCCTTCTCGCCGAAGATCGCGACCAGCACGTTGGCGCCCGTGACTTCCTTCTTGCCGCTGCCGGAAGACTGGACGTGCATGATGGCCCGCTGGATCACGCGCTGGAAGCCCAGCGTCGGCTGGGTGTCGACCTCATCGGTCCCACCCACCGTCGGCGTGTTGTCCTTGACGAACTGATCGAGGTTCTTGCGCAGCTCATCGATGTTCGCGGCGCAGGCTTTCAACACCTCGGAAGCAGAGGGGTTGTCGGTCAAGGCCAGCAGCAGGTGCTCCACGGTGATGAACTCATGGCGCTGCTGACGGGCCTCGACGAAGGCCATGTGCAGACTCACTTCCAACTCTTGCGCAATCATGCGGTCTCCAGAATGCACTGCAGGGGGTGCCCGGCTTGGCGGGCGGCGGCAAGAACAAGTTCGACCTTGGTGGCCGCGACATCTTTGGTGTAGACACCGCACACACCACGACCTTCGTGGTGGATTTTGAGCATGATCTGCGTCGCCGTCTCGATGTCGTGACGGAAGTGCTCTTGCAGCACATACACGACGAACTCCATGGGGGTGAAGTCGTCATTGAGCATCACCACCTGAAACAGCTTGGGGGGCTCGACTGCGAGCGCTTCCCGATCAGCAACCACCGAGCCCTGACCATCCTCACTCGGACCGGACGGGGACTGCGACAGACGCGTCGGAAATGGCTGGGTCATGGCAAAAGATTCTAAGAGAGGGTCTCCCCCCTGTCATGGCATGTTGGGGTGTCCGACTCGTTCACAAGGGCAGGAAATTCACGACAGACACAGGACTTTTCTTTGGCACAACATGTCCGCCCCTGGGTTGACCCGCAGCATCTTTCGTGCCGGATCGCGGCCGACCCTGCGCAGGGTTGATGCTTTGTTTTGTCTGGGCGCGCCAGGCCAGGTTCAGGGCCGGCGCCTATCACAATATGAAACACAAAAGCGAGGGCTATAATTCCCATGAATAAGTGATTCGCTTGACAGTCACCAATTCACAAACACAAAATACTTCACAAACTTACAGGAGGGACAGCATGGCCACTGGCACTGTCAAATGGTTCAACGACGCCAAGGGGTTCGGCTTCATCGAGCCCGACCAGGGCGGCGGTGATGTTTTTGCTCACTTCTCAGCCATCCAGATGGAAGGCTTTCGCACCTTGAAGCAAGGCTCCAAGGTGAGTTATGAACTGGTCGCTGGTCCCAAGGGGATGCTGGCCCAGAACATCCAGCCTGTTGACGCAGCCACCGCTGCCGAGGCCGGCAACGATGCCCTGACCGACATGCACTTCCGTGATGTCGGCTCCGAGCAGCGCCTCACCCACTGATTCCGCACCAACCGGCGGCGGTCACCGCGCCCGGTTGTCGATCAGGCCCACCGGTAGGGCTGAAGCCGGAAATCAGTGGTAAGGCCGCCAGGCCTTCAACCACCGCAAAGTGCTTGCCGCTTCAGATTGGCTTCACACCCAACACCTGAGCGCAAAGCCAAAAGCAAAAGCCCAACAGAAAAGCCCGCACGCAGCGGGCCTTTTTGTGGGCGGATGCCTGAGGCCGGACCGGAGCCCGGCTCACCGCATCACATGTTGTCGATCATGACCTGACCGAAGCCCGAGCACGACACCTGGGTCGCGCCTTCCATCAGACGCGCGAAGTCATAGGTGACCTTCTTGCTCTGGATGGCCTTGTTCATCGAGCTGATGATCAGGTCGGCGGCTTCGAACCATCCCATGTGGCGCAGCATCATTTCGGCCGACAGGATCTCGGAACCAGGGTTCACGTAGTCCTTGCCAGCGTACTTCGGCGCGGTGCCGTGGGTGGCTTCGAACATGGCGACGCTGTCCGACAGGTTGGCGCCCGGGGCGATGCCGATGCCACCGACCTGTGCGGCCAGCGCGTCAGAGATGTAGTCGCCGTTGAGGTTCAGCGTGGCGATCACGCTGTACTCGGCCGGACGCAGCAGGATCTGCTGCAGGAAGGCGTCGGCGATGGCGTCCTTGATGACGATGTCCTTGCCCGTCTTCGGGTTCTTGAACTTGCACCACGGGCCGCCGTCCACCAGCTCAGCACCAAATTCCTTCTGGGCCAGGGCGTACGACCAGTCACGGAAGCCACCTTCGGTGTACTTCATGATGTTGCCCTTGTGCACGATGGTCACGCTGGGCTTGTCATTGTCGATGGCGTACTGGATGGCCTTGCGCGTCAAGCGCTCGGTGCCTTCCTTCGACACCGGCTTGATGCCGATGCCCGAGGTCTCGGGGAAGCGGATCTTCTTGACGCCGAACTCGGTCTGCAGGAAGTGGATCAGCTTCTTGGCCTTGTCCGACTGGGCTTCGAATTCGACACCGGCGTAGATGTCTTCCGAGTTCTCGCGGAAGATCACCATGTCGATCTTTTCAGGCTCCTTCACGGGCGAAGGCACGCCCTGGAAGTACACGACCGGACGCAGGCAGACGTAGAGGTCAAGCTCCTGGCGCAGGGCCACGTTCAACGAGCGGATGCCGCCACCCACGGGGGTGGTCAGCGGGCCCTTGATGGACACGACGTAGTCCTTGAGGACCGTCAGCGTCTCTTCGGGCAGCCACACGTCGGGGCCGTACACGCGGGTGGACTTCTCACCGGCGTAGATCTCCATCCAGTGGATCTGCTTTTGTCCACCGTAGGCCTTGGCAACGGCGGCGTCGACCACCTTGATCATCACGGGCGTGATGTCAAAGCCGGTGCCATCGCCTTCGATGTAAGGAATGATCGGGTTGTTAGGAACATTGAGCGAGAAGTCCGGGTTGACCGTGATCTTCTGCCCACCTTCGGGCACCTTGATGTGCTGGTACATGTTGTGGTCTCCGCGTTTGGCGTTTCCGTGAACACAGTGCCATGGATGACGGCACGGTGCGACGATTCTACGCGAGCGCCTCTGGCACCTGCGTGAATGGGCCTTATGTTTACCAGCCCGGTTGTGGTTTCAACGCGGAATCAAGCGCACCAAGCCTGCCATTTCGACAGGATCAAATGGTAGGCGCCCCATGCAGCCATCGCGGCCAGCATGGCCCCCGACAGGCGGATGGCCCAGCGGACGTCGTCGGCGGGCAAGCCCGTTGCCACGATCGGTGCCGCTGACGGCAGCGCATACGCCCCAGCTTGAGGCGCCGCTGCCATGCCCCCGGGGGTATGCACCCCAGCCGGCTCAGCCCGCATCCAGATCACGGGCACGGGGGTGGACGCCACCACGGGTGCCACACCGGGCGCCGCGCGACGCCAGCGCGCCAGCACGGCCGGGGCCGCCCACACACCGAACGCGCCGGGCACGGCAAAGCACAGCATCACCAAGCCGCCTGAGGCCGCATCGGGGGCCAATGCCGCCGTCATCAGGGCCGCGTACAGCAGGCCACAAGGCAAAAGCGCCCAGGCCATGCCACCCACCAGTTGCCGCATCCAGGTTGGGCGCTGCGCCCATTGGGCCGACACCGGCGAGCGCTGCCAGTGATGGCGCACCCGCTGGAAGGTATGGCTGCCCCATTGGTCGAGGGCGGCGGGCATGCGGCCGAACGCCAGCATCCACAAGCCCAGCCCGAAGGCGGCCATCTGCCCCATCACCCAGAACGGCTGGATGAAGGCGAGGCTGCGCCCCCAGCCCGACACGGTGCCCGCACTCGCGGCCGCCACCACGCCCAGGATGGCGTAGCTCAGGCAGCGCCCAACCAACGCCAGGCGCGGCACGCCAGCAGGGAACACCACCGCGCAGGCGGCACCACACATGGCCGCGCAATGGGGCACGCCGCCCAGGCCCATCAGAAAGGCGGCCAGCATCAAGCTGCTCAGCATGGGCGCCCGCCCACCGCGTCAGATGATGCGGGAAAAGCGCTGCAGGTTGCGGTCTGACTGCAGGTAGCGGTCGAACACCATGGCGATGGCCCGCACGAAATACCAACCCAAGGGCGTGACGCGCACACCATCCGTCTCCAGCTCGACCAGCCCCGACTCGATGAGCGGCGACAGCTGGTCCAATTCCAGGGCGAAGTATTGCTTGAAATCGATGAGGTAGGCGAGCTCGATCGACTCGAAGTCGACGCGCCCCTGGCACATGATGGCCATGATCACGGCGCGCCGCACCAGGTCATCGCGCGACAGGGTCATGCCCCTCACGATGGGCAGGTCGCCGTTTTTGATGGCGTCGTAGTACTCGTCCAGCGTCTTGGCGTTCTGGCTGTAGTGTGGCCCCACACGGCCAATGGCCGACACCCCCAGGCCAATCAGGTCGGAATCGGGCTGCGTGCTGTAGCCCTGGAAGTTGCGGTGCAGGCGCCCCTGTCGGCGCGCCACGGCCAGGCTGTCTTGGTGCCGGGCGAAGTGGTCCATGCCGATGTAGTCCCAGCCGTGCGCACCCAGGGTGTCGATGGCCATGGTCAACATGGTCAGCTTGTCGTCGGCCTGGGGCAGCTTGTCGGCATCGATGCGGCGCTGCGGCTTGAAACGCTGCGGCAAGTGGGCGTAGGCGTACAAGGCCACCCGATCCGGCTTGAGCTCGCACACCTGCTGCAGGGTGCGCTCGAAGGTGTGTGGCGACTGCTTGGGCAAGCCGTAGATCAGGTCCATATTGATGGACTCGATGCCGGCCTCGCGCGCGGCATGCATCAAGGTGGCCACCTGCTCGAACGACTGCACGCGGTGCACCGCGACCTGCACATCAGGATCGAAGTCCTGCACGCCCAGGCTCAGCCGGTTGAAGCCCATGGCGGCCAGGCTACGGATGCGCGCGGCGTCCACCGTGCGGGGGTCGACCTCGATGGCGTACTCGCCGCCGGGCACGAACTTGAAGCGCGCCCGCAGGTGAGCCAGCAGGTCAGCCAGCTGGTCGTCGCGCAAGAAGGTGGGGCTGCCGCCGCCAAAATGCAGCTGCGAGACCGACTGTGCGGCACCCAGGTGGGCAATCACCAGGTCGATCTCGCCTTTGAGCGCCACCAGGTACTCGTCAGCCCGCTCGTGGTGTTTGGTGATCACCTTGTTGCACGCGCAGTAGTAGCACACCGACTCGCAAAACGGCACGTGGATGTACAGCGACAGCGGCGTGAAGGCCCCGCCCACCGCCCCGCCGCCCTCGGCGCGCTGGGTCAGCGCCTGGCCGTACTGCTCGGCACCGAAGGCCTCCACAAAGCGGTCGGCCGTGGGGTATGAGGTGTAGCGCGGCCCGGCGATGTCCAACCGCGCCAGCAGGTCACGGGGCACACGGTGCGGGGCCTCGGCCACCAGCTCATGCTCGGAGGGCGACGCGGTCGCGGCCACCGTGTCCACAGGCGCTTGCAGCGCTGCAGACAGCGGACGGGAAGGATTGGGCAGGTTCATGACAACGCACTGTGCCAAATGGAGACGCGCAAGGGTTGATGTGGGTCAAGCCTGCCGATTGAGATGGCGCAACAATGGGGCAATCCTTGAGGTTTCTCATGTTGCAGATCACAATCCCATCCAACGACAGTTCACCCAACGCCGAACCGTGTGCAGGAGGAGCAGCCAGCTGCAAGGGCCACACGGTTTCGCCCAAAGAAATGAAATTGGACAGTTTCAAGGTCGCGTGTTCGAGTTGCAACCTGCGCGAGTTGTGCTTGCCAGTGGGCCTGACCCAGCCACAGCTCAGCCACCTCGACTCGCTGGTGGCCACGCGCAAGTCGATCAAGCGCGGCGATGCGCTGTTCCACACGGGCGATCCGTTCCGCTCGGTGTATGCGGTGCGCACGGGCTTTTTCAAAACGCGCGTGTCGTCTGAAGATGGCCGCGACCAAGTGACCGGCTTCCAGATGGCCGGCGAGCTGCTGGGCCTGGACGGCATCAGCACCGACCGCCACGCTTGCGATGCGATCGCACTGGAAGACTCGCAGGTCTGCGTGATCCCCTACTCGCAGCTCGAAGACCTGTCGCGCGAGTTCTCTGACCTGCAGCACCAGTTCCACAAGATCATGAGCCGCGAGATCGTGCGCGACCATGGCGTGATGTTGCTGCTGGGCAGCATGCGCGCCGAAGAGCGCTTGGCCGCCTTCTTGCTGAACCTGACGCAGCGCCTGCATGCACGCGGCTTCTCGGCCTCAGCGCTGGTGTTGCGCATGACCCGCGAAGAAATCGGCAGCTACCTCGGCCTGAAGCTGGAGACGGTGTCGCGCACCTTCTCGAAGTTCCAAGACGACGGCCTGCTGGAGGTCAAGCAGCGCGACATCCGCATCGTCAACGAAGCCGGGTTGAAGGCCTTGGTCAACAGCGTGCGCTGCTGAGCCAGCGCGCCCCTCCCCGCCCTTGCGCGGGTGCGGCCACCAAGAAAAGCCCTCCACTGGAGGGCTTTGTCGTTTGTGACGGCGGGCGCGGCCGTGTCAGGCGTGGCGGTGACCGCCGCTGCGGTGCCGACTGGCTTGCCGGCGCATGGCCGCTGGCGCCTCATGTGGATCAGCGTGTTCAGCCGAGCGCGCCATTTGCGCGGCCGCATCGGCATCGCGCACCCAGTGGCTGATCAAGGCAGACAGGCCGCATGCGGCCCAGAACACCAAAAAGCCCAAAGAATAGACCGTTTTGTGGTCAGGCAACCAGTCGCCAAACTGGAGTGACGCCGGATCGATCCACGAGAACACCAGCATCTCAAGCACCGCAGCCGCGAGGAATGCGGGCCAAAGGATCTGCGCCAGCAACATGGCGCGCGACGTGCCTGAAGGTGTCATGCCGGTCTCCTTGTGTGGAAAGCATCACACTTTGCATGTTCAACCTGGGGCCCGGCAGCGCAACCAGTGTTTACCCTTGGTTGGCTGCGGGGGCCGATGTCAGACCGGCGTCAGGCTTGCGCCAGCTCAACGGTCGGCGGGTTGCTGCGCGGCCTCGGCCGCGTGGTTGCGGGCCTGCAGTGCGGGCGCTTCCTGGCTGGACACCTTGCCCTTGGGCGAGGTGTCGAGCACCGGATCCACATGGCGCACAGCGATGCCCACGGTGAACAGCGAAGCGATCACCACCGTCAGCGGGCCACCGAAAACCAGCCAAACGATGGGGTAACGCCACCAAGGGCGCCCCTGCTCTTGGTGGGGCGCTGCATGCGAGCGAGCAGATTCGTTCATGGGGACTCCAGTTCAGCGCGGGACCATGAAGGTGGTCTTTTCGCGCACGTCGATTTGGGGGTGATCGCCCTGGCGCAACTGCTCCACGAGGATCGAGATGGGGTGCATGCCTGTGCCCATGTTGGCGGCGGTCTCTGGCGGCACGCGCACCGCCACCGGCACCCAGCGGGCCTCCGCCGGGCCGAGCACCAGTTCTTCGCCGCCTTCCACGGTGGCACGGCTGAGCTCTTCCACGCCCACCCGGTACTTCTGGACGCTCTCGCTGGCGTTCATCAGCTGGATGCGGTAGACGTTCTCCACGTAGCCCTCGTCGACGACGCGGGCCAGGGCGCCCCGGTCACGCACGATGTCGACGCGGAACGGCGGGCGGTGGTAGAGCGAATACAGGAAGCCGATCACCACGGCCACCAGCACGGCGGCATACAGCATCACGCGGGGACGCATGACGCGGGCCACCATTTCCTTGCGGCCCCAGCCCTGGTCCATCGCATTGAGGGTGGCGTAGCGGATCAGGCCACGGGGTGCGCCCATCTTGTCCATCACGGTGTCGCACACGTCGATGCAGGCCGCGCAGCCGATGCACTCGTACTGCAAGCCATTGCGGATGTCGATGCCGGTGGGGCACACCTGCACGCACAGGGTGCAGTCGATGCAATCGCCCTGCCCCAGAGCCTTGGCATCGGCCTTGCGCGAGCGCGAACCACGGGGCTCACCGCGCTTGGTGTCGTAGCTGATGATCAGGGTGTCGCGGTCGAACATGGCGCTTTGGAAGCGCGCATACGGGCACATGTACTTGCAGACCTGCTCGCGCATGTAGCCGGCGTTGCCGTAGGTGGCAAAGCCGTAGAAGAACACCCAGAAGAGCTCCCAGGGGCCCATGCCCAGCGTGGTCACCTCGGCCACCAGGGAGTGGATCGGGGTGAAGTAGCCCACGAAGGTGAAGCCCGTCCACAAGGCGAACGAGATCCAGACGACCTGCTTGGCCACCTTGCGCATGAGCTTGTCGGCGCTCCAGGGCGACTTGTCGAGCTTCATGCGCTTGGCGCGATCGCCTTCGATCTTGCGCTCGAACCACATGAAGATCTCGGTGTACACCGATTGCGGGCATGCGTAGCCACACCACAGCCGCCCCGCCACCGCAGTGAACAGGAACAGCCCATAGGCCGAGATCACCAGCAGGCCCGTCAGGTAGAACAGGTCTTGCGGGTAGAGCACCAAGTTGAAGATGTAGAACCGGCGGGTGGTCAGGTCAAACAACACGGCCTGGCGGTCGTTCCACATCAGCCACGGCAGGCCATAAAAAACGATCTGCGTGAGCCACACGAACACCCAGCGCCACTGGGTGAACCAACCCTTGACCTCGCGGGCGTAGATCTTGTCCGTCTTCTTGTAGAGGGACACCATCTCTTCGCGGCGGGCAGCGCTGACCGGCTCGGCCTTGATCGGGATGACGCGGGGAGGATCTGACTGGGGTGTGGACTCGCTCATGGTGTGCTCGTCTTGCTGTTGTGCGTGTATACCCCCAAGGGTATCAAAGAGAAACCCGCCGGAGCAGGGCTGCGGCGGGTTTCCTTGAGTCAGATCAAGCGGTCGGCCGGGCCTCTGGCTTGATCCAGATCATAGCCGTCAGTTGGCTGCAGCGGTCTTGACCGGGTGAGACAAGCTCCACACATAGGCACCCACCAAGCGGATCTGGTCGGCGCTCAAGCGCTTTTCCTGAGCCGGCATGACGTTGAGCTTGCCGTTGTTGACCATGCCCATGATGAACTCTTCACCGAAACCATGCAGCCAGGTCTTGTCGGTCAGGTTCGGCGCGCCAATGGCTTGGTTGCCCTTGCCGTCAACGCCGTGGCAAGCGCCACAGACCTGCTTGAACTTGGCTTTGCCCAACTCGGCCTTGATCGAGTTGTGACCGGCACCCGACAGGCTCAGCACGTAGTTGGCCACCTGGTTGACCTCTTCAGGCGTGCCCACGGCAGGCGCCATCACCGGCATCTGGCCGCGACGACCCTTGGTGATCGTCTCGAGGATCTTTTCCTCGCTGCCACCGTGGAGCCAATCGTTGTCCGTCAGGTTCGGGAAGCCCTTGTTGCCCTTGGCGTCCGAGCCGTGGCAAGGCGCGCAGTTGTTCAGGAACAAGCGCTGGCCAATGGCTTGGGCCTGAGGGTCAGCGGCAAGTTGCTCGAAGTGCGCACCACGGAACTTGGCGAAGATTTTTTCCTGCTCAACCGATGCCTTTTGGATCTCGGCGTCGAGTTGCCCCACGGACGACCAGTTCAGCTTACCCTTGTTGTCGCCCATGCCGGGGTACAGGTAGAAGTAGCCAAGGGCGAACGCCAGGGTGATGATGAACAGCATCAGCCACCAGCGCGGCAGCGGGTTGTTCAACTCACGCAGGTCGTCGTCCCAGACGTGACCGGTGGTGGCGTCGACCTTGCCGTTTTCGTCGTACACGACCTTGTGCTGGGCCGCGCCGACCAGCACGAACACGCAGTACACCAGGCCGAAAATGACGATCCCCGAGACGTAAAGGGACCATCCACTGCTAATGAAGTCGCTCATTTGGAGCCTCCAATCAATCTTCAGCAAGAGGCAGGCGTGCTGCCTCTTCGAACTCGGACTTGTTGCGGCGCGAGAAAGCCCACACCCCAATGCCGACGAATGCGCACAGGCACGCGACCGTGAAAATGCTTCTCAAGGTGTTGATGTCCATGTGCGCTGCTCCTTATTTGAGGGCGGTGCCCAGCACCTGGAGGTAGGCCACCAGGGCTTCGATCTCGGTCTTGCCGTTGACTTCTTCTTCGGCAGCCTTGATCTCGGCGTCGCTGTACGGCACACCCACCTTGCGCAGGGCTTCCATGCGCGGGGCCAGGCCCTTGGCGTTCACCTTGTTGACTTCCAGCCAGGGGTAGGCAGGCATGTTCGACTCAGGCACCACGTCACGCGGGTTGTGCAGGTGGGCACGGTGCCATTCGTCGGAGTACTTGCCGCCAACGCGTTGCAGGTCAGGACCGGTGCGCTTTGAGCCCCATTGGAAGGGGTGGTCGTACACGAATTCGCCCGCCACCGAATAATGGCCATAACGCAGGGTTTCGGCGCGGAAGGGGCGGATCATCTGCGAGTGACAGCCGTAGCAGCCTTCGCGGGTGTAGATGTCGCGGCCCGCCAGTTGCAGCGCGGTGTAGGGCTTGAGGCCTTCCACCGGTTGGGTGGTGCTCTTCTGGAAGAACAGGGGCACGATCTCGATCAGCGCGCCGAAAGACACGGCGATCAGGATCAGCACGATCATCAGGAAGTTGCTGGTCTCGATCTTTTCGTGCGAGAACAGCGAAGGGTTGTGGTTGTTAGCAGCCATGTTGTTCTCCTCAGGCGTGAGCGGGTTGCGGCACAGCCACTTCCACGGTACGACCCGACACGGCAGTCATGATGGTGTTCCACAGCATCAGGATCATGCCGCCCAGGTACAGCAGGCCACCGGCCACACGCATCACGTAGAACGGATACGTTGCCTTCACGCCTTCAACGAAGCTGTAGACCAGGGTGCCGTCGGGGTTCACGGCGCGCCACATCAGGCCTTGCATCACACCGGCAATCCACATCGCGGCGATGTAGAGCACGATGCCGATGGTGGCTGCCCAGAAGTGGATGGAGATCGCTTGCACCGAGTACATCGTGGTGCGACCGAACATGCGCGGGATCAGGTAGTACAGCGAGCCCATCGAGATCAGACCCACCCAGCCCAGGGCGCCCGAGTGCACGTGGCCGACGGTCCAGTCGGTGTAGTGCGACAGCGAGTTCACGGTCTTGATGGCCATCATCGGACCTTCAAAGGTCGACATGCCGTAGAACGACAGGGCCACGATCAGGAACTTCAAGATCGCGTCGTCGCGCAACTTGTACCAGGCACCCGACAGGGTCATGATGCCGTTGATCATGCCGCCCCACGAGGGTGCCAACAGGATCAGCGAGAACACCATGCCGACCGATTGGGTCCAGTCAGGCAGAGCGGTGTAGTGCAGGTGGTGAGGACCCGCCCACATGTAGGTGAAGATCAGGGCCCAGAAGTGCACGATCGACAGGCGATACGAGTACACGGGCAGACCAGCCTGCTTGGGGATGTAGTAGTACATCATGCCCAGGAAGCCAGCGGTCAGGAAGAAGCCCACGGCATTGTGGCCGTACCACCATTGCACCATGGCGTCTTGCACGCCGGCGTAGACCGAGTACGACTTGGGATCCAGGAAGGAGCCTGTGGCGACCGGCACTTCAGCGCTGTTGACGACGTGCAGCAGGGCCACGGCAATGATGAAGGCGCCGTAGAACCAGTTGGCCACGTAGATGTGACGGATCTTGCGGGTGCCCACCGTGCCGAAGAACACGATGGCGTAAGACACCCAGACCAGCGTGATCAGGATGTCAATCGGCCATTCCAGCTCGGCGTATTCCTTGCCCGTGGTGTAGCCCAGCGGCAGCGAGAGCGCGGCCAACAGGATCACCAGCTGCCAACCCCAGAAGGTGAAGGACGCCAGGGGACCAGCGAACAGACGGGTCTGGCAAGTGCGTTGCACCACGTGGTAAGACGTGGCGAACAGCGCGCAGCCGCCGAACGCGAAAATCACCGCATTGGTGTGCAGTGGGCGCAGCCGACCGTAGGTCAGCCAGGGAATGCCGAAGTTAAGCTCCGGCCAGGCCAGTTGGGACGCGATCAGGACGCCGACAGACATGCCGACGACGCCCCAAAGGACGGCCGCAACAGCAAACTGCCGCACAACCTTGTCGTTGTACGTCGCAGAGGGGGTGGTTGCCATCTCTTCTTCTCCTAATAGAACAGCCCGGATTGTGAGGGCAAACCACTAGCTACTTTTGACGTGGCTCAACGGTGGCTGCGTCTGTATCACCCTCTGGTTGGAGGATGCGCAGCCCCTCCTGCTCGATGTCTTCGAACTGGCCGGAGTGGATGGACCACGCCAGCACAGCCAGAATGGCGAGCACAAGCAGGACGCTCACGGGGATGAGCACGTAGAGGATTTCCATCTGGTGGGTTACCGCCCAAGGGCAAGTGGCGCGCAGTGTAAACGAACGTCTGCCCTATTTCTGAACTTGTATCAAGATGAAGCGCCCTTTAACCGGGACACACGCAGGGCATTGAGCACGACAAACAGTGAACTGCCCGCCATGCCCAGGCCTGCGGCCCAAGGCGGCAGGTAGCCCATGAGTGCCAAGGGGATGCAGGCCAGGTTGTAGGCTGCGGCCCACAGCAAATTTTGTTTGACGATGCGCATGGCCTTGCGGGCGATGTCCACCGCGCGCGGCAGGCCCATGAGCCGGCCACCCAGCACCAGCAGATCGGCCTGGGATTGCGCCAGCGCGGCGCCCTGGTCGAGCGCGATCGACACGTCGGCCTGGGCCAGCACGGGGGCGTCGTTGATGCCGTCACCCACGACGGCGATGCGCTGCCCCTGGGCTTGCGCCGCGGCCAGGGTCGCGAGCTTGGCCTCGGGGGTGGCGTGTGCGGCGGCGATCTTCACGGGGGCATGGTCTTGCAGCGCCGCCACGGCGGCGGCCACGCGGGCCTGCTGGTCGCCCGACAGCACAGATGCCTGCACCCCCAAGCGATGCAGCCCGGCCAGCGCCGGGGCCGTGTCGGCGCGGAAGTGCTCGTCAAACGCCAGGCCCAGCAGCGTGCCCGGCACCAACGGTCCGGGCTGACCGCCCTCGCCCGCCTGGTGCGCCGCCAGCCAGACGCGCGCATCGGCAGAGGCCACCTCGGTGGCGGCCAGCGCATCGGGATCACCGGCGAGCACCCAGGTGCGTGAGCCCAGGCGCCACACGCGGCCGGCCGCGTCGGTGGCTTGCACGCCTTGGCCGGCCAGCTCGACGGTGTCGTGCAGCGCCGAGGGGCGCCAGCCTTGGGGCGCCGACCAGGCCTGCGCCGCCGCGACGGTGGACTGGCTCAGCGGGTGCTGTGAGCCGGCCGCCAGCGAGGCCGCCACTTGCCAGGCCTCGTGCACGGGCTGCGGCCAGGTCTGGCGGGCCTCGGGCGAGGTCGCCCACAGCCGATCCGCGTGCCACAGGCCGGACACCGACAACGTGCTTTCGGTGAGGGTGCCGGTTTTGTCGAAATAGAAATCTTGGACGTGGGCCAGCACCTCCAGGGCATCAAGGCGGCGCACGAGCACGCCTTGGCGTCCCATGGCGCCCGCCGCCGCCAGCAGGGCCGAGGGGGCCGCCAGCGAGAAGGCGCAGGGACAGGTCACCACCAGCACGGACACCGCCACCCAGACCGAGCGGCTGGAGTCGATCCATTGCCAGGCCAGCGCGCCCAAGGCGGCCAGGGCCATGACCCCCCACAGGAAGGGCGAGGCAAAGCGGTCGGCCTGGCGCATCCAGCCGGGCTTTTCCGTCATGGCCTGCTGCACCATGGCCACGATCTGCTGGTAGCGGGTGTCCAGGCCGAGGCGCTCGACGCTCATCCACACCGGGGCGCCCAGGTTCATGCTGCCGGCCACCACGGTCTGGCCAGGCTGGCGCGGGATGGCGCGGGATTCACCGGTGAGCAAGGACTCGTCGACCTCGGTGGCGCCGCGCAGCAGCAAGCCATCGGCCGGGAAGGCCTGGCCCACCACCACGCGCACGCGGTCGCCCAGCTTCAAGCTCGACACGGGCGCCGACGCCGTGGGCGCCTCGGCCAGCCAGTCGGCCAGTTGCGCGCCTTCAGGCGGCCCCCCCTCAGCGCGCTCCACGGCTTCAGGCAGGCGCACGCACAGGGCTTCGAGCGACTGGGTGACCTGCTCGCGCGCACGCGATTCCAGCCAGCGGCCCGCCAGCAAGAAGGTGACGAACATGGTCAGCGAATCGAAATAGGCTTCATGGCCAAACCAGCGCTGCCCGCCCAAGGTGACGCCAGAGCTGACGACGAAGGTGGCAAGGATGCCCAGGGCCACCGGGGTGTCCATGGACACCCGCCCTTGCCAGGCCGCACGCCAGGCGCCCCGAAAGAAATCGCCGCAGGAAAACAGCATCACCGGCAGGCTGAGCACCCAGCAGGCCCAGTTCATCAGGTTCCACAGGTCGGCGGGAATCTCACCCTTGCCCGACACGTACTGCGGGGTGGTGATCATCATCACCTGCATCATGCACATGGCGGCCACCGAGAGGCGCCATACCAGGCGACGGCGCTCGCGCAGGCGCTCGTGGCCAGCACGCGCCGCGGCATCGGGCCAGGCCTTGTAGCCCACGGCCTGCACGGCCTGCACCAGCTCGGACAGGCGGGTGCGCTGGGGATCGAGCAGGATGCGCGCGCGCTGGGTGGCCGATTGCACCTGCACCTCGGTGACACCCGGCACGCGACGGATGGCGTCTTCGATGGTGATGGCGCAGGCGGCGCAGTACATGCCCGACAAGCCCAGGCCAATGCGGCGCTGGCTGCTGCCCAGCGGGGCTTCGAGCACGCATTGCTGCAGCAACTCGGGATCGTCCAGGCCCGAGACCTGCTGCGCACTCAGGGGCGGCAGCGGTGGCAACAAGGGCTGTCCGGGCAAAACGGCGTTGGTTGGGGTCGACACGACGAGGGTCAAACGGTGAAAGCTGGCGTGGTCAGCCCAAGGGAGGCTGCTACAGTGCCGCGCATGGACCGGGGTCGGGCCGCCAGGCAATGTAGGTCAAGGCCGCCCCCGCAAAACTGACAAGGATCAAGGCGATGGCGGGCATTGTGTTGCAAACCCAGGCTTCAGCGGCGAAGAAGGTGTTGGCCAAAGGCATTCGGCTGGCACTGCTCGGCGCCGTCGTCGGTGTGTCCAGCCTGGCCAGCGCGCAAGAGGGTCCGCAGCGCCTGCGCACCATCACCTTGGGCTACGGCATCCTCAACATCAAGGCCGAGGTGGCGCTGACGCCCCGCGAGCACGAGATCGGCCTGATGTACCGCACCAGCATGGGCGCCAACGAAGGGATGCTGTTCGCTTTTGATCGCCCGGGCCAGCAGTGCTTTTGGATGAAGAACACGCTGATCCCGCTGTCGGTGGCCTTCGTGGCCGATGACGGCACGGTGGTCAACACCGACGAGATGAAGGCCCAGACGCTGGAGTCGCACTGCTCGGCCAAGCCCGTGCGCTTCGTGCTGGAGATGAACACCGGCTGGTTCAAGCGCCACGGCGTGAAGGCCGGTGACAAGCTCGCGGGCGAGCCCTTCGGCACGCCACGCTGAGGCACCCCAGCGGCGCCCCAGCGCGCCAAATCATCGTGTTTTGGCTGCGATCTTGTCCTTGAGTTGCGCCAAAGCCCCCAGGGCAGCTTCACGGCCAGCCAGCAGCGACAAGCGGCGGTTGCCGAAATCGGCGCTGCCCACGCCCTCCAGCTTCGGGCGCATCACCACGTCGGCCTCCTGCATCTCCCATTGGCTGATGCTGTGGCCCATGATGTTGAAGGTCTGCATCAGGATGTCGACCATGCCCTTGGTGGGCTGGCCTTCGGGGATGGCCGAGATGTCGACGGCGATGACCAGGTCGGCGCCCATCTGGCGGGCGTAGCGCACGGGCACAGGCGAGACTGCACCACCGTCGATGTACTCGCGGCCGTTGATCTTGACCGGCTCGAACACCCCGGGCACCGAGCTCGACGCGCGCACCGCCATGGCCGCATCCCCCTTGCGGAACAGGATGGGCTGGCCCGACTGCAGGTCGGCTGCGACGATGCCCAGTGGCAGGCGCATGGCCTCGATGGCCTTGCCGCCGGTGTGCGTGCGCACCAACTTGGCGATGCCCTCACCCTTCATGATCGAGCGCCCCGGGAAGACCCAATCGGACAGGCTGGACTCGTCGAGCCCCATGGCGATGTTGGCCATCTCGGTGGGCGTCTTGCCCGCAGCGTAGAGCGTGGCCACGACGCTGCCGGCCGAAGTGCCCACGATCACATCGGGCTTGATGCCCTGCTCTTCCAGCACCTGCAGCACGCCGATGTGGGCAAAGCCGCGCGCGGCCCCACCGCCAAGCGCCAGGCCGATCTTGGGCGGCTTGGGGGCGGGCTTGGGCACCACCACAGGCTGCACCGGAGGCGCAGAAGCCCCTGTAGAGCCAGCTGGCGGCGTGCCGCACCCTGACAAGGCCAGGCCCATCACCACACCCAGGCCCATGAACGCACGCCGCCCCAACATCTTTTGCTTGGTCATATATAACTATGAGGAATTAGTGGATGAGAAAGATGTACTTCTCATTTATATGGAAGTTTTTTACAGTCGCGCCTTCTCGGTGATGACGGCAGGACGACGCCTGCGCACTGACCGCCGAGGCTTTTGGACACGACCATGCATTTTGACTGGACTGCCGTCGCCGCTGGCGCTGGCGTGGGATTGATCGTTGGCTTGACGGGCGTGGGCGGCGGCTCGCTGATGACGCCGCTGCTGATCACCGTCTTTCACCTGGACAAGGCGGTGGCGATCGGCACCGACCTGTGGTTTGCCGGCCTGACGAAGGTATCGGGCGCCGTGGCCCACCACCGCGAGGACCACGTGGACTACCACGTCACCACCAAATTGTTGACCGGCAGCATTCCGGCCTCCATCTTGACGATGGTCTACATGCACTGGGCCGGCATCAGCAAGAGTGGCCAAAGCACGCTGGCCTACGCCCTGGGCATTGCCCTGATCCTGACGGCCATCACCGTGGCCTTTCGCCCGCTGTGGTTCAAGGTCGGCATCTGGCTGGAGCGCTGGATCACCCGCGAGAACCGCCCGTTCCTCACCATCCTGTGCGGCGCCATCCTGGGCGTGCTGGTGTCGCTGAGTTCGGTGGGCGCAGGCGCTCTGGGCGTGACGATGATCCTGCTGCTGTACCCGCGCCTGGACATGAAGCGCCTGATCGGCTCGGACATCGCCCATGCCGTGCCGCTGACCATCGTGGCGGGCATCGGCCACGCGTCGCTGGGCAACGTCGAATGGCTGCTGCTGATCGAGTTGCTGATTGGCTCTTTGCCCGCGATCTGGGTGGGGGCCAAGCTGACCAAGCGTTTGCCTGAGACAATCACGCGTTTTGCCTTGTGCCTCTGTCTGCTGATGGCGGCCAACAAGGTGCTCAAGCTGGTCTGACCGCCAGCCCTCGATCCTCGAATTTCGTAGACCGCCCGTCGCCGGGAGATCCACCATGTATCAGTACAACGACTTCGACAAGCAGTTCGTCCGCCAGCGCGCGGCGCAGTTCCGCGACCAGCTGGAGCGCAACCTGGCTGGCAAGCTGGGCGATGAGGAGTTCCGCCCCCTGCGCCTGCAAAACGGCTGGTACATCCAGCGCCACGCACCCATGCTGCGCGTGGCGGTGCCGTATGGCGAAATGTCGAGCAAGCAGATCCGCCAGCTGGCGCGCATCGCCCGCGAATTTGACCGTGGCTACGCCCACTTCACCACGCGCCAGAACGTCCAGTACAACTGGATCCCGCTGCCCAAGGCCGCCGAGGTGATGGAGCTGCTGGCCGAGGTCAACATGCACGGCATCCAGACTTCAGGCAACTGCATCCGCAACATCACGGCCGACGCCAAGGTGGGTGTGGCCGCCGACGAGCTGATCGACGCCCGCCCCTACGCCGAGGTGCTGCGCCAGTGGTCGACCCTGCACCCTGAGTTCGCCTTCCTGCCGCGCAAGTTCAAGATCGCCATCAGCGGTGCCGCGGAAGACCGCGCCGCCATCTACTGGCACGACATCGGCCTGCAGCTGGTGAAGAACGACGCCGGCGACGTGGGCTTCAAGGTCATCGTGGGCGGTGGCATGGGCCGCACGCCCATCACCGGCAGCGTGATCAACGCCTTCGTGCCCTGGCAGCAGATCCTGGTGTACCTGGAGGCCATCGTCCGCGTCTACAACCGTTATGGCCGCCGCGACAACATGTACAAGGCCCGGATCAAGATCCTGGTCAAGGCCGAGGGCCAGAAGTACTTCGACCAGGTGAATGCCGAGTTCAAGGCCATTCTGGAGCGTGACGTGGACGGCGCCGCCCACCTGATCCCGCAAGCCGAGTTCGACCGCGTCAACGCGGGCTTCGCCTACCCGGCCGCGGTGCAAGCGCACACGGCTGCGGGCAATGGCCTGCCGGCTGATGCCTCGGACGCCGACAAGCAGCAGTTCGCCAAGTGGCTGTCGCGCAACGTGGAAGGCCACAAGCTGGCCGGCTACAAGTGCGTGCAGCTGTCGGTCAAGCGCGTGGGCCAGGCCCCAGGCGACGTGACCGACGTGCAGATGGACGCCATCGCCGACATCGCCGACCAGTTCAGCTGCGGCGAGCTGCGCGTGACCCACGACCAGAACGCCCTGCTGCCCTTCGTGCGCGAAGAAGACCTGTACGCCGTGTGGCAAGCCGCCAAGGCCGCCAGCTTCGCCTCGCCCAACATCGGCCTGCTGACCGACATGATCGCCTGCCCGGGTGGCGACTTCTGCGCCCTGGCCAACGCCCGCTCCATCCCCATTGCCAACGCCCTGATCGAGCGCTACCAAGATCTGGACGAGCTCTACGACATCGGCGACATCGACCTGCACATCTCGGGCTGCATCAACTCGTGCGGCCACCACCACAGCGGCCACATCGGCATCCTGGGCGTGGACAAGGACGGCACCGAGTGGTACCAGATCACCCTGGGTGGCTCGGATGGCTCTGACCACGCACCGGCCGCTGTGGCCGGCAAGGTGATCGGCCCGTCGTTCGCTGCGGACGAGGTGCAAGACGCCATCGAAGCCGTGATCGAAACCTACCAGGCCCAGCGCCAGGCGGGCGAGAAGTTCGTGGACGCCGTCAAGCGCCTGGGGCTCGAGCCGTTCAAGGCTGCTGCCAACGCCACCCGCCGTTCGACCGCCAAAGCGGCTTGATCCCGCCGGACCGACGAGAAAGCACACACCATGCAATTCATCGACACCCATCACGACCAATGGCACACCGTGGGCGGCGAAGACGGTCAGATCGACCACCCGCCCATCAAGGCCCACAGCCTGCTGACGCTGGCCCAATGGCACGCCGTGCGTGACCAGTGGCCCGCCAAGAGCGCCGCCGATCACAAGCCTGTGGGCGTGATCCTGGCCAACGACGCCGACATCGAGGTGCTCGAAGCCGACCTGCCCAAGCTGTCGCTCGTGGTGCTGAACTTCCCGAAGTGGACGGACGGCCGCGCCTACAGCCAGGCCCACATCCTCAAGGCCCGCTACCGCTTTGGCGGTGAGATCCGCGCCACCGGCGATGTGGTGGTGGACATGATGCCGCTGCTGCAACGCTGCGGCTTCAATGCCGTGACGTTGCGCGCCGACCAAGACCGTGGCATCGCCGAGCGCCAGCTGGGCTTCTTCGCGGCCCGTGGCCACTACCAAGGCGACGTGAACACCACCAAGCCGGTGTTCGGCCGCGCCGCCTGACCCACCGACGAAAGGCTCAACCATGAGTGAAGTCTCTTCGCTGTTTGGCGGCCCGGCGCCGGCCGGTTCGGCGATCACGCTGTATGCCAAGGCCAGCCCCGATTTCGAGGCCAAGCTGGCCGAAACCGTGGCCCTGCTGCAAGCCGCCGCCAAAGAGCACCCGGGCAAGGTGGTGCAGGCCACCAGCCTGGGTGTGGAAGACATGATCGTGACGGACATCATCGCCCGTCATGGCATCGGCATTGCCGTGGGCACGCTGGAAACCGGCGCCC
>Ga0228699_1000207_pt1 | contig 51527 bp, 50 predicted proteins | sample McNCre217_Aug_MG_FD_178016 | JGI IMG/M metagenome (GOLD analysis project Ga0228699, IMG submission 178016) | Freshwater microbial communities from McNutts Creek, Athens, Georgia, United States - 2-17_Aug_MG | ecosystem: Environmental > Aquatic > Freshwater > Creek | place: USA: Georgia... | reverse complement strand
CCAGCCGCCGTCGCCCGCTATTTTGATAGTGGGCGTGGATTGAAACAGGGCATCGCTGGCGGGCAAGGGCTGGGCGCACAGTCGCCCGCTATTTTGATAGTGGGCGTGGATTGAAACCGTGAAGATCAAACCACGCCACGGCGCCAGCAAGTGTCGCCCGCTATTTTGATAGTGGGCGTGGATTGAAACTGGGCAGGCAACCCGCAGGACCACCGGGGCGTGAATGTCGCCCGCTATTTTGATAGTGGGCGTGGATTGAAACGAGGCTGGAGCCTGGCCGGTAACGTAGCCGCAGGCCGTCGCCCGCTATTTTGATAGTGGGCGTGGATTGAAACTCGCTGAAGTCCCTGAGGGCGCCCGGGGCTCCGTTGGTCGCCCGCTATTTTGATAGTGGGCGTGGATTGAAACGGCTGAGTTGTCCGGCTGGGTTTGCAGGCTGCAGTCGCCCGCTATTTTGATAGTGGGCGTGGATTGAAACCGGGAGATTGACAGCGCATGGCGTGACCAGCCGCGTCGCCCGCTATTTTGATAGTGGGCGTGGATTGAAACACCATGACAGCGCCCGCCGCAAGCGCCGCCGGCGTCGCCCGCTATTTTGATAGTGGGCGTGGATTGAAACGCAACCTTGCGCGAAGTTGTCATCGGCTGGCCATCGGTCGCCCGCTATTTTGATAGTGGGCGTGGATTGAAACAACTGATTATGCGTTCATGTCCCCGTTTTTGTCGGTCGCCCGCTATTTTGATAGTGGGCGTGGATTGAAACGAGGTCTCGCTCGTCACCGTGCCGGCTGATCCAACGTCGCCCGCTATTTTGATAGTGGGCGTGGATTGAAACCGCTTTTCGCTGCAGAGGATCAGTCTGCACCTAGGTCGCCCGCTATTTTGATAGTGGGCGTGGATTGAAACATCACTAGCAGCCCAAGCGCCGTGATGGCAATACCGTCGCCCGCTATTTTGATAGTGGGCGTGGATTGAAACGGCGACTCGCTGGCCGCTGAGATCGGGGCTGCTGCCGTCGCCCGCTATTTTGATAGTGGGCGTGGATTGAAACGGACCCTGCGTGACGATATAAAAATCGATGCCCCGAGTCGCCCGCTATTTTGATAGTGGGCGTGGATTGAAACCTCGAATGAGTGCGACTTGTGCAACAGGATCGCTCGTCGCCCGCTATTTTGATAGTGGGCGTGGATTGAAACGAGGACCAGCGCTACCAGATCGCGCTGTCCGGGCTGTCGCCCGCTATTTTGATAGTGGGCGTGGATTGAAACCATGACATCCTCCGCTGTTGCCAGTGGAGGAACTGGTCGCCCGCTATTTTGATAGTGGGCGTGGATTGAAACGTCCCGACGCCGGAAACCGCCCTGTGACCCACCGGTCGCCCGCTATTTTGATAGTGGGCGTGGATTGAAACGACATCCCGGGCAACATCAACCCGCTGACGCAGGTCGCCCGCTATTTTGATAGTGGGCGTGGATTGAAACGCCTGCTGAGGGCTATAGCCTGATCACCCTTGGCAGGTCGCCCGCTATTTTGATAGTGGGCGTGGATTGAAACCGAGCGGACAGACTCGCGGAGTGAGTCGGGCAGAGGTCGCCCGCTATTTTGATAGTGGGCGTGGATTGAAACAATGCATACCCCGCTTTCGCAGTCGGCCGGGATCGTCGCCCGCTATTTTGATAGTGGGCGTGGATTGAAACTCCGCCGGCCGCGCTGTAGATCAGCAGGCATGACAGTCGCCCGCTATTTTGATAGTGGGCGTGGATTGAAACTACCACTACCCACGCAGTATTGGTAAAGAAAAGGCGTCGCCCGCTATTTTGATAGTGGGCGTGGATTGAAACACGGAGTCGGGACATGGTGGATTCCTTCGGGTGCTGGTCGCCCGCTATTTTGATAGTGGGCGTGGATTGAAACGGGATTATGAATTTGCATCGGTACAGAATACCAAAGTCGCCCGCTATTTTGATAGTGGGCGTGGATTGAAACAATCTCCGGGGTGGCAATCAAAAGCCTGACCAACGGTCGCCCGCTATTTTGATAGTGGGCGTGGATTGAAACCCGCCACAGGTCGGGCATGGCCCCTGTTTACCTCGGTCGCCCGCTATTTTGATAGTGGGCGTGGATTGAAACGTTGGACTTCAGAAGCTTGCAGACTTGGCGGAATGTCGCCCGCTATTTTGATAGTGGGCGTGGATTGAAACGGTAGTTTTTGAGGGCTGCCGATTTTCCTGCTCCGTCGCCCGCTATTTTGATAGTGGGCGTGGATTGAAACGGCTGAAACTTGGTTGCGATCGTAGGCGCAACCACGTCGCCCGCTATTTTGATAGTGGGCGTGGATTGAAACGATTAAATGTGCAGGCCACGCTTGGTTGCCTTCAGTCGCCCGCTATTTTGATAGTGGGCGTGGATTGAAACTGGTGCGGGCGCTGGCTGTACTGAGGGGTGAGGCGTCGCCCGCTATTTTGATAGTGGGCGTGGATTGAAACATCCCTGCACCGAATAGCCACACATCGGCACCGATGGTCGCCCGCTATTTTGATAGTGGGCGTGGATTGAAACTGGGCGTCGCATGGCCTCAACAAGCTGGCCGATGGTCGCCCGCTATTTTGATAGTGGGCGTGGATTGAAACGGCGCTACGCTCACGACCCCGAAGCCGCGGCACAGGTCGCCCGCTATTTTGATAGTGGGCGTGGATTGAAACAGTCGGGCTTTAGCCGCTCACAATAAGCGACAAGCGTCGCCCGCTATTTTGATAGTGGGCGTGGATTGAAACAAGCTGGGTGTCGTGCCGCACACATGGAAGCCGATGTCGCCCGCTATTTTGATAGTGGGCGTGGATTGAAACGCTTGTCTCCGCGCCATACAGCCGGAATGCCGCCGGTCGCCCGCTATTTTGATAGTGGGCGTGGATTGAAACGCCGAAACACCGCTGCAGCAGCGAGCCCGCGAGGGTCGCCCGCTATTTTGATAGTGGGCGTGGATTGAAACAACCAGATGGCTGCCGACATCGCGCAGGCGTCCCGTCGCCCGCTATTTTGATAGTGGGCGTGGATTGAAACGCCTGTACATCGAGAGCGTGCAGCAGCCCGCGATGGGTCGCCCGCTATTTTGATAGTGGGCGTGGATTGAAACCCTTCAAGCAGGCAGTGAACCAGACCAAGTGTCATGTCGCCCGCTATTTTGATAGTGGGCGTGGATTGAAACGAGGCATACATCGAAGGACAGGAGCCAGCCGCCGCGCGTCGCCCGCTATTTTGATAGTGGGCGTGGATTGAAACATCACCCAGCCCTCCCAGCGCACCCGCTGTCCGAGGTCGCCCGCTATTTTGATAGTGGGCGTGGATTGAAACCTGAGCGCCAGCTCGTCGCGCTCGGCCTCCAGTTGTCGCCCGCTATTTTGATAGTGGGCGTGGATTGAAACAGGAGGGCGTGGAGGGCCTTGACGACGGCGCGGGCTGTCGCCCGCTATTTTGATAGTGGGCGTGGATTGAAACCCTCACCCCCCTCGACCCGCAGACGATCCTCATCCCGTCGCCCGCTATTTTGATAGTGGGCGTGGATTGAAACGTTGGGGTCTTGCGTAGGCGTGCGAACGTCAACTGCGTCGCCCGCTATTTTGATAGTGGGCGTGGATTGAAACTCGATCGTGGAACTGCGAATCACGTTCGGCAACTGGTCGCCCGCTATTTTGATAGTGGGCGTGGATTGAAACTTGGTCATTCAGCGACACGATTAACCAAGGCACGGTCGCCCGCTATTTTGATAGTGGGCGTGGATTGAAACATTGACTCGTCCGGGCAGCTCCAAGCCGATGGCCGTCGCCCGCTATTTTGATAGTGGGCGTGGATTGAAACACCGGCTGGTGCCGTGTCAGTGGCTACGCCCGCCGTCGCCCGCTATTTTGATAGTGGGCGTGGATTGAAACATGCGACGGGCGCCGATGATCTTGGCCCGGCTGAAGTCGCCCGCTATTTTGATAGTGGGCGTGGATTGAAACGATCACCGGATTGCTTTCGACCAGGATCAGCGCAGGTCGCCCGCTATTTTGATAGTGGGCGTGGATTGAAACTTCGGCAGGTCCACCCAGGGCGCGCAGGCGTCGGCGTCGCCCGCTATTTTGATAGTGGGCGTGGATTGAAACTTAGTTAAGCAGCAACAGTGCCTAGCGTAAGAGCGTCGCCCGCTATTTTGATAGTGGGCGTGGATTGAAACGCCGTAAGGCAATCAACACGCTGAGCGCCGCCGAAGTCGCCCGCTATTTTGATAGTGGGCGTGGATTGAAACCGGTGTTGCTTGCTGAATCGCTTTGCGACCCGAAGGTCGCCCGCTATTTTGATAGTGGGCGTGGATTGAAACGCAGGCTGCTACCGATCTGGCCGCCATCACGGCTGTCGCCCGCTATTTTGATAGTGGGCGTGGATTGAAACAGCGGTACATCGACAGCAAGGCCAGCGGGTGACCGTCGCCCGCTATTTTGATAGTGGGCGTGGATTGAAACAGAAGTCGATCACGGTTGGTCAGGAGTCTGTTTCGTCGCCCGCTATTTTGATAGTGGGCGTGGATTGAAACATCTTGACCCAGACCAACACGCGTGCAGCGTAGGCGTCGCCCGCTATTTTGATAGTGGGCGTGGATTGAAACGGGGGTATTCCGTCCGCGGTGCTGCAATTGGCTTCGTCGCCCGCTATTTTGATAGTGGGCGTGGATTGAAACGCCAGCGCAGTCGATGGCGTCCATGACAGCTTGTGTCGCCCGCTATTTTGATAGTGGGCGTGGATTGAAACCAAGCCAGCGCACCATCCGTGTCACAACCGATGACGTCGCCCGCTATTTTGATAGTGGGCGTGGATTGAAACGTCCGGGAGATCCATCGAGTACGGGCGATCAGCCGTCGCCCGCTATTTTGATAGTGGGCGTGGATTGAAACCAAGTGCGGCTCATGTCAATCTCCAGTCAAGAACCGTCGCCCGCTATTTTGATAGTGGGCGTGGATTGAAACAGATCATCACTTGTCCACCCCTTGAATTTCCAGTCGTCGCCCGCTATTTTGATAGTGGGCGTGGATTGAAACCCATAGGCGGAATTCAGTACGATTTTGAAGCAGTGTCGCCCGCTATTTTGATAGTGGGCGTGGATTGAAACGCGCACAGGTCCACCAGGATCTGGCTGTCCTTGCGTCGCCCGCTATTTTGATAGTGGGCGTGGATTGAAACCTGCTGCAGCGGCCGCAGGTACGGCATCAGGGTGTGTCGCCCGCTATTTTGATAGTGGGCGTGGATTGAAACGCACGGGTCCGGGCGACCTACGGTAATCAGCCTGGTCGCCCGCTATTTTGATAGTGGGCGTGGATTGAAAAAATCAACTGCCGAATGGGCAGCGCAAACAACTGACTGAAAGACGGCTACGCTGGAACTCGCGCGCTGGTAGCTTTCAAAGAAGAGTCGTCCATCGCCAGCCAATCTGCTCGCGCACGGTTTCGCCTGCCTCCAGCCAGCAGGATCTTTGCTCCCACTCCGCATGATTCGGACTATCCGCCAACCACCCCGGCTCCATCGCCACACCCGCATTGCGCACCTTCGGCCGCCCATCCCGCCCCGGCTCGCCGCCCAGGTGCCCGCCGGTGTAGACCTGCAGTGCCGGCATCGTGGTGCTCAGCGTCATGGTCAGCTTTCCGTCCGACGAGGTCAGCACCGCGGCGGCAGGTGCGCTCGCATCAAGCAGCCAGCCGTGGTCGTAGTCACTTCCGATCGCGCGCCCCGCCCGGAAATCGAATGCCGTCCCTGCCACCGGATGCGGCCCGTCGAGAGGCAGCAGCTCCGCATCGACCGGCAGGTACTGCCCCGCGGCGAGCTGCAGCGTGTGGCCGAGCACGCTGCCGGGCTGCGCGTCGAGGTTGAAGTAGGCGTGCTGCGTCGGGGCGACCGGGCAGGGCGCGTCCACCGTGGCGCGGATCTCCATGGACATCGCCATCGCGTCGGTCAGCGTGTAGGTGACGTCCAGGTGCAGCGCGCCGGGGAAGCCCTGGTCGCCCGCGGGACTGTCGAGCGAGAAGGTGACCGCGGTGTCGCTCTGCTGCGCGACATGCCAGCGGCGGTGGCTGAAGCCGTCCGGGCCGCCGTGGAGCTGGTGGCGCGAGCCGGCCGGGTGCGGCGCGAGCGTGTGGGTGACGCCGTCGCGCTGCAATTGCGCGTTGGCGATGCGGTTGGCGTAGCGCCCGACGGTGGCACCGAGGTAGCCGCCACGGGTGCCGTGGTCCTCGGGCGCCGGGTGGCCGACCAGCACCTCGCGGGGCGCTTCACCGGGCACCGGCACGCGGCAGGACAGCCAGGTGGCGCCCCAGTCCATGAAGGTGACTTCGAGGCCGCCGGGGCGGGCGAGACGGATGAACTGGGGGTGGTCGAATGGCATGGTCAGCAGTCTAGCGGCCCATCCAGCGGCGCACCTGTTCGCGCTGCGCCGCGGTGTAGTGCAGCCCGAGCTTGCTGCGCCGCCAGAGCACGTCATCGGCGCAGGTGGCCCATTCGGTGGCTTGCAGGAAGCGCAGTTCCGCCTCGTGCAGGCCCGGCGCGATCTCGGCGCCGAGGCCGGCGAGCGCGTCCACGCCCTGCAGCAGTTCGTCGATCCGGCTGCCGTAGGCGCGTGCCAGACGGCGGGCGAGCGTTGCGGGCAACCACGGATGGCGCTGCTGGACCTCCGCGAGGAAGCGCTCGAAATCGGTGTCCGGCCGCTGCGCCGCGCCGATCCAGGCCGAGAAGTCGCCGCCGGGCAGGGTGCGGCCGGCGGTCCAGGGCGCACGCGCATCGCCGAGCATCTGGCCGACCGCGTGCGCCGCGTCCTCGGCCAGCTTGCGGAACGTGGTGATCTTGCCGCCCCACACGCTGAGCAGCGGCGCGGCGTCGGTGTTCGACTCCAGCAGGTAGTCGCGTGTCACGGCGGACGGATCGCCCGAGGCATCGTCCAGCAGCGGCCGCACGCCCGAGTAGCTCCACACCACGTCGGCCGGCGTGACCGGGCGGGTGAAGTAGCGGCTGGCCTGCGCGCAGAGGTAGGCGGTCTCGTCGGCGTCGATGCGGGCGCTGCGCGGGTCGCCGTGCAGTTCCTGGTCGGTGGTGCCGATCAGCGTGAACTCGCCCTCGTAGGGGATGGCGAAGATGATGCGCTGGTCGGGGTTCTGGAAGATGTAGGCGTGGTCGTGGTCAAAGCAGCGCGGCACGACGATGTGGCTGCCCTTGACCAGGCGCAGGCTGCGGGTGGCCAGCGCCTCGCCGCGGGCGGACTGGGCCTGCTGGCGCAGGAAGGTTTCCGCCCAGGGGCCGGCCGCATTGACCAGGGCGCGTGCGCGGAGCCGGTGCACCTGGCCGGCATCCGATTGCAGCGTCGCCAGCCAGCCATCGGCGCTGCGCAGGGCCGCCGTGCAGCGGGTGCGGGTGTGGATGCGTGCGCCCATCTCCTGCGCGTCGAGGGCGTTCAGCACCACCAGCCGCGCATCGTCCACCCAGCCGTCCGAGTAGACGAAGCCGCGCCGGTAGCCCGCCTTCAGCGGTGCGCCAGCCGGGTGCGTGCGCAGATCGACGCCGCGCGAGCCGGGCAGCACCTCGCGCCGCGCCAGGTGGTCGTAGAGGAACAGCCCGAGCCGGATCAGCCAGGCGGGCCGCATCGACGGGTCGTGCGGCATCACGAAGCGCAGCGGCCACAGGATGTGCGGGGCGCTTTTCAGCAGCACCTCGCGTTCCTGCAGCGCCTTGCGCACCAGCGAGAACTCGTGGTACTCCAGATAGCGCAGCCCGCCGTGGATGAGTTTGGTGGACGAGGACGAGGTGTGCGAGGCCAGGTCGTCCTGCTCGGCCAGCACCACGCGCCAGCCGCGTCCGGCCAGGTCACGGGCAATGCCGGCGCCGTTGATGCCGCCGCCTACGATGAGCACGTCGCAGTGGGGGCTGGTGTCGCTGGCCGTCATGGGTGGGTCTGCAATGTGGTTCGTTTGGATGTTTTTGCGATTCGTTTCTGATCGCATTTTTTCGTTTTAACCGCAGACACCTGGTTTGCGTGTGAGTATTTACCCGGTTTTTGTTCGTTTTGAGCGTGTGTAGGCTGCGCTCCCATGACGCCGAATCCCCGACAGTCCGATCTCCTCGAAGCCGTTCGCGTGGGCGGCGCGATCACCGTGGAAGCGCTGGCCGAGCGCTTCGGCGTGACGCTGCAGACCGTGCGCCGCGACGTGAAGCAGCTCGCCGAGGCCGGGCTGGTCGCGCGCTTCCACGGCGGCGTGCGCCTGCCCGGCTCCACCACCGAAAATCTGGCCCACCGCCAGCGCGAGGCGCTCAACGCCGAGGGCAAGCAGCGCATCGCGCGCGCCATCGCCCGCGCCGTGCCCGAGGGCTGCTCGCTGCTGCTCAACATCGGCACGACGACCGAGGCGGTCGCGCGCGAGCTGCTGCAGCACCGCGGCCTGCGTGTCATCACCAACAACCTGAACGTCGCCGCCATCCTCTGCGACAACCCGGACTGCGAGGTGATCGTGGCCGGCGGTGTGGTGCGCCCGCGCGACCGGGGCGTGATCGGCGAGGCCGCGGTCGATTTCATCCGCCAGTTCAAGGTCGACATCGGCCTGATCGGCATTTCCGGCATCGAGGCCGACGGCACGCTGCGCGACTTCGACTACCGCGAGGTCTCGGTGGCGCGGGCCATCATCGCCCAGTCGCGCGAGGTCTGGCTCGCCGCCGACCACGTCAAGTTCAACCGCCCTGCGATGGTCGAAGTGGCCCGCTTCGCCGACCTCGACCGGCTCTACACCGACGCCGCGCCGCCCGAGCCGTTTCCCGCGCTGCTGGCCGAGGCCGGCGTGCAGTGCGAGATCGCCTGAAGGATTTCCCCCATGCCTTACCTCCTCGCCCTCGACCAGGGCACCTCCAGCTCCCGCAGCATCGTCTTCGACGAGACCGGCCGCATCGTCGCCCAGGCGCAGCGCGAGTTCCGCCAGATCTTCCCGCAGCCAGGCTGGGTGGAGCACGACCCGGACGAGATCTGGTCCTCGCAGCTCGCCACCGCCCGCGAGGCGCTGGCGCTGGCCGGCCTCAAGGCCACCGGCATCACCGCCATCGGCATCACCAACCAGCGCGAGACCACGCTGCTGTGGAACCGCCGCACCGGCCGCCCGCTGCACAACGCCATCGTCTGGCAGGACCGGCGCACCGAGCCGCTGTGCGCCCGCCTGCGCGACGAAGGCCGCGCCGACGAGATCCGCGCCAGCACCGGGCTGGTGATCGACCCGTACTTCTCCGGCACCAAGCTGCGCTGGCTGCTCGACCACGTGCCGGGTGCGCATCTGGCGGCGGCGCAGGGCGAGCTGGCCTTCGGCACGGTCGACACCTGGCTGCTGTGGCGGCTCACCGGCGGGCGGGTGCATGCCACCGACGTGAGCAACGCGGCGCGCACGATGCTGTTCGACATCGGCGCCAACCGCTGGGACCAGGCGATGCTGGCGCTGCTGGACATCCCGCCATCGGTGCTGCCCGCGGTGCATCCGTCGAGCCACGTCTTCGGCGAGACCGAGCCGGACCTGTTCGGCGCGCCGATCCCGGTCGCCGGCATGGCGGGTGACCAGCAGAGCGCGCTGTTCGGCCAGGCGTGTTTCACGGCGGGGCTGGCCAAGAACACCTACGGCACCGGCTGCTTCCTGCTGATGCACACCGGCCCGCAGCATCCGACCTCGCACAACGGCCTGCTCACGACCAGTGCGGCGCAGACCGGCCCGACGCCGGCGTTCGCGCTCGAAGGCAGCGTCTTCATGGGCGGGGCGGTGGTGCAGTGGCTGCGCGACGGGCTGAACGCGATCCGCGGCAGCGGCGAGGTGCAGGGGCTGGCCGAGAGCGTGCCGGACGCGGGCGGCGTGCTGTTCGTGCCGGCCTTCACCGGGCTGGGGGCGCCGTACTGGCAGCCCGACGCCCGCGGCGCCATCGTCGGCCTGTCGCGCGGCACGACGGTCGCGCACATCGCCCGCGCCGCGCTGGAGAGCATCGCCTTCCAGAGCACCGCGCTGCTGCAGGCGATGAGCCGCGATGCGGTGGCCAACGGTGCCGCAGCGGTGACCGAGCTGCGCGTGGACGGCGGCGCCTGCGTCAACAACCTGCTGATGCAGTTCCAGGCCGACCTGCTCGGCATCCCGGTCGTGCGCCCGCAGGTGACGGAGACGACGGCGCTCGGTGCGGCCTACCTCGCCGGGCTGGCCACGGGCGTCTGGCGCAGCCGCGAGGAGCTGTCCGCGCAGTGGCGGGTGGAGCGCCGCTTCCTGCCGACGATGCCGCGCGAGCGGGCGGACGAGCTGATGGCGCAGTGGGCGAGGGCGGTTCGGCAGACGCTGGCGGCGTAGCGTCCGCGCCTGCGCGCGCTCAGCCCAGGACGCGCATCGACAGGTCGATCGCGTGCACGTCCTTGGTCAGCCGGCCGATGGAGATGCGGTCCACGCCGGTGGCGGCGATCTCGCGGATCGTGGTCATGTCCACGCCGCCCGAGACCTCCAGCAGCGCGCGTCCGGCGTTCAGCGCCACGGCCGCGCGCATGTCGTCGAAGGAGAAGTCGTCGATCAGCACGCTGGTGGCGCCGGCCTGCAGGGCTTCGTCCAGCTCGGCCAGGTTCTCCACCTCGATCTGGATCGTCACGCCCGCGTGCAGCGCCTGCGCCGCCCGCAGCGCGCCGGCCACGCTGCCGGCGCTGGCGATGTGGTTTTCCTTGATGAGAATACCGTGCCAGAGTGCCAGCCGCTGGTTGGCGCCGCCGCCGACGCGCACGGCGTACTTCTGCGCCTGCCGCAGACCGGGCAGCGTCTTGCGCGTGTCCAGCACCAGGCAGCCGCGCGGGTTGGGCGAGAGGCCCGCGATGGCGTCCACGTAGCTGCGCGTCACGGTGGCCACGCCCGAGAGCATCTGCAGGAAGTTCAGCGACGAGCGCTCGGCGCTGAGCAGGGCGCGGGCGTTGCTGCGGATGCGGCAGACCTCGGTGGTGGCGGTGAAGGTGTCGCCCTCCGAGAGGAACCACTCGATCTGCGCGGCCGGATCGCAGGCCTGCACGCAGGCGTCGAACCAGTCGCGGCCGCACAGCACGCCGTGTTCCTTGGCCATCACGCGGGCGTGCACCTGGCGCTCGCCGGGGACCAGCATCGCGGTCCAGTCGCAGCGGCCGATGTCTTCGTACAGGGCGTCGCGCACGTTGCGCTGGCGCGCGGCTTCGAGGGTTTCGTTGTCGTCGAAGGTCAGGGTCGTCATGGTGGGGGCGGTGCGAAACAGCAGAGAGGGCGCCGGGAGAGCGCCGGGAGGCCGAGGGTAGCACCGTGCCATCATCCCGCCATGGACCTCAAGCAACTCGACTACTTCGTGCACGTCGCCGAGCACCGCAGCTTCAGCAAGGCGGCGCTGGTGCTCGACATCGCCCAATCCGCGCTGAGCCGGCAGGTGCGGGCGCTGGAGATCGAGCTGCGCGAGACGCTGCTGCTGCGCAACGGCCGCGGCGTGGTGCTGACCGAGGCGGGGCAGCGGCTGTTCGCGCACAGCGTGGGCATCCTGCAGCGGGTGCAGCTGGCGCGCGACGAGATGGCGGCCACCCGCGACGAGCCGCTGGGCCGCATCACGGTCGGCTTGCCGCCCACCATCGGCCGCCAGCTCACGATGCCGCTGATCGACGGCTTCCAGCGCCGCATGCCGCAGGCGCGGCTGGCGATCGTCGAGGGCCTGTCGACGCACATCACCGAGTGGATCACCTCGGGCCGGGTCGACCTGGGCCTGCTCTACAACCCCGAGGCGCAGCCGGCGCTGGAGATCGCGCCGGTGCTGGAGGAGCCGCTGTGTCTGGTGCAGCGCCTGGAGCCTGGCGATGCGGTGGTGCGCGGGCCGGTGCCGCTGGCGCAGCTGGCGTCGGCGCGGCTGGTGCTGCCCGAGCGCGCGCACGTCATCCGGCGCCTGCTGGACACGCAGGCGATGCTGGCCGGCCTGACGCTGGACATCGCCTGGGAGGTGTCCAGCGTCGCGTCCATCATCGACCTCGTCTGCGCCCGCTACGGGCAGGCGGTGCTCACGGCCAGTGCGGTGGCGGCGTCGGGGCGGGCGGATGAACTCTCGGTGCGGCCGATCACGGCGCCCAGCCTGTCGAGCGTGCTGTGCCTGGCCACGTCGTCGCGCCAGCGCAGCACGCCGCTGATCCGCCTCACCCGCCGCTTGCTGGAGGAGCTGGCGCGGGGCTTGCCGCAGGCCGCGGCGGCGCAGTCGCTGCCGGGGTGAGTCCTGCGGGCCAGTCATGCCGAATCGACATAGCAGATAGTGGTGAAGACCCCCTGTCCGGCATGGTGCAGGATCGCCAGAATCCGCCCACTCCCGCTCAGCTCCGGCCCGTCCGATGTCTTCCACCGTGACTCCCCCGACCCTCTCGGCCCCCTCGACCGAACCGACCACGCCTGCGATCCGCGGCATTTCCTCGATGGCCACCCGCCAGGTGCTGGCCGATCTGGTCGCCGCGTTCGCGCAGCAGGGCGGCGCGGCAGCGGCGATCGAGTCGGTCGGCGGCGTCGATGCGGCCCGGCGCGTGCTGGCAGGCGAAGCCTTCGACGTGGTGATCCTCGCTTCCGACGCCATCGACAAGCTGATCGCCGCCGGCTGCGTGCAGGCCGACAGCAAGGTCGATCTGGTGCATTCCGGCGTGGCCGTTGCCGTGCGCGCCGGGGCGCCACGGCCGGACATCGGCTCGGAGGCCGCCGTGCGTGCGGCCGTGCAGGCGGCCCGCAGCGTCAGCTATTCGACCGGGCCGAGCGGTGTCGCGCTGGCCAGGCTGTTCGAGCGCTGGGGCCTGGCCGACGAACTCCAGGACCGGCTCGTCACGCCGCCGCCCGGCGTGCCGGTCGGCTCGCTGGTGGCGAGCGGCGAGGTCGCGCTCGGCTTCCAGCAGTACAGCGAGCTGATCAACCTCGGCGGCATCGACGTGCTCGGACCGCTGCCGCCGGAGATCCAGATCACCACCACCTTTTCCGCTGGCGTCTGCGCCACCGCCACGCCTGAACAGGCGGCGGCCGTGCGCGAGATGCTGGCCTTCATGGCCTCGCCCGCCGCCGCCGAGGCCAAGCGCCGCCAGGGCATGGACCCGGCCTGAGCCGACCCACCGTTCACCAGGAGACTTCCCATGATCATCGACGTCCACGGCCACTACACCACCGCGCCTGCCGCCCTCGGCCTCTGGCGCGACCTGCAGATCGCTGCGCTGAAAGACCCGTCCAAGGCGCCGAAGCCCTCGGACCTGAAGATCAGCGACGACGAGCTGCGCGAGTCGATCGAGACCAACCAGCTCAAGCTGATGAAGCAGCGCGGCTCGGACCTGACCATCTTCAGTCCGCGCGCGAGCTTCATGGCGCACCACATCGGCGATTTCCAGACGTCGAGCACCTGGGCGGCGATCTGCAACGAGCTGTGCTTCCGCGTGGCCGAGCTGTTTCCGGACCACTTCATCCCGGCCGCGATGCTGCCGCAGTCGCCCGGCGTCGACCCGGCCACCTGCATCCCCGAGCTGGTCAAGTGCGTCGAGCAGTTCGGCAATGTCGGCCTCAACCTGAACCCGGACCCGTCCGGCGGCCACTGGACCTCGCCGCCGCTGAGCGACAAGAGCTGGTACCCCATCTACGAGAAGATGGTCGAGTACGACATCCCCGCGATGATCCACGTCTCGACCAGCTGCAACAGCTGCTTCCACACCACCGGCGCGCACTACCTGAACGCGGACACGACGGCCTTCATGCAGTGCCTCACCAGCGATCTGTTCAAGGACTTTCCGACGCTGAAGTTCCTGATCCCGCACGGCGGCGGCGCGGTGCCGTACCACTGGGGCCGCTTCCGCGGCCTCGCGCAGGAGCTGAAGAAGCCGCTGCTGAGCGAGCACCTGCTGAACAACATCTACTTCGACACCTGCGTCTACCACCAGCCGGGCATCGACCTGCTGACCAAGGTGATCCCGGTGAAGAACATCCTGTTCGCCTCCGAGATGATCGGCGCCGTGCGCGGCATCGACCCGGAAACCGGCCACTACTACGACGACACCAAGCGCTACGTCGCCGCCACCGCCAACCTGACCGACGACGAACGCTTCCAGATCTACGAAGGCAATGCCCGCCGCGTCTTCTCGCGCCTGGACACCGCACTCAAGGCCAAAGGACTCTGACCATGACTTCCCTGATGAACCAGCTCGGCGTTGTCAAGCGCGGCATCGTGCGCGCCGACCCGGCCGCGGTCGAGAAGCTGTCGCGCTTCGGCGTGGCCACCATCCACGAGGCCATGGGCCGCGTCGGCCTGATGAAGCCCTACATGCGCCCCATCTACACCGGTGCCCGGATCTGCGGCACGGCTGTCACCGTGCTGCTGCAGCCGGGTGACAACTGGATGATGCACGTGGCCGCCGAGCAGCTGCAGCCCGGCGACGTCGCCGTGGCGGCCTGCACCACCGACAACGCCGACGGTTTCTTCGGCGACCTGCTGGCGACCAGCTTCCAGGCGCGCGGCGCCAAGGGCCTGGTCATCGACGGCGGCGTGCGCGACGCGGATGAACTCCAGGCGATGGGCTTCCCGGTCTTCGCCAAGGCCATCCACGCCAAGGGCACGATCAAGGCCACGCTCGGCTCGGTCAACATTCCCGTGGTCTGCGCCGGCGCGCTGGTGAACCCGGGCGATGTGGTGATCGCCGACGCCGACGGCATCGTCGTCGTGCCCGCTGCCATGGCGCAGCAGGTGGCCGATGCGGCCGAGAAGCGCGAAAGCTTCGAAGGCGAGAAGCGCGCCCGCTTCGCCGCGGGCGAGCTGGGGCTGGACATGTACAAGATGCGCGAGCCGCTGGAAAAGGCCGGTCTGCGCTACATCGACTGAGACGGACCACCCGGGCCCCGACGACGCCACCGGAGCGCGGGGCCTTTCCAGGAGACAAGAAATGACTTTTTCCAGAACCATGGCCGCCTGCGTGCTGGCCCTCGGCGGCTTGACCGCCACGCTGGCGCAGGCCCAGGACTTCCCGACCAAGCCGGTCCGCATCCTCACGCCGTTCCCGGCCGGCGCCGGCCCGGAAGCCGTGGTGCGCGTGCTGGCCGAGAAGCTGCAGAAGAAGTGGGGCAAGCCGGTGATCGTCGAGAACAAGCCGGGCGCCAACGGCTTCCTCGCCATCGACGCCTTCAAGCGCGGCGCCACCGACGGCCACGACCTGGTCCAGCTCGACAACGTCCACCTGGTCGCCTATCCGCACCTGTTCAAGAAGCTGCCCTACGACCCGGTCAAGGACTTCGACCCGATCACGCCGCTGTTCCGCACCTACTTCTTCGTCGGCGTGCCGGCCAGCAGCCCGTACAAGAACGTCGGCGACATCCTGGCCGATGCCAAGGCCCACCCCGGCAAGCTGAACTACGGCTCCTGGTCGGTCGGCAACCCGGTCCACCTGGGCTCGGCGCTGCTGGAGTCGATGACCGGCACCGAGATGCAGCACATCATCTACAAGGAAGTGTCGATGCTCTACACGGGTGTGGCCACGGGCGAGCTGCACTGGTCGCTGGGTTCGCTGGCCTCGGCCGGGCCGATGCAGCGCTCGGGCAAGATCCGGTTCATCGGTGTCACGGCGCCGAAGCGGCATGCGGCTTTCCCCGACGTGCCGACGGTCGCCGAATCGGGCGGGCCGGCGGGCTACGAGGTCACCGGCTGGACGACCATCGCTGCGCCCAAGGGCCTGCCGAAGGCCGTGGCCGACAAGATCCAGAAGGACATCGAGGCCGCGCTGGCCGAGCCGGACATGAAGGAGCGCTACGCCGCCTTCGGCTACGAGCCGTTCCCGGCCACCCGGGACCAGTTCAACGCCTACATCGCGTCGGAGTCGACCAAGTACGCCGACGTGATCAAGCGCGCCAAGGCGTCGCTGGACTGACGCCATGGTCCCGATCGACCCGAAGCGCTGGCGCGTCGGCCTGGTCGGCTACGGCGAAGTCGGCCGGATCCTGGCCGAAGACCTGCGCGCGCAGGGCGTGGCGGTCCGCGCGTTCGACCTGAAGCTCGCCACGGACGCGGGTGCGGCGCTGCGCGCGCACGCGGCGGTTCACGGCGTCACGCTGGTCGAGCACCACGCCGCACTCGCCGCAGAGGCCGATTTCATCATTTCGGCGGTGACCGCCAGCCAGACGGTGGCCGTCGCCGAAGCGTGTGCGTCGGCGATCGGGCAGGGCGCTTTTTTCCTCGACTTCAACTCGGCCTCGCCCGGGGCCAAGCAGCGCGCCGCCGCGCTGATCGACGGGGCGGGCGGGCGCTACGTCGAAGGCGCGGTGATGACCAGCATTCCGCCGTACCGGATCAAGGTGCCGCTGCTGCTGGGCGGCGCGTCGGCGGCAGAGCTTTCGCCGCTGGTCAACGCGCTGGGCTTCGCGTCCCGGGTCGCCAGCGAGCGGCTCGGCGTGGCGTCGGCCACCAAGATGTGCCGCAGCGTGATGATCAAGGGCCTCGAAGCCATGGTCATCGAGAGCTTCACCGCGGCGCGGCACTATGGTGTCGAGGACGCGGTCGTCGCCAGCCTGCACGAGACCTTCCCCGGCATCGACTGGGAACAACAGGCGGCCTACTTCTTCCAGCGCGTCATCGCGCACGGCCGCCGCCGCAGCGAGGAAATGCGCGAAGTCGCCGAGACCGTGCGCGACGCGGGCCTGACGCCGTGGTCCGCCAGCGGCACGGCCGAGCGGCAGGCCTGGATCGCCGACCTCGGCGACGCCGGCCTGTTCGGTGCGCGCGGCACCCCTGAATTCGCCCGCAGCGCCGACTGGCGCACGGAAGCCGACCGCATCCTCGGCGCTGTCAAACCCAAGGACTGAGAGATTTCCATGAGCAAACCCACCACCGGTGATTTCACCAAGACCGCGGGCTGGATGGACTGGTACACCGGCCCGAGCAAGCCGGCGTTCCAGCTGCCGGCTGGCGCGGTCGATGCGCACTGCCACGTCTTCGGCCCCGGCGCCGAGTTCCCCTACGCGCCGGAGCGCAAGTACACGCCGTGCGACGCCTCGAAGCACGAGCTGTACGCGCTGCGCGACCACCTCGGCTTCGCACGCAACGTCGTCGTGCAGGCCACCTGCCACGGCGCCGACAACCGCGCCATGGTCGACGCCTGCGTCTCCTCGGGCGGCAAGGCGCGCGGGGTCGCCACCGTGCGCCGCAGCGTCACCGACGAGGAGCTGCAGGCCATGCACGCCGCCGGCGTGCGCGGCGTGCGCTTCAACTTTGTCAAGCGCCTGGTCGACTTCACGCCCAAGGACGAGCTGATGGAGATCGCCTCGCGCATCTCGAAGCTCGGCTGGCACGTGGTGATCTACTTCGAGGCGGTCGACCTGCCCGAGCTGTGGGACTTCTTCACCGCGCTGCCGACGACCGTGGTGGTCGACCACATGGGCCGCCCGGACGTGTCCAAGCCGATCGACGGGCCGGAGTTCACGCTGTTCCTGGAGTTCATGCGCCAGCACCCGAACGTCTGGAGCAAGGTGAGCTGCCCCGAGCGCCTGAGCGTCACCGGCCCGAAGGCGCTGAATGGCGAGCAGGCCGCCTACACCGACGTCGTGCCGTTCGCGCGCCGCGTGGTCGAGGAGTTCCCGGACCGCGTGCTCTGGGGCACCGACTGGCCGCACCCGAACCTGAAGGACCACATGCCCGACGACGGCCTGCTGGTCGACTTCATCCCGCACATCGCGCCGACCGCCGAGCTGCAGCACAAGCTGCTGGTGGACAACCCGATGCGCCTGTACTGGCCGGACGAAGCCGGCGCTGCCCAAGGAGCCTGACCATGGCACTCGACAAACCCTATCTGGACGTGCCCGGCACGACCATCTTCGACGCGGAGCAGTCCCGCAAGGGCTACCACCTCAACCAGTTCTGCATGTCGCTGATGAAGGCCGCCAACCGCGAGCGCTTCAAGGCCGACGAGCGCGCCTACCTGGACGAGTGGCCGATGACCGAGGAGCAGAAGCAGGGCGTGCTGACCCGCGACCTGAACCGCTGCATCGCCGCGGGCGGCAACATCTACTTCCTCGCCAAGATCGGCGCGACCGACGGCAAGAGCTTCCAGTACATGGCCGCCAGCATGACGGGCATGACGCAGGAGGAGTACATGGCGATGATGCTGGCCGGTGGCCGCTCGATCGAAGGCAACCGCTACCTCGGCGAGGACGGCGACGCCCAGCCCCAGCACCAGCCGCAAGGTGCGGCCCACAAGAAAGCAGGTGCCTGACATGGCCCGCATCACCGCCTCCGTCTACACCTCGCACGTCCCGGCCATCGGCGCCGCCATCGACCTGGGCAAGACCCAGGAGCCGTACTGGCAGCCGCTGTTCAAGGGCTACGAGCCGTCCAAGCAGTGGATGAAGGAGAACACGCCCGACGTGATCTTCCTCGTCTACAACGACCATGCCACGGCGTTCAGCCTGGAGATGATCCCGACGTTCGCCATCGGCTGCGCCGCCGAGTTCACGCCGGCCGACGAAGGCTGGGGTCCGCGCCCGGTGCCCAAGGTCATCGGCCACCCGGAGCTGGCCGCGCACATCGCGCAGTCGGTGATCCAGGACGACTTCGACCTGACCATCGTCAACCGGATGGACGTGGACCACGGCCTGACCGTGCCGCTGAGCCTGATGTGCGGCCAGCCCGAGGCGTGGCCCTGCCCGGTGATTCCGTTCGCGGTCAACGTGGTGCAGTACCCGGTGCCCTCGGGCCGCCGCTGCTTCAACCTCGGCAAGGCGATCCGCAAGGCGGTGGAGAGCTACGACCGGCCGCTGAACGTGCAGATCTGGGGCACGGGCGGCATGACGCACCAGCTGCAGGGCCCGCGCGCCGGCCTGATCAACCGCGAGTGGGACAACGCCTGGCTCGACCAGCTGATCGCCGACCCGGAAGCCGCGGCCGCCACGCCGCACATCGACTACGTCCGCGAAGCCGGCTCGGAAGGCATCGAGCTGGTGATGTGGCTGATCGCCCGCGGTGCGATGGCCGACATCGACGGCGGCCCGGCGCCGACCCTGCGCCACCGCTTCTACCATGTGCCCGCGTCGAACACGGCGGTGGGCCACGTCATTCTCGAGAACAACGTTTAAGGACTCTTCGACATGCCCACTCCGCATCAAGGCCCCATCCGTGTCGCGCTGGCTGGTGCCGGCGCCTTCGGCATCAAGCACCTCGACGGCATCAGGAACATCGACGGCGTCGAAGTCGTCTCGCTGATCAGCCGTGACCTGGAGAAGACGAAGGATGTCGCCGCCCAGTACGGCATCGGCCACGTCACCACCGACCTCGCCGACGCGCTGGCGCTGCCCGAGGTGGACGCCGTCATCCTGTGCACCCCGACGCAGATGCACGCCTCGCAGACGCTGGCCTGCCTGAAGGCGGGCAAGCACGTGCAGGTGGAGATCCCGCTGTGCGACGTGCTGGCCGAAGGCGAGGAAGTCGTCCGCGTGGCGAAGGCGTCGGGACTGGTGGCGATGTGTGGCCACACCCGCCGCTTCAACCCGAGCCACCAGTACGTCCACAACCGGATCACCGCCGGGGAATTCAACATCCAGCAGATGGATGTGCAGACGTATTTCTTCCGCCGCACCAACATGAACGCGCTGGGCCAGGCGCGCTCGTGGACCGACCACCTGCTGTGGCACCACGCCGCGCACACGGTCGACCTGTTCGCCTACCAGTGCGGCAGCCCGATCGTGAAGGCCAACGCCATCCAGGGCCCGATCCACCCGACGCTGGGCATCGCGATGGACATGAGCATCCAGCTCAAGGCCGCCAACGGCGCGATCTGCACGCTGAGCCTGTCCTTCAACAACAACGGCCCGCTCGGCACCTTCTTCCGCTACATCGGCGACAGCGCGACCTACATCGCCCGCTACGACGACCTGTTCAGCGGCAAGGAAGAGAAGATCGACGTGTCGAACGTGGCGGTGTCGATGAACGGCATCGAGCTGCAGGACCGCGAGTTCTTCGCCGCGATCCGCGAAGGGCGGCAGCCGAATGCGAGCGTGGAGGGCGTGCTGGCCTGCTACCAGGTGCTGCACGACCTGGAACAGCAGCTCGACGCGGGCTGATCCACGCACCCACGACCCCAGGAGCCGTTCATGTCGCCCACCCGTTCCCTAGGTCCCTTCCAGGTCAGCCCGATCGGCCTGGGCTGCATGAACCTCAGCCACGCCTACGGCGTGCCGCCATCGCCCGACGAGGCGGCCGGGCTGCTGCTGCGCGCGCTCGACCTGGGCGTCACGCACTTCGACACCGCGGCGCTCTACGGCTTCGGTGCCAACGAGGAGCTGGTCGGCCGCGTGCTCGCGCCGCACCGCCACCGCTTCACGCTGGCCAGCAAGTGCGGCATGACGGGGGTCGATGGCAAGCGGGTCATCGACGGCCGTCCGAACACGCTCAAGGCCACCTGCGAGGCCGCCCTGAAGCGTCTGCGCACGGACGTGATCGACCTCTACTACCTGCACCGCTGGGACCAGTCGGTGCCGATCGAGGATTCGGTCGGCGCGCTGGGCGAGCTGGTGGGCGAGGGCAAGATCCGCGCGGTCGGGCTGTCGGAAGTCTCGGCGGCGACACTGCGGCGCGCCCACGCGGTCTTCCCGATCACGGCGCTGCAGACCGAGTATTCGCTGTGGACGCGCAACCCGGAGATCGCCGTGCTCGACGCCTGCCGGGAACTGGGCACGGCCTTCGTCGCGTTCAGCCCGGTCGCGCGCGGCTTCCTGCCCGGCACCTTGCGCGATGTCTCGGCCTTCGACGCCAAGGACATCCGCCGCGCCATGCCGCGTTTCGCCCCGGCGAACTACGCGGAGAACCTGCGCCTGCTGGACGGCGTGGCCGAGGTCGCCCGCGAGGCGGGCTGCACGCTGGCGCAGCTCGCGCTGGCCTGGCTGCTGCACCGCGGCGAGCACATCCTGCCGATTCCCGGCACCACCTCGGTGGCCCATCTCGAAGAGAATCTCGCGGCGACGCGGGTCACGCTGACCCCGGCGCAGCTGCAGCGGCTGGACGCGCTGATCAACCGCGACACCGTGCGCGGCGCCCGCTACAACGCCGCGACCCAGACCGAGATCGACACCGAGGAGTTCTGAACGTGACCACCCGCCGCCAGTTGCTGACCTTCCTGACCGCCGCCACGACCGCGGCACTGCCGCTGGCCGCGCGGGCCGACACCTTCCCGAGCAAGCCGATCACGCTGCTCGTGCCCTTCGCGCCCGGTGGCATCGCCGACATCACGGCGCGCACCGTGGCCCAGGGCATGGGCCCGCTGCTGGGGCAGACCGTCGTCGTCGACAACCGGCCCAGCGCGGGCAGCATCGTCGCCTCGCAGGCGGTGGCCAAGGCCGCCCCGGACGGCCACACGCTGCTGCTGATGAGCAACGGCAACGCGGTCAGCGCCTCGCTGTTCAGGAAGCTGCCCTTCGACGTGGCCAGGGACTTCGCGCCGATCACGACGCTGGGTTTCTTCGAGATGGTGGTCGCGGTGGACGCGGGCTCGCGCTTCAGGTCGCTGCCGGAGGTGCTGGCCTATGCCAAGGCCAACCCCGGCAAGCTCAACATCGGCACCATCGCGGTCGGCTCGACCCAGCACCTCGCCGCCGAGCTGCTGAAGATGCGCGCCGGGCTGGACGCCGTCATCGTGCCGTACAAGGGCTCGCCCGACGTGCTGCGGGCCCTGAAGGCGGGCGATGTCGACGTGGCCGTGGAAATCCTCGGCCCGACGATGGGCCAGATCACGGGTGGCTCGGTGCGTGCGCTGGCGCTGACCGACGACCGCCGCAACCCGGTGCTGCCGGACGTGCCGACGGTGCAGGAAGCCGGCGTGAAGGACTACGACGTGACCTCGTGGAACGCGCTGGCTGCGCCCGCCGGCACCCCTGCCGACGTGGTGGCGAAGATCGGCAAGGCCGCCCGCGACGCCCTGGCCACGCCGGCGGTGACGAAGCGGCTGCAGGAGCTGGGCGTGCGCGCCCAGGCCGGCACCCCCGCCCAGCTCGACACGCTGCTGCACCACGAGATCCGCCGCTGGCGGGACGTGATCCAGGCCGCGAAGATCGAGCTGCAGTGAGAGATCTGGTCCCCGCGGGCAAACCGGCCGCCATCGCCTGCACGCTGGCCGCGCTGGCTTTCTTCGTCGCACTCGACACGAGCACCAAGGTGCTGGCCTCGGCCGTGCCAGTCGTGATGGTGGTGTGGTTTCGCTACCTGTTCCAGGTCCTGCTCACCGTCGCGACGGCCACGCCGGCGCGCCGTCGCACGCTGCACCACAGCCGCCGACCGGGCCTGCAGGTGCTGCGCGGACTGCTGCTGATCGCGGCCACGGTCCTGGCCTTCTACAGCCTGCAGGTGTTGCCGGTCGCCGAATTCACGGCCGTGGTGACCCTCACGCCGCTGTGCATCACGCTGCTGGCCGTGTGGCGCCTGGGCGAGCGCGTGACGCCGCTGGAGTGGCTGCTGGTGCTGGGCGGCATGGCCGGCGCGCTGATCGTGGTCCGGCCGACGCGGGACCTGTTCCACTGGGCGACCATGCTGCCGCTGGTGCTCGTGCTGGACAACGCCGTGTTCCAGATGCTGACGCGCCGGCTGGCCGAGGAGGACGACGCGACGACCACCCAGTTCTACACCGGCTGCGTGGGCGTGGTGACGGCGTCCGTGCTGCTGCCGTGGACCTGGCAGATGCCGCACGGCGTGCACGTCTGGGGCCTGCTGGTGCTGCTGTGCGTCTTCGGCTCGATCGGGCACCTGCTGCTGATCATGGCCTACGCCCGTGCGCCCGCGGCGACGCTGACGCCCTTCCTCTACTTCCAGATCGTGTTCGCCGTCGTTTCGGGTTGGCTGGTGTTCGGGCATGTGCCGGACCTGGCGTCCTTTGTCGGCATCACGCTGATCGGGCTGTGTGGCAGCGCCGGCACCTGGCTGGCCTCGCGCATGGCGCACCCACCCCGATGACTACCGGCCTGCCCCTGCGTGCCGTGCTGTTCGATTGCGACGGCACCCTGGTCGACAGTGAACCGATCTGGCTGGCGACGATGCGCGACGCCATCGCCGCGCTGCCGGACGGCCCGGCGATCACGCTGGCGTTCAGCGACATCGAGGGCCAGAGCATGGCGCGCAGCCTGGAGATCGTCGAGGAACGCCGGGGCCGCCCGCTGCCGCCGACGTTCGAGGCGCAGGTGCGGGCCGAGATGGCGCGGCGCTTCGAGACCGAGCTGCGCGAGATTCCGGGCGCGACCGCGGTGCTGCGCGGCCTGCGGCTGCCGTGCTGCGTGGCCTCGAACGGGCCGCGCTCGAAGATCGACCTGCTGCTGCGGCTCACCGGGCTGGAGGCGTTCGTGCCGGCGTCGCACGTGTTCAGTGCGGTGGAGCTCGGCCGCTACAAGCCCGATCCGGCGCTGTTCCTGCACGCTGCTGCGGCGATGGGCGTGGCGCCGGCCGAGTGTGCCGTGGTCGAGGACAGCCTGGCCGGCATCAAGGCGGGCCTGAACGCGGGCATGGTGGTCTACGCCTACCTGCCGCACGCGCCGCTGCGGCCGGAGCACGTCGGGCGGGTCCACCGCCTGACGCGGCTGTCCGCGCTGCTGGATCAGCCCTGGAACGTGTCCGCCTGAGCCCGGCCGGGCGACGCGATGTCGACCAGCGTCTGGCGCAGCCAGCGGTGCAGCGGGTCCTGCTGGTGGCGCAGGTGCCAGACCATGTACATCGCCAGCGTGGGCAGCGCCGGGCGCGCGGCGTCCAGCGGCACCGGCGCATCGGCCAGACCGCGCAGCACGCCCTCGCGCAGCCGCCCCGGCGCCGTCACCAGCCACGGCCCGCCCCGCACGAACCCCGCCACGCCGGCAAACGCCGGCACGCTGGCCACCACCCGCCGCCGCAGCCCCTGCGCGAGCAGCCAGTCGTCGAGGTCCAGCGTGCGCCGCGGCGCCTCGTGCACGACGGTGACGTGCTCGCTGGCGAGGTAGTCGGCCTCGGTCGGCGGGGCAGGGCGGACCTGCGGGTCGTGGAAGACGCGGTACTGGTCCTCGAACAGGCGGCGCTGCACCACGTCGCTGGCGTCGGGCGGGCGTGGCGTGAGGACCAGCGTGCAACTGGCGTCGCGCAGCATCTGCGCGTTCGGCGCGCCGGCCGGAATCACCCGCAGCGTCAGCCCGGGGGCCTCGGCGCGCAGGCGGCGCAGCAGCGGTGGCAGCAGCAGGTCGCGCTGCAGGTCGTTGGCAGCGATGGTCACCACCGTGTCCAGCCGCGCCGGGTCGAAGGTGCCGGCGGTGCGAAAACCGTGCAGGTCGTCCAGCAGGCGCCGGGCGCGCTCGACCAGCAGGTCGGCGTGTGCGGTGGGCGCGATGCCGCGGCCGCTCTTGACGAACAGCGGATCGCCGACGATGGCGCGCAGCTTGTCCAGCAGGTGGCTCACCGCCGATTGCGTCACGCCGAGCCGGGCCGCGGCGCGGGTGACCGAGCCTTCCTCGTGCACGGTGACGAGCAGGCGCAGCAACTGGCCGTCGAGGTCGTGGTGGTCCATGGCGTGTCGCTCCGTGATGCCGTCGTTCCGTCAATCCATCGATCTGACTCATCAAAGCCATGAGTATCCGCTGCTTTATCGATGCATCGGGTCCCGGAATACTGCAGTCACTGTCCTGACTGCATCCCAAGGAGACCGACGATGACGACCCCCGAGATTCCCGGCATACCGGGCACCACGCTGTTCGATGGCCGCCTGGCCCGCAAGGGTTATGCGCTCAACCGCCTGTGCTACTCGTTCAACGACGCGGCCAACCGCGCCGCGTTCAAGGCCGACGAGGACGGCTACTGCGCCCGCTTCGGCCTCAACGACGAACAGCGCACCGCCATCCGCGCCCGCAACGTGCTGCAGCTCATCGAGGCGGGCGGCAACGTCTATTACCTGGCCAAGTTCGCCGGCATCTTCGGGCTGGACGTGCAGGACCTTGGCGCCCAGCAGACCGGCATGACCAAGGAGGCGTTCAAGGCGATGCTCGCCGCCCACGCCCACTGATCCACTCACTGATCCACTGATTCCGCACGATCCACAGGAGACACTTCCATGGCACAACTTCTCGGCGGCGTGCTCACGTCGCATGTTCCGGCCATCGGCCGCGCGATCCACCAGGGCCTGCAGGACGACCCGTACTGGCAGCCGTTCTTCGCCGGCTTCCCGCCCGTGCACCAGTGGCTGGCGCAGGCGCGGCCCGACGTGGTGGTCGTGTTCTACAACGACCACGGCCTGAATTTCTTCCTCGACAAGATGCCGACCTTCTCGGTCGGTGCCGCCGCCACGTATTCCAATGCCGACGAAGGCTGGGGCATTCCGCAGGTGCCGACCTTCACCGGCGAGCAGGACCTGTCCTGGCACCTCATCGAGCGCCTGATCGACGACGAGTTCGACGTCACCACCTGCCAGGAGATGCTGGTGGACCACGCCTTCACGCTGCCGATGGCGCTGCTGTGGCCGGACCAGGTCTGGCCGGTGAAGGTGGTGCCGGTCTGCATCAACACCGTGCAGTTCCCGCTGCCCTCGGCGGCGCGCTGCTGGAAGCTCGGGCAGGCGGTGGGCCGTGCCATCCGCGCCTGGGACAGCGACGCCCGCGTGATGGTGCTGGGCACCGGCGGTCTGTCGCACCAGCTCGACGGCGAGCGTGCCGGCTTCATCAACAAGGACTTCGACCTCCGGTTCATGGACAGCCTGGTGAGCGCGCAGCCGGACTGGGCCACGCAGTTCAGCATCCCGCAGCTGGTGGAGAAGGCCGGCACGCAAGGCATCGAGCTGCTGATGTGGCTGGCCACGCGGGCGGCGCTGGGCGCGCAGGTCGAGGAGGTGCACCGCAACTACCACATCCCGGTCTCGAACACCGCCGCCGGGCTGATGGTGCTGCAGTCGCGCTGAGCGGCAGGCTGTCATGGGGCGGTGTCTGCCGGTGCCGCTATGCTTGCGGCCCATATGAACGACGCAGATTCTGACAACGCCCCGGTCCGCCGCCCCCGCAAGGCCCGCACCACCAAACCCCCTGCCGTGCCGGAGCCGGGGCGCACCAACGACCCCGAGGCGACGATGGCCAACATCCTCGAAGTGGCGACCACCGAGTTCGCCGAGAAGGGGCTGGCCGGCGCCCGCATCGACGAGATCGCCGCGCTGACGCGCACCAGCAAGCGGATGATCTACTACTACTTCGGCAGCAAGGAAGGGCTCTACATCGCCGTGCTGGAGGAGGCCTACCGCCGCATCCGCCACATCGAGACCGACCTGCACCTCGAAGACCTCGACCCGGAAGCGGCGCTGCGCCGGCTGGTGGCCTTCACCTGCGACTACCAGCGCGCCAACCCCGAGTTCATCCGTCTGGTGATGAACGAGAACATGCACCGGGGCGAGTTCCTCGCACGGTCGGAGTCGATCCAGAAGCTCAACGTCCCGGCGATCCACGGCCTGCGTTCGGTCTACGAGCGCGGGGTGGCCGCGGGCGTGTTCCGGCCGGACATCGACCCGGTGGACCTGCACATGTCGATCTCGGCGCTGTCGGTGTTCAATGTGGCCAACCGCCATACCTTCGCGCTCATCTTCAAGCACGACTTCGACGACCCCGCCCGCATCGCCGTGCGGCGCGACAACATCGTCGAGATGGTCGTGCGCTTTGTCCGGGTCACCGGATGACCCCGCCATGTTGCCAACTCAGGGTTAGTCCGTATTCTTAAAAACTAACTGGTTCGTACATTACAGCCTCAAGTCAAAATTCCCTGAGGAGATCCTGATGTCCGGACCGATGAAGTGGTTCAGTCGCACCGTAGAGGCCCTGATCGCGCTGCTGCTGGCGGTCATGGTGGTGCTGGTGTTCGGCAACGTGGTGATGCGCTACGCCTTCAACTCGGGCATCACGATCAGCGAGGAGATGTCGAGGTGGCTGTTCGTGTGGATGACGTTCCTGGGCGCGATCGTGGCACTCAAGGAGAACGGCCACCTGGGCACCGACATGCTGGTGTCGCGCTTCGGGCGCACGGGCAAGCGGGTGTGCCTGGCGCTGGCGCAGGTGGCGATGCTGTACGTGACCTACCTGCTGTTCACGGGCAGCCTGGCACAGGTGCGCATCAACTGGGACGTGGAAGCGCCGGTGAGCACGCTGTCGATGGCGTGGTTCTACGGCGCGGGGGTGGTGTTCGCGGTGTGCTCGGGGCTGATCCTGCTGTGGCAGTTCTGGCGCACGCTGAGCGGGCAGGTCCAGGACGACGAGCTGGTGCTGGTGCAGGAGTCGGAAGACCTGGCGCAGGTGCATGAGCTGCACGTGGACGAGACGCCGCCGCTGGGCCAGGGACCTCACTCGATGCCGTTCCGCAAGTAAGTCCGCCGCCTCTACACCTTCCCTGCTTTCTGGAAAGTCTTCCACCATGACCGTTCTCATTTTCCTGGGCTCGCTGCTGGGCGCGATGGCCCTGGGCATTCCGATTGCCTATTCGCTGCTGGTGTGCGGTGTCGCACTGATGTTGCACATGGACCTGTTCGACGCGCAGATCCTGGCGCAGAACGTCATCAATGGCGCGGACTCGTTCCCGCTGCTGGCGGTGCCGTTCTTCATGCTGGCGGGTGAAGTCATGAACGTGGGCGGCCTGAGCCGGCGCATTGTCAAGCTGGCGATGACGCTGGTCGGGCATGTGCGCGGCGGGCTGGGCTACGTGGCGATCCTGGCGGCGGTGCTGATGGCGGCGCTGTCGGGCTCGGCGGTGGCGGACACGGCCGCGCTGGCCGCACTGCTGCTGCCGATGATGGCCGCGGCCGGACATGACAAGGCCCGTGCCGGCGGTCTGCTGGCCTCGGCCGGGATCATCGCGCCGATCATCCCGCCGTCGATCGGCTTCGTGATCTTCGGGGTGGCGGCCAACGTCTCGATCGGCAAGCTGTTCCTGGCCGGGATCGTGCCGGGCATGCTGATGGGCGTGTCGATCGCGTTCACCTGGTGGTACGTGGCGCGCAAGGAGAACGTCACGCCGCCGCCGAAGGCCACGGCCGCGGAGAAGATGACGGCGCTGCGCGAGTCGACCTGGGCGCTGGTGCTGCCGGTGATCGTGCTGGTGGGGCTGAAGTTCGGCGTGTTCACGCCGACGGAGGCGGCAGTGGTCGCGGCGGTGTACGCGCTGTTCGTGTCGACCGTGGTCTACCGCGAGATGGGCGTCAAGGAGGTGTACCAGGTGTTCGTGGCCGCGGCCAAGACGACGGCGGTGATCATGTTCCTGGTGGCCGCGGCGATGGTGAGCGCGTGGCTGATCACGGTGGCGGACATCCCGAGCCAGATGATCGGCATGCTGCAGCCGTTCATGGACAGCCCGACGATGCTGCTGGTGATGATCATGCTCATCGTGATGGCGGTGGGCACGGCGATGGACATGACGCCCACCATCCTGATCATGACGCCGGTGCTGATGCCGGTGGTGAAGGCTGCAGGGATCGACCCGGTGTACTTCGGGGTGCTGTTCATCATGAACAACGCGATCGGGCTGGTGACGCCGCCGGTGGGCACGGTGCTGAACGTGGTGGCCGGTGTGGGCAAGATGAAGATGGACGATGTCACCCGCGGCGTCATCCCGTTCATGCTGGCCGAGTTCGGGGTGATGTTCCTGCTGGTGCTGTTCCCCTGGCTCGTCACCGGGCCTGCGCGCTGGTTTGCCAACTGATTCCACGCTGAAGCGTCGAGTTCTTTCCGTCCCCCTTTGTCCCCTTCGTCCCATTCCTTTCAGGAGACTACGATGAAACGTCTGATGATCAAGACCCTGGTGGCTGCTGCAGCCCTCGCCATCGCCGGTGTTGCCGCCGCGCAGGAAAAGACCTTCAAGTTCGGTCTGCAGAACCCCAAGGGCCACCCGCTGGAGATGGGTGCCGTGAAGTTCGCCGAGCTGGTCGCGGCCAAGACGGGCGGCAGGATCAAGGTCAACGTGTTCGCCGGCGGCGTGCTCGGCGGTGACGCGGCCAACGTGTCGGCGCTGCAGGGCGGCACCATCGAAGTCCTGATGCTGAACTCCGGCATCCTGGCCTCGCAGGTCAAGGACTTCGAGGTGTTCGACTTCCCCTTCATGTTCGCCAATGCCAAGGAAGCCGACGCGGTCGTGGACGGCCCCTTCGGCCAGAAGCTGCACGCCAGGCTGGCCGACAAGGGCATCATCGGCCTGGCCTACACCGAGCTGGGCTTCCGCAACATAACCAACAGCAAGAAGCCGATCAGCACGGTCGAGGACATCGCCGGCCTGAAGCTGCGTGTGATCCCGAACGCGATCAACGTGGACTGGGTCAAGACGCTGGGCGCCAACCCGACCCCGATGGCCTTCCCCGAGGTCTACGCCGGTCTGGAACAGAAGGCGATCGATGGCCAGGAAAACCCGCTGTCGGTGATCCTCGCCAACAAGCTGTTCGAGGTGCAGAAGTACCTGGCGGTGACCAACCACCAGTACAACCCGCAGTCGATCATCTTCTCGAAGAAGGTGTGGGACACCCTGAGCGATGCCGACAAGAAGGCCTTGCAAGACGCCGCCAGCGAGGCCAGCAAGTACGAGCGCCAGGTCAACCGCAGCAAGTCGGCAGACGATCTGGCCGAGCTGAAGAAGGCTGGCATGCAGGCCACCGAGTTCTCGCCGGCCGAGCAGGCCAAGCTGCGTGACAAGCTCAAGCCCGTGATCGAGAAGCATGGTGCGGCCATTGCCGGCACCGTGGCCGAACTGCAGGCCGAACTGGCCAAGCTGCGCAAGTAAGGAAGAGGGTTTTCATGATCCGCGGTACCACCTCGCTCATCGCCCACATCGGCTTCCCGACCTTCGCCTTCAAGGCGCCGATGATCTACAACCCGTACTTCGAGCAGGCGGGCATCGATGCCGTCGTGGTGCCGATGGGCTGTCAGACCGCGGATTACCCGGCCTTCCTGCGCACGGTGTTCACCCTGACGAACATCCGTGGTGCGCTGATCACCATGCCGCACAAGGTGACCACCACCGGGCTGGTGGATGTCGTCTCGCCCACCGCCCGGATTGCCGGGGCCTGCAACGCCGTGCGGCTGGGCGCGGACGGCCGCCTCGAAGGCGACATGTTCGACGGGGAAGGCTTCGTGCGCGGCGTGCTGCGCAAGGGCTTCGCGCTGGAGGGCAAGCGCGTGCTGGTGGTCGGCAGCGGCGGCGTGGGCTGCGCGATTGCAGCGTCGCTGGCGGCGGCCGGCATCGGTGCGATCTCGCTGTTCGACCGCCACGCCGAGTCTGCCGAGGCGCTCGGTGCCCGGCTGCGCCAGCACTACCCGGTGCTGGAGGTGTCCACCGGCTCGAACGATCCGGCTGGTCACGATCTGGTCGTCAACGCCACGCCGATGGGCATGAACGAGGGGGACCCGCTGCCCCTCGATATCGCGCGCCTGTCGCCCGACACCTTCGTCGGCGAGGTGGTGATGAAGACCGAAATGACGGCGTTCCTGACGGCGGCTGCTGCGCGTGGCTGCCCGGTGCAGGTGGGTTCCGATATGCTCTTCGAGCAGATTCCCGCCTACCTCGAATACTTCGGCCTGCCGACCACCACGGCCGATGTGCTGCGATCGGTGGCGAGGCTGAGCTATTGATCACCTCCAACTCCTAGGACCCGCCATGACCCTGGCCTCTGTTGCCGACCGCGAAGCCATCGGCGAACTCCCCAATCCGCTCGGCTTGCTGGGCATCGAGTTCGTCGAATACGCCACCAGCCGCCCGCAGGCGCTGGGGCAGGTGCTGGAGCGCATGGGCTTCGTGCCCGTGGCGCGCCACCGTTCGCGCGAAGTGCAGCTCTACCGCCAGGGCGACATGCACATCATCGTCAACGCCCACCAGGGCGGCCTCAGCGGGCAGGCCGCTCCGAGCGAGGCGCCGGTCATCTCCGCCGTGGCGTTTCGCGTGCGCGACGCGGCGTCGGCCTACCGGCGGGTGCTCGAACTGGGCGCCTGGGCCGTGCCGACGCAGGTCGAGGTGATGGAGCTGAACATCCCCGCCATCCACGGCGTCGGCGCCAGCCGCATCTACTTCGTGGACCGGCACCGCGAGTTCTCGATCTACGACGTCGATTTCATGCCGATTCCCGGCGTCGAGCAGCGTCCGCCCGCCCGGCACGGCCTGCACCTGTTCGGTGTGGTGCAGTACATCGGTCTGGACCGCGCCGACGACTGGACCGCCTTCTACGGCGAGCTGTTCGGCTTCGCCGAGCTGCCGCGCGAGCAGAGCTTCGGCGTGCTCACCAGCGGGCGCATCCTGGCCAGTCCGTGCGGACAGTTCCACTGGCAGCTCATAGAGCCGGACCCGGACGCCGCCACCTTCGACCACGACGAGCTGCTCCAGCGCATCGCCTTCGGCTGCGACGACGTGCTCGCGGCCGCGGCCGTGCTGCGCGAACGCGGCGTGGAGTTCGTCGAATCGGTCCACGGTGTGCGCACCGACGAGCGTGGCGCGCTGACCCTGCCGCTGCTGGGCGGACTGGTGTTCGAACTGGTCCGTGACAAGCGCTGAGGCCGCCATGAACCTGCAGATTGCCCGCAACGTTGCCGATTTCGGCATGGACACCATCACGCTGGCCGGCCCGCTCGAAGCCAAGCTCCAGGCGGTGCGTGCCGCCGGATTCACCCAGATCATGCTGGCCGCGCGCGACATCGTCGGCCACCCGGACGGCATGGACGTGGCCGTGCAGGCGGTGCGTGACAGCGGCCTGCGGGTCACGGGCTTCCAGGTGCTGCGCGATTTCGAGGGGCTGTCGGGCCACCTGCACAGCTACAAGGTCGAGATCGCCAAGCAGATGATCCTCATGGCGCACGCGCTCGGCGCCAAGGTGCTGCTGGCCTGCTCGTCCACCTCGCAGCACGCCACTGGCGATGTGGACGCCATCGCCCGCGACCTGCGCAAGCTGGCGATGCTGGCGATTCCCTACGGCTTGCGAGTGGCCTACGAGGGGCTGTCCTGGGGCCGCCACATCAACGAGTACCACCACTCCTGGGACGTGGTGCAGCGTGCCGACTGTCCGAACCTGGGCATCGGCATCGACTCGTACCACATCATGGCCACGCAGACGCCGCTGGAGGCGCTCGACGACATCGACCCCGCGAAGATCTACCTGGTCCAGCTCGCCGACTTCATGTGGAACGAGGTCCGCACCGCGCAGGAGCGCATGGACACCGCGCGCCACTTCCGGGTCTTCCCTGGCGAAGGCGTGCATTCCGAGGCGCTCACGGCGCTGGTGCTGAAGCTGGACGAGCTGGGCTACCGCGGCGACTACAGCTTCGAGGTCTTCAACGACGACTACCAGCAGCTCCCGCTGCCCTTCGTGGCGCGGCGTGCCTGGGACTCGGCGGTGTGGCTGGCCGAGGGCGTGCTGCGCCGCTCGGTGCCGCTGCCGGGGCAGATGCGGCTGCGGCGTACCTGAAGCGCTGCTGAACACACGACCGGCGCACCGGGGCCACCTGTGCGCCGGACGGGCCACCGGCGCGTTGCTGGAGCACTGAAGTTCTCCAGAAGGAAACGCCCATGGTCCCGTTCTTGATGTCCATCCCGCGCCGCGTGCTGATTCCCATGCTGCTGGCAGCGGGCGCGCTGTGCGCCGGTGGTGCGCAGGCCGGCGGCGTGCAGTGGTCGATCGGCATCCAGCTGCCGCCGCCGCCCGTGGTCTATTACCCCGCTCCTCCGCAACGTGTCTACGCGCCAGCGCCGGTGTATGTGCAACCGGCGCCGCGGGTCATCTACGTCGAGCCGCAACGACCCTGGCCGCGTCACCACCACCGCCACTGGCGCGACGACGACCGCTGGGACCGCGGCGGCAACGACCGCTGGAGCGATGGCGGTGGCGGCTGGCGCCACGGGCGCTGATCACGCCGCGATCCGCCCGCTGCATTCCCCGAATCCCAGTCCGACCGCGCCCGCCGCCGAGCAGCGCCCGCGCAGGATCACCCGGTCCCCATCGGCCAGGAAGGTCCGCTGCTCGCCATTCGGCAGCGTGATCGGCGTCTTGCCGCCCATCGACAGCTCCAGCAGCGATCCCGCCTGATCGGGCGACAGGCCGGACAGCGTGCCGGTGCCCAGCAGATCGCCCGGCTGCAGGTTGCACCCGCCCACCGTGTGGTGCGCGACGAGTTGCGCGGCGGTCCAGTACGCGGCTTCCGGCCAGCGGCTGGTGCTGAGCGTGACCGGTGGCGCGCCTGCGCTGGCCATCGCGGCCGTTTCGAGCTGCACTTCCAGCGCGACGTCGATCGCACCGGCCGCCCGGTTGGCTGCGCTGTCGAGGTAGGGCAGCGGCTGCGGATCGCCCGCAGGCCGCGTGAACGGTGCCCGGAACGGCGCCAGCGCCGCCATCGTCACGGTCCATGGTGAAATCGTCGTCGCGAAGTTCTTGGCCAGGAACGGCCCCAGCGGCTGGTATTCCCAGGCCTGCACATCCCGCGCCGACCAGTCGTTGAGCAGCACGACGCCGAACAGGTGCGCCTCGGCGGCCTCCATCGGCACCGGCTCGCCCAGCGCATTGGCGGTGCCGACGATCAGCCCGAGTTCCAGCTCGTAGTCCAGCCGCTTGCAGGGGCCGAACTGCGGCACCGTGCTGCCGGGCGGCATCGTCTGGCCCAGCGGACGCCGCACCGTCTGGCCGCTCACGCCGATCGACGAGGCGCGGCCGTGGTAGCCGATCGGTACCCACTGGTAGTTCGGCAGCAGCGGGTTGTCCGGACGGAACAGTTGGCCGACCGTCGTCGCGTGGTGGATGCCGGTGTAGAAGTCGGTGTAGTCGCCGATCGTGCAGGGCAGCGAGAACTCCAGCGCCGACTGCGCGATCAGGCACGGCCCCAGCGCGGCCTCGGCGGGGCTGCCCACCGCCAGCGCCCGCGACAGCGACGCCCGCACCAGTTGCCAGTCGGCCGGCCCGCGCGCCATGAAGGCGTTCAGGTCACCGCGTGCCAGCGGTGCGAGTGCCGCGGCTTGCGTGTCCGTGTGCTCGGCGGCGCGCACAGCCGCCGCGAGGTCCAGCGCCTGGTCGCCGATCGCGACCACGATCCGCCACGGCTCGTCCGTCCCGGCGCGGCGGGCGCGGGCGTAGGGCAGGTTCTGGATCGGAAAATCGGTCGCGCCGTCGTTGGCGGAGGCGACCCAGCTGCGCAGGGCCGGGTCGTGGGTGGCGTCAAGGTGGTTCATGGGGCGGGGGCGTCGGGGGCGACACCGTGGCGCGCGGCGGCCATCGCCTCGCGCAGCACGGACAGGTCGCCGATGTGGTTGGCCAGCAGCAGGACCAGCCGGGCGTTGACGAGGCGGCTCGCCGCGTCGTCCAGGCCGCGGTGGGTGTCGATCAGCAGGTCGTAGAAGTCGTCGCCGGGCGTGTAGGCGCGCAGCGGGGCGGGGGCGCCGGCGCCGAAGTTCGGCTGGGTCTGGAGGTGGTTCATGGTGTAGGACTCAGGCATTGCAGGTCGCGCGGGCCACGGCGGCCCGCACGGTGGCCGGCTGGGGCGTGCGCCAGCGGGCCGCGATGATCTGGTCGGGGCGGATCAGCACGGCCGTGCCGGGGCGTGCGTCGTAGCGCCGGGCCGCGAGGCCTTGCGCCGGGAGGTGCAGCGTGCGCACGGGGACCGGGTCGTCCGCCAACGCGCCGAAGGCGGCGGTGTCGGGCTGCCCGAACTGGCCGAACAGCAGCAGCACGAAACCGTTGCCGGTGTGCTCCAGCAGCCAGCCGTCGCGGCCGTCCACCGCCACGGGCGCATCGTCCATCGGCGCGCCCGGCGCCATCCGGCCGCTGAAGGTGTCGCCCTCGGCGTCCGGCGTCGACAGGGGCGCGCCGCGGTGGTGCGTCGGCACCGACAGCCGGCCCGAGTTGACCAGCGCCCGCGCAAACGCATGTTCACCCGCCAGCGTCAGCACCGCGTCGCGGAAGTCGCGCGAGACCTGGCTCTTGGGCGTCATGAAATCGGTCGAGCGGGTCGAGTTGAGCAGGTTCTCGTCGGCCGCTTCGCCGCGCTCGGTGTTGTAGGAGTCCAGCAGTGCCTCGGGCGCCCGGCCGTCGATCACCAGCTTCAGCTTCCACGCGAGGTTGTCCGCGTCCTGGATGCCCGAGTTCGCGCCGCGTGCGCCGAAGGGCGAGACCTGGTGCGCCGCATCGCCGACGAACAGCAGCCGCCCGTGCCTGAAATCCGCCATGCGCCGGCACTGGAAGGTGTAGACGCTGACCCATTCCAGCGAGAATTCCCGGTCCGGCCCCAGCATGGCGCGGATGCGCGGGATGACCTTCTCGGGTTTCTTTTCTTCCTCGGGATCGGCGTCCCAGCCGAGCTGGAAGTCGATGCGCCAGACGTTGTCCGCCTCGCGGTGCAGCAGCACGCTCTGGTTGGGGTGGAAGGGCGGGTCGAACCAGAACCAGCGCTCGGCGGGGAAGTCCGCCTGCATCACCACGTCGGCGATCAGGAAGCGGTCCTGGAAGACCTTGCCCTCGATGTCCAGGCCGAGCTGGCGCCGGATCGGGCTGCGCGCTCCATCGGCGACGACCAGCCAGTCGGCGCGCAGCCGGTACGGGCCGTCGGCGGTCTCGACGTCGATCAGCGCGCCGTCGCCATCCCCGCCGAGGGGCGTCACCCGCGCGACCTTGCTCAGCCAGCGCAGATCGAGGTTCGGCAACGCCATCGCGCGGCGGACGAGGTATTCCTCCAGGTAGTACTGCTGCAGGTTGACCATGCCGGGGCGGCGGTGGTCCGGCTCGGGCAGCAGGTTGAAGCGGAAGACCTCGGCATCGCGGTGGAAGGTGCGCCCGACGTTCCACGTCACGCCCTTGTCGACGACGGCCTGCCCGCAGCCGAGCCGGTCGAGGATCTCCAGCGTGCGCTTGGCGTAGCACAGGCCGCGCGAGCCGACGCTGACGGTGTGGTCGTCGTCCAGCAGCACGACCGGCAAGCCCTGCTGCGCCAGGTCGATCGCCGCGCTCAGCCCCACCGGGCCGGCGCCGACGACGACCACCGGGTGGCGCGCCACGGTGTCTGGCGTGTCCAGCTCAGTCGGGCGGCGGAAGGCGTAGCGGGGATAGGTGTAGGTACTCAGCACGGCGGTTCAGCCTGCGTGCATCCAGGCCGCGTGGCGCGGCGCCCGCTTCGTCTGCGACCACTCTTCGAGCATGTCCCACTTGCACGCGTCGAGCCGGCGCATCATCTCCGGCGTGCCGATGTCGGCGGCCAGTTCGAGCCGGTGGCCGTTCGGGTCGAAGAAGTAGATCGACTGGAAGAGGGTGTGGTTGACCGGTCCGAGCACGTCGATGCCGGCGGCGACCAGCGTCGCCTTCGTCGCCTCCAGCACGTCCATCGACGCCACCTTGAACGCGATGTGCTGCACCCAGCCCGGTGTGTTCTCGTCGCGGCCCATGGCGGGCGAGTTCGGCAGCTCGAAGAAGGCCAGCACGTTGCCGTTGCCCGCGTCGAGGAAGATGTGCATGTACGGGTCCGGCGCCTTGGTGGACGGCACCTCGTTCTCGGCGATGGCCAGCACGAAGTCCATGCCAAGGTGGTCGCGGTACCACTCGACGGTCTGCTTGGCGTCCTTGCAGCGGTAGGCGACGTGGTGCACGCCGTGGGTGATGCTCATGGTGGGTCTCCTGATCAGCCTTCGAGGGCTTGCCACATCGCCACGTCGCGCTCGGCGGTCCAGATGCGCGGGTCGCGGTGGCCGGTCGCCTCGTCATAGGCACGCGTCACGTCGAAGGGCATGCAGTGGTTGAAGATCACCCAGTGGCCGAACTTCGGCTTCAGCGCGGCGAAGGTCTCCTCGTACACCTTGCGCAGATCGCGCCCTTCGGCAGCGCCGGCCTTCACGCTCGCGTACAGCTCGCTGACGAACGCCCGCGTGCCAGCCAGACCCGCCTGCACCTGCTCGGGCGTCTGCAGCGCGGCACCTCGGCCGGGCACCAGCTTCTCGGGGTTGAGCGCGGCGATGTTGTCCAGCGTCTGCGGCCAGTCCTGGAAATAGGCGTCACCCGCATACGGCGTGGCGTCGAACTCGACCAGGTCGCCCGAGAACAGGATCTTTTCCTTCGGCAGCCACGCCACCGTGTCGCCCTTGGTGTGGCCGCGGCCCAGTTGCAGGATCTGCACCTCGACCGAACCCAGCCAGATCGTCATCTTGCCGGTGAATGTGATCGTCGGCCAGGTCAGGCCCGGCGGCACCGACTCGACGTTCTGGAACAGCCGGGGGAAGCGGCCGATCTCGCTGGCCTTGTCGAACTCGCCCCGCTCGGCGATCAGGTCCCAGGTGTCCTGGCTGGCGATGATCTGCTCGGGCTCGTAGGCCGAAGCACCCAGCACGCGCACCGCGTGGTAGTGGCTCAGCAGCACGTACTTGACGGGCAAGTCCGTCACCTCGCGGATGCGGCGGATCACGTCCTGCGCCATCACCGGCGTGGCCTGCGTGTCGATGACCATCACGGCGTCGTCGCCGATGATGATGCCGGTGTTCGGATCGCCCTCGGCGGTGTACGCATAGGCGTGGTCGGACAGCTTGTCGAAGCTGACCTTCTTGTCTTCCAGGTCGGCGGCGGAGGCGAAGGTCTTGGTCTGCGTCATGGGGGAGGCTTTCGAGGTTTGTTTCTGTCGAACGAGTTCGTCTAATCCGAACGATGGGTTGATGTTAGTCACGGCGTTTGTTAATGTCTAATGCATTTGCATTGGTAAAAACCCGACATCCCCATGACCGAAGACTCCATCCCCCGTGGCTCCCGAGGCATCCAGAGCATCGAGGTCGGCGGCCAGTTGCTGCACGCGCTCGCCCACGCCGGCCGCCCGCTGGCGCTGAAAGACCTCGCGCGCGAAGCCGACATGACACCCGCGAAGGCGCACCCCTACCTCGTCAGCTTCGGCGCGGTCGGGCTGGTCGAGCAGGAAGCGGACACCGGCCGCTACGGGCTCGGGCCGCTGGCGCTGCAGCTGGGGCTGATCGCGCTGCAGCAGGTCGATCCGGTGCGGCTCGCGTCGGCGGAGTTGCCGGCGTTGGCTCGGGAGGTCGGGCACACGGTGGCGATCGCCGTCTGGGGCAACCGCGGGCCGACCATCGTGCGGCTGGAGGAAGGGCCGCAGGCGGTCCACGTCAACATGCGGCACGGCACGGTGGTGTCGGTCGATGGCACGGCGTCCGGGCTGCTGTTCGCGGCGCACCGGTCTGCGGCGGAGGTCGAGGCGGTGCTGACAGCCGAAGGGGCGGGGCGCACGCTGGCGGATCTGGCGCCGCAACTCGACCGGGTGCGCGCGCAGGGCTGGAGCGGCGCGGTCGATGGCTCGGTGCGGGGCGTCAGCGCGGTGGCTGCGCCGGTGTTCGACGGTTTCGGGCAGATGGTGCTGGCGCTGACGGCGATCGGGCCGAGTGCGACGCTGGAGGTGCGGGGCGAGGCGGAGGTGGTGCGGGTGTTGAGGGGGCGGGGGCGGGGGGTGTCAGGGCGGTTGGGGTGGCGGGGGCAGTAGACGAGCGCACGGGAGTGCAGATATCCTGACATTCATTCTGACGTGGTGGGCAGCTTCCTCTGCGCAGACGCCTAACGACCAGACACGATCCAGACCACCTTGACCATCAGAAAGCACAGAGAACCAATGGCCCGTCTGACCGCACTCGCATACACATCCGAGGCGATCAGGCCACTCTCCACGCTCATGCATTCAGATGGATCGCCTTCTTTCCAGCGCACAGGCGCGTAATACCGAGCACGCTGTGACGGGGGTCTTGCTCTATTCGAATGGGCACTTCATCCAGTACCTCGAAGGCCCCGTGGCCGGCGTTGAGACGATCTGGGACATCATCAAGGCGGATCCGCTCCACCATCGAATCGTGGAGCACACGCACGAACCCATTCGACAAAGAGAGTTTGCTGAATGGTCCATGGCCTTTCGCATGGGCGGCTTCCATGGAATGTCGCACCCCATGCATCTGGACGCGCTGCTTTCGGGGCGATCCGTTGGCTACGGCAGAGTGGTGACCAAGTCCATCGAGAGGCTCCTGCATTTCTGGAATTTTCACAGAGGCCAAGGTGCCTTCTGATTGCTGATGCAAACGCAAACGGATTCGGGTGTCATGTTCTTCAGCGCAGCAAGTGCGGACGCTGCGCATCCAGATTCAGCACCAACTCTCCGAACAAGGAGTTCGCCCAGGCAAACCAGGGCCGCGTGAACCTGCGCACATCGTCCTGGTGAAACGACTCGTGCATGAACCCGGTGCCCGCATGGCTGGCCTTGAGCATCGCCAGGCAGCGCAGGATCTCGGCGTCGTTCGTGCTGGTCATCGCCTGCATCGTCAGCGCGATCGGCCAGATCATGCCCAGCCCGCAGTGCGGCCCGCCGATCCCGCACCCCGCCCGGCCGCGGAAGAAAAACGGGTTGTCCTCGCTCAGCACGAAGGCGCGGGTGGCGCGGTAGCGCGGGTCGTCCACGGACAGGCAGCCCAGGTAGGGCAGCGACAGCAGGCTCGGCACGTTCGCATCGTCCATGTACAGCGCATTGCCGTAGCCGTCGGTTTCATAGGGCAGCACCCCTTCGGTCGGCAGCGCCGCCGCGACCTCATCCGCCAACGCCCGCGCCGACTCGGCCAGCGCCGCCCGTCCGAGCGCCGTGGCCAGCGCATCGAGCTGGCGCAGCGCGGTCACGGCCATGAAGTTGGCGGGGATCAGGTAGGGGTACTGGCAGGCGTCGTCCGACGGCCGGAACCCGGAGCGGATCAGCCCGTTCGGCCGCGCCGGCCAGCCCTCGCCGTCGAAGGGCAGGGTGTCGGTGGGGCTGAGCGCCAGGCGCTGGAAGCGGTAGGGGCCCGGGCCGTCGCGGCGCTGCTGCGCGCGCATCGTCCGCACCACCAGGGTCATCGCCTGCGCCCAGTGCTCGTCGAACGGTGACGTGTCCCCACACGCCCGCCAGTAGCCGTGGCCGAGCCGGATCACGCTGCACAGCGAGTCCAGCTCCCATTTGCGCTCGTGCAGCTCGGGGCGCATCGCCGTGCGGTCGTCGGCCCACGGGCTGCCTTCCTGGCCCTTGTTGAAGGCGTTGGCGTACGGGTCGATCCGCACGCAGTCCACCTGCCGGTTCACCACCCCGGCCAGCATGCGCTGCAGCCGCGGCTCGATTGGCGCCAGCGCGAGGTAGGGCCACACCTGCGCGGTCGAGTCGCGCAGCCACATCGCGGGAATGTCGCCGGTGATGACGAAGGTGTCGGGGCGCGCGCCGTCCGTGAAATCGACGGTCGTGTCGAGCGTGTTCGGCAGCGCGTTGGCAAACAGCTGGCCCAGCTCGGCGTCGGCCATGCGGGTGCGCACGCGGTCGATCGTGGCTTCGACCGCCTCGCTGGAGAAACAGCGCTGGTGCAGCGGGGGGCGTTCGGTCATCGGGCAGGGTCTTTGCATGTGGCAGCGCCCCCGCTGCAGCAACACGACGGGGGCGCATGGGCTGGCGATCGATCACCGCCGGGGCACGACAGGATCAGGTCAGCGACAGCTTGACCTGGTAGCCTGGCTGGTTCTTCGGGTGGCTCTGGTTGGTGAAGACCGTGCGGTCCGCCTTGAGCATGATCACTTCGAAGAACGGCTGGAAGCGCGCTTCGGTGATGCCGAAGGCCTTCAGGAACTTGGCGAACATTTCCTGCTCCTCGCGCTCCGGCTGGCCATCGGCCAGCGACGAGTCGATCAGGTTGACCATGATGCACATCTTCTGCGCGTCGCTCAGCAGCGGCGTGGCTTCGGCCAGGAAGGTGTCGAGCGAGTTCTTGCGGCGGTATTTCAGTGCCGAGTCCAGCAGCGCCTGGTTCTGCGCGCCGACACCGATCGTGCCCCGGCCGTCGTCCTGGCCACCCAGCACGGACAGCAGGTGACCGACTTCCTCGCTGTCCATCTCGCCATCGGCACTCATCATGTAGATCAGCGAGGTGGTGAACGCCAGATGCGGCGTCATCTTGTCGCCGGTGTCGGTCTTGAACATGTCGAACAGGCCCATGCGGGAAGCTCCTTCAAAGTGGGTTGAGGGGAACGGGTGAAATCCGAAACCGTCTGACCGGGATGCGGCTCCGAAGTTCCCGTGGTGCAGGACGACTTTTCTGATCTGGGGCGTGGTGGCTGTCATGCAAGAGCAGCGCGGGCTGTTTCGTTCGATACAGTGCGCCCATGGCATATGAACTTCATTACTGGCCGACCATTCAGGGTCGTGGCGAATTCGTGCGGTTGGCGCTGGAGGCGGCGGGTGCGCCGTATGTCGACGTCGCGCGTGGCGACGATGCCGCGGGGCAGGGCGTGCCCGCGCTGATGCGCCAGCTGAACGATCGCCAGGCGGTCCAGCCCCCGTTTGCACCGCCGTTCCTCAAGGACGGCACGGTCGTGATCGGGCAGACCGCGGTGATCCTGTACCACCTGGCGCTGGAGTGGAAGCTGGTCGGGCGCAGCGAGCAGTCGCGCACCTGGACCCAGCAGATCCAGCTCACCATCGCCGACATGGTCAACGAGGCGCACGATACCCACCATCCGATCGACGTCGGGCTTTGCTACGAAGACCAGAAGCCCGAGGCGCTGCGGCGCGCGCAGGCGTTCTGCAATGCGCGCATGCCGAAGTACCTGCAGTGGTTCGAGCAGATCGTCGCCCGCAACCCGGCCGGCACGCGCTTCCTGGTGGGCGGCAAGATGAGCTACGCGGACCTGTCGCTGTTCCAGCTGATCGAGGGGCTGCGTTACGCCTTCCCGAAGGCAGCCGCCAGCGCGCTGGTCCGCACGCCGCTGATCGTGGACCTGCACGACCGCGTGGCCGAGGTGCCGCGCGTGGCGGCGTATCTGGCGAGCGCACGGCGCATTCCGTTCAGCGAGCAGGGCATCTTCCGCTGCTATCCGGAGCTGGACCTGGTCACCTAGGCGACCCCGGGGACGCGGTGGCGGTGCTTCAATCGCCAGCATCCCACCGCACACCCGCAGGAGCCAGCGCATGAACCGGGAACTCTCCCCCAGGAGCCAGGACCTCGTCGACCGTGTCCACGCGTTTTTCGACCAGCACATTTCCTGTCGCATCCGTACAAGGGCGCGGGCGGGGTGTCGAATCTCGATTACGCGCCGCTGTGCGAGATCATGGGGCACGTGGTGTGGTCTGGCGAGGTGTTCAACTGCTCCGCGCCGGACACCGGCAACATGGAGACCATCGAGCGCTACGGTACCGCCGCGCAGAAGCAGGCGTGGCTGGAGCCGCTGCTGGACGGCAAGATCCGCTTCGCCTTCCTGATGACCGAGCCGGCGGTGGCTTCGACGCGCCGCGCCACGCGCAGCAGTCGATGGTGCTGGTGCCGCGCGACACGCCCGGCGTGACGGTGCTGCGCCCGCTGAGCGTGTTCGGCTACGACGACGCGCCGCACGGGCACATGGAGGTGCTGCTGGAGAACGTGCGCGTGCCGGTCGAGAACATCCTGCTCGGCGAGGGCCGCGGCTTCGAGATCGCGCAAGGCCGCCTCGGCCCGGGCCGCATCCACCACTGCATGCGCTCCATCGGCGCGGCCGAGCGGGCGCTGGAGAGGATGGTCGACCGGCTCTCGACCCGCGTCGCCTTCGGCAAGCCGCTGTCGGAGCAGTCGATCTGGCATGAGCGCATCGCCGACTCGCGCTGCATGATCGACCAGGCGCGCATGCTGACGATGCATGCGGCCCACAGGATGGACACCGTCGGCAACAAGGGCGCCAGGCAGGAGATCGCGATGATCAAGGTCGTCGCACCGAACGTGTCGTGCCAGGTGGTGGACTGGGCGATCCAGGCCCATGGCGCCGCGGGCGTGAGCCAGGACACGTGGCTGGCCGAGATGTACGCCCACCAGCGCACGGTGCGGCTGGGCCGGACTGCACGGTTTCGTGCCTCAGGTGACAATCGCAGGATGACTGACATTGACAAGGGCACCAGCGCCCGACTGCCCACCCCCCACGGCGAGTTCACGATGACCGCGTATTTCGACCGCAGCACCGGCATCGAGCACCTGGCGCTGCACTGCGGCGACGTGGCTGGCGAGGCGGTGCTGGTGCGCGTGCACTCCGAGTGCCTGACCGGCGACATCTTCGGCTCGCTGCGCTGCGACTGCGGCCCCCAGCTGCAGCTCGCCCTGGCGCGCATTGCCGCACTCGGGCGCGGCCTGGTGATCTACATGCGCGGCCACGAGGGGCGCGGCATCGGCATCGAGCAGAAGCTGCGCGCCTACAACCTGCAGGACCAGGGCATGGACACGGTGGAGGCCAACCTGGCACTGGGCCACCCGGCGGACAGCCGCCGCTTCGAGGCCGCTGCGCAGATCCTGCAGGACCTGGGCGTGCGTTCGGTCTGCCTGATGAGCAACAACCCGCTGAAGGTGCTGGCGCTGCAGGCGCAGGGCATCGCCATCGTGCAGCGCGAGCCGCACGAGATCGATGCCAATCCCGAAAACGCCGCCTACCTCGGCACCAAGCGCGACAAGCTCGGGCATTTCCTGCGCGGCTGATGGCCGCGCGGTCACGGCGTGCTACCGCTGCAAGCGGCGGTAGAGCGTCGTGCGGCTGATGCCGAGTCGCCTGGCGGCCTCGGACAGGTTGCCCTTGCAGTCGGTGAGCATCCGCTCGACGTCATCGGGTGGCGCGCGCAGCGTTTCCGGCTGGGCTGGCTCGGGGGTGACCTCGATCCCGCCGCGGCCCGCTTCGACCTGCACCCACAGGTTCGATCCATCGGGTCGGCGTACTTCGAACGGCCAGCCTTGCCGGATGTGGCTGGCGCCTTGCAGCGCATCCACCGTGGTGTCGAACATGGCATCGATCTGCAGCCCTCCAATGTCGTGACGCGCCAGCCCCAGCATCTGCAGACCGGCCATGTTCGCTCCGATCAGCCAGCCGTCGTCGGACAGCGCGACCAGCCCCTCGGTCAGGCCCGCGATGCCTTCGCGGTACTTGTGGATGCGCAGGCGCAGGCTCTCGCGGTGGCGGGTCTCGAACAGGCGGTGCTCGATCATGCGGGCCGCCGACCGGACGAGGCCCAGCGTGTGGCGGTGGAACTGCCTGTGGTCGCTGGAGATGTCGATCGCACCGAGCAGAGCGCCAGTCGGGTCGATGATGGGCGCTGCCGCGCAGGTCAGGAAGCCGTTGCGCTCCAGGTAGTGCTCGCTGCCGTGGATCACCACCGGCCGCTGCTCCGCCAGCGCCGTGCCGATCGCATTGGTGCCGCGCCACTGCTCGTGCCAGTTGGCGCCCGGGCGCAGAGCCACCCGCTCCGCCCGGTTGGCAAAGCTGGTGTCGCCCAGCGTGTCCAGCAGCAGGCCCTGCGCATCGGAAAGCAGCACGATGCTGTCGGTGTCCCGGGTCTGCTCGTGGACGAACTCCATCGCCGGCCGCGCATGGGCGATCAGCTCGTGTTGCTGTTCACGCGCCTGCGCCAGTTGCAGCGCCGAGGCGTGGGGCGTGCCGGAGGCGCGGCCGAGGGGCGACAGACCCGCCGCCTGGCTGCGCTCCCAGGAGCGGATGAGCGCAGGATCGCAGGCCGCCAGATCCGCACTGCTCGCTTCGCCGTCGAGCATCGCGCGCCGTGCTTCCCGCAGGCGGGCCGGGGTCAGCGGCGGGGGGCCATTCGGTTTGGTGAGCTTGCTCATTCAGTATTTACCCTTATGTCTGGTGGTTCCAATCGTCTCTGCATGGACCATTTCAAATTCGACCAATGCATGGTTCGGGCTTGATCATCTTCAAGCTGCCTGCGGGATACCCTGATTTGCTGCTGTTCCAGGTGCTCCACCTGTTCAGCTTGTTCATCGGATTGAACAGGGTTCATGCAGGAATCGGGCCATTCCTGTGCAAACTGGCGCAGAGGTGTCCAGGGCATTCTGGCTGGCACGACCTTCGCGTAGAGATGCGTGTTCTCAACCTTTCCGTCACACAGCAGGAGACACCTCATGATCTACGCCCTCCCCAACACCCCGGAAGCCAAGGTCCAGTACAAGGCCCGCTATGACAACTTCATCGGTGGTGCGTGGGTCGCCCCGGTCGGTGGGCAGTACTTCGACGTGATCACCCCGATCAGCGGGCAGGTCTACACGCAGGCCGCCCGTTCGACCGAAGCCGACATCGAACTGGCGCTGGACGCCGCCCACGCCGCCAAGGCCGGCTGGGCCGCCACGCCGCCGAGCGTGCGCGCCAACCTCCTGCTGAAGATCGCCGACCGTCTGGAGCAGAACATCGAACGGCTGGCCTACGCTGAAACGGTGGACAACGGCAAGCCGATCCGCGAGACGCTGAACGCCGACATCCCGCTGACGGTCGACCACTTCCGCTACTTCGCTGGCTGCGTGCGCGCCCAGGAAGGCGCCCTGAGCGAGATCGACGGCGAAACCATCGCCTACCACTTCCACGAGCCGCTCGGCGTCGTCGGCCAGATCATTCCGTGGAACTTCCCGATCCTGATGGCTGCGTGGAAGCTGGCTCCGGCCCTCGGCGCGGGCAACTGCGTGGTGCTGAAGCCGGCGGAATCGACCCCGATCAGCATCCTGGTGCTGGTCGAGCTGATCGCCGACCTGCTGCCCCCGGGCGTGCTGAACATCGTCAACGGCTATGGCCGCGAAGCCGGCATGCCGCTGGCCACCTCGAAGCGCATCGCCAAGATCGCCTTCACCGGCTCCACCGCCACCGGCCGTGTCATCGCCCAGGCTGCCGCCACCAACCTGATTCCGGCCACGCTGGAGCTGGGTGGCAAGTCGCCCAACATCTTCTTCGAAGACATCATGGCGGCCGACGACGCCTTCTTCGACAAGGCGATCGAAGGCATGGTGCTGTTCGCGTTCAACCAGGGCGAGGTCTGCACCTGCCCGTCGCGCGCGCTGATCCAGGAATCGATCTACGAGCCCTTCATCGCCCGCGTGCTGGAGCGTGTCAAGGCGATCAAGCAGGGCAGCCCGCTCGACACCGACACCATGATGGGCGCGCAAGCCTCCGCCATGCAGATGGACAAGATCCTGTCCTACATGGAAGTCGGCAAGGCCGAAGGTGCCGAGGTGCTGATCGGTGGCGACCGTGCCGAACTCGGCGGCGAACTGGCGGGTGGCTACTACATCCAGCCGACGCTGTTCAAGGGCCACAACGACATGCGCGTCTTCCGCGAAGAGATCTTCGGCCCGGTGCTGGCCGTGACCACCTTCAAGGACGAAGCCGAAGCCCTGGCCATCGCCAACGACACGGTCTACGGTCTGGGTGCCGGCGTGTGGAGCCGTGACGGCAGCCGCGCCTACCGCATGGGCCGCGCCATCCAGGCCGGCCGTGTCTGGACCAACTGCTACCACGCCTACCCGGCGCACGCCGCGTTCGGTGGCTACAAGGAATCCGGCATCGGCCGCGAAACCCACAAGGCCATGCTGGACCACTACCAGCAGACGAAGAATCTGCTCGTCAGCTACTCGCCGAACGCGCTGGGATTCTTCTGATGCCCGGGGACACGTCGCTTGCCGTGTCCACCCGCGTGTCTGCCACCGATGCCGCGCTGGCCCACCTGGCCAGGCTGCATCGGCAGCATCCGGGGATGCTGCTGTACCAGTCGGGTGGCTGCTGTGACGGCAGCAACCCGCTGGCGCTGAATCCCGGCGACCTGTCGCTCACCGTGACCGACCAGTGTGTCGGGACGGTGGGCGCCGTGCCGTTCTACATCGACACGCGCCAGTGCGGCTACCTGCTCGGGCAGGCGCTGACCATCGATCTGCGGCCGGGTAACCTCGGCGCGTATTCGCTGGAAGATGGTACTGGCTGGTACTTCGTGACGCTCACGTCGGCCTGCCCGGTACCGTGAGCGGAAACCGCGTCAACGCACCGGATCTCACTTCACGAGCTTCATCGTGATGTCCACCGCGCGCAGGTGCTTGGTGACCGAGCCCACGGCCACGCGGTCCACGCCCGTCTCCGCCAGCGACCGCACGTTTTCCAGCGATGCGCCACCCGAGTACTCGACCAGCGTGCGCCCGCCGCAGTCGCGGTGCTCGTGCACCATGCGCGCCACCGTCTTCACCAGCTCCAGCGGCAGACTCTCCACCAGCAGCAGGTCGATGTCCTCGTCCAGCGCGATGCGCGTCTCTTCGCGGGTGCGGATCTCGGCCATGAGCGGCACGCTCAGGCCCAGTGCGCGCGCATAGTGGATCGCCTCGCGCAGCCCGCCCGCAGCGGCGGCGTGCACGTCCTCGATCAGGAATCCGTCGTACAGCCCCATCCGGTGGTTCAGGCCGCCGCCGACCAGCACGGCATATTTCTGCGCGCTGCGCAGGCCGGGCAGGGTCTGGCGGGTGTCGACGATGCGTGCGCCCGTGCCGGCCACGGCGTCCACGTAGCGGCGCACCGAGGTGGCCGTGCCGCTGAGCGTCTGCAGGAAGTTCAGCGCCGTGCGCTCGCCGGTGAGGATCGCACGGGCGCAGCCGGTCACCGTGCACAGCAGGTCATCGGGCTGCACGCGGCTGCCTTCCGGCAGGGCCCAGGTCACCGACACGGTCGGGTCGATCATCTGGAACGCCGCCGTGAACCAGGGCTGGCCGCACAGCACCGCCGCCTCGCGCGTCGTCACGCGGGCGGTCACGATCTGACCGCGCGGCAGCAGCACGGAGGTGACGTCGCCGGGGCCGATGTCCTCGGACAGGGCCTGCTCCACGCACAGGTTCAGGTCGGCGGGCGGGGGGGTGGTGTTCATCAGGACGGTTCCGGCAAGGGACAACGGGACAGGGCTGATTTTCGCCGCAGTCGACAGGCCTCATAAGATAGAACCTATCAATCGGTTTGACAAACATAATTGGTGCATCGTGCTGTCGGAGCTTACGATTCCCCCATCGACCACCAGGAGCCCCGCATGACCACACAACGTCCCGAGATCAAGACCATGGCCAACCTCGAAGCCGCGTTCGCTGGCGAGTCGATGGCCCACATCAAGTACCGCTATTTCGCCAAGCTGGCCCGCGCCATGGGCGACGAGGACACTGCGCGCACCTTCGAGGCCACGGCCGACCAGGAAATCATGCATGCCTTCGGCCACCTGGACCTGCTCTACCCGAAGGCGGACATGACGCCGGCCCGCGCGCTGGAAATCGCCATCGCCGGCGAGACCTACGAATACACCGAGATGTACCCCGGTTTCCGGGCCACCGCCGAGGCGGAAGGCCAGACCGCCGCTGTCGCCGAGATCGACGAGCAGATCCACGAGAGCCGCGAACACGCCGAGCAGTTCCAGCGTGCGCTGCAGGACACGCTCGCCAAGGCCCAGAAGCGCTTCGCTGCGCTGGCCCGGGTCGAGGAGCGCCACGCCGCGCACTACCAGTCCCAGCTCGACAAGGTCCGCGCCGCAGGCTGAGTCTTTCCACCCTTTCCCAACGTTCACAGGAATCCCCGCACCATGGCTACCCTCCAGACCACCTACATCTGCATCGTCTGCGGTTTTGTCTACGACGAGGCGGCTGGCCGCCCCGAAGACGGCATCGCGCCGGGCACCGCCTGGGCCGATGTGCCGGACGACTGGTGCTGCCCCGACTGCGGCGTCGGCAAGGCCGACTTCGAGATGGTGCAGATCTGATGGCGGCGCCGGTCGTCATCGTCGGTTCCGGGCTGGCCGGCTGGACGGTCGCCCGCGAGCTGCGCAAGCTCGATGCGGCGGTGCCCATCGTGCTGGTCACCGCCAATCCGGGCCATTTCTACGCCAAGCCGACGCTGTCCAACGCGCTCGCGCTCGGGCGGACACCCGCGCAGATCATCACCACCCCCGGCGACCAGATGGCCGCGGCGGCTGGTGTCACGCTGCTGGCGGAAACGGTGGTGACGGGGTTCGATCCGCTCGCACGCACCGTGTCGCTCTCCGGTGGACAGACGCTGGCGTATCGGGATCTGGTGCTGGCCAACGGCGCGCAGCCCATCGTCCTGCCGATGGCGGGCGACGCAGCGCAGCAGGTGCACCGCGTCAACCACCTCGATGACTACGCCGGTTTCCATGCCGCGCTGGGCCAGACGCCCCGCCGCGTGCTGGTGATCGGTGCCGGTCTGATCGGCTGTGAATTCGCGAACGATCTCGTGATCGGCGGGCACCAGGTCCACGTTGTTGAGCCTGCGCCGCGCCCGCTGGCCAGCCTGCTGCCGGCCGAAGCTTGCGCTGGTCTGCAGGCGGCACTGGCCTCGGCCGGAGTGTCCTGGCACTTCGGCACGTCGGTGGCCTCGCTGGATCAGGCCGACGGTGGCTGTTTGCTGGCCACGCTGGCCGATGGGCGGGAGGTCGAGATCGATCTCGTGCTGAGCGCGGTGGGCCTGCGCGCGGATGTGCGTCTGGCGCAGGCCGCCGGTGCGGTCTGCGAGCGGGGCATCGTCGTCGACGAGCGGCTCGGCACCACGCTGCCGGGCGTCTGGGCGCTGGGTGACAACGCGCAATACCCGGGCGGGCGCATTCTGCCCTTCGTGATGCCGATCATGAGCGCGGCCAAGGTGCTGGTGGCCCATCTGGCCGGGCAGACGGCAACGCTGGCCTTTCCGGTGATGCCGGTGGCGGTCAAGACGCCAGCCTGGCCCGTGCTGATGGTGCCACCGCGGATGGGCCAGGCCGGCGCGTGGCAGTCGGCTGGCGATCTGCGCTGGGAGTTCCGGGACGAGGACGGGGCCTTGCGCGGGTTCGTGCTGGCGGGCGGGCAGCGCAGTCAGCGCGCGACCTTGATGGGGTCGCTGGTGGTCTGACAACGACAGGGATCAAGGTGGCGAGATGCCCTTTGATTCACCAAAGATACTAACAGCAATACGGTTGGAGAAATTGGAAGACCAACCTGGAACCTGCAAAGGGAACCCGGGGAAGAACACACCGACGAACAGCAAACAATATTTTTGTTAGTATCTTTTATGCCTTGCGAAACCCTCTCCCTGTTCGCCTCCTCGGATGGAGATGCACTGGCCGATGCGCTGAACCTCCAGTTCGCCAGTTGGCTGACCTCCTCGCCGGGCCGTGGCCCACGCCAGCAGGGCGCCTTGCGCGAAGAGTCCGCCCAGATCTACGCCGACATGTGGCAGGCCTTCATCGCCTACTGCGCGCCGTTCGACGAAGCCTCCGGCACGCGCAGCGTCCGCCTCGATCCACGCAGCGCGCTGACCCGCGAAGATCTGGTGCAGTTTCTGGCCAGCGCCGCGATCCGGCCACAGCGGCAAAGCCGCACAGGACGCACGCACGCGGAACTGACGCCGCGTTACGCCTGGCGCCTGCTCCAGCTGATCGACCGCGTGCTCAACCAGGGCCGCGAGGCGCCGGAACTCGAACCCGTCGAGGCGCCGCTGCAGCTGATGCAAGAGGCGCCATACCGCTACGCCAATGCCTCCGCACTGACACCGGTGCCGGACGTGCTCCCCGAGGCCCAGGCAGCGGCCCTGATCGCGCATTGCACGGCGGTGTCCACGGTCGCCGACGGACTGAGCGCGCCGTGGAAGACCATCCGGGACCGTACCGCGGTGGCATTGATGCTCGGTGCCGGCCTCGCCCCCGGACAAGTGCGTGTGCTGACGCGCGACGATGTGATGATCGACGGTGGTGCAGAGCCCGGCGTGCCCTGGCGGCTGTCCGTGGAGGCCGATGGCAGCTCTGCCGCCCACCAGGTGCCGATCGCCCCCTGGGCGGCGCGGGCGTTGCGGTTCTGGCTGGAGGTGCGCGACCGACAGGGGGCTGGCATGCAGCAGTCCCCGTGGGTATTTCCGTCCACGACGACCGGCAAGGCGTGGTCGCATCCGGCCTGTCACCGGGCGGCCGTGGCCGTGATGGAAGAAGCCGGTATCGAGGGCGGCTCGCCATTCCGGCTGCGGCACACCTTCGCCGTGCGCCAGCTGCTGAACGGCCATGCGGAAGAAGAAGTGGCCCGCTGGATGGGGTATGCGGACACGGGGCCGATGAAACGCTACCGGCATGTGCTGGCCGCACCAGCGACCGGCATGGTCTGATGGTCTGAGGCGGACTGTGGGGCCGACACCAGGTTCGCTGAGGTATCGTGCGCGCATTGCCCTGATCCCTGCTGGAACATGCCTGTACGAGACATTCTGAAAATGGGAGATCCGCGCCTGCTGCGAATCCCCCACCGGGTCGAGGCCTTCGACACGCCCGAGTTGCACGCGCTGGTCGCCGACCTGCTGGACACCATGGAGGCCGTGAACGGCGCCGGACTGGCCGCGCCGCAGATCGGTGTCGATCTCGCGGTCGTGGTCTTCGGCTTCGGGCAGAACCAGCGCTATCCGGACGCACCGCCCGTGCCACGCACCGTGCTGATCAATCCGACGGTCACGGCGCTGTCCGACGAGGAAGAGGAGGGCTGGGAGGGCTGCCTGTCCGTGCCCGGCCTGCGCGGCGTGGTGCCCCGCTGGTCCCGCATCCGCTACACCGGCCGGGACGTGCACGGCGAGCGCATCGAGCGGGAGGTCACCGGCTTCCATGCGCGGGTGGTCCAGCACGAGTGCGACCATCTGATCGGCACGCTCTACCCCATGCGCATCCGGGACTTCAGCCGCTTCGGCTTCACCGAGGTGCTGTTCCCGGGACTGG
>Ga0228699_1000203_pt1 | contig 52188 bp, 49 predicted proteins | sample McNCre217_Aug_MG_FD_178016 | JGI IMG/M metagenome (GOLD analysis project Ga0228699, IMG submission 178016) | Freshwater microbial communities from McNutts Creek, Athens, Georgia, United States - 2-17_Aug_MG | ecosystem: Environmental > Aquatic > Freshwater > Creek | place: USA: Georgia... | reverse complement strand
AAGGTTCAGAAGGTAGACGACAGTTCGCCGCGTTCGAGATGTCTGCCAAGCGCCCCTGGCTGGCTCCTATGTGCCGAAAATCAGCTGGCCTGTAAGTGCCGAAAACGCACTGGCTCCATAACGGCGATCATCGACTGGCTCCTATATGCCGATCTCAAAGTGGCTCCAATATGCCGGTCGGTGACACCGTGCGGGCAGAGACTGGAATACTCAGCGTCAGTGACGCAGTCCGTGCCAAACTGGCCGAACGCCAATTGACTGAACTGGACACAGCCGCCGCAGTCGATTGGGCGAGGGCACAAGAGCCAGCTAATTGAGTTTGTTCGCTATTCGCGAATAGCGAATGAACTTTTTCCGAATGACCGATTTCCTTTAATGAACACCACCACCCACACCCTCGTCCAGAAGCTCTGGAACTATTGCAGCGTGCTGCGCGACGATGGCATGAGCTATGGCGACTATGTGGAGCAGCTGACGTATTTGCTGTTCCTCAAGATGGCCGACGAGCGCAGCCAGCCGCCCTACAACCAGACCAGCATCGTGCCCACCGCCTATGCCTGGCCCACGCTGCTGGGGCGCGATGGCGATGATTTGTTTGACCATTACCGCCACGCGCTCGAAAAGCTGGGCCAAGAGAAGGGCACGTTGGGCCTGATCTTTGCCAAGGCGCAAAACAAGTTTCAAGACCCGGCCAAGCTGCGCCGCGTGATTGTGGACCTGATCGACGCCGAGACCTGGACGGTGTTGGGCGCCGACGTGAAGGGCGATGCCTACGAGGGTTTGCTGGAGAAAAACGCGCAAGACACCAAGAGTGGGGCGGGGCAATACTTCACCCCGCGTGCGTTGATTGCAGCCATGGTCGAGTGCATCGACCCCAAGCCGGCCGAGCGTGTGTGCGACCCGGCCTGCGGCACGGGCGGCTTTTTGTTCAGCGCCCACCAGCATGTGGTGGACCACCACCCCAACCTGACCAAGGACGAAAAGAAGCACCTCAAAGAAAGCGCCTTTGTGGGCTTCGAGCTGGTGCAGGCCACGGCCCGTGTGTGCGCCATGAACATGCTGCTGCACGGCATTGGCTCCGAAAAGTCGGTGCCCGTGCGGGTGGGCGATGCGCTGGGCTCAGACCCCGGCGAGCGCTTTGAGGTGGTGCTGGCCAACCCGCCGTTTGGCAAGAAGAGCAGCACTGTGATCGTGGGCGAAGACGGCCGCACCAGCACCGAAAAAGACACCATCGAGCGCGACGATTTTTGGGCCACCACCAGCAACAAGCAGCTGAACTTTGTGCAGCACATCAAAACCCTGCTGGCCATCCATGGCCGTGCGGCGGTGGTGCTGCCCGACAACGTGTTGTTTGAAGGCGGCGCGGGCGAGACCATTCGCAAAAAGCTGCTGCACGAGTGCGATTTGCACACGCTGCTGCGCCTGCCCACGGGCCTCTTTTATGCGCAGGGTGTCAAGGCGAACGTGCTGTTCTTTGACAAGAAACCCGCATCTGAAAAGCCTTGGACGCAAAAGCTCTGGATTTACGACCTGCGCACCAACAAGCATTTCACGCTCAAGACCAACCCGCTGCGCCGGGCTGATCTGGACGAATTTGTGGACTTGTACAAAGTGGGCAAGCGCCACGAGCGGGCCGAGACCTGGAGCGCTGAAAACCCCGATGGCCGCTGGCGTGCGTATGGCTACGACGAGCTGATCGCCCGCGACAAGACGAGCCTGGACATCTTCTGGCTCAAGGACGACAGCCTGGCCGACAGCGACAACCTGCCCGCGCCCGCCGTGATTGCCCAAGAGATTGTGGAAGACCTGCAGGCCGCGCTGGAGCAGTTCAAGCTGATCGCAGGCGACATGGGCGCAGAGGTTTCGGCCATAGACTGAGGGCCGTTGGTGGGTGCTTCAGCATCTGCCGTCCTAACTCTTGGCTGACCGATGACTTCTGAAAAACAAACCGAGCGCAACAGCTTGCGCGTGATGGGCCTGGCGGGCTTTGCCAGCATGGCTTCGATGCGCATGTGCGATCCCATGTTGGTGGTGCTGGGGCAGGAGTTCCAGGTCACCACTGGCGAGGCTTCGCGTGTGGTGTCGGCTTTTGCCGTGGCTTACGGCGTGCTGCAGTTGTTTTATGGCCCGCTGGGCGACCGCTTTGGCAAGCTGCGCGTGATCTCTTTGGCGGTGCTCGCTTGCGCGGTGTTCAGTGCCATCACCAGCATGTCGTCTGACCTGAGTTTGCTGGTGGTCATGCGGGCGTTCATGGGCGCGGCAGCGGCGGGCATCATTCCGCTGTCCATGGCCTGGATCGGTGATCAGGTGGCCTATGACCGCAGGCAGGAGACCTTGGCCAAGCTGATGGGCTACACCGTCAGCGGCATGATGGTGGGCTTGTGGTTTGGCGGTTTCGCGGCCGAGCATTTGGGCTGGCGAATGGCTTTTGGCGTGGTGTCGGCCTTGTTTGCGGTCGCGGCTTTCATGCTGTGGCGCAAGTTGCGCAGCATGCCCAAGGCCTCGTCTTCAGAGCCGTCGTCCAGTTTTGCGGCGTATTTCTCCAACACCTTCCAGATGCTGCGCATTGCGCGTGTGCGGCAGGTGCTCACAGTGACCGCCATTGAAGGCGCTTTGGTGTTTGGTGCGATGGCTTTCATCCCCACCCATTTGCACCAGCAGTTCGACATGAGCGTGGTGTATGCCGGTTCGGTGATGATGCTTTATGGCGTGGGTGGTTTGCTCTACAGCCAGCTGGCGCGTCGCTGGCTGGGCTGGCTCGGTGGCGAGCGCGGCCTGGTGCGCACCGGGGCATCGTGCATTGTGTTGGGCTTGCTGGTACTGGCTTGGGCGCATGAGCCCGTGCTGGGCATGTTGGGCTGCCTGTCCACCGGTTTTGGGTTTTACATGCTGCACAACACCTTGCAGGTTCAGGCCACTCAGATGGCCCCGGCCTCACGCGGCACGGCGGTGACCTTGTTTGCTTGCCTCTTGTTCTTTGGCCAGTCCAGCGGTGTGCTGGGCATGGCCTTCAGTGTGGACCGAGGCTGGCTGCCTTATGCCCTTTGCGCATCGGCAGCGGGTGTGGCGGTGCTGGGCTTTTTCATCGGCAGACTGGTGGGGCGGCACTGAAGCGCAGACGCCCCAGCCAGTTTCAGCGGCTGAGCTTGGGGGCGGACTGCAGCAGTTCGCCCACTTCTTTTTTCCAAAAACGTGCATTGCCGGTGGTGCCGTGCCCAAAGGTCTCGGGGCTGCCGGGGATGACCAAAGCCTTGGCGTTCTTGATGCGGGGCAATGCTTTTTCAAGAATGCCCAGCTCGGGTGGGTTGCGCTCGTCGTCGGCCGAGTTGATCACCAGCACGGTGGCTTTGATTTTTTCCAACTCTGCAGACGGGTCGTAGTCTTTGGACGACTCCCACTGGAAGAGGTGGTCGTTGGCATCGCCAGGCATGGGCGCTGTCAGGCGCTGCTTGAGCAAGGCATCGCCTTTGTCGCTGGAGGGCGTGATTTTTTGGAGCCCCTGGTTGCCGCCACTGGTGGCCGTCGAATAAAACACCGAGGCGAATTGCCAGCTGGGGGGCTGCTGTGTGTAGTTGCCGCCCATCCACACGGGGTCTTTGCGGATGGATTCGGTCAGCATGCGGCGCAGCATCCAGTTGCGGCCCGACATGGGCGCGGGCAAAGACGCCATGGGCACGGCAAGGTCCATCATGTCGGGGTATTTCATGGCCCACATCCAGGTTTGCATGCCGCCCATGGAGTTGCCCAAGACCAGGCGCAAGTGTCGAACGCCCAGGTGCTCTGTGACCAGTCGGTATTGGGCCGAGACCATGTCGTCGTAGTTGTAGGCCGGGAACTTGGCCCGCAAACCGTCTGAAGGCTTGCTGGACTGGCCGGTGCCAATCGCGTCGGGCAGGATCACAAAGTAGCGCTTGGCGTCGAGGATCTGGCCGGGGCCAAACAATTCGCCACCAAACGCCGCGCCCAGCATGCCCGCACCAGAGCCGGTGGTGCCGTGCAAGATCAGCACCGCTTCGTTTTTGGGGTCACCCAGCGTGGTGTAGTTCAGCCGCAGCTCGGGCAGCACCTCGCCCGTGTGGAACTTGAAGTCCTTGACGACCCAGCTGCCGCTGCGTGGGGTTTCTTGTGCGGTGGCGCTCAAGCCGATGCACAGGGCCAGCGCCAACAGGCCGCGCCAAAGCGAAAGGAAGATGTTCATGGGTTGTCTCCTGAGGGGAAGGAGGCAATCTAGAGCATGTCCCGTTGCGGGACTGACGCGCGTGCGTCACATGACGAGACGGATCAGAAAAAACCCAGGCTTGCCAAAATGGCCAGCAACTGCGACGTGTTGATCGCAATGGCGGTCTTGTGCATTTTCAAAAATTCCGGAATCGCCATGAGTTCATTGGCATGGATCATGGAGCGCAGCTCGTCCATTCGGGTGATCAGTCGGCTGCGCAGCAGCCAGGTCAACAGTGCAATGCTGGCAGCCCCCAGCGCGAATCCGTACCGACCTGCCAGCGCATAGCTGACGACGGCGGCCACGGCCGCGAGGAGGGCGATGCGAAAGTAAGTGATGTAGAAGGACCGAATGAAGTTCGAGTCCATGGGGTTGTCGTGCTTGAGCACCAACAAGGGCACCGATCCCAACAAGAAGTAAGCCGTGACGGCCAGCAAGACAACGGTGAACAAAAGAGCGAACGATTGGGGACCGAGCTGCATCGCGTTTCTCCAGAAAATTCAGCGGACGGTGGCGGCATCATAAGCGGCTGCAGTTGCCACAACGCCATGGGCGTGTGTCGTTGGACAAAATGCCATTGTGTTGCCATCGTCAGCGTTTTAGGCCTTCGCGGGGATAAGATCGGCAGATTGTTTGCTGGACCTCTTCATGACAGACCGTTACGCCGTGATCGGCAACCCCATCGAGCAGAGCAAGTCGCCGCTCATCCACACCGCTTTTGCCCAAGTGACCGGGCAGGACATCGAATACACCAAAGTGCTCGGCCCTTTGGGTGAGTTCGCCCAGACGGTGGACGCTTTTCGCGCCACTGGTGGCCGGGGCATGAATGTGACGGCACCGTTCAAGCTGGACGCTTTTGCCTATGCCACCGACCTGGCGCCAAGTGCGCAAATGGCCGGTGCCGTGAACGCCCTGAAGTTCGAAGGCGACAAGGTCTATGCCGAGAACTTCGACGGCGTGGGCCTGGTGCGCGATGTGGTGCACAACCTGGGTTGCCCTTTGCATGGTCGTCGGGTCTTGATTTTGGGCGCAGGCGGTGCCACACGGGGCGCTTTGTTGCCCATCTTGGCGCAAGGGCCTGCCGAGGTGGTGATCGTCAACCGCACGGTGGCCAAGGCCGAGGAGTTGGCCGCATTGGCCCGCCAACACCAAAGCGCCAGCGTGCCGGTGCGTGGTGTGGGTTACGCCGATCTGGGGGCGCAGTCGTTTGATGTGGTGTTCAACGCCACGTCGGCCAGCCTGACCGCGCAACTGCCCCCATTGACCGCATCGGCCTTTGCGCCGGGTTGTCTGGCTTACGAGCTGGCCTACGGCAAGGGCCTGACGCCCTTCCTCAAGCTGGCGCAGCAAGCAGGCGTGACACGTTTGGCCGATGGTGTGGGCATGTTGGCCGAGCAAGCAGCCGAGGCCTTTGAGTGGTGGCGCGGTGTGCGCCCGGACACCGCAGCGGTGATCGAGAAACTCACCGTGCCTTTGGTCTGATCAGTCTGCCGTCAGGCTTTGAAGCGTAGGACCATCTGACACCGCAGGTGCTGAGGGGGCGGACCAACTGAGGCCTTCTTGTTGGGCCCATTGCTGTATGCGGCCATCACGCATGGCTGTGGCGATGACTTGATTGGTGACATTCAACAGTTCTTTGGGGCTGCTTGCGAGGGTGACGAAGCCCAGGTTCAGACCCACTGGCCACCGCAGTTGAGCCAAAACCAGGGGGGTATCAGGCTTTTGAAGTCGGTAGGCGTCATAGCTTGTGGTGGCCACTAACAGGCTGTCGATGCGGCCTGTCTCCAGTGCTGTCCAGGGGTTTTCTCGCTGTGACAGCGTGACCATTTGTCCACGCAATGCGCCTTGGCGGTAAAGGCTGACGACGGTGCCAGGCAATGTGCCGGTTACAGCGCCAATTTTTCGTCCCTTCAAATCCATCAGTGCATTGACTGGCGGTTGCTGAGGGTGTTGCACGACAGCGAGCGCATTGCTTTGATAAGGTGTGCTCGGCACCAGTTCACCCAAGGTGATGAAGGGCCGCTCACGTTTGCGTTTGGCACCAGGATGGTCCGGCACTCGGGCATTGGGGCGACTGGCAGCGCCCAAGTCGCTGCGCAGCAGGGGAAAGCCGCTGACAAGATCGCACACCCCAGAGGAGAGCAGGGCATTGACCTCTTGGGACAAGGTAGATTCTTTTTCAAACTCAGTCTCGAATGGCACGATTTTCAGTTCGCGGCCACTGGCCTCGGCGACAGCCTGAGCCAAGTGGATGTCAAAGCCACTGGCTTTGCCTTTGCGAACCTGAGACTGCGGCGGGCTGTCCTCACTCACGCAGACTTTGAGCGTGTCCGCATGGACTGTCTGGCATGGTCCCAGCGCGAGAGCGACCAAGCCGAGCAGGCAGCGGGCAGCTTGCTTGATGGCTAAGGGCATGGTTCAAGGCTCCCTGCCGCCACGTGAACCGACATAGGCCCACAGTGCGTTGATCTGTTCAGTGGACAGGGCGTCCTTGAACGAGGGCATATTGCCTTTGCCGTTGGTCACGGAATTGACAAAGCGATCTGGCTGGTCCACTGGAAACTTGCGCAAGTCGTAGGTGGTGGTTCCTGCGTTGACCATGTTGCGCCCATGGCATTGGGCGCAGGTGCGGTGAAATTGGTCCCGACCTTGCTCAATGGCCGCAGCGGTGAATCGAGGCGCGTTTTGGGCATGGGCGGCCCCGTTCAGGGCCGCCACACACACCAGTACAAACTGGAGTTTCTTCATCATCAGTTCAGGGCAAATGTCCAGACCGATCCGCCCGCTGGCACGTTGGCCATGCGTTCGTCACCCAACAAGGCCCACACTCCACCAGCGCCCGACAGCACCGTGACGTATTGCTTGCCTTTGTGTTCCCAGGTCACAGGCAGGCCGATGATGCCCGAGCTGGTCTGGAACTGCCACAGCTTCTTGCCGTTGTTGGCATCGACCGCCATGAACTCGCCCGTTGCCGCACCGGTGAAGACCAGGCCACCAGCGGTGGACAGTGTGCCCGCCATGCTGGGCTGGCCGGGCCAGGCCATTTGCCACTTGCTCTTGCCGGTCATGGGGTCAATGGCGCTCAGGTAGCCGTGGGGTGCGTCTTTGGGCATGTTCACGCCACGGAAGTTCACACCCAGATACCACTCACCCTTTTTGTATTCAGGCTTGGCAAATTGGTAAGGCCAGCTGATGTTGAGGGTGTTGGCATAGGCCAGGCCGGTGGCCGGGTTCCAGGACATGGGGGTCCAGTTCTTGCCGCCGAGCACCGAGGGGAAGACTTCTTCGTCTCCACCAGCACGGATGCGCTTGGTGACTTCAGACTCCACAGGGCGGCCGGTGGCCATGTCGATCTTGTCGGCCCAGTTGACCTTGACGTAGGGGTTGGCCGCCAGCAGTTTGCCGTTGGCACGGTCCAGCACATAGAAGAAGCCGTTGCGGTTGGCCTGAGCCAGCACCTTGCGGGTCTTGCCCTCGATCTTCATGTCAACCAGCATGCCCACTTCGGTGGCGTCGTAGTCATAGGGGTCGTTCGGCGTGAACTGGTAGTGCCAGACGATCTCGCCAGTTTTGGGGCGAAACGCCACAACAGAGGCGATATACAGGTTGTCGCCTTTGCGGGCTTCGGCGTTCCAGGGCCCGCCGTTGCCGGTGCCCCAGTACACCAGGTCCAGCTCGGGGTCGTAAGCGCCGGTCAGCCAGGTGGGGGCGCCGCCTTTCATGGCGGTGTCGCCAGGCCAGGTGTCGGCACCTTTTTCATTGCCTGCGGCTGTCGTGTAGAAGCGCCACAGTTTCTTGCCGGTGGCCGGATCCCAACCATCAACAAAACCGCGTGTACCGTACTCGCCACCGGCGATGCCGGTCATCAGCACGCCGTTGGCAATCAGAGGTGCGCCCGTCATGGCCTGGCCTTCCTGATAGTCGGCGGCCTTGCTCTTCCACAACTGCTTGCCCGTCTTGGCGTCGAGGGCCATCACATGGGCGTCCAGTGTGGTGCGGAAAATCTTGCCGTCCAGGATGGCCGCGCCACGGTTCAAAATGCCGCAGCAGGCCATCTTGAAGACGTCTTGTGGCAACTCGATTTCATGTTTCCACAGTTGTTTTCCCGTCAGTGGGTTGAGTGCAATCGTTGTGTTGTGGGTGGTGACGTACATCACGCCGTCATGCACGATGGGCTGGGATTCTTGCCCCTGAGGGTTGTTCAGGCTGTAGGCCCACAGGGGCTGGAGCTTGCCCACGTTCTTGGTGTTGATCTGCTTGAGCGGGCTGTAGCGCTGGTTGTTGTAACCCATGCCGTAGGTCAGCACATCGCCCGGTGTGGCCGCATCATTTTTGAGCGCATCCAGACCTTGGGCTTGGGCACCCGAAAAAATGGCAACGGCCATGAGGCCACCCGCGAGTCGGAAATGAGAGGTCATGCAGAGTCTCCTGTCGGTTTGGTTTTTTGTACAAGCCCAGCACCATGCGTGCAAGGACACGTCATGATTCACTCGGAGTGGAACAATTGCACGCTCGGGATTTCCCTGAGCCCAAACTGTTCTACGGTGGAACAATTTTGGGGCGAGAGTCACTTTGGTGTCTAGCTTGGGGGATTCCCTGTGTGCGCTGATTCGCGCAAGGATCAGACTTGAATGGTTTCGATGCCTTGGAAAGCAACTCAGATGGTCATGCCCACATCGGGATCGTTCCCGGCCAATACCGCAGGGACACAGGCGCAGATGTTCCCCCGCACCCGAAGCCAGCGCATTCACGAGGCGCGTCAGCAGTTTTTTGAAGAGGGTCTGAGGCCGACCGGCCTGGTGGGGGAGTCCGTTATCCAGTCTTGGATGCGTTGTGCTGCCGCGCGTCAACAGCCAAGGGAGCGCTTGCAGTTCAACGCGGTGACCCCCAGTCGGATGCATGCTGTGTTGGCACGCAACGAACAGCTGATGTCGGTCGCGCGTCAGGAAATTCAAACCATGGAGGCCGTCTTGTCGGGCATGGAGTGCCGGGTTTTGTTGACCGATGGGCAGGGCGTGATTGTGCATGGCACCCACAACCCAATGGCTGCGCGGGAGCCATTGCTCAACCAAGCGACCCGCGTGGGTGTCAACTTGGTCGAAGCCCGATTGGGGACCACCGCCCCAGGAATTTCGACACATTCTTCTCAGCCATGCACGGTCACGGGGGCAGAGCATTACTATGAATGTTTGAGTTCATTGGAGTGTGCGGCCGCGCCCATTCGTGACGTGCACGGTCAATTGGCTGCAGTGTTGGACATTACCGTGGAGGGGCGGAGTTTCAATTTCGATGCAGCCTCCATCGTTGGGGTGTATGCCACCTCGATCGAAAACCGTTTGCTTTTGGCCCAGTCTGTGGAGCACTTGGTGATCCGCTTTCAGGCCAGCCCGGCTTTGTTGGCCACGCCCATGGAGGCCTTGGTGGGCATCAACAGTTCGGGGCAAGTGGCGTGGCTCAATGCGGCGGCCACCCGGCTTTTGGGCGCACAAGCTTTGGGCGTGGACAGGGATGTGCTGACCCTGCTTGGCATGGATCTGGTTCAAGCTTTGGCCATGACCCGCCAAGTGCATTTGACCCCTTTGCATTTGCCCAACGGCCTGTGTGTGTGGGCGCAAGCGAGCATGCAGGGCAAAAATGGTCTGGATTTTGGTCACTCACTGGCCGTGTCCGCGCCCGCATGGACATCGGTGGAGCTTCCCTCTGCGTTCACTGCGCCCGAGTCACAAAGCTGCACGCCGTTTGCTGCAGAGGACGACATGCAGGCCGATGTGGACACCCGCGGCCAGCATGCCTCGAAGCGAGTCAGCTTGAGCGAACAGCACCACCATTTGATTGACAGCACACTGGAATCCTGTGGGGGCAATATTTCCCGTGCTGCCAGAGCGTTGGGGGTCTCACGCGGCGTGTTGTACCGGCATTTGCGAAACCGGAACGCTGAATCCCCCAACGCTTGAGTGGCAAGGTCAAGCGGCTTGGCGCTTGACCAGCAGCCCGATCAACTCCGGCACCAGGGCATTCGGGTCGCCTTCTTTGCAGGCGAAATCCAGGGTGTTTTTGACGGCCTGCGCCACGGTGTGGTCGGCCTGCGTGTCGATGGCCATCTGGTTGTAGTAGCTCAAGTCCTTGAGCGCATTGCTCATCGAAAAGCGCAGGCCCGAGGTGTCGCCTGTGGCCAGCGTGGGCTTGAGGCGGTCGAGCGCCGCGCCCCAGCCGCCGCCCTTGGACAGCACTTCCACAAAGGTGCCCGCGTCCACACCCGCACGCTGGGCGCAGGCAGCGGCTTCGGCCAGCAAGGTCACGGTGCCCAGCGACACGTAGTTGTGCAAGAGCTTCATGCGGTGGCCCGAGCCAATGGGGCCGGTGTGCACGATGTTTTCTGCGAAGCAGGCGAGGATGGGTTTGCAGGTCTCAAACAAAGCTGTATCGCCACCCACCAACAAGTTCAGGCGGCCTTCGGCGGCTTCCTTGGGCGTGCGGGTCATGGGCGAATCGAGAAACTGACCGCCTTGGGCGATGACCATGGCCGCGACTTTTTCGGTGGAGGCGGGCACAGCCGTTGAGCAGTCGATGACGATGGTCCCGGGGCGCATGCCTTGGAGCACGCCGTCTTCGCCCAGCAAAACGGCTTCGACCTGCGGTGTGCCGGTCACGCACAAGATGATCACATCGGACTGCGCGGCCAGGGCCTGTGGCGTGCTGCAGGTGCGTGCGCCTGCGGCCAGCATGGCGTCCAGCGGCTGGTTGCCTGGGTGTTCCAGCACCGTCAGGCTGTGCCCATGCTTGAGCAAATTGCTCGCGATGCCGTGGCCCATCATGCCGATGCCGATCATGCCGATTGTTTTCATACATGCTCCAAGAGATAGCTTGCAAGTATGGAATAAATCGGGCGACATGCCTGTCACCTCTGACGCTAGGCGCTCTTGAGCGTTTCACATCTGGGCCAGCAAGCCGCCATCAATGGCCAGCGTCTGGCCATTCACATAAGAAGCTGCGGGCGACACCAGAAACAAAACCACTGGGGCGATGTCTTCGGGCGTGGCCCAGCGCGCTTGCGGCACTTCTTGCCTCAAGAAATCCTCGAAACCTTCACGTTGCTGCAGACCCGCTGTGAATTCGGTGCGCACAAAGCCAGGCGCAATCGCATTGGCCGTGATGCCCCTGGCGCCATACTCGACCGCGATCGCCCGGGCCATGGCCCCCAAAGCGGCCTTTGCGGTGGAATAAGCACCAATCAACGGCATGGTGGACTGGCCAGAAACCGACGAGGTCATGACGACCCGGCCAAAACCCCGAGAACACATGCCGGGCAAAAACACACGAGAGCAGTTGAACGCACCGCCCACATGCACGTCCTGGATCTGTTGCCACTCTTGCCGACTCATCTCCACCAGGGCTTTGCGGTTTTGATTGCCTGCATTGCTCACCAGGATGTCGACGGGCCAGCCCGCCTTATCCAACGTCTGTGCGGCCGCTTGAACAGCGGCCATATCAGCGACATCGAAACAGGCTGCACGCGCCTCAATGCCCAGAGCCTGCAGGCTGTGCACGGCATCGTCTGCGGCTTGCGCGTGAAGGTCGTTGATCAGCACGCGTGCTCCAGCGTGCCCCAGTGCCGTGGCGATGGCCAAGCCAATGCCTTTGGCCGCGCCGGTGACCAAGACTGTGCGACCTTGCAGTCCAAACGATTGCGAGAGGTAAGTGGGATTCATGTCACTCACTCACGGGTGGTTTGCCGGGGCGGCCCGGGATCATGGTCAACATGTGGTCAGCCACGCCGCCATCGATCACGAGGTTCTGACCATTGACGTAGCTTGCGCCCGCGCCGATCAGGTAATGCACGGCTTGCCCGATGTCATCGGGCCGACCAATGCGCCCCATGGGCACCAGGGTCTCGCGCCGCGCTTTGGTGTCGGCGTCTTGGTACACCGCTTCGGTCAGCGGGGTTCGGACCATGCCCGGGCACACCGTGTTGGTTCGAATGCCCTCTGGTCCCCACTCTTGCGCCAGTTGACGGCACAGCATGATGAGCGCCGCTTTGGCCGGCGAATAAGCGCCATAGCCTGGATGCGGATGCAAGCCGGACATGGAGGCAATGGCGGTGATGCTGCCGCGTGTGCGCTTGAGCGAGGGGTAAGCCGCTTGGGCCATCAGGAACACCGAGCGGGTGTTCAGCTTGAAGGTCAGGTCCCATTGCTCCACCGACAAATCGGACAGCTTGCCAGGTCCCGATGCGCCCGCCACGCACACCAAGGCGTCCAGATCGCCCTGGCCCGTCAGCGCCTCTTGGACCATGCGCCGTGCATCTTCAGGGCGGGTCACGTCGCCCACCACACCCTGTGCTTGCACGCCCATGCCACGCAGGGCCTGAAGCAAGGTCAACAGGCGTTCGCCGTTTTGCGTGCTGGCAACAGTCAGCTGGAGTTCTTTTGGCGCTTGCAAGGCCAGCACCTCGCAGATGCCTCGGCCAATACCTCCGGTCGCGCCGGTCACCAAAATATGCATACTGAATTTCCTGCAAAAAAGCCGCCTGGCTATGTTGCACAGGCGGCTTGGTTTTCACATCATGCGGGTATCACATCTTGCACAGTGGCGAAGGTGCAGGAACGATGGACGGTGGGAAAGTCTGCTCGACCACAGGACGCAGCACGCCGTCTACCACTTTGGCGCGTCCCACAAAGTTAGGCAGCACCAGCTGGTTGTCGGCAGCGCGCATGGTCACGTTGCCATAAATGGTATCCAGCTGTGCACCGCGCAGGGCCTTGCTGACCTCTTCAGGCTTGTTGCTCTTGGACAGCTTCACGCCTTCCAGCATGACCTGTGCACCGTTGTACGCCTGACCTTCGTTGTCCGTTGGCAAGCGGTTGAACTTGGCTTTCCATGCAGTTGCGAAGGCCTTGCTCTTGGGCGTGTCGATGTCTGGTGTGTAACCGGTGGTCCCAGGTGTGCCTTCCAGCGCCTTGCCGGTGGCGTTGATCATGAAGTTCAGAATCAACGAGTGACCGATCAGCGGCGTCTTGGGGATCAGGCCAAACTCTTCGGCTTGTTTGACGAATGCGATCGCATCGCGCCCGGTTTCAGCCACCCAGATGCCATCCACGTTGGCCGCCTTGAGTTGAGCGATGTAGGGTGAAAAATCCTTGGTGTTCATGGGCACATAAAGACTCAAAGGCACTGACTTGCCTTGAGCTTCGGCTGCTTTTTTGAACGATTCGCCAGAGTCACGGCCCCATACGTAGTCAGCAGCCAGCACGGCGAATTTGTTGCCCTTGATGTTCTTGGCCCATGCATTGATCATGGCGATGTCCATCGCATCCGAATGGTTGGTGCGGAAGCTGCGGGGCTTGCAAGTGTCGCCGGTCAATTTGTCCGACTTGCTGGCCACTGCAAAGTAGGCTGCATCCCAACGGTCCAGGTTCTGGGCGATGGCCAGTGAGATGGAAGAGGGGATGGCACCGATCAACAGGTTGTAGCCTTCGCGGGCGAGTTTTTCAGCTTCGCGGCGACCGGCATCCGGCGTGCCCTCGTCGTCAGCCTCCTTCACTTCGATTTTGCGGCCATCTACGCCACCTTTGGCGTTGGCTTCATCGATGGCGAAACGCACGGCACGGATGACTTCTTCACCTTGCTGGGCAAACTGACCGGATTTGGACGACACCAGACCGACTTTGACCGGCTCTTTGCTCTGGGCCATGACCGCCATGGGCAAGGCCGCCAGCAACACAACACCTGCGAGTGAGCGCTGGATGATTTTCATTTTGAACATATTTGTCTCCTATTGTTGGAAAGTTGCCGGAAACCGTCCGGACATCGGTTGGGGAAAACGGGACGCTCAGACCATGACGTGGTTTTCAAGCGCGTGCAGACCGTCACGGGAATCAACCACCTCGCCCTGCGCGACGATGGCGCCCTTGGCCATGGCCAGGTAGCGCCGAGCCACGCGCACGACCAGACTCATGTTTTGCTCAATCAACAACAGCGCCGTGCCCTGGTCGGCGACCTGGTTGAAGATGTCGGCCAGCTGGTCCACGATCACGGGGGCCAGACCTTCGGTGGGCTCGTCCAGCAAGATCAAGGCTGGATTGGCCATCAGCGCACGCCCGACCGCCAGCATCTGTTGCTGGCCGCCTGACAGGGCCGTGCCGGGTGTGTGGGCGCGCTCTTGCAGGATCGGGAAAAGTTTGTAGATTTCGGGCACTGACCAGGGGCCCTTGCGGCCCACAGCGGCGCCCAGGATCAGGTTCTCTTCCACCGTCAGGTTGGCCACAATGCGCCGACCCTGTGGCACCACGGCAATGCCATGCTGCGCTGCCATGTAGGCCCGCAGCTTGGTGTGCTCTTTGCCGCCAAACGCCACATGGCCGTTTTGCAGGCTGGCCAGACCCAAGATGGTGTTGACCACCGTGGTTTTGCCCACCCCATTGCGCCCAATCAGGGCCACCCGCTCACCCGGGTTCACATGCAGGTCCAGGCCGTGCAGGATGTGCGCCGCGCCGTAGAAAGCATCGACATTTTTCAGACTCAACAAGGCGCTCATGCTGCGCTCCCCAAATAAGCTTCACGCACACGTGGATTGGCACGCACTTCAGCGGGCGCGCCGCTGGCAATCACACGGCCCAACTCAAACACGGTCACCACATCGGAGATGCCAAACACCACATCCATGTCGTGTTCCACCAGCAAGACCGACACGTCCCAGCTGGAGGTGAGTTTTTTCAAGTGCTGCGCCAGATCCAGAGATTCCTTGACCGACAGGCCCGCCATCGGCTCGTCGAGCAGCAGCACCGTCGGGCGGCCCACCAATGCCAGCCCCAGATCCAGTCGGCGCTGTTCGCCGTAGCCCAGGTCTTCGGCCGTCGAATCTTTGAGTGCCCACAGGTCCAGTTCCTTGAGCACCGCTTCGGCGTCGGCAGCGGAATCTTTGACGCCCATCTTGTGGGAGGCCAGCTCAATCTGGCGGTACACCGTCATTTGCCCAAAGATGCTGGTGCGCTGAAAACTGCGCGACAAGCCGCGCATGCGCCTCTCCACCACGCCCAGGGCCGACACGTCTTGCCCCAGCAAACTGACTTTGCCTCGGGTGAGCTTGCGCCTGCCGGTGATCGCATCGATCACAGTGGATTTGCCTGCGCCGTTGGGGCCGATCAGGCCGCGGATTTGGCCTTTTTCAAGCGTGAGGGCCACACCGTCCACGGCCTTGACTCCGCCGTAGTGGATGGCCACGTCTTCTGCTTGCAATACGTAATTTGTCATGCTGTTCTCCCGCTCAGTGGCCGCCGACCTTGATCGATGGCTTCTTGCCCAGAACCCAGCGGTCAAACAATCCCGCCACACCCGTGGGCGAGAACACAATGACCGCGATCAGGGCCATGCCGAAAATCGTCATCCAGTGCGTGGCGTGTTCACCCAAAATGTCTTTGAACATGAAATAAACCACGGCACCGACGGCAGGCCCCCACAGCGCCTTGAAGCCGCCCACAACCACCATCATCAAAGCCACACCCGACAGACTCCAGTGCATGCTTTCAGGGGAGACAAAGCCGGTGTTCATGGCCGATAGCACACCGGCCACCGAGGTCACCATAGCGGACAGCGCATACACCGCCGCACGGGGCAGCAAGGTGGTGATGCCGATGAAGCGGGCGCGTTCTTCGTTGTCGCGCACCGCCTCGGTGATGCCGCCGAAACGTGTCCGCATCAGCCATGCCAGCAGAAATACCACGACCACCAATGTGCTCCAGCAAACCAGGAACATGGTGGCGGGTTTGAGCATTTGCGACATCGGAAAACCAAACAGACGTGAAGGCCAATCGATGTTCATGCCGTCGGCACCACCGGTCACACCTCGTGCGCGCGAAGCAGTGAGAAAAAACATCTGTCCGATGGCCAGTGTCAACATGCCAAAAGCCACGCCGGGCACCCGCACGATCACCAGTCCGATCAGGAAGGCTGCGGCCGTTACCGCTAGCAAAGTCAAGAAGATGGCCAGTTCGGCCGACACGAGTTGCAACTGCAGCAGGATGCCAAGCAGGTAACTCGCACCACCGAAAAACAGGGCGTGGCCAAAGCTGACCATGCCATTTTGCTTGAGCAATACGCCGACCCCCAGGGCAAATACAGCGTAAATGATGGATTGTGTGAACAGTGACAGCAGTGTGCTCGAGGACACGCTCAGGGCCACCACAGCCCCCAAGCCCAGCGCTACAACAGCACCTAGGGAAGATTTTTTCAAACTCATGGTCATCAACTCCTGCTGTTCAAGTGCGGCTGCCGGCAAAACCCGATGGTTTCCAGATCAGGATGCCGATCATGAAAACGAAGGGCAACAGCACTGCAGCGTCGGGCAGGTAAACAGCACCAATGGCCTGCACCATGCCCAACACCAGCGCCGCGATGAAGGCCCCAGCCAAAGAGCCCAGGCCACCGATCACCACCACCACAAAGGAGTCGATGATCACGTCTGCACTCATGGAGGGGGACAGGGACAGGAAGGGCGCAGCCACCACACCAGCCAGACCCGCTAGCGCTGTGCCCAGGCCCACCACGCCTGCGCTCAGAAAGTCGGTGTTCACGCCTTGCATGGAGGTGGTCACGGGGTCGGTGCTGGCGGCACGGACAAACAAACCCACCTTGGAAAAGCGCAACCACAGGCTCAAGCCCAGCGCCACCAGCAAACCGATCACGATCACAGACAAGCGATAGGCCGGCACAGGCGTTCCAAACAAGTCGACGCTGAAGGCAAGAGCTTCAGGCACTGGCACCGACAAGTTGCTTTTGCCCCAAGTGGTTTGCACCAAATCCTCAATGACCAAGAGCAGGCCGAAAGTGACGAGAACCACTGTGAGTGGATCGCGGTCTTGGAGCAGGCGAAACCCATAGCGGTCCAGCAAGACGCCGAACAAGGCCATGATGGCCGGAGCTGCAACCAAGGCCACCCAGAAATTGCTGTGCAGCGAAATCGAATAACCCAGGTAAGCGCCCAGCATGTACAGCGAGCCATGCGCAAAGTTCACCACCCGGCGCAGGCCGTAGATGAGGGCCAGGCCCGAGCACATCACGATGAGCAATGCGCCGTAGACCAGGCCGTTGAATAAATTGATCGTCAACATCTGGGTTGTCTCCTTTTTTAATCTTCTTGAAGGGGGCCAAGCGCTGCCTCGGGCGCACCCAAGGCGGTCCAGCCACCGTCGACCGGCAACACCGCACCGGTGATGTAGCTGGCATGGGGTGAGGCCAGAAAGGCGATCACCTGGGCAATTTCTTCGGGGGCTGCCATGCGTCCCATGGGGGTTCGGCGGGCAATCGCCTGGGCGTCGATGGTGCCGCGATCGACCAGACTGGCTACCAAGGCGGTCTTGACATAGCCGGGCGCCACAGCGTTCACGCGGATACCTCGACGCGCCCATTCGCTGGCCAGTGCCCGGGTCATGCCGAGCACGCCGGCCTTGGCCGCACAGTAAGCGTTGCGGCCGGGAATCCCGCCAAAGCTGGCGATGGAGCCGATGTTCACGATGGTGCCTCGGTTGCCCTGGGCATCACGCGCTTGCTGGGTCATCTGCGCAATCACTTGTTGCGACATCGCAAAGGCACCCCGCAAATGCACAGCCAAGACTTTGTCAAACGCGTCGATGTCTTGTTGCAATGTTGGCGCCGTTTGGTCGGCGATACCGGCGTTGTTGACCAGTGCATCGATCCGGCCATGGCGTGCCACCACACCGCTCACCTGCGTTTGCACCGCGTCCGCATCGGTCACATCACAGGACCAGCCTGAGTGCTGAGCACCCAGGGCTTGCGCACGTTCAGTCGCAAGCGCACCGTTCAGATCGAACAAGGCCACGGTCCAGCCTGCATGGGCCAGCTGCTGTGCCGTGGCCCAGCCGATGCCCTCGGCGGCGCCGGTGACGATGGCCACAGGTGCAGCGCTCATGGAACGCTCCATCCCGGCATGGTGGCACTGCGGATCAGGCGCGTCTCTTGCGCAGTGATCAGGTGTGCCGACGCTTGCAAGTACGCAGCAAAGTCCGGATGGCTGTCGCGTGCTCGGCTGCGGCGTTCGTAGTCGGCCAGATCGTCATAGCCCCACAGGTGCACAAACTGGTTTTGCGGCCCCACCAGGCTGGTGTAAAAGCCCATGGGGTGGCCCAGCGTGTCCACCAATATGGGCATGGCCAGGCGGTTGAAGACGTCCAGAAACTCCGGCATCTTGCGCAGCGCAATCGTGTAGATACGGTGGTCCACCAAGGGCTTGATGAGCGTGTGCATGTCAGGCTCCTGCCTTGTCGGCGATGTGGTTGGCGGTCACGTAAGCAAACACCATGTTGGGCCCGTGTGTGATGCCTGCGGCCGGGTAGTTGCCACCCATGATGCTGGCCCGGTCATTGCCAACGGCGTACAGACCTGGGATGACGCTGCCATCGCTTTTCTTGACCTCACCCACCACCGTGGTCTGGATGCCATCGAAGCTTCCGAGGTCGCCCATCAACAGTTTGACCGCATAGAAAGGACCTTTTTCAACTGGTGCCACACAGGGGTTGGGTTGGTGGTTGGGGTCGGCCAGGTAGCGGTTGAAGGCGGTGGTGCCGCGGCCGTGTTGCTCGTCCACACCTTGGACTGCACCGGTGTTGTATTCGCGCACGGTCGCTTCCAGGCCGGCTGCATCGATGCCGGTGACCTGCGCCAGATCGGCCAAGGTCTTACCCTCAAAGAGGTAGCCGTTGCGGATGTATTTGCCAAAGGGCATGGGCGCGGGTTTGACAAAGCCAAGTCCGTATTTGCCCAAGGTGGTTTTGTCGCAGACCAGCCACATCGCGGTTTCTTTTTGACCCTTGCAGGCTTCGATCATGGCTACGCCCACATCGTGGTACGAGTTCGATTCATTTGTGAAGCGCTTGCCGTTGCGCAGCACGCCAATCACGCCGGGTTTGTAGCGGTCCAGCAAGTGGGGGAACACACCAAATTCGCCGTTGCCATAAGGCACTTTCGACACGGGCATCCAGGCGGCGGCATCTTTGAAGCGCAAGTCCACATCGGCACCGGCGGTCTCGGCCATGCGCACGCCATCACCGGTGTTGGTTTCGGGGGTGGGGGAGAGGTGTTCCCCGCCACTTTGCAGGTGCGGATAAGCCTTGGCGATGCGCTGCACGTCTTGCGGAAAGCCTCCGCAAGCGAGCACCACGCCATGACGGGCGCGGATGTCGCGCTCACCGCCTTCGCCACCCACCCCCATGCCGACCACTTGGCCGTTTTCGGTCAACACCCGCTTGGCCGGTGTCGAGGTCAGGATTGGAATGCCCAGGTCCAGCGCCGATTTGGCCAGACGCGCTGCCAGCGCATTGCCGCTGGTCACGTTGATCGCGCGTTGGTACAGCACCAGTTCCTTGATGTGGTTGACCAATCGTTTGGCCACATACAGAAATGACGTCAGCGATTTGGTCGCTTGGAAAAAATGTTTGAGGTCCGCATTGGAGGAATTGAACATCATGCCGATGAAAGTGATGGTCTTGAGCGGGGGCTTCAAGCGCGGCATGTCTTTGCCCAGACCTCGGATGTCATAGGGCTGCGCCAGGATGGAGCGACCAATGGCAGCGCCGCCTGGCACATCGGGGTGGTAGTCCGGGTAGAGCGTGGGGATGAATTTCATCTCGGTCTCGCGCTCAAAGAAGTCCACCATCTTGGGACCCTGATCCATGAAAGCGGCGACGGCCGCTTCGTCGTAGTAAGCGCCGGTCTCTTGCATCATGTAGGTACGCACGGCATCCAGCGAGTCTTGCGGGTTTTGCTGGCGACCATGCGCGTTCAGGGGAATCCAGAGCACGCCACCCGAGAGGGCGGTGGTGCCTCCGAACACAGGTTCTTTCTCGATCACCACCACATCCAGGCCACGTTTTTTGGCCGTGATGGCACAAGACAAGCCTGCAGCGCCCGAGCCCACCACCAGCAAATCACATTCGAAATGGTTTGTCATTTTTGTTTCCTCAAGCGGTTTGGTTGAAGCCAGGACGCGGCACCATGTCCATCAACATGCAGGACATGCCGCCATCGACAACGAGCTCTGCGCCGTTGACATAGCCCGAACGGGGGCTGGCCAGAAAGATCGCGACATCGGCGATGTCTTGGGGCTCGCCGATGCGGCGGCTGGCGGTCACGGCTGAACGCTTGGCTTCAAAGCCAGGCTCTTCGTAAAACTTGGCCGACAAAGCGGTGCGGATCATGCCGGGGCAGATCGCATTGCTGCGCACGCCTTGTGGGCCCCATTCGACGGCCAGCTGACGGGACATCTGCAGCACGCCGGCCTTGCTGGCGCTGTAGGCGCCGCTGTGGCTTTGCGGGAACAGGCCCGAGATGGAGGCCACGTTGACGATGCTGCCTTCACCGGCCTCGCGCATCGCTGCACCGAAGGCGCGGGCGCACAGCAGGTAGCCGGTCAGGTTGACCGCCAGCACGGCGTTCCAGTCGTCCAGGCTTACATCAGCCAAGCCACCAGAACGCAGCAGGCCAGCGTTGTTGATCAGGGCATCAGCCGCGCCCCATGTGGACTGGACTTTTTCAGCCGCCGCCTGCACGCTGGCCGCATCGCTGATGTCGCAGTTCACCGTCAGAATCTGCGCACCTTGCGCTTGCAGCAGATCGTCTATGCGCTTCAAGCCTTGTGCATCGCGATCGAGCAGTGCTACACGTGCGCCCACTTGCGTCAAACGCTGGGCCACCGATGCGCCGATGCCGCTGGCTGCACCGGTGACCACGCACACGCGGTCGTGCAGTTCAAGCCAGCTTTTGTCTCCACTCATGACCATGTCCTTGTTCCTGTTCTCTGACCAAGATTGTTGGAATGAGGGTCGAAAAAATTTTTGACGATTCGTTCGAAGAACAGGACAATTCGTGCGAACTGGAGTGTCAAAATGGCGGTTTCTAGGGTTATCCCGAATTACGATTTGTATGGCGATTCGAGCCGTCTGGAGGATTCGGCCGCTTTCAACTACGAATGGATTCCACAGCGATCGACCTTGTACAACTGGCTGATCCATCCCCACCGGCACGATTCGTTCATCCAGGTGCTTTACCTCACCGAGGGGCATGTGGATGTGCAGATTGAGCATGTTCAGCAAACACTGCATGCGCCCTGCGTGATGTTGATCCCGGCAGGTCATGTGCATGGCTTCCGGTTTTCCCAAGACACCAATGGCCCGGTGGTGACGGCCATGCAAAAGGCGCTGGAATCGGCGGCTGCCTTGATGATGCCGCCCTTGCTCGAGACCATACGCACGCCACGTTTGCTCTCTTTGCAGTCGGAGATGCGTTACATCGACCAGCTCATGCCTTTGTTTCTGGCGTTGGAGCAAGAGTCGCATACACCGGCTGAAGGTCAAGTTGCCGCAGGCACATCGCTGCTTTTGGCTCTGATGGTGCAAATCCATCGCATTTGCAAATTGTCCGACCTGGGCGACACGCAAACCCACTACACGATCTCTCGGAAGGCGCGACAAATTGAAAAATTCAGAAGTCTGATTGACAAGAATTTCCGCACCGAGCATTCTTTGCAAAGCTACGCCAACCAGGTGGGCGTGACAGTAGGGCAACTCTCGCGCCTGTGCCGAGAGATCCTGGGCAAATCGAGCTTGCAGGTGATCAATGACCGATTGCTGCAGGAAGCTCAGCGTGAGTTGGTTTACACCGCCTTGCCCATCAAACAGCTGGCGTCGGAGCTCGGTTTTGAAGACGATGCTTACTTCAGCCGTTTCTTTCGCAAACACATGGGCATGACACCCAAAGCCTACCGAGCCAAGTCGCTCGCACAAATGGGCAGTGATGCGCAGACACATTTTTGAGCGTCCCTCGCAAGGCTTGCTTTGTGAGGACTTGTGCGCCAGACTGAAAGTGCCCATGTTGTCCCGCATGGGGCATTCAAACTCACAAAGCAGCTGACAGCTCTGGCACCGCAGCAAACAGATCGGCCTCCAGGCCAAAGTCCGCCACGCTGAAAATCGGCGCTTCAGGGTCCTTGTTGATCGCCACGATCACCTTGGAGTCCTTCATGCCCGCCAAGTGCTGGATCGCACCCGAGATGCCGCAAGCGACATACAACTGAGGCGCAACGATCTTGCCCGTCTGACCCACTTGCAGGTCGTTGGCAGCGTAGCCCGCGTCGACTGCAGCGCGGCTTGCACCAATCGCGGCACCCAACTTGTCGGCCAGGGGCGTCATCACTTCGTTGAACTTTTCCGAGCTGCCCAAGGCGCGGCCACCGGACACGATGATCTTGGCAGCGGTCAATTCGGGCCGGTCGTTCTTGGCGATCTCGCTGCCCTTGAAGCTGCTCTTGCCGCTGTCGGCTTGGGCAGCGGCGCTTTCCACGGCTGCTGCGCCACCGGTGGCGGCTGCGGCGTCAAAGCCGGTGGTGCGCACGGTGATGACTTTGGTTGCGTCGGTGGACTGCACGGTGGCGATGGCGTTGCCAGCGTAGATCGGACGTTCGAAGGTGTCGGCGCTGTCAACCTTGGTGATGTCGGAAATCTGCGCCACGTCCAGCTTGGCCGCCACGCGGGGGGCCACGTTCTTGCCGCCTGCGGTGGCAGGGAACAGGATGTGGCTGTAGTTGCCAGCAATGGCCAGCACTTGGGCTGCGACGTTCTCGGCCAGGCCGTGGGCCAGGGCTTCGCTGTCGGCGTGGATGACTTTCGCCACACCGGCGATTTGCGCGGCGGCAGCGGCCGCAGCGCTTGCATTGTGGCCAGCGACCAGCACGTGCACGTCACCACCGCAAGCGGCAGCGGCTGTCACGGTGTTCAAGGTGGCGCCTTTGATGGAGGCGTTGTCGTGTTCTGCAATAACGAGTGCGGTCATGATCAGATTACCTTTGCAACGTTTTTCAATTTATCGACCAGCGTGGCGACATCGGGCACCTTGATGCCAGCGCTGCGCTTGGCAGGCTCTGCCACTTTGAGGGTCTTGATGCGGGGAGCCACATCGACACCCAGGTCCTCGGGCTTGAAGGTGTCGAGTTGTTTCTTCTTGGCCTTCATGATGTTGGGCAGCGTCACGTAGCGCGGCTCGTTCAGGCGCAGGTCGGTGGTCACCACGGCAGGCAAGCTAATGCTCAGCACTTCCAGGCCACCGTCGATCTCGCGGGTCACCTGGGCCTTACCGTCCACGATCTCGACCTTGGAGGCGAAAGTCGCTTGGGGCAAGTCGGCCAAAGCGGCCAGCATCTGGCCGGTCTGGTTGCAATCGTCGTCAATCGCTTGCTTGCCCAAGATGATCAGGCCGGGTTGCTCTTTGTCCACCAGGGCTTTGAGCAGCTTGGCCACAGCCAGAGGCTGCAGGTCCAGGTCAGCGGGGGTCTCGACCAGGATGCCGCGATCGGCACCGATGGCCATGGCGGTGCGCAAGGTTTCCTGGCATTGGGTCACGCCGCAAGAGACCGCGATCACTTCGGTGGCCAGGCCTTTTTCTTTGAGGCGCACGGCTTCTTCGACAGCGATCTCGTCAAAGGGGTTCATGCTCATCTTGACGTTGGCAATGTCCACGCCGCTGTTGTCGGACTTGACGCGCACTTTGACGTTGTAGTCCACCACCCGTTTCACGGGAACAAGAATTTTCATGAGCTCACTCCGGTTTAAAAATATGTGTGCAACCTGCGCTCACGCGGTGCGCAGCAGTTCGCGGCCGATGATGATTTGTTGCACCTGTGTCGTGCCCTCGTACAGGCGCAGCAGGCGGGCGTCACGGTAAAAGCGCTCGACCGGGTATTCGTTGATGTAGCCTGCGCCGCCGTGGATCTGCACGCCCCGGTCGGCCACGCGGCCCACCATCTCGGTGGAGAACAATTTGGCGCAAGACACTTGCATGGAGATGTCGGGGTCGGACACATGCGCAGGCTTGCCGTCAAAGCGGCGCGCCACGTCCTTGACCAGCGACCATGCAGCCAACAATTCGGCTTGGCTGTCGGCCAGCATCGCCTGGATCAGCTGGAACTCGCCAATCGGCTTGCCAAACTGCTTGCGGTCGCGGGCGTAGCGGCGGGCTTCGTCGAGGATGCGCGAGGCCAGGCCGCAAGAGACGGCTGAGATATTCAGGCGGCCACGGTCAAGCACCTTCATGGCGGTCTTGAAGCCTTGCCCGGGCACACCACCAATGATGTTGGCGGCGGGCACGCGCACGTTTTCAAGAATCACGTCACAGGTTTTTGTGCCGCGTTGGCCCATCTTCTTGTCGGGCTTGCCCAAGGTGATGCCTGGCAGGTCAGCCGGGACGATGAAGGCCGACACACCCCCTGCACCTGGGCCGCCGGTGCGCGCCATGAGCGTGAAGGCACCAGCTCGGGGTGCGTTGGTGATGTAGCGTTTGGTGCCATTGAGCACGTAATGGTCGCCGTCGAGTTCGGCGCGGGTCTTGAGCGAGGCGGCATCGGTGCCGACATCGGGCTCGGTCAGTGCGAAGGACATGATCAGCTCACCGCTGGCCACGCGAGGCAAATACGCGGCTTTTTGCTCTGGCGTGCCGTCCATCAGGATGCCTTGCGAGCCGATGCCGATGTTGGTGCCAAAGACCGAACGGAAGGCGGGCGCGGTGCGGCCCAGTTCGTAATTGACCAGCACTTCCTGGCTGACCGACAGGCCGATGCCGCCAAACTCTTCGGGCACCGTGAGGCCAAACAGGCCCATGTCCTTCATGTCCTGCACGATGTCCAGCGGCACATCGTCGTGCTCTTCGAGGTGGTCTTCGGCAGGGATCAGGCGCTCTTGTATGAAGCGCTGGAGGGTGGGCAGCAGGAGTTCAAAAGATTCGGTGTCGAGGGCCATGGTCAAAGTCGGTTCAGCGGTGTTGGAAAACAGGTTTGCGTTTGCCCAGAAAGGCGTGCATGCCTTCGTGCGCGTCGTCGCTGGCAAAGCGGGCGTGCAACTCACGTCGCTCAAACAGGATGCCTTCACTCAGGCTGCTCTCGTGGGCGCGGTTGACGGATTCCTTGATGGCCATGAGTGCAGGCAATGAGTAGCCCGCGATTTGTGTGGCCAGTTTGAGGGTGGTGGTTTGCAGGTCTGCGTCGGCCACCACGCGCGAGACCAGGCCATAGCGGTCGGCTTCCTCTGCCGACAACATGCGGGCCGACAGGCACATGTCCATGGCCTTGGCCTTGCCAATCGCACGCGGCAGGCGCTGCGTGCCCCCTGCGCCGGGCAGCATGGCGAGCTTGATTTCGGGCAGTGCGAACTGCGCGGACTCTGCCGCGATGATGATGTCGCAGGCGAGCGCCAGCTCGCAGCCGCCGCCCATGGCGTAACCGGCCACGGCGGCAATGACCGGCTTGCGCACCTGGCGGATGGTTTCCCAGTTGCGGGTGATGAAGCCGCTCTGGTACACGTCCATGTACGTCCAGTCGGCCATCACGGCGATGTCGGCACCGGCGGCAAAAGCCTTGTCGCTGCCGGTGATGACGATGGCACCGATGTCCGGGTCTTGGTCCAAGCTCAGCAGAGCCTCACCCAGCGCGTCCATCAGGGCGTCGTTGAGGGCATTGAGTTGCGCCGGGCGATTGAGGGTGATGAGCCCGACACGGCCGTGCCGTGCGGTCAGAATGGGGGACTCGGACATGGTGCTTTCCTGCTCACTCGACGGTGATTTTCTGGTCGCGGATCAAATTGCCCAGCACCTTGCCTTCGTTGGCCAGCAGGGCCTTGAATTCGGCGGTGTCCAAGGCGACGTTTTCACCACCCAGGTCCGCGTAGCGGGCCTTGAGCGTGGGTGAAGCCAGGGCCTTGGCAATCTCGCGGTTCAGACGGGCAACGACTTCGGTTGGGGTGTTGTTGGGGGTCCACATGCCGAACCAGATGTCCAGGTTGGCACCCTTGAAGCCTTGCTCACCCACGGTGGGTACATCAGGGAAGAACGGCGAACGCTTCTCGCTCACCACCGCCAGCAGTTTGACCTTGCCGGTGCGGATGTGCGGGAAAGAAATGCCGGGGTCGCACACCATGTCGGTCTGACCCGAGAGCACGTCTTGCAGCGCAGGGGCTGCGCCCCGGTAAGGCACGTGCAGGATGTCGGTGCCGGTGGCTTGCTTGAACAGCTCACATGCCAGGTGGGGCGGCGTTCCAGCCCCAGCCGATGCGTAGGACAGCTTGTTGGCTTTGGCTTGGGCCACGAGTTCGCGCACATCCTTGGCGGTGCTTTGGGGCTTGGTCACCAGGTACATCTGCGACTTGCCCACACCGGCCACGGGGGTGAGGTCACGCGAAGGCAGGAGAGGGGATTTGAACAGGTGCGGGTTGACGGTTTCGACCGAGGTCGGTGCGATGAGCAGGGTGTAGCCGTCGGGTGTGGCACGGGCGACTTCGGCGGCAGCGATGTTGCCGCTGGCACCGGGCTTGTTGTCGACAACGACGGACTGGCCCAGGCTCTCGGTCAGGCCTTGGGCAACCAAGCGGGCCATCACATCGGTGGTGCCGCCCGGGGCAAAACCGACCACGATGCGGATGGGTTTGTTCGGCCAGCTTTGGGCTTGGCTGCTGACGCTGCTGCCCAGTGCCAGCAAAGCGAGGGCGGCCACCGTCATGCTGCGGCGCAGAGGGAATCGTGCTGTGGATGTCATGGCTTGTCTCCTGTTGTGAATGGTTTGTCTTGCGCTTGGACTTAAGCTGCACCGTCGCGCAAAAGCTCACGCAATTTGAATTTCTGGATCTTTCCTGAGGGGGTGGAGGGCATGGCTTCTCGCACCTCCAGCCGTTCGGGGATGTACTGAATCGCGACTTGTTGTTCCTTGAGGTAGGCCACCATGGTGGGCATGTCAAAGCTTTGGCCGGGCTTGGGCACCACCACAGCGCAGGCGCGCTCGCCCAAGCGTTCGTCGGGGTAGGCCACGATGGCCGCCATGGCCACGGCAGGGTGGCGGTACAGCAGCGATTCGATCTCGACCACCGGGATGTTTTCTCCACCACGGATGATCACGTCCTTGCTGCGGCCGGTGATGCGGATGTAGCCATCTGGGTCCATGCGGGCCAGGTCGCCGGTGTCGAACCAGCCCTCGGCATCGGTGCCATTGAGGTGTGCGCGTTTGAGGTAACCGCCAAAGTTGGAGCACGCACGCACATACAACTTGCCGGGCGTGCCCGCAGGCAGTGCGGGCCCCGAGGCATCTGTTTCCACCACTTTGAGCTCGACGCCAGGCAAGGCTACGCCATCGGTGGTGAATGCCCGCTCGTCTGGGTCGTTCAACTGGATGAGGGTGACCGCGCCGTTTTCGCTCATGCCCCAGGCCGACACGATCTTGGTGCCGAGTGCAGCGCGAGCTTGTTCGACCAGCGGGCCGGGGATGGGGGCACCGGCACACAGGAAGGTCTTGAGCGTGGGCACGGGCGTTTTGTTCTCGGCGACCGCACGCGTGAGGTCGGTGAGGAACGGTGTCGAGGCCATGGTGAAGCTGGCTTTTTCGGTGTTGATGACCTCCACCGCTTTTTTGGGTTCCCAGATGTCTTGCAACACGGCGCTGGCCTTGAGCATGATGGGCATCATCAGGCCGTACATGAACCCCGTTTGGTGGGCCATGGGCGAAGCCATCAGCACCACGTCTTCGGCATCGAGTTGCAGTCGTGCAGCATAAGGAATGATGTTGGCCATCACCGTGTTGGCCGAGTGCATCACGCCCTTGGGCTCGCCGGTGGTGCCCGAGGTGTAGATCAGTTGGGTGATGTCGTCGGGGCCGGGGCGGTGTGCGTTCAGGATGGCGGCTGCATCGGGCTCTTTTTCCCACGCGGGGCCGCTCAGCAGCGCTTCAAAGCTGTTGGCGCCTTGGCCGTCCACCGCCACGATGTGCTTCAGCTCGGGCAAGCCTGGCTGAATGGCGGTGATCATCTGTTCGAAGTCAAAGCCCCGGAAAGTCTTGGGCGCGATGATGACCTTGGCCTCGCCGTGTTTGAGCATGAAGTTCAGTTCGCGCTCACGGAAGATGTGCATCAGCGGGTTGATGACCGCGCCGATGCGAGAACACGCCAGATAGGTCACGGTGAACTGCCACCAGTTGGGCAATTGGCAGGCCACGATGTCGTTCTTTTGCACGCCCAGGCGGCTCAGACCCACGGCCACGCGGTCGGCCATTTGCGCCAGCTCGCGGTAGGTGAAGCGGAGCACATCACCGGCTTCCACACGGTAGGCGGTCAGGGCCAGTTTGTCGGGGCAGGCCGCGACGCAGGCGTCGAGCTCACCGTTGATGGTGCGGTCATGCCAAAGACCTTGCGCGATCATTTGGGCACGGCGTGGGGCCAGCAGTACAGCGTCAAATTCCATGTTTGTCTCCTCTTGGTGGTTCTCTTGGGGGTGTTGTCGGCCTCTGGGTGGGCTCGTCAGGCGGGCACGTTCTTGCGCCCCGCACGGGTGCGCGCAATGATGGTTTTCATGATCTGGGCTGTACCGTCGCCGATCTGGAAGCCCAGCACATCGCGCAGGCGTTGCTCCATCAGGCCACGGTCGTAGCCACCGTGGCCAAAGCACAGCAGGCACTGGTGAATCACGTCGTAGGCCAGCTTGGGGCCCCACCACTTGGCCATACCGGCCTCGGCGGAGTGCGGCAGACCTTGGTCCTTGAGCCACAGGCCTTGCAGGCAGACCAGGCGGGCACCTTCGACCTCGGTGTCGTACTGGGCCAGCGGGTGCGTCACGCCCTGGAAGGCCGACAGCGGCTGGCCGAAGGCTTGGCGCTGGGTGATGTATTCCCAGGTTTCATCCAGTGCGGCACGTGCTACGGCCAAGCACTGCAGGCCGATCAATGAGCGCGAGTAGTCAAAACCGTGCATGACTTGCACAAAGCCCTTGTTTTCGTCGCCCAAGCGGTGGCTGACGGGCACACGCACGTTCTCGAAGAAGATGGAGCCGCGACCGATGGCGCGCTGGCCATGGCAGTCAAAGCGGCTCGTGCTCAGGCCGGGCGTGTCCATGGGCACCAGCAGGGCTGTGACGCCGTGTGCGCCGTCTTCGGGCTTGCCGGTGCGGCCAAAGACCACGGTGATGTCGGCTTGGTCAGCGGCCGAGATGGATGTTTTCTCGCCGTTGATGACGTAAAAGTCACCGTCGCGCTCGACCCGCAAACGCAGGTTGGCTGCGTCCGAGCCGCCACGTGGTTCGGTCAGCGCAATCGCGCAGATGGCGCGGCCTTCGCGGATCTTGTCGAGCCAGGGGCGTACCACTTCAGGATTGCCGTACTTGTAGAGGATCTGGCTGTTGAGCGATGCCAACAGGTTCAGGTAGGAAAAGCTCAGGTCGGCGCGGGCGATTTCTTCGTGGATCACGCCTGCGGCCACGCAGCCCATGCCCAGACCGCCGAATGCTTCAGGCACCTCGGGGCAGATGAAACCCAGATCGCCCATCTCGCGCAGCAAGGCGCGGTCAAACTCGCGCGTTTTGTCGCGTTCCAGAAAGCCGGGTTTGATTTTTTCGTCGGCAAAGCGGCGAACGATCTCGGCCAGCGCCTGCAGGTCTTCGTTGATGTACGGGTTGGGGTTCATCTTGTCTCCTTGGGCGGCGCGTTTACTTGGCGTATTTGCGGAAGTCGGGCTTGCGTTTTTCTTGCAAAGCCTTCACACCTTCGCGCGACTCTTCGGTGTCGTAGTACAGCTTGAGCGCGTACATGCCCAAGCCCGCGATGCCCGCCTGGTGCGCGGTGTCCATGTTGAAGCTGCGCTTGGCAATCGCAATCGCGGTCGGGCTGCGCTCGCAGATGGTCTCGCCCCACTCCTGCACGGTGGCGTCGAGCTGGTCATGCGGCACACAGATGTTGGCCAGGCCCATGTCCACGGCTTCCTGGCCGGAGTAGCGCTTGTTGAGGTACCAGATTTCGCGGGCTTTTTTCTCGCCAACCACACGCGCCAAAAAGGCGGTGCCGTAGCCAGGATCGACCGAACCCATCTTGGGGCCGACCTGGCCGAAGATGGCTTTGTCGGAGCAGATGGTCAGGTCGCAGATGGTGCACAACACATTGCCGCCGCCAATCGCAAAGCCTTGCACGCGGGCGATCACGGGCTTGGGCACATCGCGAATCGCAGTGTGGAGTTCTTCCATGGGCAGGCCAATGGTGCCGCGGCCGTCGTAGTTGCCGTCGTGGGCTGACTGGTCGCCGCCTGTGCAGAAGGCGCGGTCGCCAGCGCCGGCCAGCACGATGGCGCCCACGCTTTTGTCGTAACCAGCCTTGTTCAGGGCCTTGATGATCTCGTCGCAGGTGGTGCCGCGAAAGGCATTCATCTTCTCGGGGCGGTTGATCGTGATCCAGGCCACGCCGTTGCGGTTTTCGTACAGGATGTCTTCGAATTGCATGTGATTCTCCAAATAGGGTGTAGTTCAGATCAGCCGTGCATGGTCAAGCCACCCGACACGCTGATGACCTGGCCGGTGATGAAAGAAGCGTCGTCGCTGCCGAAGAAGGCGATGGCGCTGGCCAGGTCATCGGGTTGGCCCAGCCGACCCAATGGAATGGCGCTGCGGAAGGCTTCGATCAGCTTGGCCGGATCGCGGGCACCTTCTGCCACACCGGCCAGCAAGGCGGTGTCGGTCGGGCCGGGGCAGACCACGTTGACGGTGATGTTGTGGCGGGCATGCTCGCGAGCCAGGGTTTTGGACAGGGCCACCAAGCCACCTTTGCAAGCGGCATAGACGGCTTCGCCGGAAGAGCCGCCGCGTGCGGCGTCCGAGGCGATGTTGACGATGCGGCCATAGTTGCGCGCCACCATGCCGGGCAACACCGCATGGTGCATGTGCAGGGCACCCGTGAGGTTGATGGCGATCAGCTTGTCCCACTCGGCCGGCACGGTTTTGACGAAGGGCTTGAACACGTCCCAGCCCGCGTTGTTGACCAACACATCGATGGGGCCCAGTTGGGCTTCGGTGGCGGCCACGGCCGCATCGACTTGTCCGCGATCGGTGATGTTGCAGGCATAAGCCGCTGCAGTGCCGCCCGCAGCGGTGATGTCGTCGGCCACCTTTTGCGCCGCTTCGAGGTTCATGTCGAACACGGCCACTTTGGCGCCTTCGGCCGCAAAGCGTCGGCAGGTGGCCCCGCCAATGCCGCCACCGCCACCGGTCACAATCACTGTTTTGCCTTCGAGGTTTTTCATTTTTTCTCCAATTGAGGTCAAGGGTTTATGTGTTGAATTCTGCCGAACATATGACAACATGTTGACGTATTATGTGTTTGGCTTAAACTGCTGTGCAAGAGCCTTTTGCTTTGAATAACCTATCGTTTTCCCTATGAAAAAAACTGTTGACGCCCGGATGGAGATGGCCAATCGGATCTTTTTCAAGTTGTATCAATGTGCCAATATGTTGCATAAAACCGGCAGCAGGGCGGTGCAGGATGAAGGCTTGACCACCCAACAATGGGCGGTGCTGGGGGCCTTGTCGCGGCCCGAGGCAGCCCAAGGCATGGGGGTGGGGGAGTTGGCGCGCTACCTCATGGTCAGCCGCCAGAACCTGTCGGGATTGATCACGCGCATGACGCGTGATGGACACATTGAGATGAGCACCGATGGACGCGATCGCCGTTCGCGCCTGGTGGTGATGACCGAGTCAGGCCGCCACGTCTGGATGGACCAGGCCCAGCCCAAGATCAAGGCCTATTACGAGCAGGCCTTGCAGGACTTCTCGATGGGTGACATGGCGCACACCTTGCATTACTTCCTGAAATTGCTGGACAACATGGAGAAAATTGACCACGCCCTGCCCGAGGAAGACGCACAGCTCGAATGAGGGCCGCATCAGGGCTTGTCCTGATCAAAACGTGACAGCAGGGCCTCTATACTGGTTAAATGAACCAACTGGTACATTCCGCCAAACCCAAGCCGTCCGAGCTGCCCATTCCCCGCGAGACGGGGCGCACCAACGACCCGGCCCGCACCATGGCCGAAATCCTGGCGGTGGCCACGCATGAGTTTGCAGACAAGGGGCTGACGGGGGCGCGCATTGACGAGATCGCGGCGGCCACGCGCACCAGCAAGCGCATGATCTATTACTACTTCGGCAGCAAAGACGGTCTCTACCTGGCCGTTCTCGAAGAGGCTTACCGGCGCATGCGCGAGATCGAAGCCGATTTGCACCTGGCCGATCTGGAGCCGCTTGCAGCGCTGCAAAAACTGGTGGAGTTCACCTACGACCACCACCGAGACAACGAAGACTTCATCCGCCTGGTGATGAGCGAGAACATCCAGCGCGGCGACTATTTGCGCCAGAGCAAAAACATCCAGTCGCTCAACTCGATTGCGATCCAGTCTTTGCAGGCCGTCTATGCACGCGGGGTGGAGCAGGGGCTGTTCCGGCCAGGGCTGGACCCGGTGGACATCCACTCGGCGATTTCAGCGTTCACGTTTTTCAACGTGTCCAACCGCCATACTTTTGGGGTGATCTTCAAAGACAAAGCCAGCGAGGGCAAGGCCGAAACGCTCAAGCGCCAGCATGTGGTGGATTTGATCTTGCGCTTTGTCAGCCATCACATTCCGGCATAACAGCTAGGGTTTTGGCTAATTCCGTGACTAGGGAAACTACTTAGATGAAAAAACTAACCAGTTCGTACATTAAAGCCTGATTTCTTCTGGAGACTCTCAATGTTGACCAAACTCATTCACCATTACTGTCGCTTCCTGACCCTACTGTCCGTCACCAGCCTGGCCGTGATGGTGGTGCTCGTGTTCGGAAACGTGGTGATGCGCTACGGATTCAATTCCGGGATCACCTTGTCGGAGGAGCTGTCTCGCTGGCTCTTCGTGTGGATGACTTTCATGGGGGCCATCGTGGCCTTGGAAGAGCGTACACACTTGGGGACGGACATGATGGTGTCCAAATTGTCGATCACAGGTAAAAAAATCTGCCTGGGCCTGACGCACCTGCTGATGTTGTTTGTTTGCTGGTTGCTGTTCAAGGGCTCTTGGGATCAGGCCCTCATCAACCTCGATTCCGCCAGTCCCGTGATGGAAGCCTCAATGGGCATCTTCTATGCCAGCGGTGCCGTGTGTGCGGTGTCCTGCGCTTTGATTTTGATCAACCATTTTTGGCAGCTGGTGTCGGGTCAACTGACAGAAGAAGAGTTGATTGGCATCCGGGAGTCTGAAGACGAGCCCCTGGACATTCCCAAACCACAGCAATAAGAAAGAGGGAGAACACCATGACCATTGCTATCTTTGTAGGTTCTTTGCTCGCAGCCATGTTGCTGGGCGTGCCAATCGCTTTTTCCCTGTTGCTGTGCGGTGCGGCCTTGATGGTGCACCTGAACATGTTTGATGCCCAGATCCTGGCGCAAAACATCATCGAAGGCTCCAACAGCTTCCCCTTGCTGGCGGTGCCATTTTTCATGTTGGCTGGCGAGGTGATGAACACCGGTGGCCTGTCCAAGCGCATCGTCAATTTCGCATTGGCCGTGGTCGGCCATGTGCGCGGTGGTTTGGGCTACGTGACCATCATCGCCGCCTGCATTTTGTCCGCGTTGTCGGGCTCTGCGGTGGCCGATGCGGCCGCACTGACGGCCTTGCTGCTGCCCATGATGGTGCGTGCAGGGCACGACAAATCGACCAGCGGTGGCTTGATCGCGGCTTGTGGGGTGATCGGCCCGATCATTCCGCCTTCGATTGGCTTTGTGATTTTTGGTGTGGCCGCCAACGTGTCTGTGACCAAGTTGTTTTTGGCCGGCATTTTCCCTGGCATCTGGTTGGCCTTGGGTTTGTGGCTGACCTGGTGGTGGCTGACGCGCAAGGAAAACCTGCAACCTCCACCACGTCGCTCCAAGGGTGAAGTGTTTCAAGCCTTGCGCGAAGCTGGTTGGGCCTTGACCTTGCCACTGGTCATCATCGTGGGCCTGCGCATGGGGGTGTTCACGCCCACCGAGGCTGCAGTGGTGGTGGCGGTGCTGGCCATGTTTGTCGCTGGTGTCATCTACCGTGAACTGAGCTGGGCTCAACTGTATGAAAGCTTCAGGGCTGCAGCCAAAACCACGGCAGTGGTCATGTTCCTCGTGGCTGCAGCCATGGTGTCCGCTTGGTTGATCACCGTGGCGCAATTGCCTGATCAAGTGGTGGAGTTGCTGACCCCGTTGTTGGGCAGCCCCACACTGCTGATGTTTGCCATCATGGCCTTGGTGATCGTGGTCGGTACGGCCATGGACATGACGCCCACCATCTTGATCTTGACGCCTGTGCTGGTGCCGCTGGTCAAGGCCGCGGGCATTGACCCGGTCTATTTCGGTGTGTTGTTCATCATCAACAACTCGATTGGCTTGGTGACGCCACCTGTCGGTACCGTGCTCAATGCGGTGGCGGGTGTGGGTAAGATGAAAATGGACGAAGTGACCAAAGGCGTGGTGCCCTTCATGATCGTCCAGTTTGTCGTCATGTTCCTGATGGTGGTATTCCCCCAACTGGTCATGGTGCCTGCGCGCTGGCTGTACTGATTTTTCCATCCCGAGTCTGATTGGGTACGCCAGACTCGGGCAACATGCTCTCGCGTACATCCAAAACTTCCTTTCCATTCAGGAGACAAACATGAAACGTCTGTTCATCAAATCTGTACTCGCTTCTTTGGCCCTGGCTGCCATGGGCGTGGCTTCGGCACAAGACATCAAGGAGCGCACCCTCAAGTTCGGTCTGAACGGTCCCGAAGGTCACCCCGCTGTGGCCGGCATGAAGAAATTCAAGGAAACCGTCGAAGCCAAATCCGGCGGCAAGATCAAGGTTCAGTTGTTCCTGAACGGCACCTTGGGCAGTGACCAAGCCACTTTGTCCTCCGTCAAGGGCGGCACCGTGGAAATGGCCGTCATGAACTCGGGCATTCTGTCGAGCGAAGTCAAGGCGCTGGAAGTGTTTGACTTCCCCTTCTTGTTCGCCAACGAAAAAGAAGCCGATGCCATTGCGGATGGTCCCATCGGTCAGAAGATGCACGCCGCTTTGGCTGACAAAGGCATTGTGGGTTTGTCTTACTGGGAACTGGGCTTTCGCAACATCACCACCAGCAAGAAAGCCATCAACAAAGTGGAAGACATCGCTGGCTTGAAACTGCGTGTGATCCCCAGCCCCATCAACCTTGACTGGGTCAAAGCATTGGGTGCCAACCCCACACCACTGCCTTTCCCTGAGGTCTATGGTGCGTTGGAGCAAGGCGCCATCGACGGCCAGGAAAACCCTGTGGCCGTGATTGCTGCCAACAAGTTCTGGGAAGTTCAAAAGTACATCGCTTTGACCAACCACCAGTACAACCCCCAGTCCGTGATCTTCAGCAAGAAGGTCTGGGACAGCATGAGTGCCACTGAAAAGAAGATCATTGACGATGCAGCGGATGACGCCGTCAAAATTCAGCGCACAGCCAACCGTGCTGCATTGGCCGCCAATCTGGATTTGCTCAAGAAAAACGGCATGACCGTGACGACTTTGCCCGCTGCTGAAGTGGCCAAGTTGCGCGAAAAGATGAAGCCTGTGATCGACAAGCACAGCGCTGCATTGGGCACCACGGTGGCCGATGTTCAGGCTGAATTGGCCAAGCTGCGCAAGTAATCAAGCCCACGCCCTTGGACTGGCTCAATGGAGGCAGTTCAAGGGCTGGACAGGTTGCACAGCACTGAATCTCAAGCCGGGGTTCAGTCCTGTGTCACCGGCTTGTTGTGCAAGCCACGAAGTCCTCACACCAGAAAAGGAAATCCCATGAAAGTCTTGATGCTCCACGGCGTGAACCACAACATGTTCGGCAAACGCGACCCCAAGCAATACGGCACCATCACCCTCGATGAGATCAATGCCAATTTGCAAAAATTGGGTCAAGAGTTGTGTGCCGAGGTCGAGTGCTATCAGACCAACCATGAAGGTGACATGTGCGAGCGCATTCACCAGGCCTATTTCGACAATGTGGACGCCGTGTTGATCAACGCGGGTGCCTGGACCCATTACAGCTACGCCATCCGTGATGCATTGGCTGTGTTGACTTGCCCCATCGTGGAGCTGCACATGTCCAACATCCACGCACGCGAAGTGTTTCGTCACCACTCAGTGTTTGCCGAGATCGTCAAAGGCCAGATCTGCGGCTTTGGCGCAGACAGTTATTTGCTGGCGCTGCGCGCTGGCGTGTCGGCCGCACAAGCGGCCTGATGTGACAGGCCACTGGCCCGCTTGGGCCAGTTGACAACCGGTCTGAGTTATTGAAAATAAAGAAACCGCTTCCATGATCAACGGCAACACCGAAATCATCGCCCACATCGGCTACCCGACGCACACCTTCAAGTCGCCGATGATTTACAACCCGTACTTTGAGGCATCGGGCATCAACGCCGTGGTGGTGCCCATGGGCTGCAAACCTGAAAACTATCCCCAGTTCCTCAAGTCGGTGTTCACCTTGGAAAACATCCGCGGCGCCTTGATCACCATGCCGCACAAGGTCACCACCGTGGGCTTGCTCGACGAGGTGACTGCCACTGTGCGCGTGGCCGGGGCCTGCAATGCGGTCAAGCGCCTGGCCGATGGCCGCCTGGTGGGCGACATGTTCGATGGCGCGGGTTTTGTGCGCGGCGTGCAACGCAAGGGTTTTGACCTGACGGGCAAGCGTGTGCTGGTGGTCGGCACAGGTGGCGTCGGTTGTGCGATTGCCGCATCGTTGGCAGGCGCAGGCATTGCCGCCATCAGCCTGTTCGATGTCAACACCGCAGGTTGCGAAGCTTTGGCCCAGCGCCTCAAAACCAACTATCCCCAAATCGAGGTGCGCACCGGATCGAACGATCCGATCGATCACGATCTGGTCGTGAACGCCACCCCCATGGGCATGAACGAGGGTGACCCGCTGCCCATGGATGTTTCGCGCTTGTCGCCAGATACCTTTGTGGGCGAGGTCGTCATGAAGGCCGAGACCACCGCATTTTTGGCCGCTGCGCAAGCCCGCGGTTGCCGCACCCAGGTGGGCACGGACATGCTGTACGAGCAGATCCCGGCGTATCTGGAATATTTTGGCCTGCCCACCACCACCGCAGAAGTGCTGCGCAGTGGTGCCAAGCTGAGCTACTGAAGCAGAAGTACTGAAGTCCAACGAATTCCCTCACGGAGTGCACTGATGACCTTGAACAAAGTGGATCGCGAAGCCGTCCCCGACATGCCCAACCGTTTGGGCATTGCGGGCATTGAATTCATCGAGTACGCCACCAGCCGCCCCCAGGCGCTGGGCCAGGTGCTGGAGAACATGGGCTTTCGGCCTGTGGCGCGGCACCGCTCACGTGAAGTGACCTTGTACCGTCAGGGCACGATGAACCTGGTGGTCAACGCCAGCCCCGACGACGCCCGCGTGAGCGGCACGGTGGACGGCCAGCCCGTGATTTCTGCGGTGGCTTTTCGCGTGCAGGATGCACTCAAAGCGCACAACCGCTGCATGGAGCTGGGTGCCTGGAGCGTGGGCAGCCATGCGCAGGCCATGGAGTTGCACATCCCGGCCATCCATGGTCCGGGCGGCAGCCGCTTCTACTTTGTGGACCGCTGGCAAGAGTTCTCGATCTACGACATCGACTTCAAGCCCATCCCCACGGTGGACCCGAACCCACCGGCATTGGCCGGCATGAGCTACTTTGGCGTGGTGCAGTACATCGGCGCGGCTCGCAGCGCCGACTGGCAGACCTATTACGAACACATGTTCGACTTCAGCAGCATTTCCGATGACGAGCGCTTTGGCATCTTGCCCAAGGGCAAGCTGATGAAGAGCCCTTGCGGCACTTTCTTGTGGCAGCTGATCGAGCCCGAGCCCTGGATGGATGCCGACGACAGCCCCGAGTGCTTGCAGCGCATTGGCTTTGGCGTGCCCAATGTGGCCGAGGCGGTGACCGCACTCAAGGCCCGGGGTGTGGAGTTTGTCGAGTCCACCCAGCTGCACCCCGAAGACCGCGGTGCGCTCACTCGCGCAGCGCTGGGCTCGGTCGCGTTTGAACTCGTGCACAAGTGAGGCCTGTGATGAATTTGCTCGACGGCTACGGGATGGACACCATCACCATGGCAGGCACGCTGGAGGCCAAGCTGGCCGCCATGAAAGGTGCAGGCTTTTCTCAGGTGATGCTGATGGCCCGCGATCTGGTCACGCACCCCGGCGGTGTCAAAGCCGCTGTGGAAGCCGTGCGCCAAAGCGGCATGCGGCCCACCGGCTTTCAGGTGCTGCGCGACTTTGAAGGCCTGTCGGGCCATTTGCACAGCTACAAACTCGACATCGCCAAGTCCATGCTGGAAATGTGCGCGGCCACCGGCAGCAAGGTCTTGCTGGCCTGCTCGTCCACTTCGCGCCACGCCACACAAGACCTGGATCAGATCGCCGCCGATCTGAAAAAGCTGGCCATGCTGGCCGTGCCCATGGGCATCAAGGTGGCCTACGAGGCGCTGTCTTGGGGCCGCACCGTCAATGAATTCCCCACCAGCTGGGACGTGGTGTGCCGCGCCGATTGCCCCAATCTGGGCATCGGTATCGACTCCTTCCACATCTTTGCGGCCAAGACCTCATTGGACGCCATCGAAGAACTCGACCCGTCCAAAATCTTTTTGGTGCAACTGTCGGACTTCATGTGGCAGGAGACGCCGACCTTTGAAGAGCGCATGACCACGGCCCGCACTTTCCGTGTGTTTCCGGGTGAGGGCGTGCACAGCGAGCAGCTGGCAGACCTGGTGCTGCGCCTGGACCGCATTGGTTACCGGGGCGATTACAGCTTCGAGGTGTTCAACGACGACTACCAGCAATTGCCGCTGGAAACTGTGGCCGAGCGTGCCCGCAAGAGCGCGACCTGGTTGCATCAGGACGTGTTGCACAAGTCGGCACCGCTGCCGGCGTGGGCACGCCAGCATTCCTGATAGAACCATTTCTGAACGAGCCATTCCTTGACAGTCAGCGCTCGACTTGCCTGCGCAGCCAACCTGGAGGTCGAGAGATGACCCACACTGCTTCACGTCCCCGCATTGCCGTTGCTGGCGCGGGCATCATTGGGCAAGCCCACATGGCGGTCATTCAGGCCAGCCCCCATGCCCAACTTTGTGCTGTGGTGGACCCTTCCCCGGCAGCTGCAGCACTGGCGGCCAAAGCGGGGGTGCCGCTTTACAAGACACTGGACGACTTGCTCGCACAAGACAAGCCTGATGGCATGGTTTTGGCCACGCCCAACGCTTTGCACGTGCCGCAAGCTTTGCAGTGCATGGGGCAGGGCCTGCCTGTGTTGCTGGAAAAACCGATTGCCACCACTGTGGCCGAAGCCCAGGTCCTGGTGGACCAGGTCGAGCAGACAGATGCCAAGGTGTTGATCGGACATCACCGTGCACACAGCCCGATCATGGCCAAGGCCCGGCAGGTGGTGTCGTCCGGACAATTGGGTCAGTTGGTGGCGGTGATGGGCAGTGCCCTGTTTTTCAAACCCGACAGTTATTTCGATGATGGCCCATGGCGGCGTGAAATCGGCGGCGGCCCCATCCTGATCAACATGATCCACGAGGTGCACAACTTGCGCATGTTGTGTGGCGACATCGTGGCGGTGCAGGCCTTCAAATCCAACGCCACGCGGGGCTTTGCGGTGGAGGATACGGTGGCGATCAACCTGCGTTTTGCATCGGGGGTGCTGGGCACCTTCATGCTGTCGGACACCGCCGCATGTGCCCGTAGCTGGGAGCAAACCAGTCAGGAAAACAAGGCTTACCCCAGCTACGACGACGAGGACTGCTACGTCATCAGCGGCACGCAGGGCAGTTTGTCGGTGCCGACCATGCGCCTGAAGACCTATGCCAACGCCGATGCCCGTTCATGGTGGAAGCCTTTTGAGGTGGGAACCGTGCCCATGCAGCGCGAAGATCCGCTGGCCTTGCAGATGGCGCATTTTGCGCAAGTGATCCGTGGGCAGGCGGAGCCACTGGTGAGCGCACGCGATGGGCTCCACAATTTGCGCGTGACCGAGGCCATCGCGCAGGCGGCCGAGACCGGAGCCTTGGTCTATTTGGACGGGGCGACATCCTGAGCCTGTGATCAGGCAAGGGACAATAGCGGTTTCACAGCGCTTTTCTGAACCCTCTCCATGCCCCGCATCCAGTTTGAACTTCCCGACCGCTTCGTTTTTGCCACCGACATCCAGATCTACATCAGCCACGTCAACCAGGGCGGGCATCTGGACAATGCGCAACTGCTGACCCTTGTGTCCGAAGCGCGTGTGCGCTTTTTCAAGGCCCTGGGCTACACCGAAGGCAATGTGGCCGGTCGCCCCATCGTGGTGGGCGACATGGTGGCGCAATACAAGTCTGAGGGCTTTCATGGCGAGACCATGCGCGTGAGCATGGTGCCGCAGGACCACAACAAATACGGTTTTGACCTCGTCTACCGCATGGAGTGCCTGGACACGGCCCGCGAGGTGGCACGCGGCAAGATCGGCATCGTGTTCATTGACCGCGACACCCGCAAAGTGACCGCTGTGCCGACTGAATTTTTGCAACGCGCAGGCGCACTGCCAGCGGTTTGACGCGGGCATTTGCGTTCATCATCAAAGCGCACGAGGAACCTTCAGCGCATGCGGCTGCCCCACATCGACACCCCGCGCTGCACGGGCTGCGGCTGGTGCGTGGCGGCTTGCCCGCCCCATGTGCTGAGTTTGCACACCGAAGGCTGGCGCAAGCATTCGGTGCTGGACGATGCGGCAGGCTGCACGGGTTGCAGCAAGTGCGAAAAGCGTTGTCCTTTTGGCGTGATCACCATGATCAAAAAATCGCCGAACGAAGTTCAGCTCCTACAAGGGTGAGCTTCGGTGTCTGGAGTTCGTAGGAGCTGAACTTGTTCGGCGATGGGGTGCGGGACGCTCAGGCGGTGAAGTGGGCGCTGTCCATCACTTGCAGCTCTTGAGCTAAGAGAGGTACAAAGTCCATCTGGTCCAACACATCGCGCTGCAGGTCGATGCCGGGGGCGATCTCGAACAGCTCGATGCCTTGGGGCGTGAGGCGGAAGCTGGCCCGTTCGGTGAGGTAAAGCACCTCTTGTTTCCGTACCAAGCCTTGCGGCCCGGAGAAGGTGATTTGGTCCACTTTTTTGACCAGCTTTTTCACGGCCCCTTGCGCGGTCACGCGCATCTGACCATCGCCGGTTTCGAGCTTGACGCCCTTGGCCGCCAGCGTGCCGCAGAACACCACCTTCTTGGCGTTTTGCGCAATGTCGATGAAGCCGCCAGGCCCCACGGTGACGCCGCCCAGGCGTGACACATTGACCGAGCCTTCTTCGTCGAATTCACCAAAGCCCAAAAAGGCGATGTCCAGACCGCCGCCGCCATAAAAGTCGAACTGCGTGGCCGCGTCCAGCATGGCCGTGGCGTTGCGGGCGTAGCCAAACAACACGCCGTCCATGAGCGTGCCGCCGTAGGTGCCGTGCTCGATGGTTTGGTAAATGCGGTGCTGTTCGTTGCGCGCCGCGATCAGCTTGGCCACCGCGTCGGGCACGCCCACGCCGTAGTTGATAACAGGCCTAGCCTTGTCGGTGTTGAAGAGTTCCACGTACGCACGACGCGCCACCGCCTGGCGTTCGCTGAAGGCTTCTTGCGCAGCGGCCACTTCGCGGGCGTGGTCTTGCGCTTCGCTTTGGGCACGCGCTGCGCCTGTCAACTCGCCGCTGAAGGCGGGGTCAAACGGGATGGCGTAGCTGGTGGACTGCTCGGGGTCCACCACGATGGCGTCCACCCAGGCCGAAGGAATGCGCACTTCGCGGGCCTTGAGTGCACCTTTGGGCAAACGTTCCTTGACCTGCACGATGACTTTGCCGCCGCTGTTGCGGGCCGCCAGGGCCAGAGATTGCGCATCGAGGTTGGCCGCTTCGTGCTCGAAGCTGATGTTGCCGTCTTCGTCGGCGCTGCTCGCGCGCACGATGGCCACATGGATGGGGAAGGGCTTGTAGCGCAGGTATTCGCGGCCATCGATGGCGATGACTTCGGCCAGATCATCCTTGGCCGCATCGTTCATGCGGCCTCCGCCATGGCGCGGGTCACACACCGTGCCCAGGCCCACATGGCTGATGAGGCCGGGGCGACCTGCGCCGATCTCGCGCATGAGCTGGCTGCTCACGCCGCCAGGCAGGATGTAGGCCTCGATCTTGTTGGACAGCGCCAGTTGTTGCATGGCCGGTGACCAGACCCAGTGCCCGCCGATGACCCGTTTGACCAGGCCTTCGTGCGCGAAGCAGTTCATGCCTTTGGTTTTTTTGTCGCCAATGCCCAGGGCGTGCATGACGGTGAGGTTCTTGGGGGTTTGCGTGTTCAGAAAGCATTCTTGCACGGCTTCAAACAGGTGCGTCGCTTCCATCAGGCCGCCGCCGCCACCCATGAGGCCCACGGTGTCGCCGTCTTGTATCAGTTGTGCCGCTTGGGTGGCGGTCATGAATTTGGGTTGCATTTTTCAGTCTCTCAGATTTTGTTCGCAGGCAGGTTCGTGGTGCGCTGCATCGGTGATGGCGTGGGGGCCGCGGCCTCATGCTGGGGTACCAGAAATCGGCCGCGGCCCCCACGCCACCCCCGATGGGCTGGTTGTTGTGCAAATGTCTTGATGCCGCAGTGCCTTTGTAGGTCGGAGCTTCAGCTCCGACCTGCGTGAAGACAACAAGTAGACCAACAGCCGTGTGAGTGGGATGGGCGGCCGACGATTTTCGGTACCCCGGTATGAGGAGGCCGCCCAGCCCACTCACTCGGCCCTCGAAATAGGCACATCACACGCACACAAAAGGTCAGCGGTTCACATCAAACAGAACGGCCCCCTTCTTGAGAGCGCTCTTGGCGATCACGCCCCGGTGGATCTCGCTGGTGCCGTCGAAGATGCGGTAAATGCGGGCATCGCGGTAATAGCGCTCGATGGACAGCTCCTTGCAAAAGCCCATGCCACCAAACACCTGCACCGCACGGTCCACCACGCGGCCCAAAGTTTCTGCAGCGTGCACCTTCACCATGGCGATCTGCTCGCGGGCATCCATGCCTTGGTCCAGCATCCAGGCGGCGTGGTAGACCATCCAGCGGGCAGCGTTGATCTCGATCACGCTGTCGGCGATCATCTGCTGCACCATCTGGAAGTCACCGATCTTGCTGCCGAACTGCTTGCGCTCATTGGCCCAGTTCAGCATCAGCTCGCACACATGCGTGGCCTTGCCCACAGCGCGAGCACCCACCTGAGCCAGGCGCACCACATTGAGCGCACCCATGGCCAGTTTGAAGCCCTGACCCACTTCGCCCAACAGGGCGGCGTCTTCGAGCTGCACATTGTCAAAGAACAATTCCAGGTGCGGCGTACCGCGCAGGCCCATCATCTTCTGGTCTTTTCCCACGGTGAAACCGGCCAGGCCTTTGTCCACCATGAACATCGAGATTTCTTTTTCACCGGTCTTGGCCGACACCAAAAAGAAGTCGCTCCACTCGCCATCGCTGATGAAGTGTTTGGTGCCGTTGAGCACCCAGCCTAGCTCGTTTTTCTTGGCGTTGGTTTTGATGCCTGCCGCGTCCGAGCCCGCGCCCGATTCGGTGATGGTGATGGCGCAGGTGCGTGTGCCCGCCACAGCAGGCTTGAGCCAGCGCTCGATCTGCTCACCCTTGCAGTGCAGCAGGGGTTCGTACACATTGCCAAAGGCTCGGCGGATCAGGATGTCGCTGGTGTGGCCGAACTGCTCTTCGCACAGGATGCGGTCCATGTTGGACAGGCCGCCACCGCCCAATTCGGCGGGCATGTTCATGCCGTACAGGCCCAGGGCTTTGGCTTTGTCGTGAATCGCTTGCGCTTTGGCCTTGTCCAGAAAGCCTTTGTCTTCGATCTCGTCTTCGAGAGGCTTGAGTTCTTCGGTGATGAAACGGCGTACCGTTTCGATCATCATTTTTTGTTCGTCGTTGAGTGAAAAGTCCATGGTGTGCTCCGGATGTTTGAAAGTAGTGGTCGTTTTGTCATGGACGACTTTTCAAGCACTGCTGAACCACCGCGCCCCAAAGAAGAAGGGCAGACGCGAGAGCTTTTCAAAACGCATGAACATCGTTTCAGGCTTCCACAAAGGGGCGGCTCTTGGCCAGGCATTCGGCAGCCCAGTCCCGCACCGAGGTGTGGGCTTCACGGTCAAAGTTCACCACCTCGACGCTGACCGGCAGGTCGGCGGGCAGGGCGTCAAACAGGCCTTTCACATCGATCGTGCCGTCGCCGGGCAAGAGGCGTTCGCAGCGGGCGGTGTGGACCATTTGCTCGGTGGTGAAATTCAGCCCGGCCTGGGCATCGCAAATTTGCGCGTAGTGCAGCAGCTCGCGCGGGATGGCGCGGATGTCGTCCAGTGTGGTGGTGGAGCGGCCAAAGTGCAGCGCATCGACCAGGATGCCGGCGTTGGCGGGCATGCCCGCGTTTTGCACGATGCGCAGCGCTGACTTCGCATCCTTGACGGCGGTCCAGGGCATGAATTCCAGATCGGCGCTCATGCCGAAGGGCTTCATCACTTCGCACAGGCGGGCGTAGTGCTCGGTGAGCCGCGCTTCATCGGCGTCATCTCCAGCCACCAAAATGGCTTTGGCTTTCAGGGCCGCGCCCGCGTCGTACAAGGCATCCCAGGTGTGCGGGTCAAAGTTCTCGCCGATGCGGATGATCTCCAGATCGAACACGCCCACGCCCGTGTCGCGCTGTGCGGCCAAAGTCTCGCGCAGGGCCTCGGGCTGGTCCAACAGGTGTTGCTGTGGTGCGCCGGGCGCATTGGGCCACAGGCGCAGGCCCACAAAGCTGTAACCCGTTTGCGCAGCGACCGTGATCGCTTCGGCGGGCGTGCAGCGGTGCGAGCTGAGGTAGGCGAGAGAGTAGGTGCGAGACATGGCGGTTTATTTCAAGGGCGACACCGCCGTGGGCATGGCGATGGTCGAGACCATGTTCGTCGTGAGGTGGGCGGGGCCGCCTTTGGGGGGCCAGATGCCTTGGGCCACGGCTTCGCCACGGATCTGGCTGCGGGCATTCAGGCTGTCATAGGCCCAGATGTTGGTAAAACGCAGGGGGCCGTCGAGTGCCACCATGGCCACCACGCACGGCGAGAGCTCGTCGCGTGCAGGCACGTACTGCTCCCACAGGTCAATGGTGGGCTGCACGCCGCCAGTTTTGATGCCGTAGGTGCGGATCTCGTAGACCGGGCCGGTGATGCCGCTCTCAGCACTGGGGCGCACCGGCTTCATCCAGGGGAAGCCTTTGTAGCTGTGCTGTTCCAGCGATTGGTAAATTTCGCCGCAACCAAACGGGCTGGCGCTTTGCTGTGTGCGGTCACGCTCGGCTTGCAATGCGTCGAGTGTGGCAAAGCCGCGCAGCACGATCATCTGGTTGAGCACGCCGATGTCGGTGAACCAGCAGCCCAGCAACTCGCCCTGCGCTTGCGGAGCGCTGGCAAAAGCCTGCACGTGGGTGGCGGCTTGGCCTGCGGTGCCAAAGGGCAGGTTCATGGTGGCGAGTTCGTAGTACATGGTGTTTTCTTTCGAGGTGTTGGTGGATGTGTTGGTGATCGGGTATTCGCAAGTGGCCGCAGGGTCGCGGCCCGCGGCATGGTGCGCAGCGATGAAGCCAAAAGTCATGGCCGGGCCCAGCGTGATGCCGCCGGCCGGGTAGTGGCCGCCCATCATGCTGCTCAGGTCATTGCCTCCGGCATACAGGCCAGGTATGGCCTGGCCTTGGGCGTCGATGACCTGTGCGTGGTCGTTCACGCGCAAACCTGCAAAGGTGCCCAAGCTGCCCATGACGACTTTGACGGCATAAAAGGGCCCTTGCTCGATGGGGCCCATGCAGGGGTTGCGCAGGCCGCGTCGTGTGGCTTTGATGGCATCGCCCTGGATGCGGTTGTAAGGGGTTTCGCCTTTGCCAAAGTCGCGGTCTTTGCCGTCTTGCGTGAGCGTGTTGTAGCGCTGGACCGTGGCTTGCAAGGCCTTGGCGTCGATGCCACAGGCTTTGGCCAGTTCGGCCAGGTTGTGCCCGCGTTGGAGGTAACCGTTTTTCAACCAAGGGCCGAGCGGCATGGGCGCAGGTTTGACCGCACCCAGACCGTAGTAGCGGATGAAGGCGTGGTCGCAAACCAGCCAGGCTTCTGGCTTGTGACCGGCCGGTGTGGCGGCCAGCAGGTCTTGCATGAAGTCGTGGTACGAGTTGGCCTCGTTGGCAAAGCGTTGGCCTTGCGCCGTCACAGCAATCAGACCAGGCTTGGCGCGCTCGATCAGGTGCGGAAAGTGCGCCACGCTGCCGTCTTGGCGGGGCACCAGCGACACCGGGGCCAGGGCGGCGGCTTGCACCAGGTCGCCCGCCACCACACCACCTGCGGATTCGCCCATGCGCAGACCATCGCCGGTGTTGCCGCGGTTGCCAGCCGACCAGTGCTCGTGGCCGGTGGGCGCGTGAGGCAGCAGTTGCTGTTTGCGCTTGGGGTCGTGCGGAAAGCCACCGGTGGCCAGCACCACGCCGCAGCGGGCATGGATGCGGGCTTCGCCTTGCGGCGTTTGGATCACAGCGCCCGTGACGCGGCCGCCTTCTTGCAGCAAACGCAGGGCAGGGCTGTTCACGCGAATGTCCACGCCCCAATCGAAAGCCGATTTGGCCAGCCCGCCGATGAAGGCATTGCCATTGACCAGCCGCGTGCCTCGGCGGTGCACCAGCAGGTCACGCCAGTGGCGCAGCACCAGCTTGGTGACGTACCAAAACGATGCAGGCTTGTGCAGGGCATTCAAGAAGTGGCGCAACTCCGCGCCCGAGGCGATGCCCATGCCCCACAGCGTGGTCTCGTGCAGCGGCGGTTTCAGGTCGTGCAGGCGATCGCCCAGTTGGCGGGCATCAAAGGGTGCGGCGCAGATCGAGCGGCCACCGGTGGCGGCATTGATGGTGTGGCCATGAAAGTCGGGAATCGCATTGCCATCGATGAACTGCAGCGCGGTGTTTTTGCGAAAGAACTCGACCATGCGCGGGCCGTTGTTCAGGAAGGCCAGCGCCCGTGACTCGTCGAACTTCTCGCCCAGTTCGCGCCGCAGGTACGACAGCGGTTTGTCGATGCGCTCGAGCAAACCCGCTTCGACCGCCAGGTGGTTGCGGGGCACCCACATCCAGCCGCCGGACCAGGCGGTGGTGCCGCCGTATTGCGCGTCTTTTTCGACGACGATGACTTTGAGGCCCAGGTGGGCGGCGGTCACGGCGGCCGACAGCGCGCCCGCGCCGGAGCCGACCACTAGCAGGTCGCAGTGTTCGGGCGTGGTGTGTGCGGTGTTCATGGGCTTGTGCACTTCACACCGCGTAAATCGGTTTGCGGCCATCGGTGGGCGCTGCGCTGCCGGTCTCGGCCGTGAGGCTGAAGAAGGGCGATGCGCCGCTGGACGCGGCCAGCTGTTGCGCGGTGCTGATCAGCTCGGGCGCGAGTTCGGCCATTTTTTCTGACGTGAAGCGCACGGTGGGCCCTGCGATGGTGAGCACACCAAAAGCGGGCTGACCCGCAAACCGCACCGGGGCCGACATGGCCGACAGGCCCACGGTGTAGGTGTCGGTGGTCAGGCTGTAGCCGCGCTCGCGGGTTTGGGCCACAGCGTCCATCACCGCTTGCAAGCTGGTCGGGGCTGCGGGGCCGAACTGCTCGGGCAGGCCCAGGCCTTGTTTGGCCACCAGGGCCAGGGCCGCGTCATCGCTGAGCGTGGACAAGAAGGCCCAGCCAGAAGATGAGCAGGACAAGCGGGCATCGCTGCCCATGTCGGGGTCGTAGCGCAGGCCCTGGCGTGCGCCTTGGGCGCGGGCCACCCAGGTCAGGCGCTCGCCATCGACCACCGACAAGCGCACCAGTTCGCCCGAGACTTCGGCCAGGCGGTTGAGCAAGGGCTGGGCGATGTCCACGATGCCGCTGTTGCTGAGGTAGCTCAGGCCCATGGACACCAGCTTGGTGGTCAGCAGGTAGTCGCCGTGGCCGCGCGTCTGGCGCACATAGCCCAGGCGCACCAGGTCGGTCAGCAGGCGGTGCGTGCCGCTGCGGGGAATGTCCAGCTGATCCGCAATGGCGGCCAGCTCGAGACCTTCGCCGTGCTGCGAGAGCAATTCCAGAATGCCCAGTGTTCTTTCGAGGACGCCGCTCATGTGTGTTCTTTGCGTGGTGGATGGGGCGAGTATATTGAATTTTGGAAATAAATTCAAAAGTGGAATCAAATTCCATTTTTATGTATCATCGCGGCCATGAACTCGAACAAGCCATTGAATCTGGACGGTGCCTCGCGGGTGCACTTCATCGTGGGCGACCCGATTGCCCAAGTCAAATCGCCTGCGGGCGTGAGCCAGGCCTTTCAGGATGCGGGGCTCAATGCCTTGTGCATTCCGGCCCACGTGGCCCCGGCCGATCTGGCCGCCTGGACGGCGGGGGTGTCCTTGTCGAAAAACGTGGACGGCATCATCGTCACCGTGCCGCACAAGTTCGCCTACTTTGATCTGTGCGCCACCACGTCTGACCGCGGTGCGTTTTTGAAATCGATCAACACCTTGCGCCGTAACGCCGATGGCTCTTGGCATGGCGACATGTTTGACGGCCTGGGCTATGTGAAAGCCTTGGCGCTCAAGGGCTGCAGCCTGCAGGGCAAAAAGGCCTTGCTGGTCGGCGCGGGCGGCGCGGGTTCAGCCATCGCCTATTCGCTGGCCACGGGTGGCCTGTGCGAGCTGGCCATTCATGACGAGGACACGGCCCGCCGCGATGCGCTGGTGCAGCGCCTGGCCTCGCTGGGCCAGTGCCGTGTTGTGGCTGGCAGCAGCGACCCCACGGGCTTTGACATCGCCATCAACGCCACGCCGATTGGCATGAAAGAAGGCGATCCGCATCCCATCGATTCGAGCCACTTCACGCCCGACATGTTTGTCGGCTGTGTGATCACCGCGCCCGCTGTGCCGCCCATGATTGCCGCAGCCCGTGCCTTGGGCTGCAACACCCTGACGGGGGCGGACATGTTCGCGCAGGTCAAAGACCTGATGGTCGAATTTTTGATGGGGGCCTGAGATGCAAGTGCTGAAGAACGGTTTGGAAGGCCTGAAAGACGGCACCGAATTTGACCTGGTGGTCATTGGTGCGGGCGGTGCGGGCTTGTCGGCGGCGGTGTTTGCTGCCCTCGACGGTGCCAAGGTGCTGGTGGTCGAGCGCACCGAGTATGTGGGGGGGACCACTGCTTGGTCCGCCGGGACCACCTGGGTGCCGGGTACGCACCACGCTGCCCAAGTCAACCCGACCGACACGCTGGCCGATGTGGCGACTTACCTGAACCATGCTGTGGGGACGCAAGCGCCAGCGGCCTTGCGTGAAGCCTTCTTGCAGCATGGAGCCGAAGCGGTGGCCAAGATCGAAGCGCAAACACCTGTGAAGTACCGGCCCTATCCCAAGCACCCGGACTACATCAGCGATCTGCCGGGCTCGACCTTGAACGGTCGTGCGCTGGAACCTGTACCTTTTGATGGCCGTTTGCTGGGCGATCTGTTCCCGCTGCTGCGCCCGCCGATCCCTGAATTCACGGTGCTCGGCGGCATGATGGTGGACCGCACCGACATCAACCATTTGTTGGCCATGACCCAGTCCTGGGCTTCGCTCAAGCATTCGGTCAGCATCGTGTGGCGGCATCTGCGCGACCGCCTGTCGCACACCCGTGGCACCCGTTTGGTCATGGGCAATGCCTTGGTGGGGCGTCTGCTGTTGGCCTTGTCGCAGCAAGACAAGGCGAGCTTGGCGCTCAAGACCTCGGTCGATGCGCTGGAGCGTGACGCCAGCGGACGTGTGGTGGCGGTGCGCCTGAGCAGCGCCACAGGCCATGCCCGCGTGCAGGTCAAGCGCGCAGTGGTGCTGGCCAGCGGCGGCTTCAACCGCGATCCGGCTTTGCGTGCAGACAAACTGCCCGGCATTCCAGCTCAGTGGTGCCCCGCAGCGCCCGGCCACACCGGCGAAGCGCTGGCCCTGGCACGTGGCCTGGGTGCGATCGAAGGACAGGGCGCTCAAAGCCCCGCCTTCTGGGCACCGGTCTCATTGCGCCAGCGTGCCGACGGCAGCACAGCCGTGTTCCCGCATTTTGTGATGGACCGCGCCAAGCCCGGCATGATCACCGTCAACCAGGCGGGTGAGCGCTTTGTGAACGAGAGCACCTCTTACCACCTGTTTGCACTGGGCATGCAGGCGGCGCAGAAAGCCGTTCCTGCTTATCTGGTGGCCGATGCCAAAGCCCTGCGTCAATACGGCATGGGCATGGTGCGCCCCGGAGGCAAAGGCCTGGCCCCGTTTTTGGCCGACGGCTACCTGACCGAAGGCGCTACCCTGGATGCGCTGGCGAACAAGCTGGGCATCTCGGCCGATGGCCTCGCCCGGTCGGTGGCCGACAACAACGCGTTTGCCCAAACCGGTGTGGACACCCAGTTCCAGCGTGGTGTCACGGCTTACCAGCAAAACATTGGCGACGCTGCAGCCGGTGGCCCCAACCCCAACTTGGGCGCGATCAGCGAAGGCCCTTTCTATGCGGTCAAGCTCTACCCTGGCGACATTGGCGCGGCGCAAGGCTTGCAGACCAACGAACACGCGCAGGTGCTCAACGCTCAGGGTCAAGTGATCGCGGGCTTGTATGCGGTGGGCAATGACATGAATTCCATCATGGGCGGTGTGTACCCCGCACCCGGCATCACGATTGGCCCAGGTTTGGTGTTCGCCTTTTTGGCGGCGCGGCATGCTTTGGCCTCGCCTGCGACCCTCGGGTCTAACCCCTAATTCGTTCGTTCATCGAACGTTTTTGCGCGATCATCGAACCATTGCCCCCCATGTCTTGGCAAAAATTCTGGAATTGAGCACTACATTCCCATCACCTTGCCCTGCATGGAAAAACGTTTTTTCAACCCCTTGGCCGTGCAAGCTGGCCTGATTCCACCCACGAGGAGACCTCTGTGAAAGCTACCCTGAAAACCCTGGCTGTCTGCGCTGCACTGGCCGTGTCTGGCTTGGCACAAGCCCAAGACATCAAGATCGCCAACATCGTTGAACTGTCGGGCCCCGGCACCACAGCCGGTACCGTCTTCAAAAACGGTGTGGAGCTGGCCATCAAGGAAATCAACGCCGCTGGCGGCATCTTGGGCAAGAAGATCAGCTACACCACCGAAGACACCCAGACCAACCCTGGCGTGGCCAAAGGCTTGACCCAAAAGGCCGTGGACAATGACACCTTCGCCATCTTTGGCCCTGTGTACTCCGGCTCCATCATGGTCTCCATGGCCGAATCCAAGCGTGGCGAAACGCCCAACTTCACCGGTGGTGAAGCCGCAGCCATCACGGCACAGGGCAACCCTTATGTGTTCCGCACGGCCTTCGGTCAGAGCGTGTCCTTCCCCAAGTTGGCCAAGTTCATCAATTCCAAAGCCAAGACTTTGGCCATCGTCTATGTGAACAACGACTTTGGCAAAGGCGGTCGTGACACCCTGACCAAGCTGCTCGAAGGCACCTCGACCAAGGTTGTGGCCGACATCTCGACCGACGCCGGTCAGGTGGACTTCTCGGCTGCCGTGCTCAAAGCCAAGCAGACCGATGCCGACGCGATTTTCGTGTACACCAACGAAGAAGAGTCCGCCCGTGCCCTGCGCGAGTTCCGCAAGCAAGGCGTGAAGAAAATGCTGATCGGTGAAACCACCCTGACCGGCCAAAAAGTGATCGAGCTGGCCGGTGAAGCCGCCAACGGCGCTTTGGCCCACGTGGGTCTGACGGTGGATGCACCTCAGTTCAAGGCCTTCGGTGCCAAGTACAAAGCCGAATACAAATCCGAGTCGGACCACAACGGCATCAAGGGCTACACCGGCATGTACGTTTTGAAGGCCGCGATTGAAAAAGTCGGCAAGCTCGACCGCAAGGCCGTGGCTGCGGCCATCCGTGGTGGCTGCTTCAGCGCCAAACAAACCCCTGGCATCCTGATGGACGTGTGCTTTGACGACAAGGGCGATCTGGACCGCGAAAGCTTCCTGATCGAGGTGAAGAACGGTCACCCTGTGATCAACGCCACC
>Ga0228699_1000202_pt1 | contig 52547 bp, 46 predicted proteins | sample McNCre217_Aug_MG_FD_178016 | JGI IMG/M metagenome (GOLD analysis project Ga0228699, IMG submission 178016) | Freshwater microbial communities from McNutts Creek, Athens, Georgia, United States - 2-17_Aug_MG | ecosystem: Environmental > Aquatic > Freshwater > Creek | place: USA: Georgia... | reverse complement strand
GCTTACAAGAGCTTAGCGACGCCCAACTTTTTTTGTACTTTCTGGCGACATCCATGTCTAAAGTCTTCATCGACGGCGAAGCCGGCACCACAGGTCTACAAATTCGCGAACGTTTGGCCACCATGCCTGCCGTGCAAGTGGTCAGCATCGACCCTGCCAAACGCAAAGACCCAGAAGCCAAACGCGAGCTGATGGCAGGCGTGGACATGGTCATCCTGTGCCTGCACGACGACCACGCGCGCGAGTCAGTCGCCATGATTGACAGCCTGAGCGGCAAGAAACCCAAAATCATCGACGCCTCCACCGCGCACCGCGTGTCACCGGGTTGGGTCTATGGCTTCCCCGAATTGGCCGCTGGTCAGCGCGAGGCCCTGATCAACGCCGAACGCGTGGCCAACCCCGGCTGCTACGCCACTGGCGCGATTGCGTTGTTGCGCCCCTTGGTGGACGCGGGCTTGGTGCCTGCTGATTTCCCCGTCGCCCTGCCTTCGGTCAGCGGCTACTCGGGTGGTGGTCGCACCATGATTGAAGACTACGAAGCTGGCAAAGCGCCGCTGTTTGAAGCCTACGCCTTGGGCCTCGAGCACAAGCACATCCCAGAAATCATGGCCTACACCGGCCTCACACGCCGCCCGTTGTTTGTGCCCTCGGTAGGCAACTTCCGTCAAGGCATGTTGGTGCAACTGCCCATCCATTTGGACATGCTGCCAGGCAAACCCAAAGCGGCTGACCTGCATGACGCGCTGGCCAAACACTACGCCCAAAACCCTGACGGCTGGGTGAGCGTGCAACCCGCCACCGACAACGGCAAGCTCGACGCAACCGCGTTGAACGACACCAACAAATTAGAAATTCGCGTCTTTGCGAATGAAACCCATCGCCATGCGGTGCTGATGGCGCGTTTGGACAACTTGGGTAAGGGTGCTAGCGGCGCTGCGGTGCAGAACTTGCAGTTGATGTTGGGCGTTTAACGCCTCTCTTTGCAAAGGCGTCAGCGCTGCGTGCATATGCGCATGGCTCATACTCGCTACGCTCGCCAAATCGCCAAACGCATACGCCCACATCACTGACTTCTTGTGGACTAGAAGTCTTCCGCGCCAGCCACGACTTTGCGCACGACCTCAGGCGCAAAGCCTCGGCTCACTAAAAACCGCACTTGTTTGACGCGTGCAGCTTGGTCCACAGGCGGCGCGCCAAATTTCTTTCGCCAGACCTCGCGGGCTCGCTCTAGCTCGGTGCTGCGCATCGCTTGCACCGCTTCGGCGATGGCCTCAACAGGCAACCCCTTGGCTTGCAATTCTTGACGCACCCGGGATGCACCGAGCTTGCGAGAGCGGCTGTTGACCACCGACTCCACCACACGCTGTTCGTTGATGAAGTCTTTAGCCTGCAAAAAATCCAACGCCTCGGCCAACTCACCCGGCGTTTCTTCAAACGGTTTGAGCTTGCGCTCTAGCTCAAAGCGCGAGTGCTCACGCAACGACAACAACCGCAGCGCTCGCCCTTTGAGCGAAGGCTGAAACCCTTTGGCCCTTTTCGCCTTGGGTTCGTCCTCTGCCCGCGACAGGTCTTGCGCGTTGGATGTCACGTCGTTGCTCACGAAGTGCCTTAGAGCACCACGCCGTCGGCGTCGATATCAGCGGCTTTGGCTTCTTTGGCAGCCTTAGAGGCCTTGGGCGCCTTTTCTTCTTTGGCCGCTGGTGTATCTACACCACCAGCCAGCAACGGAATACCCAAAGATTCACGCACCTTGTTTTCAATCTCGAAAGCTAGGGCTTCGTTTTCACGCAAGAACTCGCGGGCGTTGTCACGGCCTTGTCCAATTTTTTCGCCGTTGTAGGCATACCAAGCACCCGACTTTTCAATGACCTTGGCGTTCACACCCATGTCAATGATTTCGCCTTGGCGGCTGATGCCTTCGCCAAACAAGATGTCGAACTCGGCCGTTTTGAAGGGGGGCGACACTTTGTTTTTCACCACTTTGACTTTGGTTTCGTTACCCACCGCTTCGTCGCCGCGCTTGATGGTGCCGGTGCGGCGAATGTCCAAACGCACAGACGCGTAGAACTTGAGCGCGTTACCGCCGGTGGTGGTTTCGGGTGAACCAAACATCACGCCAATCTTCATGCGGATTTGGTTGATGAAGATGACCGTGCAATTGGTCTTCTTGATGGAAGCCGTCAATTTACGCAGCGCTTGGCTCATCAAACGGGCTTGCAGGCCTGGCAATGAATCGCCCATGTCGCCTTCGAGTTCGGCCTTGGGTGTGAGGGCGGCCACAGAATCCACCACCACCAAATCCACCGCACCGGAGCGCACCAAGCTGTCGACCACTTCGAGGGCTTGCTCGCCGGTGTCGGGCTGGCTGATGAGCAAGTCTTGCAGGTTCACGCCGAGCTTTTGGGCGTATTGCGAATCCAAGGCGTGCTCCGCATCCACGAAGGCACAAGTGCCGCCTTGCTTTTGCATCTCGGCAATCACTTGCAAAGTGAGGGTGGTTTTGCCAGATGACTCAGGGCCGTAGATTTCAATCACGCGGCCACGAGGCAAACCGCCCACGCCCAAGGCGATGTCCAAACCCAACGAACCAGTGGAGACCACTTGGATGTCATCCACCACTTCGCCTTCGCCTAGGCGCATGATGGTGCCCTTGCCGAATTGTTTTTCGATTTGTGCCAAGGCGGCTTGCAGGGCTTTGGCTTTTTCGCTGTCGGCGACGATGGGTTTGTTGTTCATGAGAAATCTCCGTTAAATCAAGGGCTTACCGAGAATGCCCAGCCACTGCATTTATCAACAGCTGGATGCTTGACCAGTACTTTACCGCAAAGTCAAAACTTGTAAATACTTTTTTTGGTCAGTTTGCCTTACCATCTAGCCATGGCTTCTGCACCCGCTTTTTCCACCCAACAAGACTGGCGACAAGTTCACTTGGGCCGCCTGCTCGGCCATGCCATGCGCCGCTTTGATGCGCGCGTGCTGCACCTCATGGCGCACAACGTAGATGTGCCGCTGGCCTTGTCCAACCTCGCGGCGCGTGCGCAAGTGAGCGCCGCGCACATCCACATCACCCGTCACCTGAGTTTGCAGGGCTCGCGCCTGAGCGAGTTGGCCGAGAGCGCAGGCATGACCAAGCAAGCCATGGGCGACTTGGTCACCCAGTGCGAGGCCTGGGGTTTGGTGCAGCGCACACCGGACCCACAAGATGCCCGCGCGCGGCGCATTGTGTTCACCGAAACAGGCTTGGCTTGGCTGCGCGCATTCGAGCAAGCGGTGGCGCAAACCGAGGCGGAATTCAAACAAGAAGTGGGCGCGGACGTGGCCACCGTGGTCAGCCTAGGGTTAGAGGCCTATGCAGGGGCTTACTCGGACCTAGAATCGCAGCCCTGAACTTTCTAAAAAACACAAACAAAGTTGGAGACAACACATGCGCATCCTGATTGCAGAAGACGACTTGGTCTTGGCCGACGGCCTGTTGCGTACTTTGCGCGCATCAGGTGCTGCCGCCGACCACGTGGCCAGCGGCACCGAAGCCGATGCCGCCTTGATGACCACCGATGAGTTTGACTTGCTCATCTTGGATTTAGGCCTACCCAAAATGCACGGCCTCGAAGTGCTCAAACGTTTGCGATCACGCGGCTCCTCTATTCCCGTTCTCATCCTCACCGCCGCGGATGGCGTGGAAGAGCGCGTCAAAGGCTTGGACTACGGCGCGGACGACTACATGGCCAAGCCCTTCAGCCTGCAAGAACTCGAAGCACGCGTGCGCGCCCTCACCCGTCGCGGCATGGGCGGCACGTCGTCGTCTATCAAACACGGCCCCTTGGTGTACGACCAAACCGGCCGCGTTGCCACCATCGACGGCAAGATGGTGGAGCTCTCTGCGCGTGAGCTCGGTTTGCTCGAAGTGTTGTTACAGCGCAGTGGCCGCTTGGTCAGCAAAGACCAGTTGGTCGAGCGTCTGTGCGAGTGGGGCGAAGAGGTGAGCAACAACGCGATCGAGGTGTACATCCACCGCCTGCGCAAGAAGATTGAAAAAGGCCCCATCCGCATCGCCACCGTACGCGGCTTGGGCTACTGCCTCGAAAAAATTCCGAGTTAAACACGGCGCACTTGCATGGCAAAGCTGTTTCGGCGCGAGCAACACTCGCTGTTTGGCGAGATTCTGGATTGGATGCTCACGCCGCTGCTGCTGCTGTGGCCCGTCAGCTTGGCGCTGACGTGGCTGGTGGCGCAAAACATTGCAGGCCGTCCGTTTGACCGTGGCTTGGAATACAACGTTCAAGCCCTCGCGCAGCTCGTCAAGAGCGACCAAACGCGCATGTATTTCAACCTGCCGCTGCCTGCGCGCGAAATTTTGCGCGCCGACGAAGCCGACTTGATTTACTACCAAGTGCTCGGCACACGCGGCGAGTTTGTCAGCGGCGAGCGCGACTTTCCACTGCCGCCTGACGAAGAAAAACCTTTGCCCAGTGAAGTGCGCATTCGCGATGACGAAATGCGCGGTGCCGATGTGCGCGTGGCCTACACCTGGGTGCGCGTGGACGTGCCGGGCGCCAAACCGGTGCTGGTGCAAGTGGGCGAAACGCTAGAGAAGCGCTCGGTACTGGCCACCGAAATTATCAAAGGCGTGATGCTGCCGCAGTTCGTCATCTTGCCGCTGGCCGTGTTGCTGGTGTGGCTGGCTTTGGCGCGCGGCATTCGCCCGCTGAACAAACTCGAAGAGCGGATTCGCTTACGCAAGCCCGATGACTTGAGCCCGTTGGATGAATCTGCGGTGCCGCAAGAAGTGGCGCCGCTGGTGGCCTCCATCAACGACTTGCTCACCCGCCTCAAAGAATCAATCGCCACACAAAAACGCTTTTTGGCCGACGCCGCGCATCAACTCAAAACACCGTTGGCGGGTTTACGCATGCAGGCCGACTTGGCGCAACGCGCGGACTCTAGCGCGGATGAACTCAAGCAATCGCTCAAGCTCATTGGCCGCGCCAGCATTCGCGCCACACACACGGTGAACCAACTGCTGTCCTTGGCACGTGCCGAAAGCGGCAGCACCAACATCGCGCGCAGCCCTTGCGATTTGGTGGAGTTGGTGAGCGACGTGATTCAAGACTCGCTGCCACGCGCCATGGACAAATACATCGACCTCGGCTACGAAGGCGCCGCGTCTGGCAGCACCGGTGTGCGCGTGATGGGTAACCCCACATTGCTCAAAGAAATGGTGCGCAACTTGGTGGACAACGCCATCAACTACACGCCCTCCAGCGAGGACACTCCGGGCGTGATTACCGTGCGTTTGCTCGCCGACAAGTTTGGCAAAGTGGTGGTGTTGCAGGTGGAAGATTCGGGTCCTGGGATTCCAGAAGCGGAACGCGATTTGGTGTTCCAACCCTTCTACCGCGCCTTAGGTACCGAGGCCGATGGCTCGGGCTTAGGCTTGCCCATCGTGCTGGAGATTGCGCACCAACACGCGGCGGTGGTGACGCTGGAAGATGCTTATCCCGGCAAGTCCATGCCGGGTGCTCGGTTCACGGTGCGTTTCTCGAATACGCAGGCTTGATGCGCGCGGCTTGCTAGCCGTTTGGCGTGCTCATCTAAGCCGAGGGCTTCACGTGAAAGTGAATCGGCTGCTCATGCGATGACTCATGTGCAGGTGCATGCTCATGCGGCGCCTCGTGGTCAGCGCAAGGCATGTTGCACAAGTCGTGGCCATTCACGGGACACGCACGGTTGAACGTGACCACGTGGTCCACCTCGGCGCGAATGCCAATCCACTCGCCCACTTTGTGGTCGTGATGGCTGGGCACATGGGCCATCACCGTCTCACCTGTTTTCAGGCGCAGGGTGTACAAAAATTCTGAGCCGCGAAATGATTTGCGAATGATTTCCGCCTTCACCGGCGCATCGTCGTCATGCACGATATCGTCGGCGCGCAGCAACACATCGCATTCACCTGACGCAAAGGTGCAGGGCAGTGGGCACTCGGCCACGTCCATCAAATCGCCCATAGGCGTGTGAACCACCACTTGGTTGTTCACCTCACGCAGCGTAGCGGGTGTGAACACGCCGTGGCCAATGAACTCCGCCACAAAGCGCGTAGCAGGGCGGTGGTACAGCGTGTAGGCATCGTCCCACTGGTGCAAGCGACCTTCGGACATGACGCCAATCACGTCGCCAATCGCAAAGGCTTCCATTTGGTCGTGCGTCACAAACAAGGCTGTGGTTTGCGCCTCTTTCAAAATGCCACGCACTTCCAAGGCCAAGCGTTCGCGCAATTCCACATCGAGGTTGGAGAATGGTTCGTCCAACAACAACAGTTGCGGCTTGGGCGCCAACGCACGGGCCAAGGCCACGCGCTGTTGCTGGCCGCCCGACAGCTCGTGCGGAAAACGTTGTGCACTGCTGGCCAAACCAACCAAGGCCAACACCTCGCGCGCACGCGCTTCGCGCTCGGCACGGGGTTGCTTGTGCAAGCCAAAGCTCACGTTGTCATGCACGGTCAAATGGGGAAAAAGGGCATAGTCTTGAAAGACCATGCCAATGCGGCGCGCTTCGGGAGCCACATGCACAGAGGCACTGCTGACCACCGATTGGGCCAAACGAATTTCACCTGCGCTGGCACGCTCTAGCCCAGCCACCGCACGCAACAGCGTGGTTTTTCCGCAGCCCGAAGGGCCAATGAGCACGCCCATTTCACCCGCACGCAACCCCAAAGTGACGCGGTCCACCGAAGGACGGGGGCGTTCTGGGTAGCTGACACAGAGCTGGGCGACATCTAAAAACATGGGCCCATTGTAGAGAGGGCGCTTTACAACCATGCGTTGTGCGGCTACCTACAATGCCGCATGGTTTTTAGCGCTCGCTTGTTTTTACGCTGTGTGTTGGTCGTGCTGGCCTTGCTGTTGGCACTGCCGGTATTGACCGTGCTGTTTTCGTGGGCACAGTGGAACGCGGCATCTGCCAACATCTTGGCCGAGATGGCCAACACCGTGTTGCCCGACTACGTGAGCACCTCATTGCTGCTGTGCGCTTTGGTGAGCGTGGGCGTCATCAGCATGGGCACGGTGTCTGCGGCGGCGGTGACGCTGTTTGATTTCCCCATGCGCCGCAGTTTGGAATGGGCGCTGCTCTTGCCACTGGCCATGCCCGCGTATGTGGTGGCCTATGCCTACACCGACTATTTGCAATTCAGCGGTCCGCTGCAAACCGGCATTCGCGCTGCGTTTGGCCTAGAAGGCCGCGTGTTCCCTGAGGTTCGCAATGTGTGGGGAGCCGCCTGTGTGTTCACCCTCGCGTTGTACCCCTATGTGTATTTGTTGGCGCGCACCGCCCTGTCTGAACGCGCCAACCATTTGATGGAAGCAGCCCGCTTATTGGGCGCCCCCTTGTCGCGCCGCATTCTGAACGTGGCCTTGCCCTTGGCCCGCCCTGCGATTGCCGCTGGCACCGCCTTGGCTTTGATGGAAACACTGGCTGACTTTGGTGTGTCGAGCTACTTTGGCATTCAAACCTTTACCGCTGGCATTTACAAAGCTTGGCTGGTGATGGACAACCGCATTGCCGCCGCGCAACTGGCCACTTTGCTGCTCATCGTGGTGGTGGCATTGCTGGCAACAGAGCAACGGGCGCAATCGCGTTTGCGTTTTTCCAGCGCGCGCGCAGACCGTCACAGCAGTGAATCGCAACCGTTGAAGTTGCAGGGTTTGTCGGCTGCCTTGGTGTGGACTTTGTGCGTGTTGCCCGTGCTGTGTGGTTTTGTGCTGCCCGTGTTGTTCATGGTCCGCGCTTTGCTGCAAGGCGATGGCGTGGTGAGGTTGCCTTGGGACCGCTTCATGCAATGGTCACTCACCAGTTTGTCCTTGGGTGGCATGACGGCGCTGTTGGCCGTGGGTGCAGCATTACTGCTGGCCGCACAAGCCCGCCTCCACCCCAACTGGCTCACGCGCCAAGCCATGGGCGTGGTGAGCTTGGGCTATGCCGTGCCAGGCGCAGTGATTGTGGTGGGCTTGCTTTTGCCCGTGGGCTGGGTGCAAGCCACGTGGCCGCAATCGGGCGTGGGCTTTTGGTTGACTGCCACGGTGCTGGGTTTGGTGTGGGCCTACTTAGTGCGCTTTGTGGCCGTGGCTTTGCAATCGGTGCAAAGCGGGTATGCGCGTGTGCCTGCGTCGCTGGACGACAGCGCGCGCATGCTGGGCACATCCGGTTTCTCACTGGTGCGCCGCGTGCATTGGCCTTTGCTGAAAAAACCATTGGCAGCGGCCACGCTGCTGGTGCTGGTGGACGTGATGAAAGAGCTGCCCGCCACCTTGGTGCTGCGCCCCTTCAACACCGACACCTTGGCCGTCATGGCCTACCAATTGGCGCGTGACGAACGCTTGGGCGAAGCCGCTTTGCCCTCGTTGGCCTTGGTGCTGGTGGGCTTGTTGCCGGTCATCTTGCTCAGCCGCACGCTGCGCCGCAATTGATCTTGCATCGCTAAACCTGCACATCTGGCAGGGGCATTTGATCCAAGTCAAATGATAATGATTCGCATTTGATGTACACTCATCCCAAGCTTTTCAACTTGGAGTCGCCTCATGCGTCGCACCCTCACCGTTTTGTCTTTGGCCATTTCTGCCTTGTCTACTGGCTTGTTCAGCGCTTCTGCGTTGGCCGACGATCAGGTCATCAACCTGTACTCAGCCCGCCACTACCCCACCGACGAAGCGCTGTACAGCGACTTCACCAAAGCCACAGGCATCAAAATCAACCGCGTCGATTCGGACGACGCAGGCATCATCGCCCGCCTCAAGGCTGAGGGCGCCGCATCGCCCGCTGACGTCATCTTGCTGGTGGACGCCGCCCGTTTGTGGAAAGGCGAAGTCGATGGCATGTTCTTGCCCGTCAAGTCAAAAACTTTGGAAACCGCAGTGCCCGCGCAACTGCGCTCTAAGCCCACGGATGACGGCAGTACCGCTTGGTTTGGTTTGTCCACCCGCGCACGCGTGGTGGTGTACGACAAGCTCAAGGTCAAACGTGAAGACGTGGACACCTACGAAGAGCTGGCCGACCCCAAAAACAAAGGCAAGTTGTGCATCCGCTCAGGCTCGCACCCCTACAACCTGAGCTTGTTTGGCGCCATGACCGAACACCTCGGCCCAGCCGCTACCGAGGCTTGGCTCAAAGGCATGGTCGACAACATGGCGCGCGCACCCAAAGGCGGCGACACCGACCAAATCAAAGCGGTGGCCAGCGGCGAATGCGGCATTGCGGTGACCAACACCTATTACTTGGCGCGCTTGATGCGTTCCACCAATCCCGCCGAAAAAGCGGTGGCCGAGCGCGTGGGCGTGGTATTTCCCAACCAACAAAGCTGGGGCACGCACGTGAACGTGGCTGGCGGTGCCGTGGCACGTTACTCGAAAAACCAAGCGAACGCCGTGAAGTTTTTGGAATACCTCGTCAGCCCCGAAGCCCAAAATCACTTTGCCAATGGCAACAATGAATGGCCGGTGGTGAAAGGGATGAAGCTGGACAACCCCGCGCTGAAAGCCATGACCGGCGGCAACTTCAAAAGCGAGCTGGTGCCCATCAGCGCTGTGGGCATGAATCAAATCAAAGTGCAACAAATGTTGGACCGCGTGGGTTTCAAGTAAACACCTGCATCACGCACTGCGCACCAAACGCAGTGCCAAGCACTTAGGCGCAAAGCATAGAAATTTTTGCGCCGCAACTTTTCGGCCAGCCAACAAACCCCGTGTTTGTCGCCCTCCGTGCAAGGGCGTGTAGCCAGCCTCTGATCACGACCGCCGAATTTTTCGGCCATTACTTTCGGAGCTTGTCTCATGGCGACCACCCGTTCGCGGCTCAACCGACGCCGCTTGTCTTCACCTGCGCCTCGCAACACACGCGTGCAAGTTGCACAGCCCTCCAGACTGCTGCCCTTGGGTGCCATGTTGTTGGCGGCCAGTTTTGCAAGCGCAGTGCGCGCGCAAACGGAGAACACACTCAGCACCGTCACCGTGCGCGAAAAAGCGGAAGTGGCCGAAGGCAAAGACAGCCTGCGCGCCACCGAAACCAGCATCGGCAAAGGCCAACAAAAGCTGCGCGACATTCCGCAATCCATCACCGTGGTGACCGAGCGCATGATGGATGACCGCAACTTGGACACCGTCAAAGACGCGCTCAAGCAAACCGCAGGCATCACCTTTCAAGCCGCCGAAGGCGGCGAAGAAGACATTCGCTTGCGCGGCTTTGCGCTCTCCACGACCGGCGATATTTTTGTAGACGGGATTCGCGACCCCGCGTTTTACGACCGCGACACCTTCAACCTTGACCGCGTTGAACTCTTGCGCGGCTCCGCCTCCATGTTGTTTGGTCGCGGCTCCACAGGCGGTGCGGTCAACATGGTGAACAAAGTGCCGCGCTTGATGGACGAAAACCAAATCGACTACACCGTGGGCAGCTACAACCATCGCCGCGTGGTGGGTGACTTCAACCAACAAACCGGCGAGAGTTCGGCCTTGCGCGTGAGTGCGATGAAAACCACCGCCGACAACAACGGCGCGGGCAGCAGCATCGACAAACAAGGCATCGCTGGCAGCTACCGCTGGGGCATTGGCGAACGCGACGAGTTCACCGCCAGCCTCTACCGCTTAGAAAACAACAACGGCATCAATTACGGCATGCCGTGGGTCAAGCCCACCAGCACCAGCCCCGCCAGCGCCACTACCTTGTTACCTATCAATCCCGCCAGCTACTACGGCATGGCCAGCGACTACAACAATGGCACGGCCACCTACGCCACGTTGGCGCACACCCACCGTTTTGATGGCGAGACCGAGCTCACCACGCGCGTGCGCCGAGGGGCCTACACACGCGACCAACGCGCCAGCACCATTCGCCTCACTGCGGGTGAAGATTTGTCTAACTTTGGTCCTAGCACAGCGCTCACACGCGGCACGCAAAACAAAATTCAAGACTTGGACTCGGTGTACCTGCAAAGCGATTTGAGTGCCAAGTTCGACGCGATGGGCATGCGGCACGAATTACTCAGCGGCATGGATATGGCCCGCGAACAGAAAACCGTGTATGCCGCACGTACCGCAGCACAAGGCTTGGGGGGTGTCGACCTCGTCAAACCCAACACCACGATTGGCACACCTGATGATGGCGCTTGGGTGAATGAAAGTTCGCGTGTTTTGCGCGTGAACAACCAATACACCTCCACTGCTTGGGGCGTGTACGCACAAGACTTGGTGCAAGTTGCCCCTCACTGGAAACTCTTGGGCGGTTTGCGCTATGACAACCTCAACGGCAATTACGACACGTTTGCAGCCCCTGCCGTCAACGCAAATAACGGCACATTGACCAACTACAAAATGAACGTGAGTGAGTGGAGCAAACGCGTGGGTGGCTTGTTCCAACCCAACGAACGCGAGTCGTACCACTTCTCTGCTGCCACCTCGTTCAACACATCGGGTGATGCCTACTCGTTGGGCGCGAACAATGCCGATGTGCCGCCCGAGGAAAGCATCAACTTAGAGCTGGGTGCCAAGATCGATTCGGCCGATAAAAACTTCACCACCCGCTACGCGCTGTTTCGTTCCACCAAACTCCACGAGCGCAACACCGACCCCTTGGTTGATGTGGCCGTGTTGTCGGGCAAGCGCCACGCCACAGGTTTAGAGCTTGACTTCACGGGTCGCATCACGCCGCGTTGGGAAGCGTATGGCTCGTTCATGTGGATTCCAGATGCACGCATTGACGAAGCCTACAAGTCACCCACCGGCAGCGACAACGAACGCACCGGCGCACGCCCCTCGCTCACACCGCGCGTCAGCGCCACCTTGTGGAACACCTACCAAATCAACGGCCAATGGCGTGTGGGTGCAGGCCTGAACCACCGTGGCGCGCAAACGCCCAACCGCAACCCCGGCTGGGAAGCGCCCGCCTTCACCACCACGGATGTGATGGCCGAGTACCGCGTCAACGAACAGCTCACCTTCAAAGGCAATGTGAGCAACCTCACCAACAAGCTCTACGCCGACCAGCTCTACAGCGGCCACTACGTGCCGGGTGCGGGGCGCTTGGTACAGGTGACGGGCTCTTACAAGTTCTAAGTTTCAAAGGACACACGCATGCTGCTGACCCTGCCCAATTTGTTGTCGCCCCAAGAGCTGAGCCAAGCCCGCGCTTGGCTCAAAGACGCGCCTTGGGAGCCAGGCCTTGGCACAGCAGGTCGGCAAGCGGCGATGGTCAAACACAACGAGCAATTGCCGCAAACCTGCGATGCAGCGGTGAACATTCGTGAGATGGTGCTCAAGGCGCTCAACGCCAGCCCCACCTTCTTTTCGGCCACGCTACCCAAGAAAATTTACACACCACGCATCAACCGCTATGCAGGTAACAGCAATTACTTTGGCAACCACATTGACGGCGCGATTCGCATGTTGAGCCATGAAAAACGCGTGCGCACCGACATTTCGTGCACCGTGTTTCTGAGCGATCCCGACAGCTATGACGGCGGCGAGCTGACCATTGCCGACACCTACGGCGAGCAAAGCATCAAGCTGCCGGCGGGCAGCATCGTCATCTACCCCGGCACCAGCTTGCACCAAGTCAAACCCGTCACACGCGGTGAACGTTTGGCTTGCTTCTTTTGGATTGAAAGCTTGGTGCGCAGCGACGAACAACGCCGCCTGCTGTACGAACTCGACATGAGCCTGCTGAGCTTGCGCACCCAGTACGGCGAAATTCCAGAAGCCGTCACGCAAACCGGGGTGTATCACAACCTCTTGCGCATGTGGGCAGACACCTGATGCTGCAATTCACTTACGCAACCAACCCACGTACAGCGCCCACCGTGGTGCTGTGCGTGGTGGCGTTGCACCTGTTAGCCATGGGCGCTTTGCTGTTATCGCCAAGCACCACCGACATCGACAACCAACAGAGCATTGCCATGGAAATGGTGCTGGCTCCGGTCAGCAACACACCTGCGAAAGCACAGGCGGCAGTCACGCCCACGGCCGCACCCACGACACCCAACACGCCTGCCGTTGCCGCGCCTTCATCTGCACAGGCCACACGCAGCGCGGATGCTTTCGCGTCATCGGCAGCAACAAACACCACGCCAGCAGCGACACCCACACAAACAGGCAAACCACAAGGAGCCCCCGCCTTCAGCCTGCCCAGCAGCGAAGCACATGGTTTGAACAACCCCAAGCCCGCGTACCCACGTGTCAGCCGTCGCTTGAACGAGCAAGGGCAAGTGGTGATTCGTGTGTTCGTGGCCGCCGATGGTTCAGCGCAGCAAGGTGAGGTCAAAACCAGCAGCGGTTATGACCGCCTCGACCAAGAGGCCTTGCGCACGGTACTGCGCTGGCGGTTTGTGCCGGGCCAACGCTTTGGCACACCCGAGGCCATGTGGTTCAACGTCCCCGTTAATTTTGTTTTGGAATAACTTTTAAAAAATATCATGGAAAACCAAGCTGGCATTTTGAATTTTTGGCAACAGGGTGACGTCATCACCCACATCGTGGCGCTGCTGTTAATTGGCATGTCTGTGTTGTCGTGGGTCGTCATCGTCATGAAGGCGCTGGACATCGTGCGCTTGAAACGCATGGCGCAACACGTGGAATCGTTTTGGCACAGCAGCAACTTAGACGAAGGTTTGTCTGCGCTCGATGGCGCGACAGCGCATACCGCCAACACCAATCCGTTTTACAGCTTGGCCAAGCAAGGCCATGAAGCCTCGGCTCACCACCGCGCCACGCAAGAACAACTGCACGACAGCTTGGACGTGAGCGACTGGGTCACACGCAGTTTGCGCAATGCGATTGACGACTCCACCACGCGCTTGCAAGCAGGCTTGGCCGTGTTGGCATCGATTGGTTCGACCGCACCCTTCGTGGGTTTGTTCGGCACGGTGTGGGGCATTTATCACGCGCTCATCAGCATTGGCGCATCGGGGCAAGTGGGCATGGACCGCGTGGCGGGCCCGATTGGCGAAGCCCTCATCATGACGGCGTTAGGCTTGGTGGTGGCCGTGCCTGCCGTGCTGGGCTACAACGCTTTGGTGCGTGGCAACAAATTCATCTTGGGCCAACTCAACCGCTTTGCACACGACTTGCACGCCTACCTTGTGACGGGTGCACGGGTGGGCCAACGTGACCACGCAGGGGTTTGAGCATGTCGTTCTTACCCGCCCAAGACGATGACGAGGTGATGACCGAAATCAACATGACGCCGCTGATTGATGTGATGTTGGTGTTGTTGGTGGTGTTCATCTTGGCCGTGCCCGCCATTCACAGCGCGGTGCCCTTGTCGCTGCCGCGCGCCAGCAGTGCTGCGCCACAGCAGCCCGCCGAGCCCGTGCGCTTAGACATCGATGCGCAAGGCCACACCTATTGGAACGGCAAAGCCGTCGACGACGACGCACTCAAAACCCAAGCCCAACAAGCCGCCATGCAAGACCCCCAACCCGTGGTGCGCCTGAGCGGCGACCGTGCCGTGCCTTATGAGCGCGTGTTGCAAACGCTCAGCACCCTGCAAGGCGCAGGCTTGGCCAAGGTCAATTTCATCGCGCAAAGACCTTGAGTTGTCCATGAACGCCCGCACATCCGCACCGCCACCCAAGCCCCCCGCCGCATCTCAGCCCACGCTAAGCCCGGCGACGACAGGGCCGTTGCGCGTCGACAGTGCCACGTTAATGGGCGGCCAGCGCGTGCTGGAAATCGCGCATTTGGGCGAGGTCTATCGCCTGCAAACCACGCGTTTGGGCAAATTGATTTTGACCAAGTGATGACACACAGATAGCCTCACGCAAGGCTATCTCAATCGGTCTCATTGAGACAAACAATCACTGATCTGCCAAATCTTGTCTATCATTCACGCCAATGAGTTTTTCTCATTCGATAGTTTTTATCAACCAACCAAAGGAAACCACATGTCTTTGATCAACACACAAGTTCAGCCTTTCAAAACCCAAGCCTTCCACAACGGCAAGTTCATCGAAGTGACCGAAGCCAGCCTCAAAGGCAAGTGGAACGTGTTCATCTTCATGCCCGCGGCTTTCACTTTCAACTGCCCTACAGAAATCGAAGACGCAGCTGACAACTACGCTGCCTTCCAAAAAGCGGGTGCCGAGGTGTACATCATCACCACCGACACTCACTTCTCTCACAAAGTGTGGCACGAGACTTCGCCAGCTGTGGGCAAAGCCAAGTTCCCACTGGTGGGCGACCCCACTCACCAATTGACACGCGCTTTTGGCGTGCACATTGAAGAAGAAGGCTTGGCCTTGCGCGGCACCTTCGTGATCAACCCAGAAGGCGTGATCAAGACGGTGGAAATCCACTCCAATGAAATCGCGCGCGACGTGTCTGAAACACTGCGCAAGTTGACTGCTGCTCAGTACACAGCCGCCAACCCAGGCCAAGTGTGCCCAGCGAAGTGGAAAGAAGGCGCGAAGACTTTGGCTCCTTCCATCGACTTGGTCGGCAAGATCTAATTTTTAGATCACCCGCCCTGCCCACGCAGGACGGTCATCGTTCAACGCCTGCTAGCGCAGGGCGTTGAGCGCAGCGCACATTGCACGCCAGCGTGCGCTGTACTCAGCGAATTTTCCCAACCCTTTGAACCCACCCGGTCAGCGCCACAAGCGCGTGGCCTAGGATTTCTGCACCCTGAAACAGGAGAACACCATGCTCGACGACGCACTCAAAGCTCAGCTTCAACAATACCTTGGCATGCTGCGCCAGCCCATCCGCTTGATCGCCTCACTCGACGACAGCGAAACTGGCAACGACATGCGCCAGCTGCTGGACACCATCGCCAGCTTGTCCGACAAGGTGTCACTGGACACCACAGGCACCGATGCACGCAAGCCTTCCTTCGTGGTGGCCGGTGAGAACGAGACCCAAGGTGTGCGCTTTGCAGGCTTGCCTCTGGGTCATGAATTCACCTCTTTGGTGTTGGCCCTGTTGTGGACCGGCGGCCACCCACCCAAGGTTGAACAAGACGTGATTGACAGCATCAAGGCCTTGGATGGTGACTTCAACTTTGAGGTCTACATGTCCCTCACCTGCCACAACTGCCCCGACGTGGTGCAAGCGCTCTCGCTCATGGCCATCGTCAACCCCAAGGTCAAGACCGTGGTGATTGAAGGCGGCGCATTCCAAAAAGAAGTGGAAGAGCGCCAAATCATGGCGGTGCCTATGGTGTTCTTGAACGGCCAAGTGTTTGGCTCAGGCCGCATGAGCGTGGAAGAAATCGTGGCCAAGCTCGACACCAATGCATCTGCACGCGACGCTGCCAAGATGAACGAGAAAGAGCCGTTTGACGTGCTCATCGTCGGTGGTGGCCCCGCCGGTGCCGCCGCTGCGGTGTACGCCGCCCGCAAAGGCATTCGCGTAGGCGTAGCTGCTGAGCGTTTTGGTGGTCAAGTCAACGACACCATGTCGATTGAAAACTACATCTCGGTGCTCGAGACCAACGGCCCCAAACTCGCGGCCGAACTCGAAGCCCAAGTGCGCCACTACAACGTGGACATCATGAACCTGCAACGCGCCAGCCAAATCGTGCCCGCAGCGCAAGCGGGCGGCATGACCGAAGTGCACTTAGACAACGGCGGTGTGCTCAAAGCCAAGAGCGTCATCCTCTCCACCGGCGCGCGTTGGCGCAATGTGAACGTGCCCGGCGAAGCCGAGTACAAAAACAAAGGCGTGGCCTACTGCCCACACTGCGATGGCCCCTTGTTCAAGGGCAAGCGCGTAGCGGTGATTGGCGGCGGCAACTCTGGCGTGGAAGCCGCCATCGATTTGGCGGGCATCGTCGAACACGTCACGCTGGTTGAATTTGCCGACGCGTTGAAAGCCGACGCTGTGTTGGTCAACAAGCTCAAGAGCTTGCCCAACGTTGCCATTCATGTGAATGCACAAACCACCGAAATTACAGGGGACGGCAGCAAGGTCAATGGCCTGAGCTACAAAGACCGCGCCACCGAAGCCGTGCACCACGTGGCGTTGGAAGGTGTGTTTGTGCAAATCGGCTTGGTGCCCAACACCGAGTTCTTGAAAGGCACCGTGGAGCTGAGCAAGTTCGGCGAAATCGTGGTGGATGCCAAAGGTCACACCAGCCTGCCCGGTGTGTTTGCCGCAGGCGACTGCACCACCGTGCCCTACAAGCAAATCATCATTGCAGCGGGCGAGGGATCGAAGGCAGCGCTGTCAGCGTTTGATTATTTGATTCGTCAATAACCGAAACTTCAACCCAAAAGCCCAACGCCTGAAACGTTGGGCTTTTTTCTTGGCCTCACTTCGAAGCCGGTTCAGATGCCGCTTTGAGTTTGAGCAACTCGGGGTCCACTTGGTTGTCAACGCGGTGCGGCTCTTGCACGACCTTGGGGCCAAGCCCTAAGAAACGCAAACCGCCATCGTTCCACAACCAAAACAAGAGGTTGATGGCAGCCAAGGCATAGACCACGTTGCGCCAGAAAAATTTCGAGTTCATAAACACCACCTTTGTTGCTTGAGTTGCGCCAGCGATGCGCGTGATTAAACCGGCCGCACGCTCACCTCTGAGCTGCTGATGGCCTCTTGGCCTTGTTCCGTGTCCACCAGCAACGCGCCGGTGGCGTCTACGCCCCTTGCCACGCCTAGGCGGCCATCGCTCAAGGTGACGTTCAAATCGTGCAAAGCGTCGCGGGCATTGAAGGCATTTTGCAAAGGCGCAAAACCCGTGCGCTCAAACGCCAGCAAGGTGACCAGCAAAGGCTCGGCCACTTTCGCCAAAGCCTCCGGCGCGGTGATGCCAGCTTGCAGGTCTTGCAGTCCCAAGGGCGCGGTCGACAAACCATCGGCCACAGGTGGCGCGATGTTGATGCCCACACCCACGACGCAATAACGACCTTGCTCTCGCACTTGGTCTGCGCTGTACCCCATGCCTGCGGGCAGCGCGGTCTCAATCAAGATGCCAGCCAATTTGCCCCAGCCTGTCGATGTGCCGGGGCGCTTCACCCACAAGTCGTTGGGCCACTTCAAACGCACACCCAGCTCGCTTTGCGGGTCCAAGCTGCGCGCCAGCGACAAGCCCACCGCCAGCGACAAGCCCGACCAATCGGCGGGTTTGAGCATGAGGCCCAAAGAGAAAGTCAGCGCATGGCCCACCTCGCCATGCCACGGGCGACCCAGGCGACCACGGCCTGCGGTTTGGGTTTCCGCCACCAATAGCACCGGTTCGGTTTGGCCTGCGCGCGCACGACGCATGAGTTCGGTGTTGGTGGAGTCAATCGCGGGCAACACCTCAATGGTCAGACCCGGTTGCTTGGCAACCATCGCGAGCCAGAGGTCTTCCGCAGGCCAGTTCATGCGGCTTAGCGTTTTTTCGCCTTGGATTTAGGCGCGTCTTTGTCGGCTTTGCCACTCGACTTTTTGTCTGCCTTCTTTTTGTCGTCTTTCACGGGCTTGCTTTTTGGCTTAGCCGCTTTCTTCGCCTTGGACTTTTCGTCCTTGGGGAATTCCGACGTAGAAGACAACAAGGTGCCGCGACACTTTTTCGCGCCGCACCAGCAGGGGTATTCCAGCTTGAGCTCGGGCGTCATGGGCGCGTCGATGACCAAGCCATAGTCGTAGCTCAGCTCTTCACCGGCTTTGATGTCGCGAATCGCCTTGATGAAAATGCGCCCGTCCACTTCGTCTGGCTCGCAACTGGGTTTGCACGAATGGTTGATCCAGCGTGAGGCATTGCCGCCGTACAGCGCGTCAATCACGTGGGTCTCATCGATGTGAAAGTAAAACGTGTGGTTGGGGTCAGACGGGTCGTGCGGGTGGCGGCGCAACGCCTCTTTCCACGTGATGATTTCACCCACGTACTCGATGATGGTTTCGCCTTTGGCAATATCGGTCAATGCGAAAACCCCTTTGCCATGGACGCCTGAGCGACGGGTTTGAATGCGACGGCCTTTGATAGGCGCGGGGGACAAAGCGGGAGATTTTTTTGACACTGAATTTTTTCTGTTAACTTAAATACGTACGCATGTGCGTGCGCGCGCATGCGTGCGCGCGAGAAGCAAATTGTAGTGGTCAGTTTTTAAGGAACTTTGAAATGAGCAAAACCCTCGTGATTGCCGAAAAACCTTCGGTCGCGCAAGACATCGTGCGCGCACTCACGCCTGTGGCGGGGAAGTTCGAAAAACACGACGACCACTTTGAGAGCGACACCTATGTGGTCTCCAGTGCCGTGGGCCATTTGGTAGAAATCCAAGCACCCGAAGAGTTTGACGTCAAGCGCGGCAAGTGGAGCTTTGCCAATTTGCCCGTGGTGCCGCCTTACTTCGACTTGAAACCCGTCGAGAAAACCAAGAGCCGTTTGAACGCGGTGGTGAAGCTGGCCAAACGCAAAGACGTGACCGCCCTCATCAACGCGTGTGACGCGGGCCGTGAAGGTGAATTGATCTTCCGTTTGATTGAGCAATACGCGGGCGGCAAGAAGCCACTCGACAAACCTGTGAAGCGCCTGTGGTTGCAATCGATGACACCGCAAGCCATTCGTGACGGCTTTGACCACCTGCGCACGCAGCAACAAATGCAAGGCTTGGCCGATGCCGCACGCAGCCGCTCGGAGGCCGACTGGCTGGTGGGCATCAACGGCACACGCGCCTTGACAGCATTTAACTCACGCGAAGGTGGTTTCTTCTTGACCACTGTGGGTCGCGTGCAAACGCCAACCCTGTCGGTGGTGGTGGAACGCGAAGAACAAATTCGCAAGTTCGTCAGCCGTGACTATTGGGAAATTCACGCCTCGTTCCAAGTGGCCGCTGGCAGCTACCCCGCGAAGTGGTTCAACCCCGAGCACAAAAAAGACGCAGAAGACGCCGAGAAAAAACACGACCGCGTGTGGAGCGAAGCCGAAGCCTTGGCCATTGCCGATGCCGTGCGCAACCAAACCGCGACGGTGACGGAGGAGAGCAAGCCCACCACCAAAGCCAGCCCCGGCTTGTTTGACCTGACCTCGTTGCAACGGGAGGCCAACGGTCGCTTTGGCTTCTCAGCCAAAACCACTTTGGCCCTGGCGCAAAGCTTGTACGAGCGCCACAAGGCCCTGACCTACCCACGTACCGACTCGCGCCACTTGCCCGAAGACTATGTGTCAGTGGTGAAAGACACTTTCACCATGCTTGCCGACAGCGGCATGAAGCACTTGGAGCAACACGCCACCGTCGCATTGAACAAAAACTACGTGCGCAAAATTCCACGCGTGTTTGACGACAAAAAGGTCAGCGATCACTTTGCGATCATCCCCACCTTGCAAGCACCCAGCGGCTTGTCTGAAGCCGAACAAAAGCTGTACGACTTGGTGGTGCGCCGCTTTATGGCGGTGTTCTTCCCCAGCGCCGAATACATGGTGACCACGCGCATCAGCACGGTCAAAGCCGCGGGCAAAGACCACGCGTTCCGCACCGAAGGCAAGGTGTTGGTCAACCCAGGCTGGATGGCAATTTACGGCAAAGAAGCCGAGGCCGACAAAGCCGAAGACGATGAAGATGGCAAAACCCTCGTGGCCTTGAAAGCGGGCGAAACCGCCAAGAACGAATCGGTCGATGCCAAAAGCCTCAAAACTCGCCCACCTGCACGCTACAGCGAAGCCACGTTGCTCGGCGCGATGGAAGGTGCTGGCAAGCTGGTGGAAGACGACGAGCTGCGCGAAGCCATGCAAGAAAAAGGCTTGGGTACGCCCGCCACGCGCGCGGCCATCATCGAAGGCTTGATCAACGAGAAATACATCATCCGCGATGGCCGCGAGATGATTCCCACTGCCAAAGCCTTCCAGCTGTTCACGCTGTTGCGCGGCCTGGGCGTGGAAGAGTTGTCCAAGCCCGAACTCACAGGCGGCTGGGAATACAAACTCTCGCAAATGGAACACGGCCAACTCAGCCGCGAAGCCTTCATGCGCGAGATTGCCGAGATGACGGAGCACATCGTCAAAAAGGCCAAAGAGTTTGACCGCGACACCATCCCCGGTGACTACGCCACCTTGAAGACACCCTGCCCCAAGTGCGGCGGCGTGGTGAAAGAAAACTACCGCCGCTATGCCTGCGTGGGCAAAGACGGCAGCGCGTCTGACTCGGGCGAAGGCGGTGCAGGCTGCGGCTTCTCGATCAGCAAGATTCCAGGCGGGCGCACCTTTGACGTGGCCGAAGTGGAAGAGTTCTTGACCAACAAAAAGATTGGCCCACTCGATGGCTTCCGCTCCAAAGCGGGCTGGCCATTCACCGCCGAAATTGCACTCAAGTACAGCGAAGAAGACCAAAACTGGAAACTCGAATTCGACTTTGGGGACGACGGCGCAGACTCCGGTGAAATCGTCGAATTCGGCGATGCCGAGAGCTTGGGCAACTGCCCCAAGTGCGGCAGCCCCGTGCACGAACACGGCAGCAACTACGTGTGTAGCAAGGCCGTGCCCACGCACGCGCAAGCCACGCCCAGCTGCGACTTCAAGAGCGGCAAGATCATCTTGCAGCAGCCCGTGGAGCGCGAGCAAATGGTCAAGCTCTTGTCGGAAGGCAAAACCGATTTGCTCGACAAGTTTGTATCCATGCGCACACGCCGCTCGTTCAAAGCGTTCTTGCAGTGGGATGCCGAAGCTGGCAAAGTGAACTTTGCCTTCGAGCCACGCACCAGCAAGTACCCCGCGCGTGGTGGCAAGACACCCACGACCAACGCGCTCATCAAAGCGGCAGGCAAGAAAGTGCCTGCAAAAACAACCAAGGCCAAGGCTGAAAAAGCCGCCAAGCCCAAAGCCCCACGCAAAGTCACCGCGGGCTTCTTGCCCAGCGCTGACCTAGCCAACGTGATTGGCTCAGAAGCCGTAGCCCGCACCGAAGTGATCAAGAAGCTGTGGGACTACATCAAGGCCAACGGCTTGCAAGACGCGACCAACAAACGCGCCATCAACGCGGACGCCAAACTCAAACCCGTCTTTGGCAAAGACCAAGTGACCATGTTTGAATTGGCGGGTATTGCGGGCAAACATCTGCGACCCATCGGTGAGTAATTGCGCATGACCGTTCACACCAAACCCATGATTGCCACGCCACAGGCAATGCACTTTGAGCCCGCTTTGCAATTGCAAAGCGGCGCCAGCGTGCGCGACTACACCCTAGCCTATGAGACCTACGGCACCTTGAATGCCGACAAGTCCAACGCAGTGCTGGTGTGCCACGCGCTCAACGCCTCGCACCACGTGGCAGGCGTGTACGAAGGCCAAGACAAGAGCGAAGGCTGGTGGGACAACATGATTGGCCCAGGCAAGCCCGTCGACACCAACCACTTCTTTGTGATTGGCGTGAACAACCTCGGTTCTTGCTTTGGTTCCACCGGCCCCATGCACACCCACCCCGATACCGGCAAGGTGTACGGCGCGGACTTCCCCGTGGTCACCGTAGAAGACTGGGTGAATGCGCAAGCCTTGTTGCTCGACCGTTTGGGCATCACCCAACTTGCCGCCGTTTTAGGTGGCAGCTTGGGTGGCATGCAAGCCCTGAGCTGGACGCTGCAATACCCAGACCGCGTGCGTCATGCCGTGGTGGTGGCGAGTGCGCCCAACCTCACGGCTGAAAACATCGCCTTCAACGAAGTGGCACGCCGCGCCATCGTGACCGATCCTGACTTTCACGGCGGACACTTTTACGAACACGGCGTTGTGCCTCAACGCGGTTTGCGCATCGCCCGCATGGTGGGCCACATCACGTATCTGAGCGATGATGTGATGAATGAAAAGTTTGGCCGTGAACTGCGCGATGCAGTGGTGGGCAACGCCACCGGCTACAAGTACTCCACGCAAGACGTGGAGTTTCAAATCGAAAGCTATCTGCGCTACCAAGGCGACAAGTTCAGCGAGTACTTTGACGCCAACACCTATTTGCTCATCACCCGCGCCCTTGACTATTTCGATCCTGCGCGCACCTATGGTGGCGATTTGTCAGCCGCCTTTGCACGCACGACAGCTAAGTTTTTGCTGGTGAGCTTCACCACCGATTGGCGCTTCTCACCTGCACGCAGCCGCGAGATGGTGCAAGCCTTGCTCGACAACCAACGCGATGTGAGCTACGCCGAAATCGACGCACCACACGGCCACGATGCGTTCTTGCTAGACGACGCCCGCTACATGAACGTGGTGCGCTCGTACTTTGCGCGCATCGGCGATGAGTTGACGATGCCCTCAGCTCTCTCCGCAGGCACTGGAGGTGCAGCATGACCCACGACAACTTAGTGGCTATTGCAGCCCTCGTGCCACAAGGCAGCCGCGTGCTTGACCTTGGCTGCGGCGACGGCGCTTTGCTGGCCCACTTGCAGCAACACAAAGCCTGCACGGGCTACGGCGTAGAGTTGGACGACACCAATGTGCATGCCTGTGTGCAACGCGGTGTGAATGTGCTGCAGCTCAACCTCGATTTGGGTTTGAGCGTGTTTGCGGACCAGTCGTTTGACGTGGTGCTGCAGATCGACACCTTGCAACATTTACGCAACGCCGAAACCATGCTGCGCGAAACCGCACGTGTGGGCAAAACCGGCATTGTGGCTTTTCCCAACTTTGCACACTGGCCCAACCGCCTGAGCATTCTGCAGGGCCGCATGCCCGTGACCAAACGTCTGCCCTACCAGTGGTACGACACGCCCAACATTCGCGTGGGCACGTTCAAAGACTTTGAAGTGCTGGCCGAGAAGAATGGTCTACACGTGACCGATTCATTTGGCCTGCAAAACGGCCAGCGTGTGGACACGTGGCCGAACCTGATGGCGGGCACGGCGGTGTTTAAGCTTGAGCGCTCATAAACACTGACCATCTAGCCCCCACGCAAAGCCCGCCAACTGTGTGGGCTTTGCTGTTTTAGATGACGCTTGTTTCGCTACCTTTAGACCAAGGTCAACAGCGCCAGTGCGCCCAAGGCAGCCGTCTCGGCACGCAACACACGCTCGCCCAAGCTCAAGGCCATGAAGCCTTTGGCGCGAGCCGCGGCATCTTCTGCATCGGTCAAGCCACCTTCTGGGCCATTGAGCAAGACCCAAGACTTGGCGCTTCCCGCTGCGCCTTCACGCAAAGCGTTCAAAGGCTGCGTGCTTGCATGCAGCGACAACACGCCATGCACCACATCGGTCTGCGGCGTTTGACGCGCCAGCCACGCATCCAAGCGTTCGGGCATGTCAATCACAGGCACACGGTTGCGGCCGCACTGCTCACTCGCGCTGGCAGCCACCGCTTGCCAATGCGCTTGTTTCTTTTCCGCGCGCTCACCTGTCAGACGCACCACGCTGCGCTCGGTCATCAAAGGGGTGATGCGGTGCACGCCCAGTTCGGTGGCTTTTTCCACCAACCAGTCCATGCGCTCGTTGGCGGGCATGCCGACGGCGAGGTGCACTTGGGACACGGCTTCGCATTCCACGTCACGGTGCTCGCCCACGACCACACGCACATCGCTGCGGCCCATGTGTTGCACTTCGGCGCTGAACTCGCCGCCTTCGCCGTTGAACAAAGTCAGTGTGTGGCCAGGCTGCATGCGCAGCACCTGCACATGGCGAGCGGCGGTGGGTGGCAAGTCCACCACTTGGCCGGACACCAAGGGCAGGGGGCAGTAAAAGCGCGCCACGCGTCAGGCTCCGCTCTTGGGCGTGAGACGCGGAAATGCCAAACTGATGGCAGGCTCTGTGCCTTCGATCTTGTCAATCAAGCGCAGCAGGGGCGTCAGCTCTGTGTAGCGGCTGGCGGTGGCGCGGATGTAGTTGATGAAGCGCGGGGTATCGGCCAAATATTTGGGCTTGCCATCGCGCAAGGTGAGGCGCGCAAAGATGCCGGCCACTTTGAGGTGGCGTTGCAGGCCCATCCATTCCACGGCGCGGTAGAACGCGCCGAAGTCGTTATGCCAGTCTTCAAAGTCCATCAGGCCAAGTTTGCGGGCACGCTCCCAATAGCGAATGGTCACATCCAGCACCACGTCTTCTTCCCACGTCAAAAACGCATCGCGCATCAGGCTGGCGATGTCGTAGGTGATGGGGCCATAGACCGCATCTTGAAAATCGAGCACGCCCAAACGTTGCTCAGCGGGGTCGTGCGGCATCATCAAATTGCGCGGCATGAAGTCGCGGTGCACGTACACAGTGGGCGCGGCCAAGTTGCGTTGCACGATGGTTTGGAAAGTCTTGTCCAACATCTCGCGCTGAGTGCTGTCAATTTGCAGCCGGCGGTGCTGAGTGAGGTACCAATCGGGGAACAGCGAGAGTTCGCGCTGCAACAAGGCCTCGTCATACGCAGGCAACACGCCGGGGCGGCTGCTTTGTTGCAAGGTCAACAGCGCATCCAGCGCGCGCATGTACAGGCCGTGGTTGGCTTGCGGGTCGTCACGGTTGATGACGTCCATCATGGTTTGCGAACCAATGTCGTCCAGCAACATGAAGCCCTGCGGTTCGTCCCACGCCAAGATGCGCGGGGCATACAGGCCCGCGTCCAGCATCAGGCGGGCGATGCGCACAAAGGGTTCGCAGTTTTCTTTGTCGGGCGGGGCATCCATGACGATGCACGAGCCGTTGGCTGTATCGACACGGAAATAGCGCCTGAAGCTCGCGTCCGCAGAGGCGGCACGCACGGTGGCGGGCAGCACGCCGTGGGCGCTGGCTTGGGCATTGAGCCACTGGTGGAAGGCTGCTTGACGCTCGGGCTGGGCCCATTCGATGGAAGCAGGGGTATTTGCGCCCGAAGGCTGGGAGTTAGGCTGTGTGCTCATGGATAATCCAAATTCTACAAACCAGCCTTGGGTTGATCTGCGTTCATGTTGTTGCCTCTTATTCACCGCCAAATACGCGCACTGTCGTGGCTCACATTTGGCCTAGTGGGCAACACACTGGCACTGCACGCACAAACCGTGAGTTCGCCGCCTTTGGTGCTCAAGCCCAGCAGCTTGTTGCAAGAGCTAATCTTGGACGACACGCGCAAACAACTGCCGACGTTCATGCAAAGCGACGCGCTGCGTGGCCGCCCTGACCTGCAAACCATTTTGGATGGTCAAGTCATCATCCGCCGTGGTGATCTGCTGCTCAAGGCGGACAAAGTTGATTACGACCAAGTGGAAGATTTCGCCAAAGCGCGTGGCAACGTTTATATCAACCGTTCTGGCAATGTGTATCAAGGCTCCGCCCTTGACATCCATCTGGATGCCTTTGAAGGTTTCTTCACGCAGCCCAGCTACCAGTTGTTGAAAAACAATGCCTATGGCAAAGCCGAACGGATCGATTTCATCGACCCAGCCAACACGGTGATGCACAAAGCAGACTTCACGACTTGCCAACGTAAACCGGGCCCAAGCTGGACACCTGATTGGTTCTTTAAAGGCGACAAAATCACACTGGACACAGACCGCAATGTCGGTCTAGCAGAGGGCGCGTCATTGCGGTTCAAAGATGTGCCGATCTTGCCTGTGCCCTCGATTGATTTTCCGCTCAGCGATGAGCGCAAATCTGGTTTGTTGCCACCCACCATTGGTGTCGACAACATTGGTGGCCTAGAGTACACCCAGCCTTACTACTGGAACTTGGCACCCAACCGCGACATCACCTTTTCGCCGACCTATTGGAGCAACCGTGGCCTGCGCCTGAGCACCGAACTGCGCTACCTAGAAGGCCTGCCACCTCTGCAAGCGCCATTTCAAGGCCAAATGCGCTTTGACTACATGGAGAAAGACGCCTTGCGCGATGGCTCACGCCGCTGGGGCATCCAGTACTCGCACGCGGGCTTGATGAACCCGGGCTTTGCAGGCGGGGCATTGGGGCTTAACCTGAACCTCAACCGTGTCAGTGATGACGACTATTGGAAGGATTTCGCCGTCATTGGTGGCTCGGGCGTGCAACGTTTGCTGTCAAACGATGCGGGCTTGAATTGGACCAACGGGATTTACACCACAGCGGTACGCACACAGATGTGGCAAACCCTGCAAGACTTGGCCAATCCCATTGGCAACCGTATCATCAGACCCTTCAACCGTGTGCCGCAACTCACCGCACGCATGCAGCACATCAACGTGGAGGGTCTTGACTTCAGCGTAGACGGCGACTTGACCCGATTTGAATCTGCTCGCGATTACGAATGCTTGAACGGCAGCAGCTACCGATCAGCGTGTGCACCCAACGCAGACCGAGCAGTGGCATTGGCCCAAATCAGCCGGCCATTCACCACACCCTTCGGCTACCTCACGCCCAAGCTACAACTCAACAGCCGCAGCTATCAGTTCAGCGGTGGTTTGCCCAATAACCCGTTCTACAGCGGTCACGAAGGTCAAAGCGGTGCGAGTGTCAGCGTGCCAACGTTCAGCCTTGACACAGGCGTCGCTTTTGAAAAGTCCACACGTCTGTTTGATCGTGCGTGGGTTCAAACTTTGGAGCCCCGTGCTTTCTACGTTTACACGCCCTACCGTGACCAAAACTACCTTCCCAATTACGACTCAGGCGGTAACTCATTCAACTTTGCCAGTATCTTCACCGAGAACGCTTTTGGTGGCTATGACCGCATCTCCGACAGCAAGTTGCTCACCCTAGGCGCCACCTCTCGTTTCATCGACCCTGAAACCGGTGCAGAAGGTGCACGCTTTGGCTTAGCACAGCGTCTGCGCATGAAAGAGCAACGCGTCACCATGCCCGATGACCCCACGGGCAAAACCGGCATCAGCGACCTTTTGGCAGGCGCCTCTGTGGCTCTGAACAGAGCATGGGCCGTCGATACCACCGTTCAATACAACCAAAAAACAGACAACTTCTTACGCCGCATGGTCAGCGGGCGTTACAACCCTGGGTCGTACCGCGTGATCAGCGCCGCGTATCGAACTGAAAATACGGAAACTGGCGATGCCGCCTCGCGTCAAGTGGATATAGGCTGGCAATGGCCTTTGCACGACCTTTGGGGCGGCTCCGACATCAATGGTGGTGAAGGTCGCGGATTGGGCGAGGGGCGTTGGTACAGCGTGGCACGCCTGAACTACAACCCTCTCGATAAAAAAATGGTCGAGTCGGTGATTGGCTTCGAATACGATGCAGGTTGCTGGCTCAGCCGCGTCGTCGCTGAGCGTTTGCAAGTGACTGATGGTTTAGCACGCCAACGTTTGTTATTCCAACTTGAATTTGTAGGCTTCTCGCGCATCGGCACCAACGCCATGGGTTCACTGCGCACCAATGTGCCACGGTATCAGCCGTTGCGACAACCTTCTATGACACCTAGCCGTTTCGGCAATTACGATTGATGATGACCATGTTTTTTCTCACATTACGCTTTGTCCGTCGATTGGCACTTGGATGGCTGGTCATTGCTTTGGCAAGCTCTGGCGTATGGGCTCAAATAGGCAAAGCCAACGCCGTTTCAGGTCGTGATTACATCGTCGCAGTTGTGGATGCTCTACCGATCACAAACCATGATGTGAACGTTCGGGCCGCTTTGCTTGCGCAGCAACTGCGCCAACAGAAAAAAAATATTCCTGCACAGTTTGAGTTATTGCAAAGCAGCCTTGAGCGCTTAATCACCGAAAAAGCCCTGCTGCAATATGCCAAAGAAACCGGCTTAACAGTTGAAAATGAGGCCGTCGACCAAGCCGAACAGCGCATGGCCGCGCAAAACCACCTGTCTGTTGAAGCATTGCACGCCAAATTTCGTGCTGAGGGCACCAGCGTTGCGAGCCTTAGACAAAATCTCAAAGACCAAATCGTGTTGCAGCGATTGACCGAACGTAACGTACCAGGTCGCATCAAGCTCAGTGACGTTGAAATCGACCAAGCCATTCGCGAACGTCAAAATGCCAGCGTCGACACCAACCCTGACATCGAGCTAGGTCATATTTTGGTTAGCGTGTCCGAAAAGGCGAGCGAGGCCGAAGTGGCCACACTCCAAAGCAAAGCGCAAACTGCACTGGCACGCGCCAAACAAGGCGAAGACTTTGGTCGATTGGCCAAAGAATTTTCTGACAGCGCAGAGCGTGACAAAGGCAGCTTGATGGGTTTGCGCGCAGCCAATCGCTACCCAACCTTGTTTGTGGATGCCACCAAAAACCTCAGCGTGGGTGATGTCACCCTCGTTCGCTCAGGCGCCGGCTTTCACATTTTGAAGTTGGTCACCAAACGCGCCAGCGGTGTGGTCACCGTGATGCAAACCCATTCCCGACACATCCTGTTGCGCCCAGGTGGCCAGCTGAGTCAGACCGCGGCACGCGCACAGTTGGCTGAATACAAACGCCAAATCGAAGCCGGCAAAGCCGACTTCGCCAAGCTCGCGCGTGAACATTCACAAGATGCCAGTGGCCCCGATGGCGGCGACTTGGGTTGGGTGTCTCCCGGCATGTTTGTGCCGGAGTTTGAAGAGGTGATGAACAAACTCCAACTCGGCCAAATTGCAGACCCGATGGTTTCCCGCTTTGGCGTCCACCTGATTCAAGTGCTGGAACGCCGCGAAGCCCCCATCAGCGAGCGCGAGCTGCGCGACATGACACGCAACGGTTTGCGCGAGAAAAAGTTTGATGAGACCTACCAACTGTGGGCCCAAGAAGTGCGCGGCCGCGCCTATGTGGAATACCGCGACGCACCTCAATAAGCAGAGCCCACTTTGAAACACATTGCACGCAAGCGCTTCGGCCAACACTTCTTAACCGACAGCGCCATCATTGAAAGCATCGTTGACGCAATCGACCCGCAACCGGGCGACCCCATGGTCGAAATTGGCCCAGGCTTGGCAGCGCTCACACAGCCCTTGGTGGAGCGTTTGGGCCGTCTGAATGTCATTGAGTTAGACCGCGACTTGGCAGTGCGCCTGCGCGAGCATCCGCACCTGAACGTGATTGAGTCTGATGTGCTGCGCGTGGATTTCACGCAATTGGCTGCCGACCTGAAGGCTCCTAAGCTGCGCGTGGTGGGCAACTTGCCGTACAACATCTCGTCGCCCATCCTGTTCCATCTGCTGGAGCATGTGGCCGTGGTGCAGGATCAGCACTTCATGCTGCAAAAAGAAGTGATTGACCGCATGGTGGCCAAACCCAGCAGCGGCGACTACAGCCGCCTGAGCGTGATGCTGCAGTGGCGCTACGACATGGAAGACGTGTTGTTTGTGCCACCTGAATCGTTCGCCCCCCCCCCGCGCGTGGACAGCGCCGTGGTGCGCATGGTGCCCTTGGCACAGCCGCCCAAGATTGACGTCAAGCTGATGGAAGACATGGTGAAAACAGCCTTCAGCCAACGCCGCAAGCTGTTGCGCCACACCTTGGGCCGCTGGCTGGAAGCGCGTAACTTTGCGGGCACCTTCGATGTGCAACGCCGCGCAGAAGAAGTACCGGTGGCCGAATATGTGGCTTTGGTGCAAAGTCTGTAAAGACCCAAACGCCAACAAAAAACCCGTCAGCAGTCACTTGCGACGGGTTTTGTTTTTGGCGCTGCTCGCAAGCAGCCTGCCAATTAAGCCGCTGTTTGCCAGTAGCCAGCGTTGAAAGGGCTGCTCATGCGCAAAGCCATGGGCGACACGTCCACCAGTTTGTCCGTTGGCATTTTTTCGCCTTCTTCCAGCAACTCAATGCCTTCTGCTGCCACGCCTGGCTTTTCAGCTGAAGGGGCACGCGCTACAGAGAACGAGTAGAAGCAGCGGAACGCCACTTTGCGGTCAGACCAGTAGTCAGCCGCTTCGCGGAAGATGTCCAACAGCTGTTCACGAGCTTCTTTGTCAAACTTGGCGTGAGCAGGAATGTGCTCCAACACCAAGATAAAGCCAGGCTGTGGGCCAGACTTGTGCAGGGGGTCGGTCATGCCGTCGTACAAAGAATCAAAGTTCTTGCTGGCCGAGGCAGACAGGTTGAATTCTTTGGAAATGATGTCCAAGATGTCTTGCTTGCTTTGGGCTTGGGCCAAGTTCACATAAAGAAAATGGTGACCTAAGCCTTGAGCCGCTTCTTGCAAATCAGGCACGCGAAACGCGCGGATAGACTGAACGATATTGGTTTTGATAGTACGCAAAGGCATGAAAATCGCCGTTCTTAAGACTGTTTTAAATACGTTTGATCTTCGGGTTAACCCGAAAATTGAAAGCGCAAGTGTCTTCGAAATGAAACAAAAAAGCAAGGGCCCACCCATTTCTGGGGGGCCCTTGAAGGGTTATTTAACCTAAAAAGCTTAATTTGGGCTAGGGAAAACGCTTATCGCGCGGCGCTGGCATCCGCCACGGTCAACGCGGTCATGTTGACGATGCGGCGCACCGTGGTGCTCGCGGTCAAGATGTGCACGGGTTTCGCCGCGCCCAGCAACACTGGGCCAATGGCAATGTTGCCGCCGGCCGCTGTTTTGAGCAGGTTGTAGGCAATGTTGGCGGCATCCAAATTGGGCAACACCAGCAGATTGGCGTCACCAATCAAAGTGGTGTCGGCCATTTGGGCTTCGCGGGCATGGCCGTCCAAGGCCACGTCGCCGTGCATTTCGCCGTCCACTTCCAACCAAGGCGCTTTTTTCTTGACCAAGGCCAAGGTTTCGCGCATTTTGAGCGCCGAAGGCTGGTCGCTGCTGCCAAAGTTGGAGTGCGACAGCAAAGCGGCTTTGGGCTGGATACCAAAACGGCGCATTTCTTCAGCCGCCATCACCGTGATTTCGGCCAATTGCTCAGCGGTTGGGTCGTAGTTGATGTGTGTGTCCACCAAGAACACTTGGCGGTCGGGCAAGAGCAAACCGTTCATGGCGGCGTAGGTGCTGACGCCTTTGCGGTTGCCAATCACTTGGTCCACATAGTTCAAGTGGGTGAGCGGGGTGCTCCAGGTGCCGCAAATCAGGCCATCGACTTCGCCTTTGTGCAGCATCATGGTGCCAATGAGTGACAAGCGGCGACGCATGTCGATTTTGGCCAGCTGCTCGGTCACGCCTTTGCGGGCCGTCATCTTGTAATAGGTTTGCCAGAAATCGCGGTAGCGGTGGTCTTGCTCCACGTTCACCACGTCATAGTTCACACCCTCTTTGAGGCGCAAGCCAAATTTCTCGATGCGCTGCGCAATCACGGCTGGGCGACCAATCAAGGTGGGCTTGGCCAAGCCTTCGTCCACCACGATTTGCACAGCGCGCAACACGCGTTCTTCTTCACCCTCGGCAAAGCACACACGCTTTTTCGTGGCGCGCTTGGCTGCCGCATAGATGGGCTTCATGATCGAGCCCGAGGCATACACAAAACCTTGAAGCTTCTCAATGTAGGCTTCCATGTCTTGGATGGGACGCGTGGCCACACCACTGTCTGCGGCGGCTTTGGCCACAGCGGGGGCAATCTTCATCATCAAGCGTGGATCAAACGGCTTGGGGATGAGGTACTCCGGACCAAAAGCCAGGCTCTCACCCGCATACGCCGCTGCGACCACTTCGCTTTGCTCGGCTTGCGCCAATTCGGCAATGGCGTAGACCGCGGCAATTTCCATTTCATCGGTGATGGTGGACGCACCCGCATCCAACGCACCGCGGAAGATGTAGGGGAAGCACAGCACGTTGTTCACTTGGTTGTGATAGTCGCTGCGGCCGGTGGCGATGATGGCGTCGTCGCGCACAGCCTTCACTTCTTCAGGCGTGATTTCTGGATTGGGGTTGGCCAAAGCCATGATGATGGGCTTGGCGGCCATCTTCTTGACCATCTCTGGCTTCAACACGCCGCCAGCCGACAGACCTAAGAACACATCTGCGCCGTCGATGATGTCGCTCAAAGTGCGTGCATCTGTCTTTTGGGCGAATTGAATCTTGTCTTCGTCCATCAACTCGGTGCGGCCTTCGTAGACCACGCCCGCCAAGTCAGTGACGTAAATGTTTTTGCGTGGCATGCCCATCTTGAGCAACAAGCCCAAACAGGCCAACGCTGCAGCGCCTGCACCCGAGGTGACGAGTTTGACGGTTTTAATGTCTTTGCCGGCGACTTTGAGGCCGTTGATGATGGCCGCACCCACGGTGATCGCGGTGCCGTGCTGGTCGTCGTGGAAGACTGGAATTTTCATGCGCTCGCGCAGCTTGCGCTCAACATAGAAGCAATCAGGCGCCTTGATGTCTTCAAGGTTGATGCCGCCGAAAGTGGGCTCCAACGCCGCAATGATGTCCACCAACTTGTCGAGGTTCTTCTCTTCGATTTCCAAGTCAAACACATCAATGCCAGCAAACTTCTTGAACAGAACGCCTTTGCCTTCCATGACAGGCTTAGAGGCCAATGGGCCGATGTCGCCCAAGCCCAACACGGCCGTGCCGTTTGAAATCACCGCCACCAAGTTGCCTTTGCTGGTGTACTTGAACGCCGCGTTCGGGTCTTTGACGATTTCTTCGCAAGGTGCGGCGACGCCTGGTGAGTAGGCCAGCGCTAAGTCATGTTGGTTGACCAACTGCTTGGTGGCGTGAATCGCCACTTTGCCGGGGGTGGGGAACTCGTGGTATTCGAGCGCGGCGCGGCGCAGTTCGGCACGCGCCTCGGCGCTGTTGTGAGAGTGGTTAGAACCCATAGAAATCTCCTTGTTATGCAAAAGGCGGCTGTGCTTTGCAAAAGCACACCGCCTTGGCTTGTGGTTTCATTTTAGGCTGGCGTCTCAGGCGCTTTATGCGTGGATGTGCTTACACAAGTGGCAATGGTTTTTACTTATTCGCAAAAGCCAGTTTGATTGGCGTTGGCAGCCGCTTGGTTGTGGTGCCAAAGAAATTAACCCCGCATCAACGCTTCAATTTCATCAACAGCAACAGGCACCCCACGCGTGATGAGCTCGCAACCATCAGCCGTGACGATGGCATCGTCCTCAATGCGAATCCCGATATTCCAAAACGCCTCGGGCACATCCGGCCCAGGTCGTACATACAGGCCCGGCTCGATGGTGAGCACCATGCCTTCGCGCAAGATGCGACTGGGTCGGTTGACGATGGTTTCGCCTGACAACGGATCTTTGCGCTCGCTGGTTTGGCCCAGCTCGGACGGTTCCACATAGCTGCCGCAGTCGTGCACATCCATGCCCAGCCAATGGCTGGTGCGGTGCATGTAAAACGGAAAATACGCGCGCTTTTCAATCACGTCTTGTGCGGTGCCGTGCTTGGTTTTGTTCAACAGTCCGAGATCCAACAAACCTTGCGCCAGCACTTGGACCGTCGCGTCGTGCGGGTCCACAAAACGCGCACCGGCTTTGGTGGCCGCCACGGCCGCGTCTTGGCTAGCTAGCACCAAGTTGTACAAATCACGCTGCGGGCCGGTGAACTTGCCGTTTGCAGGAAACGTGCGCGTGATGTCGGAGGCATAGCCATCCAACTCGCAGCCCGCATCAATCAACACCAACTCGCCATTGCGCACAGGCGCGGCATCGGCGCGGTAGTGCAACACGCAAGCGTTTGCACCCGCGGCCACGATGGAGGTGTAGGCAGGAAACTGCGAGCCGTGCATGCGAAACTCGTGCAGCAACTCGGCATCTAAGTGGTACTCGCGCACGTCCTGGCCAGCACGCAGCATGCGCGCGCTGGTTTGCATGGCGCGGATGTGGGCATGCGCGCTGATGGTGCTGGCACGGCGCATCACGTCTTGCTCATGCGCGTCTTTGATGAGGCGCATCTCATCGAGTGGGCCGCAGGCATCGCGTTGCTGCGCAGGGCATTGCACGCCAAAACGCACACGGACGCGCACCGCGTTGAGCCAGCCATCCACGCGAGTTTCCAAACCTTTGTGCGTGGCAAATGGGTACCAAACCGTGTGTTGGTTTTCTAACAATTTAGGTAGTTGCTTGTCTAGCTCCGCCACTGACACAGCGGCACTCACGCCCAGTGCGGCCACGGCAGCGTCTGGGCCCAAACGGTAACCATCCCAAATTTCGCGCTCCAAATCTTTGGGTTGGCAAAACAAGGTGCTGCGCCCTGTGGCGTCAAGCACCAGCCAAGCATTGGGTTCGGTGAAGCCCGTCAGGTAATAAAAGTAGCTGTCATGGCGGTACGGAAAATCGCTGTCGCGGTTACGGGCGTGTTCGGGTGCCGTGGGGATGATGGCCACACCACCGTCGCCCAACTGGGCGGCCAAACGGGCGCGACGTGCGGCGTAAATTTGAGCGTGTGCGATCGCTTGTGTCATGTCTTACCTTGTGTGTTCAGGCGGCGTTGAGTTGCGCCAAACGCTCGGGCGTGCCTACATCGGTCCACGCTCCACTGTAGAGCGACGCACTCACCGCGCCATTGTCCATGGCGGCGCGCAACATGGCAGCCAATGGGGCTTTCACGCCTTCAGGGTTGCCTGCGGGAATAGAACACCAAGTCGCTTCGAAGAAAGCACGCTTGTAAAGCGCGATGGTGCTGAAGGTGTAGCGCGGCGGCTCTGCACCAGTGGCAGGCGCCGTCAACTTGGGCAAGTTCAAGGCCAAGCCCTCGGCCGACAAACCAAAGTCGCCGCCCACGTTGTGTTCGGGGTTGGGCACTAGCCAAATATGGGCGAGTTGAGGGCTCGCCGCAAAGTGCGCATAGGCCTCGGGCGCAAATACAAAGTCAGGCGCAAACACATCGCCCGCAGCCACCCAAAACACATTGGCCAACTGGGGCAAGGCACGGGCAATGCCGCCTGCGGTTTCCAGTGCGCCGCCAAAGTCCACGCCCTCTTGCGAATAGTGCAGGTACATGGGCGCAAGACCGGCGCTTTCAAACACATCACCAAAGTGCTGGGGAATTTGCTCGCCCAACCAAGCGGTGTTGATGACCAGGTTACCAACGCCACCGCGTTGCAGGCCTTGCATGGCCCACTGCATCAAAGGCTGGCCGCGCACAGGCAGCAGCGGCTTGGGAGTGGCATCGGTAAGCGGGCGCATGCGTTCACCACGGCCTGCGGCTAGCAGCAAAGCGGTGGAAAGCGTCTGAGAAACGGGGCTTTTTGTCATTGAGGGCAGTGTAGCCAGCCAAAACCATGGAAGATTTGCGTCAACAACTGCTGAACAGGTTTGGCTGAAGGGCGTCAGGCTCGCTAAAATCGTGGTTTTCCCTCACACCCCATCGGAGCCGCCTGACATGGCAAACACCCAACAAATGGCCAGCGCAATTCGCGCCTTGGCAATGGACGCTGTACAACAAGCCAATTCAGGACACCCCGGCGCGCCGATGGGCATGGCCGACATGGCTGTCGCCCTGTGGGGCGACCACCTGCGTCACAACCCCAAGAATCCCCATTGGTTGAACCGCGACCGCTTTGTGTTGTCCAACGGACACGGCTCGATGTTGATTTACGCCTTGTTGCACCTCACCGGCTACGACTTGCCGATGGACGAGCTGAAAAACTTCCGCGTGCTGCACAGCAAAACCGCAGGCCACCCCGAAGTAGGCGTGACCCCCGGCGTGGAAACCACCACAGGCCCCTTAGGCCAAGGCATCACCAACGCGGTGGGCATGGCATTGGCTGAAAAACTGTTGGCCTCTGAGTTCAACCGTGACGGCCACAACATCGTCGACCACCACACCTACGCCTTCCTGGGCGACGGTTGCCTGATGGAAGGCATCAGTCACGAAGCTTGCTCACTCGCAGGCGCCTGGAAGCTGAACAAACTCATCGCTTTGTACGACGACAACGGCATTTCCATCGACGGCCAAGTGGCCCCTTGGTTTGCCGACAACACACCTGAGCGCTTCAAGGCTTATGGCTGGAACGTGATTGGCCCGATCAACGGCCACGACGCTGCGGTGGTGAGCCAAGCGATTGCTTCGGCCAAGCTCAGCACCGACAAGCCCACGCTCATCGTTTGTAAAACCAGCATCGGCAAAGGCAGCCCCAACCGCGCTGACACAGCCAAAGCCCACGGCGAACCTTTGGGCGCCGAAGAAATTGCATTGACACGCGCGGCCATTGGCTGGAACCATGCCCCGTTTGAAGTGCCTGCCGAGGTCTACGCCGATTGGGATGCCAAAACCAAAGGCAAGGCCCAGGAAACCGAGTGGAACCAAGCCTTCGCCGCCTACAAAGCTGCTCACCCTGATCTGGCCAAAGAACTGCAACGCCGCATGGCGGGCGAGTTGCCCAAGAACTTTGCGCAAACCGTGGTGGACACCGTCATCGACGCACACCAAAAAGCCGAAACCGTGGCCAGCCGTAAGGCCAGCCAATTGGCACTGGAACACTTCACCGCCGCATTGCCCGAACTCTTGGGCGGCAGCGCCGACTTGACCGGCTCTAACCTGACCAACACCAAATCCACGCCGAATCTGCGCTTTGACGCAGCGGGCCATGTGATGAAAAACGAATCAGGCCAAGGCGGCCGCCACATCAACTACGGCGTGCGCGAATTCGGCATGGCCGCCATCATGAACGGCGTGGCTTTGCACGGCGGCTTCATCCCTTACGGCGGCACGTTCCTGACCTTCAGCGACTACTCACGCAACGCCATCCGCATGGCCGCGTTGATGAAGCAACGCGTGGTGCACGTGTTCACCCACGACTCCATTGGCTTGGGCGAAGACGGCCCGACGCACCAATCCATCGAACACGCAGCGTCGTTGCGCTTGATTCCCAACCTCGACGTGTGGCGCCCCGCTGACACGGCCGAAACGGCTGTGGCTTGGGCCGTGGCTTTGCAAAACTCCAACCGTCCAACGGCCTTGTTGTTGAGCCGTCAAAACCTGCCTTATTTGCCAAAAGGCGATGCAGCCCCACACAAAACGGCTGGCGATATCTCTGGCTTAGACGCCATCAACAAAGGGGCTTACGTGTTGGCAGAGCCGAGCGTTGTGGGCCTCAAGAAAAAGGCGCAAGCGGTCATCTTGGCCACCGGTTCTGAAGTGCAACTGGCCATGAAAGCACAAGCCTTATTGGCCGAGCGCAAGATTGCCGTGCGCGTGGTGTCTGTGCCCAGCACCACCACTTTTGACCGTCAAAGCGTGGCCTACAAAGCGGCCGTGTTGCCCGCAGGCGTGCCCCGCATTGCAGTGGAAATGGGTTCGACCGACGGCTGGTGGAAATACGGCGTGTCCGCTGTGGTCGGCATCGACACCTACGGCGAATCTGCACCCGCCCCTGTTTTGTTCAAACACTTCGGTTTCACGCCAGAAAACGTGGCCGACACGGTCCAAGCCGCGCTGCAAAAGCAGGCTTAAGCCACTGACCAGCGAGACGGCCTCTCTCGGGAGGGGCCTCTCGGGATCAGCCTCGTGAAAGGGGAATGATCTACAAACTGGTTAATTCACGGTTTTTAACTTCCTCCTCAAGGCTCCACATGACCATCAAATTAGGTATCAACGGTTTCGGCCGTATCGGTCGCTTGGCTTTGCGCGCTGCGCTCAAGCACGGCTACAACGACATCCAAATCGTCGGCATCAACGACCCTAAGCCTTCTGACTACTTGGCCTACATGCTCAAGTACGACAGCGTGCACGGCCGCTTTGATGGCACGGTGGAGCACACCGATGACGCCCTCATCGTCAACGGCAAAAAAATCAAGCTCTCTCACGAGCGCGACGCACACAACCTCAAGTGGGGCGAGATGGGCGTTCACACCGTGCTCGAGTGCACAGGCCACTACCTGACCGAACCCACCAGCCAAATGCACATCGCGGCAGGCGCCAAGAAGGTGGTCATTTCTGCCCCGTCCAAAGACAGCATCCCCATGTTCGTCTACGGCGTGAACCACAAGAAATACGCGGGCGAAGCCATCGTGTCCAACGCCTCTTGCACCACCAACTGTTTGGCCCCTGTGGTCAAAGTGTTGAACGACAAATGGGGCATCAAGCGCGGTTTGATGACCACCGTACACGCAGCCACAGCCAGCCAAGCCACCGTGGACAGCTCGTCACGCAAAGACTGGCGCGGCGGCCGCGGCATTTTGGAAAACATCATTCCGTCCAGCACGGGCGCAGCCAAGGCTGTGGGCGTGGTGATTCCAGAAATCAAAGGCAAGATCACAGGCATGGCCTTCCGCGTGCCAACCTCTGACGTGTCGGTTGTTGACTTGACCGTTGAATTGACCAACGAAGCCAGCTACGCCGAAATCTGCGCCGAAATGAAAGCACAAAGCGAAGGCGCGTTGCAAGGCGTGTTGGGCTACACAGACGAAAAAGTGGTGTCTACCGACTTCCGTGGCGAGCCATGTGCGTCGGTGTTTGATGCCACAGCCGGTATCGCGCTGGACAAAAACTTCGTCAAGATCGTTGCCTGGTATGACAACGAATGGGGTTATGCCAAGCAGTGTTTAGAAATGGTTCGCGTGGTGGCCAAGAAAAAATAAGGCGTCCAAGCCTTGCGACACAAAAGCGCCTTCGGGCGCTTTTTCTTTGTCTGTTGTTTTGTTTAGGTAAAAAAAATACAAAAATTAACTTGAAATCATGTAACAAAGTTTCATAGAATTAAGCCATCTAAGGAGACTGACATGACCATCAAAATCGGCATCAACGGCTTTGGCCGCATCGGACGCATGGTGTTTCGCGCCGCCATTCAAAACTTCCACGACATCGAAGTTGTCGGCATCAACGACCTGCTAGAGCCCGACTACCTGGCCTACATGCTCAAGTACGACAGCGTGCACGGTCGCTTCCAAGGCGAGGTGTCGGTGGACAACGGCCACTTGGTGGTGAACGGCAAGAAGATTCGACTCACCCAGGAACGCGACCCAGCCGCGTTGAAGTGGAACGACATCGGCGCCGATGTGGTTGTCGAAGCTACAGGCCTATTCCTTGACCAAGCGACCGCCGAAAAGCACTTGGCCGCCGGAGCCAAAAAAGTGTTGTTATCAGCCCCCTCCAAAGACGACACCCCCATGTTTGTGTATGGCGTGAACCACACGACTTACGTGGGCCAACCCATCATCTCTAACGCATCATGCACGACCAACTGCTTGGCCCCTGTGGCCAAGGTGTTGAACGACAAATGGGGCATCAAGCGCGGCCTGATGACCACGGTGCACGCCGCCACTGCCACTCAAAAAACGGTGGACGGCCCAAGCAACAAAGACTGGCGCGGTGGCCGCGGTATTTTGGAAAACATCATTCCCTCCAGCACGGGCGCAGCCAAGGCCGTGGGCGTGGTGATTCCTGAAGTCAAGGGCAAACTCACCGGCATGGCGTTTCGCGTGCCAACCTCTGATGTGTCAGTGGTCGACTTGACCGTGGAACTGAACACCGAAGCCACGTACAAAGAAATTTGCGCCGAGATGAAAGCGCAAAGCTTGGGTGCGCTCAAAGGCGTGTTGGGCTACACCGATGAAAAAGTGGTGTCCACCGATTTCCGTGGCGAGCCCTGCACCTCGGTGTTTGATGCTGACGCTGGCTTGGCCTTGGATGGCACCTTCATCAAAATCGTCAGCTGGTATGACAACGAATGGGGCTACTCCAACAAGTGTTTGGAGATGGTGCGCGTCATCGCCAAATAACTTAATTGGATGCGGCGGAAGCTGCAGATGCAGGCTCACTAGGCGCAACCATTTGGATCGCTACATCGTGTGACTTGCTGTGGGTCTCTGGCGCTTCGCTGCCAAACAACACCAAGAGCCCCAGCACCACAAAAACAGCCGCGCTGATGCGGTGCACCCACATGAGCGGCACCAAGCGCGTGATGCGCTCGCCAAACCACACCACGGGCGCGTTCGCCAACATCATGCCCAAGGTGGTGCCTGCCACCACCCACAACCACGACTGGTATTCAGCCGCCAACATGACGGTGGCGACTTGTGTTTTGTCGCCCATCTCGGCCAAGAAGAAAGCAATGACGGTGGTGCCAAACACACCAAACTTGGGCGTCACATCGGCATCGTCGTCATCCAGTTTGTCTGGTACCAACATCCACGCGGCCATCGCCAAAAACGACACGCCCAAGACCCAACGCAACACCGTAGGGCCCATGAGGCCAGTCACCCACGCGCCCAAACCGCCAGCCAAGGCGTGGTTAGCCAACGTGGCCACCAAGATGCCCCACACGATGGGCCAAGGTTTGCGGAAACGTGCCGCTAGCACGAGCGATAAAAGTTGCGTCTTGTCGCCCATTTCAGCGAGGGCGACGATGCCGGTCGAGATCAAAAATGCTTCCATTAAGTAATCCTACCGCGCACGTTTTACAAAACATGTGCACGATTTGGTGCATTTATTGCTTGCATCCGGTGCAGCTTAGAAAACCGGTGTAAAAACGCACCAAAATAAAACAAAACTCCAAGGACAACTTTATGGATGCACACAAACAGGGCGCAGATGCTTTGTTCATTCTGCTCGGGGCCATCATGGTGCTTGCCATGCATGCAGGTTTCGCATTTTTAGAACTCGGCACCGTTCGCCGCAAAAACCAGGTCAATGCCTTGGTCAAAATTTTGGTGGACTTTTGTGTCTCCACCATCGCCTACTTTGTCGTGGGCTATGGCGTGGCCTATGGCGCAAGCTTCATGATGGGTGCCGAGACGTTGGCTGACAAAAACGGCTACGAGCTGGTGAAGTTCTTTTTCTTGCTGACGTTTGCAGCGGCCATTCCCGCCATCATCTCGGGCGGCATTGCCGAGCGTGCTAAGTTTTGGCCACAGCTGATTGCCACAGCCGTCATTGTTGGTTTTGTGTATCCTTTTTTCGAGGGTATCGCTTGGAATCAGCATTTCGGTTTTCAAGCGTGGGTCAAGGCATTGACGGGTGATGAGTTCCACGACTTTGCGGGCTCGGTGGTGGTTCACGCCGTGGGCGGCTGGATTGCGTTGCCTGCCGTGTTGTTGCTCGGTGCGCGTAGCAACCGCTACCGCAAAGACGGAGCCATTTCTGCACACCCACCGTCAAGCATTCCATTTCTCGCTTTGGGCGCATGGATTTTGATCGTGGGCTGGTTTGGCTTCAACGTCATGAGCGCACAAACACTCGACAAGATTTCTGGTCTCGTGGCCGTGAACTCCTTGATGGCCATGGTGGGCGGTACTTTGGTCGCGCTGATTGCCGGCAAAAACGATCCGGGCTTCGTGCACAACGGCCCCTTGGCCGGATTGGTCGCCGTATGCGCAGGCTCTGACTTGATGCACCCCATGGGCGCGTTGGTGGTGGGCGCTGTGGCTGGTGGTATTTTTGTGGCGATGTTCACGCTCACGCAAAACAAGTGGCGCATTGACGATGTGTTGGGCGTGTGGCCCTTGCACGGTTTGTGCGGCACATGGGGTGGCATTGCTGCCGGTATCTTCGGTACGCAAGCTATGGGCGGCTTGGGCGGCATCAACGTCACTGCACAATTGGCAGGCACTGCACTCGGTGTGGCATGGGCATTGGCTGGCGGCTTTGTGGTGTACGGCGCATTGAAAATGACATTGGGTTTGCGTCTGAGTCAAGAAGAAGAATTCGAAGGCGCTGACTTGACGATTCACAAAATCACGGCATCGCCTGATCGCGAAGCAAGCTGGTAAGCCGCATCAGTTGTGGTTTTTCAGGTATGAATTGCGCTAAATACAGGTAAACGCTTGGTAATTTAGTCAACTTGTGCTCCATAATGGCCGCAACCTTGTGAATGCAAGTCATTGGCAAGGTTGTATTTGGTGATCGGTCAGTTTCGGTTCGGGACTCCATCGCTTTGTTTTTGTGTTTTAAGGAGTCCCTTTCATGGGCAACAAACTGTACGTCGGCAACTTGCCGTATTCCGTGCGTGACGGTGATCTTGAGCAGTCTTTTGGACAGTTCGGTTCTGTGACTAGCGCCAAGGTCATGATGGAGCGCGACACTGGCCGCTCTAAAGGTTTTGGTTTCGTCGAAATGGGCAGCGATGCCGAAGCGCAAGCTGCCATCGAAGGCATGAATGGCGCACCTTTGGGTGGTCGTAGCCTCGTGGTGAACGAAGCTCGCCCCATGGAACCACGTCCTCCCCGCACAGGTGGCTTCGGCGGCCGTGAAGGCGGTGGCGGCTACGGTGGTGGCGGTCGTGAAGGTGGCGGTGGTTTCCGTAGCCCCTACGGCGGCGGCGGTGCTGGCGGCGGTCGTCGTGAAGGCGGCGGCGGTGGTCGCGGCGGTTTCGGTGGTGGCAACAGCTACTGATCGATCTGCTTCACTGCAAATCAAAAGGCTCCCTCGGGAGCCTTTTTTATTTCTTGTCTTTGTCTTTGGGTGGTAACAGCGTGCCACGCACCCGACCTGTGAGCTGCATCACTTGGTCTAAGTTATCGACATCAATGCCCTCTTGCGAAGTGAAGCGATCTCCCGCACCGCGCACCAACTCAACGGGTAAATGAGAGCGAACTTGTTCGGTATTCGCAAACAAGTGCAAGAAATCGCTGTGCATTTCGCTGCGCGGTGTCACCACGCCTTGGGCATTGGTGCTGGCTTCGCGCACAATCACGGCCTTGTCAAATAGCTGGGCCTCCGAGCCATCTGCATTGATCAAGCCACGTGCGGCAACGGCGGTGGTGACACGGCCCTCTGCACCCAAAATTCGAATACGTGGTCGGTCTATTTCAAGTGTGTCCGTATCAGGAAAGTGACGGCCTTCGATACCCACGATTTCGCTTTTGAGCTTGCCCTCGACCCCAAACACCTTGACGGAAAAATCACGCATGAAGTAATCGGGCACATGGCGCGGCGCCGCTTCAAGTTCTGCATCGCCCATGGCGGGCGTACTGCGCACCAGCCAGTAGGTGCTCATGGCCATCACACCCATGAGCAACAAAGGCAGGTAAACCGCCAAACGGTCCCACACACGGCGCACGCGCATGAGCAGCGACACGGGTGCGGCAGCACTCATGCGACATAGCCTCGCAATAACTCGGCGTAACGACCACTCGCCACCAGCAACAAATCGCAAAACTCGCGCGCGGCGCCATGGCCACCATCACGCGTTGTCACATGGTGTGCAATGGCTTTGACTTCGATGTGTGCGTTGTTGGGGGCGCATGCAAATGCGACACGGGTCATCACAGCCATATCCGGCCAGTCGTCCCCCATGTGCGCGGCTTGTGACCAATCAAGACCCAGCTCATTCAAAATTTCTTGTGCTGCGGGCGCTTTGTCTTCGGTGCCGTAACGCACATGCGTGATGCCCAACGCCTTGAGGCGTGCACGCAAAGGGGCACTGTCGCGCCCCGTGATGACGGCAGGCGTGATACCCACTTTTTGCAACATCTTCAGACCATGGCCATCCAGCGTGCAAAAGCGTTTGATGGTTTCACCGCTTTCGGTGAACAGCAAGCCACCATCGGTGAGCACACCATCCACATCAAAGAAAGCCACGCGCACACCTTGGGCGCGTAACAACAAAGCAGGGTCAAAGTTCAGCGCAGGTGTGTGTGTGCTCATCAGATGACTTTCGCGCGCATCAGGTCGTTGGTGTTGATCGCACCGCACAAGATGCCGTGTTCGTCCACCACCAAGACACTGGTGATGCGGTGCAACTCCATCAACTCGGCGGCTTCAGCCGCCAGCGCGCCAGAACGTACCGTGCGAGGATTGGCGTGCATGACTTGTTGCGCGGTGAGTTGACGCATGTCGGTCCCTGTTTCGATCAAGCGACGCAAGTCACCGTCGGTGAAGATGCCCAACACTTTTCGATTGGCGTCTACGATAGCGGACGCGCCCAAACCTTTGGCGCTCATCTCGCGCATCAAATCACTGAAGCTGGCTGTGGGCAACACGCTTGGTACCGCCTCACCGCTGCGCATGACGTCACTCACATGCGTGAGCAAGCGGCGGCCCAAAGCACCGCCTGGATGTGAGCGTGCAAAGTCTTCGGCTTTGAAGCCGCGTGCATCGAGCAAGGCCACCGCCAAAGCGTCGCCCATGGCCATTTGTGCGGTGGTGCTGGCGGTGGGGGCCAAGTTAAGAGGACAAGCTTCTTTCAACACGCCGGTGTTGAGCACGATGTCGGCATGGCTGGCCAATGTGGATTGCGCGCCACCTGTGAGCGCCACCAAGGGCACGCCTTGGCGTTTGAGCACAGGAAGAATAGCGGCAAGCTCATCGCTCTCACCGCTATTGGAAATAGCAATCACAAGGTCGGTGTCTTTGACCATGCCCAAGTCGCCATGGCTGGCTTCGGCCGGATGCACAAACATGGCAGGTGTGCCAGTGGACGCCAAGGTGGCGGTGATTTTGCGACCTACATGACCGCTCTTGCCCATGCCCATCACAACCACACGACCCGTGACGTTGAGAATGGCGCGCACGGCCTGCACAAAGCTGGGCGACAAACCATGGCGCAAATGGCGTACGGCCTCTGCCTCAATCTCTAAGGTGTCGTGGGCCAGTTGCAAGATGCGTTGGTCGTCCACCTGCACTGTCGTGCTGGCGGAATGTGCAGAGTTTTGGGTCATGGCTTGATTTTATCGGTGGGGTTGGCTTATTTGCCGATACAAAAGCTAGAGAAGATCACGCCCAATAAATCGTCCGGCGTGAACTCACCCGTGATCGTATTGAGCGCGTTTTGGCTCAAGCGCAGCTCTTCGGCCAACAAGTCGAGCGCGGGCACTTGGGCTTGCAAGCTGGCATTGGCCATCATGAGATGTTGATCCACCTCGTGTAAGGCCTGCACATGGCGCTCGCGGGCCATGAACATGCCTTCGGCGCTGCCGCCTTGCCAGCCCACCAGGTTCAGCAATTGTTGACGCAGGGCAGGCAAGCCATCGCCTGTTTTGGCAGACAAAGTGATGTGTGTGACGGCTGTCGCACCCTCTTGGCTAGGTAACGTGACGGCGGCGCTGTGTGCATCGGCTTTGTTCCACAAATGAAGCACGGGAACATGCGCGTCTAACTTGTCTTGCAGGGTTTGTTCGATTTGCACGTCGGCAGCAATATAGGCCACATCGTCTTTGCGCGTCAGATCGTGCAAGAACAGCACAGCATCAGCTTGGCCAATTTGGTCCCAGGCTCGGGCAATGCCAATGCGCTCGACCTCGTCAACATCGGGGTGTTCACGCAAACCGGCCGTGTCCACCACGTGCAATGGCACGCCGTCAATCTGAATAGTTTGTTGCACCACATCGCGCGTGGTGCCTGCAATCGGCGTGACGATGGCCAGCTCTGCGCCGGCCAAGGCGTTGAGCAGCGAGCTTTTGCCCGCATTGGGTTGGCCCGCAATCACCACGCGGATGCCTTCACGCAGCAACGCGCCTTGTTTGGTTTGGGCCATCACACGGGCTAGGTTTTGTTGCAGTCGCGTGAGTTGGCCTTGGGCATCGGCTTGCTTTAAAAAGTCGATGTCTTCTTCGGGAAAGTCCAACGTCGCTTCGACCAACATGCGCAGATGAATGAGTGCATCACGCAACTGATGAATTTCATTCGAGAACGCACCCGCTAATGAACGGCTCGCACCGCGTGCTGCTGCTTCGGTGCTGGCGTCAATCAAATCGGCCACGGCTTCTGCTTGTGCCAAATCGAGTTTGTGATTCAAAAATGCACGCTGCGTAAACTCACCCGGTTGGGCCAAACGCAAGCCGCTCAACAACGGTTTGTCCTGCTCGGTCAACGTGGCGGCCACGCGCAGACAACGCGCCAAGATGAGTTGCAACACCACAGGGCCGCCGTGGGCTTGTAGCTCCAACACGTCTTCACCGGTGTAGCTGTTGGGGCCGGGAAAGTGCAGCGCCAACACATGGTCAATAGGTGCGCCCGTTTCATCGGGCAATGACAAATAGGTCGCTTCACGCGGCTTCAATGTCCGACCACACAAGGCCAAGATCAAAGCGTTCAAGTTTTTTCCACTCACTCGCACAATGCCCACCGCCCCTCGACCGGGTGCGGTGGCAATGGCAATGATGGGCGCGTCGTGAAGAGCAAGCATGGCTAAATTGTTCAGAAAAAAACCCGCCAACCATCGAAGGAGGCGGGCTTTTGATTGACCACAGTTCTAAATTAGAACTTCGGCAAGTTGAATTGAGGTGGCACACCCATGCGTGTGTTGATGACCCATTGCTGAGCAATCGACAACACGTTGTTGGTGATCCAGTACAGCACCAAGCCCGCAGGGAAGAAGAAGAACATCACGCTGAAGGCCAACGGCATGATCCACATCATTTTGGCTTGCATAGGATCTGGTGGTGCGGGGTTCAATGCGGTTTGCAGCAAGGTAGTCAACGTCATCACCAAAGGCAAGATGAAGAAGGGATCGGGTGCCGACAAGTCGTGAATCCAACCCACCCAAGGTGCATTGCGAATTTCAACGGTCGACAACAACACCCAGTACAAAGCAATGAACACGGGAATTTGCAACGCGATAGGAACGCAACCACCCATGGGATTGACTTTCTCTTCGCGGTAAATCTTCATCATCTCCATTTGCATTTGTTGCGGGTTGTCTTTGAGACGTTCACGCATTTCCATGATTTTTGGATTGATGGCTTTCATCTTGGCCATGCTTTGGTAAGCGTGAGCATTCAACCAATAGAAGGCTGCCTTGAGCAAGACCACCAAGCTGACGATGGACCAGCCCCAGTTACCCAAGATCTTGTTAAGCTGATCCAGCAACCAGAACAAAGGTTTGGCCAGAATGGTCAACCAACCGTAATCTTTGACCAATTCCAAACCTGAATAAAGGGCTTCGAGTTTTTTCTCTTCTTGTGGACCTGCATAGAACGTCGCAGCAACACTTTTGCTTTGACCTGGTTTGATGACGTCCAAAGGAGAAATCGCTGTCACACGGTAGCAGCAGTCGGCCATGGTGGCGCCGATATCTACAGCATCAATCGAGATGTCACGGCTCATGCCGTCAGGCAAGATCCAGGCACTTGCAAAGTAGTGCTGCACCATGGCGATGTAGCCTGTGTTGGATTGTTTTTCAACATCCACTTTTTTCTTCTTGATGTCGGCGAACTCCACCTTTTGGTATTTCTTAGCTTCTGTGTAAATCGCAGGGCCAGTAAATGTGGAATAGAACGACGATTCGCCTGCTGGCTTGTTGCCATCACGTACCAATTGGAAATACAGCTGAGGCGCCACGTCTTGTGTCCCTGTGTTGACGATGTCGTGTTTGACCGACATGTCATATGCGCCACGCTTGAGGGTGTAAGTTTTGACTAGCTTGACGCCATTTTGTACAGCCGACTCAAACGTAATGGACAACTCGTTGTCGCCATCTCTGAGTTTGCGTGGGCCTGGACGAACTGCCATCAACGTTTTGTGCGTGGGCAACACCACACCTGGAACACTAGAGATCAAACCGGTTTGTGCGGTGTAGATGCGCTCTTTGCTGTCGTCAAGCAACACAATTTTGTGGCCCGGCTTGTGCTCATCTTCATGCTTCAACAGTTCCACACGGGCCAACGTGCCGCCTTCGGTGTCAAAGCTGAGTTTGAACAAATCTGTTTCGACTTGCACCAACTCTTTGGTTGCCACGCGCGTCTCAACGGCAGGAACCGTCACAGCAGCTTGTGGTGCAACGGGCGTAGGAACCCCTGCGGGTTGTGGCACTGCAGAAGAAGCATCTGCAGCCACTTTGGCTTGTTGCGCGGGTGTTGGGAAAAATGTGGCTTTGTTTCCGTTATGGACTTGCCATTGGTCCCACAGGAGAACCATGGAGAAACCAAAGATCACCCACAAAATGGTGCGGCGAATGTCGTTCATGAAGTTTTCTTTCCGGCGTTGGAAGAGGTCAAAGAGGTAAACAAAGCAGGCGGCACAGGATCATGCCCACCCGCACACCAAGGATGGCAACGTGCCAAACGACGCAGGGTCAAATAGCTGCCGCGTGCGGCACCGTGAAGCTCTAGCGCTTGCAACGAATACACCGAGCACGTCGGTTCAAACCGGCATGACGAACCAAGCCACGGGCTCAGCAGCAAACGATACCCACGCACCAGCGTCATCAAAAATGATTGCATCATGCGGCGCTCACATATCCAAACAATTGTTTGAGTTCTTCTCGCACTGTTTGCTTCAACACATCCGAAGATGCGCTGACAAACTTTTGAGGGTTAAACGTTGCCCGCAAACGAACCACATAGGCTGTCGGCTTTAAGCCTTTTTCAAACTCATGCGAAACCGCGTGAATTTGACGTCGAATCAAATTGCGTGTGACAGCGCGCTTGGCCCATCGCTTGGGTGTGAGCGCGCCCATCATCAAGACACCATCGACAAACAGGGTCGGGGTTTGTTCAAACCCAGACCCTGTAGAGGCTTTGGCAGGCGGCTGCCACTGGTGCAACACAAAATGCGGCGTGCGTGCCACAGAGCCTGCCGACATAACGGCCTGAAATTCTGACCACTGTTTCAGACGTTCCACGGCGCTTGGGTCGCGGGCCTGTGCAGCGGTCAAAAATTAGACAGCCAGACGTTTGCGACCTTTGGCACGACGTGCGTTGATCACAGCGCGGCCACCGCGTGTTTTCATACGGACCAAAAAGCCATGGGTACGGGCGCGACGGGTTTTAGAAGGCTGGTAAGTGCGTTTCATGATTTTTCCAAAAAGCTAAGCCCTGAGACCAGGGAAACCAATGATTATCTCAAACTTTTGAGTCACTTGCAGACTTTTACCCACACTCTTTTTAGCTTTACTTTTTTAAAAGTCTTTCAGATTTATTCACCCTGTGGATAATTTTTTGATAAAGTGCCCTATTGCCTGCCTTTTAAAGACAGCTATCCACAGAAAAATATCTCATGAACTCAGGTCTTTCATCTTCTGCCGCCGATGGCCTACCACCAGGATCTGGTGAAGGTTTGTGGCAGGCCTGCGTCGACCAATTGGCGCAAGAACTACCAGAACAACAGTTCAATACGTGGATCAAACCATTGGTTGCCAACGTCGCCGAAGACTTTAGCAAAGTGGTTATTTTGGTGGGTAACCGTTTCAAATTAGATTGGATTCGTGCCCAATACGCCAACCGAATTGCAGGTTTGCTGCAACAAATGTACGGCCAGACCATTCAAGTTGAGTTAGCAATCACTCCCAAGGAAATGCCTGTCAGGATTAAGCCTGTTTCATTCTCTCAAGAGCTTGAATCACTTCCTGAAAGCTTTGTGGGCCTAGAAGAAGGCATTCCCAGCGGTCCTCGTACACGCCTCAACACAGCACTGACCTTTGACACCTTGGTCGAGGGCACAGCCAACCGCATGGCGCGCGCAGCAGCCATGCATGTGGCCACCATGCCTGGTCAGTTGTACAACCCTTTATTCATCTATGGGGGTGTAGGCTTAGGTAAGACACATTTGATGCACGCTGTGGGCAACAAGTTGTTGTCTGAGCGTCCCGATGCCAAAGTTCTCTACATCCATGCAGAACAATTCGTTTCGGATGTGGTTAAAGCATATCAGCGCAAAACCTTTGATGAATTCAAAGAGCGATATCACTCACTAGACCTGCTTTTGATTGACGATGTGCAATTCTTTGCCAATAAAGAGCGCACACAAGAAGAGTTTTTCAATGCCTTTGAAGCATTGCTGGCTAAAAAGTCTCACATTGTGATGACAAGTGATACCTATCCCAAAGGTTTGACTGACATCCACGAGCGTTTGGTTTCGCGGTTTGACGCGGGTTTGACTGTTGCGATTGAACCCCCCGAGCTAGAAATGCGAGTGGCAATTTTGATCAGCAAATCGCGCTCTGAAGGCTCTGAAATGCCCGAAGAAGTTGCTTTTTTTGTTGCCAAAAACGTGCGCTCCAACGTACGCGAACTCGAAGGTGCACTAAGAAAAATCTTGGCCTATTCACGCTTCAACCAAAAGGACATTTCAATCCAATTGGCGCGTGATGCCTTGCGCGATCTGTTGTCTATACAAAACCGCCAAATTTCCGTTGAGAACATCCAAAAAACTGTCGCTGACTATTACAAGATCAAAGTAGCAGACATGTACTCTAAGAAACGTCCTGCGTCGATTGCAAGACCTCGACAAATTGCCATGTACCTTGCCAAAGAACTCACACAAAAGAGTCTTCCTGAGATCGGTGAGCTCTTTGGTGGTCGTGATCACACGACTGTGTTGCATGCCGTACGCAAAATCACAGCAGAACGTCAACAAATGGCCGATTTAAATCAGCAGCTGCATGTTTTAGAACAAACACTCAAAGGCTAAACAGTAAAAAGAACAACCTTGTGGGTAGTTTCTGGATAACACCAGAGTTATCCACAGAAAAGTAGAAATTTAAAAGTTATCCAGTTTTGAACGACAGCAGAAAAGCGGGTTTGCCAACACCTTCGCGGTGAACTCAAGTGCTTGAAAAAAAAGAGGAAAATGCTGTTGTCCACAGAAAGATGCTTTGCTTATCTACTACTACTAATTTAAATAAAGAAAACAAGAGGAAGAGATGATCGTACTGAAAGCAACACAAGACAAGGTTTTGTCAGTTCTGCAATCTGTTGCAGGCATCGTTGAACGTCGCCATACATTGCCAATCTTGGCCAATGTGTTGATTCGCAAAACAGGCAGTGCATTGCAACTGACCACTAGCGATTTGGAAATTCAAATACGCACCACCGCTGAGCTCGATGGTGATGCAGGTAACTTCACCACCACCGTGGGTGCGCGCAAACTGATTGATATCTTGCGCACCATGCCTTCAGACCAAACCGTGAGTTTGGAATCGAATCAAAACAAATTGATTTTGAAAGGTGGCAAAAGCCGCTTCACTTTGCAAAGCTTGCCTGCTGAAGATTTCCCATTGGTACAAGAAGCTGCCAACTTTGGTCCTTCATTCAGCGTGCCGCAAAAGACACTCAAAGAGTTGTTGCACCAAGTGTCATTCGCCATGGCCGTGCACGATATCCGTTATTACTTGAACGGCATCTTGTTTGTGGCTGAAGGCAAGCAACTCAGCTTGGTTGCCACAGACGGCCACCGCTTGGCTTTTGCCTCTGCCATGTTGGATGTCGAAGTACCACGTCAAGAAGTTATCTTGCCTCGCAAAACAGTGCTGGAAATGCAGCGTTTGTTGAGCGACAAAGAAGGCGCCATTGAAATGCAATTTGCAGGTAACCAAGCCAAGTTCACATTCGATGGCATGGAGTTCGTGACCAAGTTGGTGGAAGGCAAGTTCCCAGACTACAACCGTGTGATTCCAAAGAACCACAAAAACACCATCACCATGGGTCGCACAGCTTTGTTGGCTACTTTGCAACGTACAGCAATCTTGACCAGCGAGAAATTTAAAGGCGTTCGTTTGAACTTGGAGCCAGGTGTGTTGCGCGTGGCATCCAGTAATGCTGAGCAAGAAGAAGCAGTAGACGAACTCGAAATTGATTACAACGGTGATGCCATTGAAATTGGTTTCAACGTGACCTATTTGATTGATGCCTTGACCAATATGGACCAAGACATGGTGCAAGTGGATCTGGCGGATTCCAACAGCTCAGCCCTCATCACCATTCCTGATAACACCACCTTTAAATACGTGGTGATGCCAATGCGTATCTAACGCATTGTTATTTCTCTTTTTTCCGATTGAACCCGTGAGGTGCTTGTGCTTCACGCACGAAGACTTGTTATGACCGAACCCACTCAAACTCCTGAAACGCCAGTCACACCACCAGCCGGTGAAGGTTATGGTGAAGGCTCTATCCAAATTTTGGAAGGCCTTGAGGCGGTTCGTAAGCGTCCAGGTATGTACATTGGCGATACCTCCGATGGCACAGGTTTACACCACTTGGTGTTTGAGGTCGTGGATAACTCGATTGACGAGGCTTTGGCAGGTCATTGCGACGACATCGTGGTCAC